>UMIT01044335.1_pt1 | contig 33498 bp, 25 predicted proteins | sample 1965911 | NCBI WGS metagenome assembly UMIT01 (sample SAMEA4836131, study PRJEB28245) | human gut metagenome | biome: gut microbiome; material: fecal sample | place: Denmark | collected 2008 | reverse complement strand
TTTTCCACAATACTGCATCAGAACTACCGACTCAACATGCCCAGTATGACTAAACTGATCAAATGCCTGCCACTTCATGAGTTCATACTTCTCTTCACAGAGTATCTTCAAATCCCTTGCCAATGTTGCCGAATCGCAGCTCACATATACAATCCTCTCCGGTGACATCGCAAGCATTGTGTCCAGGCACTTCTCATCACAGCCCTTTCTTGGCGGGTCAACGACTATCACATCCGGGCGAAGCATATCTGTATGTCCGGTGGATGCTGTATCATCAGTGATATTCTCTTTTTTCTTTGCATTCTCATAAAACTGTGGCAGCACCTCCTCAGCCTTTCCTACGAAAAACTGTGCATTTGTGATGCCATTGAGCTTCGCATTGTTTTTGGCATCCTCGATTGCCTGAGGCACTATTTCCACTCCGTACACCTGCTTTGCCTTCTGTGACAAAAAGAGCGATATGGTACCGATACCACAGTAGAGATCCCAGACATTTTCATTTCCTGTGAGCCCTGCAAATGCAAGTGCCGTGCTGTAAAGCTTTTCTGTCTGCTTCGGGTTTACCTGATAGAACGACTGTGGCGAAATCTGATATGTGATGCCTGTCCCCTGTGGTGTGAAATCAGGGTAAGAAAGCAGATGGATGGTATCCTCAATATATGGTCTGCCCCATATGCATACCGTCTTTTTGCCGAGGATGACATTTGTGTTTTCCTTGTTGATATTGTAGGAAATGGATGTCATTCCATCGATTTTTGAGAGTCTTTCGCACAGTATATCTGCTGCATTCCCGGCTCGGCGTTTTGCTTCAAGACTGTCCCCATTTATCACAAGGCACACCATAATCTGCTTTGATGTAAAACCATATCTGATAAGCACATGGCGCACGAGCCCTTTGTGTGTGTTCTCGTCATACGGTGTGATGCCGCACTCATTCATCCATTCCTTTATGATGTCGAGTATCTCTTTGTTTTGCGGCACCCCAAGCCTGCAGTCCTCGACCGGGATGATATTGTGGCTTCGCGATGCATAAAAGCCTGTCACTATATTGCCATCCCTGTCATATCCCACCGGAAACTGTGCCTTGTTGCGGTAGCGGTATGGATTGTCTGCGCCAACAGGCGGCTGCATTTTGCTGTCCAGCTTTGCCTCGGAAAATCCACCTATACGCATGAGATTGTTGCGCACCTTATTATTTTTAAATTCAAGCTGCTTTTCATAGGATAGCGCCTGTATCTGGCAACCGCCACACCTCTTGTGCAGCTCACATTGCGGCTCAACGCGAAAAGTGGAAGGGGTCTTAATCTCTTCCACTCTTGCGTAGCCATAGTTTTTCTTTAATTTTGTTGCGCGGGCTGTTATGACGTCACCAATCAGTGCATCCTTTACGAAAAAGGTCATGCCATCATAATGTCCGATACCCTCGCCATCTGTTCCCATATCTGTTATTTCAAGTTCAAATATGTCATTTTTTTTCATGCTTTTCTCTTCTTTATTATATATATAATTACTCTTTATAATGTTTGTATCCGTTGCAAGCTTTCACACCAAAAATCACACCATAGCTATATTTAATATTGTCCGCTTTTTACACACTTGTTCTGCGGAAATTTGTCTCCATAAATCTGTTGTAGCCCTGCCACTTTGTATCGTTTTCAGGCACATTTACAAGCAGCTCCCTGAAGGTCTCCATCTTGGCATCTATGTTGTCTGCAAAGCTAAGTGCCAGTGCCTCGACAAGTGCCGGCTTTTTCGGAGAGCCAAACTCAAGCTCGCCGTGGTGGGCAAGTATGCAGTGCTTCAGCTCGTTTGCGAGCACTTCCGGGAAGCCGTCGATGCTCTTAATCGCATCGCCTACCCACTCTGCACCAATCATGATATGTCCGAGGAGCTGACCAGCGTCTGTATAGTCATTCTCCGGGAAAGTAGAAAGCTCCTTTAATTTTCCGATATCATGGAAAATAGCTGCTGTAAGAAGCAGGTCACGGTTTAAAACCGGATACATTTTTGCAAAATAATCACAGTTCTTCGTCACACCGAGTGTATGCTCCAAAAGACCTCCTACAAAGCCGTGGTGCACGCTCTTTGCGGCTGAATGGAACTTGAAACGGCGCTCAAACTCCTTATTGTCAAAAAAGCTATGTAAGAGCTGTGACAGGTACTGATTCTTTACAGAACCGATAAAGCCCATGAGTTCCTTATACATGACCTCGACATCCTTATCGCTGACCGGCAGATAATCCGCAGGGTCATATTCTCCCTCGTTTACCTTTCTCGCACGCTTTATGGAACACTGCAAATTGCCCTGAAAGCTTGTGATATCACCGGTTATGGCTATGTAATCCATTGCATCAAATTCCTCAATGCCTACTGAGCCCACATCCCATATCTTGGCATCCAGCGTGCCTGTCTTATCCTGCAGGATAACATTGTCATAAGGCTTTCCGCTTTTGGTCATGGCTGTCTGCTTGCTCTTGCATAAAAAAATCTCATTGATTCTCTCTCCCTCGCGGAGAGTTGAAATATACTTCATATATCCTCCTAATTTCGGCTAATTCATCACTCCGATTTTCACCTGACAGGTAATCTCCGTGTAGCCGTTGCTTCCTTTTCTCTTTACTTTCAGATTGCAGGTATCCTCAGGCTTTTGCTTCATAAGCTGTGTGTTGTACGCGGACACATTCGACACCTCTGTATTGTTTACCGCAACTATCACATCTCCGCTTTGAAGCCCCGAGACAAATGCCGGTGAATCCATGGTAACCTGCTTTATATAAACACCCTTTGGGATGTTATATCTGTTTGCTATTTTTTCTGTAACTGTAGTACAGGTGATGCCTATGTACGGCACATCTGCGCCGCTCTCGAGCTTTTCAATGGCAGGTGACAAGTCGCTTATGCTGACAGCCGTGAGCGTATTGTTTTCCTCCGCCGGATTGAAATCCTGCAGCGAAAGCCCTATGACCTGACCATCTGTATTAATCAGTATACCGCTCTGTAACTTGTTGCTTGCGATATCTGTGGTGATCACCGAGTAATTGTTGTCCTGCGCCGACAGCTCGTTGGTTGTTGACGTTACAAGACCTGTGAGAATGGCATAGTTTGCCTCAAGCGCAATGACAGATGCTCCTCTTGAAACAATATTTGAATTACCAAGCTCCGCAACCGCTATAGCCCCTATTGTGGCGTTGTCTAGAAGTGACTTATCCACGGAAATGATTGCTATACCTGTATTGCTGTCATACTTGACCAGCGCAGCATCAGCCACCATGTCGTTTACAAAGGTTACACTAAGCTTATCCGCCTTATCCACTACATTTTTCTCTGTCAGAATGATTAGCTGCTTTCCATTGTCCCTCAGTATCACTCCCACTCCCTGACCCTCGGTCTCATAGGAATTATTGAAAATATCAGTGGCATCTGTCACACCCGTGACTCCTACTACAAATTTCGTAGCTGTGGCTCCTACTCTGTAAAGCTGGTTCTGCACTGCCTGATAATCTGCGAGTGTAGGCTGATAGGTCTGCGAAGACGGCTCCGAAGAAGTGCCGGACTCTGTGCTTTGTGTACCATTTTCACTATATGCATCACTGCTGTCATCTATGCCTGACTGCTGTGTGGCTGTCTGCACATCATTATTATTTTTTCCATCTGAAGCTTTTTTTGATTGTCTGTTGATAACCGGCAGAAATATAGCAAAAACAATGCTTGCAGCCACTGCAAATGCCACTCCGCAGAGTGCTGCTGTGCCTGCTTTTTTTGCAAGTCTTTTTTTATTCAGCGGTTTATCCTTTATCTTTTCTCTGATAAATTGCTCCATATTGTCACCCTGATTAGATGTCTTTAGTTACTATCTTACATTATATTCTGAATTATATTGCGTTGCAACCATATTTTTTCTTTGAGTACAGGCTTTGAGTACGGGCTTGCGGCATGTATCCGCCGGACTGCTGCACTGCTCCCAACGGTGCGAATAGCGCAGTGGCTTAGATACTGTAGGATTATGCTCATAACACAGAAATGCCACGGCATGGATGCCGGGGCAAGGAGCTATCGAGCCATGGAAGGCGAGTAGCGACGGTTTCGTCATGTATAGAAAAAGTAAATGCATAATCCATACAGAATCTTAGTCACGCAGCGTAGCACCGTTGGGAGCAGTGCAGCAGTCCGGCGGGTACATGTCGCAAGCCCTTACTTTTTGGCTCGTTTAACAAACTGGTTTGTTATGTATTAAACTTTATGTTATCATCTTGTAATTATCATTTAATACATATTTATTATGGTTTTTTTGAAGATTTTCAGCTATAATATGATAAGCTATACAGTAAATATGAATTTAATATTCAACTACCGAAATATAAGGATATAGAAATGAATAAAAAAGTTTACAAAACATTGGAATATAACAAAATTCTCACCATGCTAAGCAGCTACGCAGCATGTGAGGAGACAAAGAAAAGGTGTCTTTCGCTTGAGCCTATCACCGATTTATACGAAATCAGACATCTGCAGACCACCACTGCCGATGCACTAAGCCGCCTGTACAAGGACAGCGGAGTGTCCTTCGTTGGCATACACAATGTACATGCTTCCCTAAAGAGGCTTGATATCGGTGGTGCACTGAATACGACCGAGCTTCTTCGCATCTGCAGTCTTTTGGAGGTTGCAAAGCGCGTGAAGGCCTATGGCAGAAGTGCCATGGATAATGAGAAGCATGATTCTCTCTCCGGTCTGTTTGCAGGGATTGAACCGGTTTCTGCGCTCTGCGATGAGATTAAGAGGTGCATTTTATCTGAGGAAGAGATTGCCGATGATGCGAGTCCTGAGCTTTTTAAGATAAGAAAGAGCATACGTGGCATGAACGACAGAATCCATGCGCAGCTCACCAAGCTCATGAACAACAGCACAACAAGGACATATCTGCAGGATGCGGTTGTGACCATGCGCGACGGCAGATATTGTCTGCCTGTAAAGGCTGAGGCAAAGGGCAATGTACCCGGCATGATGCACGACCAGTCATCTACCGGCTCTACCCTTTTTATCGAGCCGATGGCTGTCGTCAATTTGAATAATGAGCTCAAGGAGCTTTTCATAAAGGAGCAGGATGAGATTGAAAAAATCCTCGCAGCGCTCAGCGACAAGGTTGCAATGAATGCGGCTGCTTTGGAGCAGGACTATGAGATTCTTTCAGAGCTTGACTTCATTTTTGCAAAGGCAAATCTGGCTAAATCATATAACGGTGTGGCACCTGAGTTCAACACCGAGGGGCATATCAATATCAGAAAGGGCCGTCATCCGCTTTTGGATGCTAAAAAGGTGGTCCCTATAGATGTACGGCTCGGCGAGGAATATAAGCAGCTCATCATCACCGGACCAAATACCGGCGGTAAAACGGTTTCACTAAAGACTGTCGGACTTTTGACTCTCATGGGGCAGGCAGGTCTTCACATTCCTGCGGCTGACAGGTCAAAGCTCGCCATCTTTGAGGATGTCTTTGCGGATATAGGCGATGAGCAGAGTATTGAGCAAAGTCTCAGTACCTTCTCGTCTCACATGACCAATATCGTAAAAATTCTTGAAAAAGCCGATGACAGAAGCCTTTGCCTGTTCGATGAGCTCTGCTCGGGAACCGACCCGACAGAGGGTGCGGCACTTGCCATCTCAATTTTAAACAGACTGCACCAGTATGGTGCCATCACCATGGCCACCACACACTACAGTGAGCTGAAGGTATATGCGCTTTCCACAGACGGTGTGGAAAATGCCTGCTGTGAGTTCAATGTGGAGACTTTAAGCCCTACCTACCGCCTGTTAATCGGTATTCCTGGAAAGAGTAACGCATTTGCAATCTCATCAAAGCTTGGTCTGGACGAAAACATCATCGAGGATGCAAAAAGCAGAATTAATGATAACGACCTTGATTTTGAAGATCTGATTGCAAGCCTCGAGTCACAGCGACAAACTATCGAAAAGGAACAGCTTGAAATCAACAGCTACAAGGCCGAGATTGAAAAGCTCAAGAAACAGCTCGAAGAGAAAAACGAGCGTATAGACAAGAGCAAAGACAAGATTTTACGCGAGGCAAATGAGGAAGCCTACAAGATACTGCAGGATGCAAAGGAACTTGCCGACAAAACCATCCGCAATTTCAACAAATACGGACAGGGACAGGCTCCTATGAGCCAGATGGAAAAGGAGCGCTCTGCCCTTCGTGACAAGATGAATGACAAGGAAAAGAAGCTGTCAGACATCAAGAAAAACACTGCCAAGGCAAATCACAAGGCGCCTAAGAAGCTGCGCATCGGTGATTCTGTGCTTGTGCTCTCCCTCAATCTGAAGGGAACTGTCCACACTCTGCCAAACGCCAAGGGCGATTTGTATGTGCAGATGGGTATACTGCGCTCGCTGGTTAATATTAATGACCTCGTGCTCTTAAACGACGATGTCTCTCCTGCCAAGAAGTACGGTGGCAGCGGAAGCAAGATAAAGATGAGCAAATCGCTGTCAGTTTCATCAGAAATCAACCTGATAGGAAAGACTACGGATGAGGCACTTGCTCTCTTAGATAAATACTTAGACGACGCATATATCGCTCATCTTTCATCAGTGCGCATTGTCCACGGAAAAGGCACCGGTGCACTGCGAAAGGCTGTGCATGGACTCCTTAAGAGGACAAAAACTATTGCGGAATACCATCTCGGTGAGTTTGGTGAGGGCGATGCCGGAGTAACCATCGCAACCTTTAAATAACGACAATTTACTTTTACGGAATATAAATAATTTTTAAGAAGGAGATTAGAAATGGCTGTTAAACAGAAAATACTGATAGTAGACGACGACAACAATATAGCAGAGCTTATATCTCTATATCTGACCAAGGAATGCTATGACACCAAAATCGTAAATGACGGTGAGCAGGCTCTTATCGCGTTTGAGCACTACAAGCCAAACATGCTTCTTTTGGACCTCATGCTTCCGGGCATAGACGGCTATCAGGTATGCCGTGAGATACGTGCAAAGTCCGATGTGCCGATTATCATGCTCTCCGCAAAGGGCGAGGTATTTGACAAGGTTTTAGGCCTGGAGCTTGGCGCCGACGACTATATACTCAAGCCCTTTGACTCAAAGGAGCTTGTGGCAAGAGTCAAGGCCGTGCTCAGACGCTTCCAGCCTGCAAAGCCGGAGGCCTATGCTTCCGTAGATATCAAGTGTGTGGAGTACCCGGGGCTTATTGTAAATCTGTCCAACTACTCTGTCACTTATGACGGACAGCAGATTGATATGCCGCCAAAGGAGCTTGAGCTTTTATATTTTCTTGCCTCATCTCCAAATCAGGTGTTTACAAGGGAGCAGCTTCTGGACAACATATGGGGCTATGAATATGTCGGCGACACCCGCACTGTCGACGTGCATGTAAAGCGTCTCCGAGAGAAAATCAAGGACAAGCCAACCTGGCGCATCGCAACTGTCTGGGGCATCGGATACAAGTTTGAGGTAAAATAAATAATGAAGCATACCATCTACACTAAGCTGTTAATCAGCTACCTGATTTACGGTGTCATCGCTTTTTTCATTATATGCACCTTTACACAGCATCTCACCACAGACTATATCGAAAAGCAGGAGGCTTCCAATCTCTACAGGGAAGCATCCATTATTGCAGGTGATTACGCCGCCGAATACTTTGACTCATCCATGTCGCTTAGCGATTTCCAGAATCACATGAAAATCGTAGCCGACTATATGGATGCCGAGGTATGGGTGGTCAGCCCTGACGGTGAGCTGCTCATGGACTCAGATGATCCGTCAATAGGCATTGATATCCAAAATGACAGTTCTAAGCCTGTAGTGATAAATGGCTTTGATGTCACCGATTTTGGTAGCAACAACTATATGATTGGAGATTTTTACGGCTCCTTCAAGCATAAGATGCTGTCCGTATTTTCCCCGGTAAATGTCTCGTACCAGAATATCGGCTACATAGTCATTCACAAGACAATGAGCCATATCACGGCAGGTGTAAACGGTTTTATGAATATCTCCTTTTACACTGTAGCGCTCATTTTTGCCTTTGCATTTGTTCTGCTTTTCATGATGAGCCGCTCCATTTACCGTCCTATCTCTAAAATCACAAAGACCGCAAAGAAGTATGCAAAGGGTGATTTCACTGCCCAGATTGATGTACATTCCAATGACGAAATCGGCTATCTGGCAAACACACTAAACTACATGGCAACTGAGCTTGATACGCTTGAGGAGGATCAGCGCAAGTTTGTTTCCAACGTGTCACACGACTTCCGCTCCCCTCTTACCTCGATAAAGGGCTACGTGGAGGCCATGCTGGACGGAACCATCCCTGTTGAGATGCAAGATAAGTATTTAAATATCATACTTTTTGAGACGGAGAGGCTTAATAAGCTCACCAAGAGTCTTATCGATCTGAACCAGTTCGGTCATCACGGCATACACCTGGATATTGCTGATTTTGACATCAATACAATGATCCGCACGACAATCCTTACCTTCGAGGGTAAATGCAGTGAAAAGGGCTTAAGCTTTGACCTGCTGCTTACCGGAAAAGAGCTTTTCGTGCGCGGTGATATGGTCAAAATCCAGCAGATTCTTTACAACCTGATAGACAACGCTGTGAAGTTTTCAAATAATGATTCGAGTATCAAGATTGAGACGAGTATCAGAAATGAAAAGGTGTTTATATCAGTAAAGGATCACGGTATCGGTATACCAAAGGACAGCCTTTCAAAGATCTGGGAGCGCTTCTACAAGAGTGATTTATCCCGCGGAAAGGATAAGCGCGGTACGGGACTTGGCCTGTCTATAGTTAAAGAAATCGTGCAGGCGCATGGTGAGAATATAAATGTGATAAGCACTGAGGGTGTGGGAACTGAGTTTATATTTACGCTGCCGCTCAGCAAAAAAGAAGGGTGAGCACAGCTCATCATATGATAGGTGTGGTGGGCGCCTCGCTTTTTAGGTTGTGCGGTTGCCGGCATAGCACACAGTATATTCCTCAGAAAAATGTGAAGTCAGCCGCGGTTATTTGTCCGGGCAGGTTACGATTTTATTTATGTTTTCTTTCTTCTTTAATTTATGGAACTCCGCGGCAGTTCACATTTTTCTTCGGAACACACCGTGTACTCTCCGGCTAATTCAGGTTTACGAGCGAGGTGCTTTGCTACCTTGCATTCTGGCAGTGCCGGACTTATTTCACTGGCGTGAAATTTTGTCCGGCACTTTTTTCTTCTTAAAATTTAAAGCTCATTTCACTTATGCGAAATGAGCTTATTTAATAGTTATATATTGTTTATAAATATTCTGAGCCGCCTTGAAAACACAAGAAAAACTGATTTTAAATAATTACGCTTATATCATATTTACGGTTCATATTTGCTGCCGGCCGGGTCGGTTACTGTGTAGTCGCCGCCGGATATGTCGGCTGTAGTTTCAAAGTCTGTGATGTCCTGATTTACGATACCATCGAACAGGTCATATGTGAAGATGTAGCCCTGTGCCGATACTGCTTTGACATATATTTTGATATTGCTTGCGGCTGTGACAGGGATTAAGTCTTCGATTTTGACTGTGCCTTCGAGGCTATGGAGCTTACCGTCGTCCTCTTTTGAGGCATTAGAGGTATCATTTTCCGTGTCATTCTTTGAGCCATCTTTTTTGGCATCATCCTTCCGACTTAAGGCGGATGTGATGGAGTCTGTGTCTGCAGAGTCTGCACTGTCTGTGCCGTTTTCTGCCAACAGCTGTCGGATATCGTATGTCTTTAGCTCTGTATCTGAGCTTGCAACTACGAGCTGCACACTGTTAAAGTCAAAGTAATCATTTCCCATGACCGCTACATCTACATCTGTGCCAAGCTTTATGCTGCCATTGTCAAAGGTTGGTTTATTGGCAAGTATGCCAGATGCTACATTTTTGAACACTGATGTCACACCTTCAAACTCATCGAGCACCTCTGTGCTTCTCTTATTTCCGTCAACAAACAGAAATGTCACATTGCCTGCATAGTCCTCAGACAGTGGAAGGGTGGCCTCACCCGTATACTTGATGCCGTTTAGCTCGAGCGGTATCTCGTTTGTACCGAAAAATACACTGGTTTTTGTATCCTCTGTGTACTCCTTTGGCACCACCGAGACTGAGACTGTGTATGTCATATCGGTAAAGTCTGCACTTTTTAAAGAAATGTCCCAGTCTGTTATGAGGCTGGCCTCCTCCTCAAGGGTGGACTTGATATCATCCTGCATGGTCTGCACATCGGAAAGTATCACCGATGTGTTGTCTGAGGTGTATGACATCTGTGTCTCGAGCTTTTTTATCCTGTTATTAAGCAATACTGCCCCCGCAATAAGTGCGGCGAGCAGTATTATGGTAATCGCATTGAAAATATTTTTTTTCAAATTCATATTATAGTGTTATTCCTCATCTTCCTCTGCAGCTACAGCTATTCCAAGCTCCTCAAGCTGCTTTGGATCTACAGTTCCGGGTGCCTCTGACATGAGGTCCGAAGCGTCCTTTACCTTAGGGAATGCAATAACCTCCTTGATATTGTCTGTATGCAGCATATGCATGCAGATACGGTCAACACCGAAGGCAAGTCCTGCGTGTGGCGGTACACCATATGAGAATGCATCAAGCAGGAATCCAAACTGCTCATGTGCACGCTCCTTTGTGAAACCAAGCACCTCAAACATCTTCTCCTGGATGTCATCCTGATGGATACGCACTGAGCCTCCACCAAGCTCTGTACCATTGAGTACGATATCATATGCCTTTGCACGAACTGCGCCCGGATCTGAGTCTATCTTGTCCCAATCCTCCTCCATAGGCATAGTGAATGGATGATGCATTGCCATAAATCTGTTTTCCTCATCAGACCACTCAAGAAGTGGGAACTCTGTTACCCAGAGGAAATTGTACTTGTTCTCATCAATCAGGCCAAGCTCAGCTCCGAGCATGAGACGAAGCGCTCCAAGTACATTCCATACGATTTTATTCTTGTCTGCTGCGAAAAGGAGTAAATCTCCCGGCTTTCCGTTCATCTTTGCAACAAGTGCATCAAGCTCAGCTTCTGTCATAAACTTGGCAAATGATGACTTGTATGTACCATCCTCATTGATGCACAGATAAGCAAGTCCCTTTGCTCCACAGCCCTTTGCGTGCTCTACAAGCTTGTCAATCTTCTTACGAGGCATCTTTGCCTGTCCCTCTACATTGATACCACGGACAGAGCCACCGTTTTCAAGAGCTCCTGTGAATACTCCAAAGCCACAGTCCTTTACCACTTCCGAAACATCGCAAAGCTCCATACCAAAGCGTGTATCAGGCTTGTCAGAACCAAATCTGTCCATAGCCTCCTGCCAAGGCATACGCTTAAACGGAATCTCAACATCCACATTTATGACCTCTTTAAAAAGGTGCTTTAACAGTCTCTCATTTACCTCGATTACATCATCGATATCTACGAATGAAAGCTCCATATCTGCCTGTGTAAACTCAGGCTGTCTGTCTGCACGCAGATCCTCATCACGGAAGCATCTTGCAATCTGGAAATATCTGTCATAGCCTGAAGCCATCAGAAGCTGCTTAAAGAGCTGTGGTGACTGCGGAAGCGCATAAAAATGTCCGTGGTGTATACGGCTTGGCACGAGATAGTCTCTGGCGCCCTCCGGTGTAGACTTGCAAAGGATTGGTGTCTCTATCTCCAAAAAACCCTCGTTTGCCATAAAGTCACGCATCACTCGAAGCACATTGCTTCTGAGCATGAGATTTCTCTGGATATCAGGACGGCGAAGATCCAGATAACGGTATTTAAGTCTGATGTCCTCGCTGGTCTTTGAATTCTCCTCAATCTGGAATGGAGGTGTCTGTGCCTCTGAAAGCACTCTGATTGATGTAGCGATAACCTCGATATCACCTGTCTTTAAGTTCTCATTGACAGCAGCTGTTCTCTTCTGGACAGTTCCCTCAACTGCGATGACGAACTCACTTCTTAAGGTGCCTGCCTTTTCAAAGCCCTCTGCACCTACATTTTCCTCACCGAATACTATCTGAAGTATTCCGCTTCTGTCTCTTAAATCTACGAAAATGAGACTTCCTAAATTTCTTCTCTTCTGTACCCAGCCCATGACGGTGACCTTCTCACCGATATTGGCATTTGATACCTCTGTACATCTATGGCTTCTATGTAAGCCCTGCATTGATTCTGCCATTTTATACTCCTTATATTTCTACTATATATTTATTCTAATAACTGTTTGGTACCGCTGCTACACAGCTAAACTGCTGCTTATCAGATTCCTATCTGTTAAAGAACTCAACAAACTCCTCGTAGCCCTCTTTCATAAGCTGCTCCTTCTGGAATTTCTTGTTCTTGTTCATGCGCACAACAAGCACCTGCTGTCCGTTTGCTCTTGCATCTTTTGCCTGGTTCATGACATCAACAAGCTTGTCTGCCGGATATTTCTTCTCAACCAGATAAGCCACCTTCTTTGGACTCTCAGGAATCTTGAAGCCGCTCTCCATGAGAAGCAGGATAATTCTCTCAAAACCGATTGAGAAACCACAGGCAGGTACATCATTTCCGGTGAACTTTCCAATCATCTTGTCATATCGTCCGCCACCGCCACAGGCTGCGCCAAGCTCAGGCATTGATATCTCAAAAATAGTTCCTGTGTAGTAGCTCATTCCACGAACAAGTGTAGGGTCAAATACGAGCTCAAACTTTGCTCCCTTTGTGGCATTAACAGCCGTAGCTATCTCTGTCATATTTGTAACCACTTCTTCGTCTAAATATTCACCGAGCTTTTCTGAAAGTATATTTACACCCTCAGTGACATCCCTTGTCTGCTCCAAAAGCTTGAACAGATCAAGATATTTGTCAATATTTTCCTGTGGGTAGCCATCCTGTGCAAGCTCACTTGCAACGCCTTCCACTCCTATCTTGTCCATCTTATCGAGTGTGATAAATACGCTGTCGTAGTCCTCCTCAGCGAAACCACTGTAAGCAGCCATTGCCTTTAGGATTCTTCTCTCGTTGATTCTTATCTCAAAGTTCTCGAAGCCGAGTCTGCCGATTGTGGTAGTGGTTGCTGTAATCAGCTCTATCTCTGCCAGATTGCTTGGCTCTCCGAGTATATCTATATCACACTGTGTAAACTGTCTGTAGCGGCCTCTCTGAGGTCTGTCTGCTCTCCACACACTGCCCATCTGAAGTGCCTTAAACGGCGATGGCAGGTTGTTGGCATTGTTTGAATAATATCTTGAAAGTGGCACTGTAAGGTCATAGCGCATTCCAAAGTCTACTACATCCGACTCTTCCTTTGCTGTCTCCAGATTCAGCTTCTCGCCTCTCTTCATTACCTTGAAGATCAGCTTCTCATTTTCTCCGCCCTGCTTGCTTGTGAGATTTGCTATATTCTCCATGCATGGTGTCTCTATCGGTGTAAATCCGAAGCTTCTGTATGTATCCTTGATCACACTTGTCACATAATCACGGATTTCCATCTCTGCAGGTAATATATCCTTCATGCCGTTGACCGGCTTTTTGCTCAGTGCCATTTGGTTTCCTCCATCTATATTAAAATATTGAATTCATTAGCTATTCTATTATACTTTTCGGTTTTGCAATCGTCAAGGGTTACAGGGGATTTTGCTGTATGTGCTATAGGACGGGCTGCAAGCCACGGCACCGTTAGGGCACACGCATATGCTTTGCTTTCGCTACGCTTTGCCGCTAAGATACTGTACGGATTATGCTTTTTATTCTTCTATGCTTGACGAAACCGTCGAAACGCGCCTTCCATGGCGCGGTTCTCCTTGACTTGCCCTCCATGGCAAGTCATTTCTGTGCTTCATGTGCATAATCCTACAGTATCTAAGCGGCTTTGCTATTCGCTCAATCAAATGCATATGCGTGCGCCACAGCGGTGCCGTGGCTTGCAGCCCTTACTCTGTGACAATATTTTCATTTGCACGGTTTCTTCCTAGTTTCTTCAATAAACTTGGTTGTACTGCAAAGGTAACGAGCATCTGCGGTGAAAGGTTACAAATGCAAATGTTCATCTACTGTGGTGGATTTCAGATGCTAATGTGCTTCTACTGCGGTGGATTGCAGATGCCGCACGGAAACAAGCCCATGGATTTTGCTTCATCAAGCGTTACCTCTGTGTCACTCTTTTTCAAGGTCCGACAGCCCGCACGGTGATATTTCTTGCCGGTTGCTGTGATATGAACCATAGTCTCGCTGTTTGAGGAATCTGTAGCGCTATTTTCTGCTGCTGAGCTGTCTGAGCCTGATGATGCACTTCCTGTTGTACTGCCTGAAGAGCCGGATTCTCCTGCCCCGCTTCCAGCGCTGCTCTGCGAGCCTTCATTCTGCGGTGTACCCGTCTGAGCGCTCTGCTGCGGAGTTGTACCATCCAGCCAGCTATCACCATTCTCATAGTTTATTCCGACTCCGGGCTGCACATTATAGCAATAGACATTAAAAAATATGCCGCCACCGTTATCCTCAACCGACTTTGCCTCTATGAGAACGCCGTTTGCAACTAGATTGCTACCCGAGAACATCGGAGTCACTCTGTAAAGCACATGATTTCCTGTATTGTTTACATAATCCGCTACCAGATTCTCAAACGGAAGCATGCCCTCCACATTCAGGTATCTCGTGCCGGTAATAAGGTTCTTTGGATTGGCATTCTCCCCGGCAAGCTGATAGCCAATAAGATGACAGCGATTATATAAATACCTGTCCTTTATCACATCATACTTCACCGTATGCCAGCCTGATGGCTTTATCATGCCTATCTTGCCACGCTCCTCAGTCGGCATGATATCCTTGCAGATATTGGCATAAGCCACACCGCATCTGCCAAGTGAATCCAAATCACTGTAATTTTCAAAAGCAGTGGTAGTCATATCGCTGTCCGTAAAAAAAGGCTCATTATTGTTGACAGCCACGTATGCCTTGCCATCATATGCAGGAATCGCATCAAGTGAAACATAAGAATTGTTGTTTACAAGATCCTCCTGTGGCCCATCCGCATTATCCTTGCTGCCTAAAGCACCGGAAGAATCCTCACCTGCCACTTCAGCTCCTGCGGCATGCCCGGCACCTTCAGTGCCTGATAAATCAGTGGAGGCACAGCCTGTAAAAATTGTAGCAATTGCAAGTAACTCACATAGTGTAATTGCAGCTGTTTTCCTTAACTTTAGCCATACGTTCATATAAAATCACTCTTTCTATCAATCGATTGATATTGGATTTTCCCTAATCACAATAAATTAAATGAATACTTAAATTACTAAACCTAATATACTTTTATTTCCTCGCTTCATTTATTATAGCAAACGTTTGTTTGTTTTTCAACCCTTGCTGTAAAGCTATACATTCCCCACTATTTGGACAGTTACTGTTCACACCTAACAGTATGACCAGCGACGCTCTCCTAGGTGGATTACCACCACAGCGTAAGGGCCGTAAGCCCCGCCCGGTCGTGGTGCACACGGACTCTCGTGAGAGCGCATAGCGAAGCTGTTTAGATACTGTAGGATTATGCCCATGAAGCACAGAAATCCGCAGCCATGGACGGCTGGGGAAGGCGTTATGCGCCACGGACGGCGCATAAAAGCCGGTTTCGTCGAGCATTGAAAACCCAAAAGCATAATCCGTACAGTATCTTAACAGCGCAGCGTAGCGAAAACGAGAGTCCGTGTGCACTACGACCGGTCGAGGCTTACAGCACGAACCAACTAAAAAAGCCACCCCAGGCATAACACCCGGTGTGGCTTTAAATCATGTATTATGAAATTATTTGAATCACCTAATGTGAATCAACACTGCTATATTGCAGAACAAATCTACTCGCAAAGCTTAGAAAACTCATCCGCAACAAACTGAACCTTGGTTCCGATAATAACCTGAACAGAATTCTTACCAGGCTTCATAACGCCTGCAACACCTGCAGATTTAATCTTCTTGTCATCAACCTGAGTGATATCCTTAACCTCAAGTCTGAGTCTTGTGATGCAGTTGTCAATGCTTGCAATATTGTCTTTGCCACCGCAGCCCTCAAGAATAGTCTTTGCAACTGCTGTGTAGTCATTGTTAGAAAGCACTGCCTTCTTCTCTGCCTCGACATCATCGTCCTCTCTACCAGGGGTCTTAAGATCCCATTTCTTGATAGCGAAATAGAATACAATGTAGAATACGATAAAAGCTGCGATTCCAAGAGGAATGATGAGCCATGTCCTTGCTGCAGCCGGAAGTGAAGATGAGAATAATAAATCCATCGCACCGGCTGAGAATGAGAAGCCTGCTCTAAATCCAAGAGCTACTGTAATCATTGTGAAAATACCATAAAGTAAAGCATAAATCACATAGAGAACAGGAGCAAGGAACATAAATGCAAACTCGAAAGGCTCTGTAACACCACAGATGAATGCACAGATAGCTGCAGAAGCAAGGATACCGATAGCAGCCTTTTTCTTAGCAGGCTTTGCACACTTAACCATGGCAAGTGCTGCACCAGGAATACCAAACATCATACATGGGAAGAAACCTGACATGTACATTCCGAGGCTCCATGAAACATCCTTTGATGTCTCGCCTGCCCAGAAATGAGAGAGGTCTCCAAGTCCGATAGTATCGAACCAGAATACGTTGTTTAATGCGTGGTGTAATCCTGTAGGAATTAACAGACGATTCAGGAATGCATAGATACCTGCGCCGACTACGTCAAAACCAACGATTGCTTTACCGATAGCTACAAGAGCACCGAAAAGTAATGGCCATACAAACAGTAATACTACAGATACAAGGATTGAAACAACACCTGCGATAATTGCTACGCAACGCTTGCCGCTGAAGAATGACAGCCAGTCAGGAAGCTTTGTATCCTTAAATCTGTTGTAACACAAAGAACCAATAACACCGGCTAAGATACCGATAAATGGGTTTGCAATCTTGTCGAATGCAAGTGTCTTTGTAGCGCTGTCAGCGATAGATGGCATGATTTTTGTAACAAAGTCTGTAGACAGGAGTGTTGTCATCATCAGCCATGAAGCTAAAGCTGCAATACCGCCGGTACCGTCGTTCTTTTCCGACATACCGACACCAACGCCGATTACAAAAAGGATGGCCATGTTGTCAATCAAAGCGCCCCCTGCTTTAACTAAAAACAGACCTATTAAATTACGTACACCCTCGATGTCACCACCCTGCATGGTTGCAGGACATAAATAATATCCAATACCCATGAGGATACCACAGATAGGAAGTACTGCTACGGGAAGCATTAAAGCTTTACCCAGTTTTTGAAGAAATTTCATAAATTTCCCCTCCTTTACATTATGTATACTAAACTGGAGATACTCCAATAAAGTTCGTTATTATTATATAATTATATTCAAATCTACGCGAGACTTAAAATCTCATCACCGGCGGATACATCCCCCTCTTTGAGTATCTTTATCTCACTATAATCAGCAGTGTTGCCAATTAAAACCGGAGTAATGACATTAAGATCTGCTGCCTTAATCTGCTCCAGGTCAGCCTCCATCAAAAGGTCACCCTTCTTCACCTGATCACCAACGGAAATATGTGATTTAAAAGGAGCACCCTTTAGTATCACTGTATCCAGACCAATGTGCAAAAGCAACTCGACTCCCTGAGTGGTCGTCATGGTAAAAGCATGAAGCGTATCAAATACAGCTGTCACCTCACCATCCGCCGGAGCGTAAAACCTGCCCTCAGAAGGAATCACGGCCACGCCGTCTCCCAATATCTTCTCAGAAAAAGTAGGATCCGGAACCTCTGTAATAGGAACCACTCTGCCGTTGCACGGAGAACAGATCACCTTTCCCTTTGACTTATTCTTAAAAAAACCTAACATGATATCTCCTTTCCGTCGATATACACACTCACAATATCCAAATCATCATTGAGAAGCACAAAATCTGCTCTCTTTCCTGCAGAAATGCTGCCTGCTTCATCATAGATGCCAATCTCCTTAGCCGGATTGGCTGTAGCACACATAATAGCCTCCTCAAGCGGAATACCTGCCTGCCTTACTGTGAAACGCATACAATCCATCAGATTGGTTGCCGAGCCTGCAATTGTCCCATCATGGAGTGTGGCAAGCGAACCTCTGACCGTCACTGCCTGTCCACCGAGTGTATACTCGCCATCCTCAAGCCCTGTGGCTCTCATGCTGTCACTTATTAAAATCATGCGCTTCGAACCAAACATGGCAAATGTTGCCCTGATAACCGACGGATGAATATGCACACCGTCACAAATGAGCTCTGCATGACACTTTTCTGAATCTCTCACAGCCCCGATAACTCCCGGATTCCTGTGATGAAGCGGTGGCATCGCATTATACAAATGTGTGGCATGGCTTGCACCATGCTCAATAGCCTCTACCGCTGTGTCATAATCAGCCGCTGTGTGTGCTATTGAAACCACAACACTTCCTCTTACCCTGTCTATAAAATCAATCGCCCCAGGCTCCTCCGGAGCAATATCTACAAGCTTTATCAAGCCATGGGCCGCATCCTGAAGCTCACAGAAATAATCATAATCACATCGCATGATATTCTCTGCCGCCTGTGCGCCCTTTTTAGAAGGACTGATAAAAGGTCCCTCCATATTGATACCTACAAGATGTGCACCACCATGATAATTATAATCACCGGCATTTTTCATGACACTCAAAAGCTCATCCCTTTGAATGGTCATAGTAGCCGGACACACGCTCGTCACTCCGATAGAAGCCTCGTATGCTGTAATCACATCAAGTGCCTCTTTGGTGCCGTCACACATATCAGCCCCCTTGCATCCATGAAAATGAATATCCACAAGACCCGGTATCATGATAAGACCTGATGCATCTATAATCTCCTGCTGTGTGCTGTCAGCAGCCGCATCCGTGTCAGCTGTTCTCTCCAAAACACTGTCAAAACGGCCATCCTTAACGACAACATCACCTTGCATAAAGCTGCCATCCTCTGTAAATACCCTTGCATTTTTTATTAACATATACATGTACCTTCTCAACTAAAAAACATCTACAGCCTGCTCAGTGCAGCCTCATCCGCTACAAGCGTAACATCATTGTGCAGCTGCAATACAGAAGCCGGCACCTGTGGTGTAATCGGTCCAAAGAAAGCCTTGTGCACAATCTCTGCCTTATCCTCACCACTTGCAATAATAAGAATCTTTTTAGCCTGCATGATGGTCTTGATGCCCATTGTATAAGCCTGCTTCGGAACATCATCAGCCGATGCAAAGAAGCGCTTATTGGCCTCAATAGTAGACTCTGTCAGATCCACACAGTGTACCTGCTTGTCAAAAGACTCGCCCGGCTCATTAAAACCGATATGACCATTGTGCCCGATACCAAGAAGCTGTAAATCAACACCGCCAAGAGACTGAATCAGCTCTGTATAGCGCTTGCACTCCTTCTGTGGATCCGGCTCCATGCCGTTTGGCAGGTGAGTATTCTCAATCGGAATATTCACATGATCAAACAAATTCTGATGCATAAAATAATAGTAGCTCTGGTCATTCTCACGGCTTAATCCCTTGTACTCATCAAGGTTCACCGTCATAACCTCTGAGAAGTCCAAATCCCCCTTCTTGAACCACTCAACGAGCTGCTTATATAAACCGACAGGTGTAGAGCCTGTAGCCAGTCCCAATACACAATTAGGCTTCATAATCACCTGTGCCGATATGATATTTGCAGCCTTTCTGCTCATATCTGCATAATCCTTAGCATTATATATTCTCATGAAAAATCCCTCCAATTCGTAAAATATATCCAATACTATCTGCACAACCTTCAAATGTGCTGCTTGATTGCATATATGCATTTTACCCCATATAGTACATTTTGTCCAGTACTTTTTGTCATATTTTGCACATTTTATAAAAAAAATATTAAATTTTAATGCGGTGAAGTGGTAAAATTGCATAAAAATTCACTTCAAGCGAGCTCTTTCACCGTGCATGAATATTGCTTGCTTTTCTTAGTTATAGTTCAAAGTTAAGATTAATCACATTACAGAACAATAACCCTTATAGTATCATCTCCAAGAGTAAAAAATAATCCAATAGACTTGTTAACTATCGTTCTTTCATACTCTTTTTGAGAACACATAGCATATAAAGTAACATTATCATCAATTTTTGCAGCCACAAATCTATTTCTTGACCTATTGATTAAATCCTTGCTTTTCACAGACTGCTTTTCTGTAATTACAGCTCTTCGTACACTAAGCGAATCAATTTTAATATTTCTCAATTTTCTGATATTTTTCATACAAAGTATAGCTATATATATAAATAATACTACAAATAATATATCCCATATTATATCTACTGAAATACTATTCATAAACTCTTTTGTCAAATAAGATATCATTATTACTAACAGCAATAAGACTACCGCTAATAGGAAAACCCATTGTATAATCTTATTGTTTCTATATTTATATATACGATTCAACTCATCCTTTGATAATGCTGTTTTCTGTGTAAATTCTTTTTGTCTCATTCCCTTTTACTTCTAATCTTTGCAATACCTTATTGGTTTTTATTTTAAAAGATAATGCCATTCATACTGCATATTTTCAATATGTACCACTTTCACATCAACACATTCAAACTTCTTTTCATCAAAGATAGCATAATTAACTCCGCCCTCTGACAAGGTACTTTTATATCTAATGCCATCATATCCCAGATGCTTAACAAAATCGCAAATGTACTGTGTAGGGATGTAGTCGAGTACACTATCAAATCGCCTCATCGGCATAGCAACCTCGTTTCCGATTTTTCTGATAATATCTATATTGATGGCAAACCATGTCATGTCAAAATCAGGAACTGAAAATGGTCCAATTTTATCAAACATAGTCAGATCAACGATTCTAATATCTTTAACCAGATTGAACGTTCCAAGAGAAACACGGTCATTATCCCGAGCTCTGACTTCGTGAAATGACGTATCCGTATCACTAGCCAAATACAAACATTGAATTCCTTCTGAGTTTGTCCTTCCTGACGTTGTAAAAGCAATCGGCGGTGCTCTCATTTTTCTTTGAGGATAGCCTTCATCATAGCTTTTTTCGTCACATATTCTGGAGCGGTATAAATTCAACGCTCCTGCCTGAAAATCAAAAACCATGTTTTCAAGCAATATCTTAAGCTGCTTAAGGTTGAATTGCTGAGAATGGAATCTGTTGACATGCTTAATGTTATAACAAAAATCAGACCAGCTATATGTCTTTAATATACATTTCTGTTCCATTTCATCGGAAGAAAAGAGCTCTCTAATAGTCACTTTCTCATCAAATAATTCAGGCTCATCATTATATCTTTGCTGACAGATTGCACGAATAATCTCCCGTATCCTATCAGCATCAACAGAAAATACATTCCAGCTACATAAAAAAGTACTAATGTATGCAACTCTGTCATCAGCTTCATCAACTCCCATATATTTGGCAACAGTGAATACATCGATAAGCTCTTCAATGTATTCCTTTAAATAGAAATCCTTGTCTGTATCATACACAAAACAGTTGTCCCTACCTGTTATATCACATCTCCCCAGTTTCTGTGCGCTCTCAATCATATAGCAGAGCTGTTCATCTTTAAAACACTCTGAACCAATTTGCATATTTATTATTTTCCCCCTAAATAATCACTAACCAACTCCAAATGATGCATTATAGAATACTTCTTTACAGTTCCCAATCCAGGATATTTGCCACTATTATAGCAATCATAAAAGCCCTTCATTCCCAACGTACTTTGAACATTATGCCTATTGCACCACTCCACCAGCTTCTCAAGAGCTTCACCGAATTTACCTGCCGGATCCTCGATTCCGGTATTTGAATCAGAGACAAAATGATGGATTCGTAATGCTTTATTCTCATCAAAATATATTATGTGTATTGCCACAGCAACCGGGGCAAATCCTGACTCATTAAATTCTTCCCCCACAACTGAATAATCAGAAAACCCAACCAGATCATCTTCTTCAAAGTAAATATTATTGTCTGTAAAGAATTCATCCTCATTATCCAGATAATCAACGTTGCGAACCTTTTTGTTAAAACAATCCTCTAATAATACTTTTGAATCCGGAACCATTCTTTTAAATGCCCTATCATCCGGAATCAAAGTAAATCTAGGCAACACACCATCATAAACATCCAAAAAATCATTTAGGCTATCCCTGTCACGATTTATTATCAGTTTATTCTCTTTATCATTATTGTCCGCCAAAAACACAGCACTTTCTTTATTCATGATATAAGCTTTAATCACTTTATTGCAGTTTTCAAGTAAATCTAATAAACTATTTGCCAGTTTAGAATTTTCTGTTCTCAGCCCCGATAGTTTATCAACAAAATCCCCAACCTCCGGATTCATAACTACAGCTATTTCCCTGTCTCTGCTCACAAAAGCCTCTATCGTCTTAAGTAAAGTAGCCGTCGGTTTTACCGGCTCAATAATAGGAATGATTGAACTATTAATACAATCATTTTCAATTAATTCCCTCAAGGCAATCAATTCAAACTGCCGTCCACGTAAATAAGGAAAATACATTCTACACCCCTCCATATGCCTCATTTAAAAAAACATCAATCTTCTCGTAATCCTCTTCCTTTAAGCCCATAAAATAAGCCAAAAATTTCAATTCATAAGGAATATTATCATACTCATCCTTGATTATATTACTTCTTCTCTTTAATATCTTCAAAACCTCACTATAGGATTCATCTATAGGAAGCTGTACAAATAACTTCCTGCATTCATTATAATATCTAAAATCAGAAGTCTCCGGCAACGCCCCATATTTGTCCATAATGACATTCTCATACTCTGATTTTCTTAGTAATCTAAATAAAACACCAGTATCTAATGCTTCACAATATCTCTCTGGCCGTTGTATAGTCTTAAGCACTCCTGACTTTTGCAAAGCATATATACCTACCGGTTTACCGATATTCTGAATCCTTGTTCTCACAGCCTCTACATTATCATTATATGTAACTACGGCAACATGATCAAATGCCTTATAATAATCATTAATCTGATTCTCTAACCGCTCCAGATTATCTAACTCTGTCTTTATTTCATAAACAACAGCCTTTCCATTAATAAGCACAAAATCTGCCTTGGAATTCGCAATCGGTATCTCTGTCAGAGCCGTTGTTGTATTTACGCTATGCACGCCCAAAAGCAGCTTATTTAACAATGTATTCTTATAAAAATACTCATTTCTATAGTCTTGCTTAAGAACATGGTACATTTCACTCACAAGCTGCTTATTATTCTTTCCTACCGGCTGATCAATATATCTATTAATAACCTGTATATATGTCTTGTCCTGTCCTTCGCTATAACAATGATAAAAGGTGTTTTTGGAGAAAAAATTATTCAAAATATTCGTTTTACTTTTTTTCACATCTCCACCTCAACAAAAATCCGCTACACTTTTCTATAGTATAACGGATTTGTATCAAAAAAACAATTTATATTTTACCTCTTTTCCCTATATGCATTTCTTGCACTATCTTCCCAATGTATTTAGTAAATATAATATTCCTCTAGGTCCATGCAGGATTGTAAGATACCCAGACCTGATAAATGTCCATGGGTAATAGTATAGCTAAAAACCCAAAATACTAGTAAGTTCCTGCAAAATTTACCATATCCACTGATTACGTACCTCGTTTGCCTCATCAGATGATTTACAAATCTCGCGCCATTTTTCCACACCCTTACCGCAATTTACTGTCTTCCAATCAAATAATCTAAAAGCCAGCGCTGCACAAGCCTGTCTAAGCTCAATACAATGTTTAATATCTTTCATAGCAGCATCATCGTAGTTAATTAATTCTGCCAAAAACCACAGTAATCTATCTATTCTTTCAATTCCAATAGTATCAATAATCGTATTCTTCGTATATACCAGATTATGTAATATCCATATAGCTGAAAGCAATCCCGGTTCTTTCCTAAGCTCAATTAATTCGACTATCTTTCCAAGCATTTCACTGGTAGTAATACTATCAGGATAACGTATAATATACTTTTCCATAGCTCTAAGTGAATCTATTGATTGAGATGCATTTATTGAAAAAATATTCTCTTGTACATCACGCTCCCATTGTTCATCCCGCAAAATAAATATATCAAAACACTTTGTATAAATCCCCTTTTCATTCATTTCATGTGCCAATTTAATAAGAATCTCTCGTGCTTCATCGGAAATCATACCATTGCAATTTTCCAGCATAGCTGCTATTGCATATACGGCCTTTCTAGAATTATCCTCAAACATAATATTCGCTGTATTCTCTGCAATTTTGTACCAGTATTTACTTATCTTATTTAGAATAATAAGCACCTCTTTTTCATTCCAATAGCCTAGCTCCACATTCGCACATAAAAGTGTCAATTGTTTTAAATACAAATCATTGCTATCCTTAGCAATATCATTTGTAATAAAATAATTCTTAACCGACAATTTGGGAATTGATTCATCAATGTATGGTAGCGTTTCATATACCCATAAGTAATAACCGGCCAATTTTGGCAATTGAGTTTTCTCTTCAATATTTGACCAAAGTAACTTCACATATTCATCATGCTGTTTAGTGTTTAAAAGATGATATTCATCTAAAATCTTTAATCTTACGACTTTTGTCTTCCATTCGTAATCAGACTTCCAATCATCTTTTAATAGCCAATTTATCACATCTTCATCTATCAACACATGATATTCTTCAAACAAAGTATCCAATCCTTGCTTGTTAAAATAACAGTCAAAAATATCTATTCCATTTGAACCGTCAACTCTCGAATGCATTGTTACTTGCTCTACAATCTCAGTTTCCATCATTAGAGGAAGTAGCTTAACCTTCATACGTTCGGATATTTGCCGTAATAGCTTATCCATTAATTGAGTTACTTCAAATCGAGGTGGAATGTTCCTATAACTCATAATTTTCTGAATAAACTGTAATTCCTTTTTTTGCATCCTTTCAGATGCCCGGCTTGAAAATCTTTGCAATAATATCGGAACATTTTCCCTTATATGCCCAGCTAAATATTCCGGGAAACCATTTCCCATTGCAATTATTTCACCGATATTAACCTCAATAGCATTTATTAAAATATCTATAACATCGTCAATATACCCACTCTCTAAATCCATTACAAATTTTCTATTAACAAGTTTTTCTATTGTTCCTGTACTCGAACAACGAACCAACAGAAACAAACCTAATCTATTATTAAAATCATAAATAGACGCTATCAAAGGCAATTCCATATCTGAAATAACCGTAACGCATCCACATTTAAATGGAACCCCGAGTTTCTCTAAAACTTTATAAAGCTGGTATCCTTCCGCATGTCCGAAACGACTATATGAGCCTATTGTCATTGTTCTCCTGTTTAGTTCAAATGTTTCCTTTTCAAATTGATTATCAACACAATGATTAAAAAGTTCTTTAGCAACATTATTTTTCCATGATTCCCAGTTAAAAAATTCTTTTTTCCGGTCAATCTCTTCTAATATCTCATCGATTCCCATTTGTTCAAATTCGTATTTTCCTTTATGTAAAGAATATGCCTGCTGACAAATAGAAAGTAACTGTAATACCGATGCCTCTAAACTCTTTAGATAATAATTTTCATTATTCTCATCTACTTTACAAATTAAATCTTGTCTGAGCTGCTTTAACTTTTCAAGTGATTCTTCCAATTTTCCACATTCCAAATCGAGCCCTATTACCAACAGTCTCTGTTCATAACACTCCTCCGGAATATCGCACTGATCCAACTCCCTTCTCAAACTCGGTATATCTAATTTAAAATAACATGCCTTAGCTCTTTCTATCATTAAGTCGACTTTACCATTATTTCCACTATCCTGATAGACAGTCAAAATGTCCATAAGACTCTGCCATTCGTTCCAATTCATAGACTCCCTATAATCAGAAAGCAGTATCTGCCCTATATAGAACCACTTTCGTATTTTGTCTGAACCACCGGCATTTTCCTTAATTTTTATATAATACTTGTCCCATATCTGCCTTAAGTGAAATACTTCATACTCGCTATATGGTAGCATTATTTTTATACGTCTCCAGCACAATTCATAAGCAAAATCCAACATTAAGTCAATATCTTCCGTCTCATGCTTTTGTAACAATCCATTCTCGTCAGTATACATACTTAACTCTACAGCCGTATTATATGGAATAATATACCAACCCGGATATTCATCACGTTCCTTTTGCCACGTTTCTGTTAGTTTAATAATATCATCCGTATAGCTATCTTTGTGCGCAAATATACCATCAACTTCCACCCTCTCCAAATGCCATTCAAGTAATGTATATGAACTCTTATCCTGCCAGTCTTCATGTGTCGTTGGACTCTTTTGATTGTATTCACCATCATTTTGACTCATCAATTCAAGAATCTTATTGAGCGTCTCGTTACTAGATTGCGTTGAAGCCATCAAACTATTAACATTGTCATGGATATCTCCCAGGCAATAAGAACCATACCTTTGCGGAAATAACTTTTTAATTTGATAAATTACTATATCCTCAAAATGTTTCTTGCATCTAGCTTTATTGATGCTATCAAGTTCACTTAAAGAAAGTAAATCATTAACACATCTATCCAAATCATTTAGCCAATCAAAACTATTACTCTTTCTTATTTCATTAGCTAAAAGTCTCATAGTTTCCTCACAGAACAAAATCTTCCTAATGTCATTTTGCTCTGTGTTATCTTTTTCATATTCAGCAACCGTTTTCCCAGCTGATACGAATATAGCCTCAAACTGTTTCTTATCAAAAACTGATAAACCTATTTTTTTTAAGGCTGACTTAGGATCCCCCAAAAGTAAATCAGTTCCAGCTTCCACTACATCATGCTCATCCATTCTTTACCTCTCCTTCACAATAACTCTTCAGATTGCAGTAAAAACAATTTATACTTTACCACTTTTTCCTATGCTAACTCGGACTCATGCCCTCCACCGTCTTAAAAATTCGACTGAAATATAAGTATAGTAAAACACTAGCATTTTCTGATACTCATTATGAGTAAATAATTAACTTGTTGCAATCCGTCCTTTCGGCAAACATATTTTCGACAAATTATATTATTCAGTATAGCGAATTTTAGGTTAATATTCAATTGATAACTATTATAAATTGCAAAGTTGCGGCAATGAAATGAGCTGAAGCCTGACAAAAATGAGAACCGATTTTGGACAAGATAAGGAATCATAAACACCAATATGTTCCGCCCAGATAACAGCTCGATAATTTTATCTTGCATCAACTTAAGACATTTTCCTTAAGTTGATGCTTTTTGACCACATTGGTGCCTGCCCCACCACTCATTAAATCACACATCTTCAGATGGACTTTGTATGAAAAAAGCAGCTCCCCTATTTTTCATAGACTAACTGCTCAAACCTCTGGTTCCATATTAAATTTTAATTCTCTGAAATGTCTTCTGTCCGGCTTAACTGCTTGCGAACATCACGTCCTCGATACATAATTCGAACTATATACACTATTTCATTTTCATCATTTGTCTTATAAAATACCAAATAATTGTCCACCGGAAAGAACCGAAGTCCTCTGCTGTGCCATGGTTCTTCCTCATAAAGCCGGTTTCTATTCGGCATGGTGTCCAGCTTTCGAATAGCAGCCATAATTCGGTCTGTCTGTCCGGCAGCGTTCTCTGGAGCTAACAGTTCCTCTGAAATATATCTGAAAATATTTCTCAGATCTCTTTTGGCTCCTGCTGTATACATCACTTTATATTTCATATACCAAATTCCCGTTTCATTTCTGCTTCAACTTCATCTGCTGAATATACTCTGCCTGCTTTAATATCTTCCATGCCTTTTTCTATTTCTGCATCGAACTGTTCCTTTGTAAGAGAACCATACGCAACAGGTTCCTCATAAGCCGGAAGTTTCATTTCAAAAGGAATTCCTCTCTGGAGTACAATCTGTCTCAGAAACATTCCTACCGCATTGGACATTGGAATGCCAAGTCGATCAAGCACCTGCTCTGCCTGCTCTTTTACTTCAGGCTCAACACGTGCAAATACATTTGCTGTTCTTGCCATAGATATCGCCTCCTCTTTTTTCTTCATTATATTTCGTTTGATTGCAAATTGCAAGCAGTTTGCAATCTTTTTTAATATCGTCTTTCATCCTAATGCCTAACCCCACTGTTAATTGTAGCAGCTCAATTAAATAGAAGCCCCAGTAGTTCCAGCTACTGGGGCTTCTATTTGGGTGTGCCATGACACTCTTTAGCATTTCAATCTAGAACATCTTATATTTATGTTCTAAAAATTTTTTAATATATCTCTACTTAAATATCCTAATTTCGGTTTTGTAATTGATTTATTATGGTTTTTCTTTCATCCCCTTGAATTCCCAAAGCATTTAGTGCCTGATCCACTGTAAGTTTCATATTCTCCATAAGATTTTTCACAGAAATCATCTTTTCCTTTACCGCATATTCTTTTGCATATTCCTTTGCATATTCCTTTGCATATTTTTCAACTGCTTCACACATTTGCTCACGCCCCTTTTCAGTATCCTTAAAATGCTTTACACCTTTTGCTAATGCAGCATAATGAATCTTATCTGAATCTGTCTGACGAAAATCATTCATTAGCTGTCCAATTTCATCATTACCTTTATAGTTACCATTTACATATATAATATGGGAACCATCATCAAATAATTCTTCTGTTTCCCTTATATATCGGTCTATGTGATATACTGGTAAACCCTTTCTAAATTTATCATGTTTATATATAAATATGATATACGAATCCTTAAGTTGCCTGAACTCCTGTCCTTCGTCTAACATTTTAGAATCTACCATACTGCTATGATATCTTGCTCGTCTGATATGTGCCCCTGCCGAATTCCCTTGTACTTCAATATCAATTTCATCACCGTTCACATCAATCGCATGAACATCCAATGTTATATTTCTTCCACCTACTTCATGACTTTTTATCTCATCTTGTCCAATAACACTAATTACATTAATGTTCCTTCCCAATATGATTCTAAGCATAAGCTCTGTTGCTTCGATATTATTGTCGAAAACTCTACTCATTAAATCATCATCAAATAGAGTAAGTTTATCCACCAGTTCATTAACATTTTCCTTAGCCATTATATCCTCTCTTTCAAATTCATATTACCACGTATCGGTATTTCAATCAAATAAAATAATCATAAAGAATGAATTATATTATTTACTCTCGCGCCTTTATTATCCGACTTTTAAACTCTGCGAAAGACTCCACTATCATATACATTTCTTGCAGTTATAAATTCATCTAATAGTTTATTCGTTGTTACTGGTCCGATCCCTTTGCATCTGGACAACCATACCCAGTACTCTTCATTTGAATATATAATACTCATCCTCTCTTGTACGAATTTTTTCGCCTTTACGTATCATGTGGTACAAAATTACAATTTTTCTAGTTGTTCAACTTCAAAGCATCCATATAGCCCAAAAGTCTCTTTTGCTGCTCATAATCCAACTGCTGGTATGTCTCAACTACCATTCCAAGTTCAGTATCTTTTGCAAAAACATATGTCTGATTATCCCTGCTTCTGGTTCCAATATGCTCTGCTCCTGACAATAACTCATATGGCGAAATATCCAGCACCTCGCATATAATCAATATCTTGTCACTTACCGGATTAGTATGTTTTTTCTTCCAGTCACTAATTGAACTTTCTGCAATGCCAGTCTTCTGCGAAAACTCCTTCTGACTCATACCTTTTTCTTTTAATTTTTCAAATATTCTGTCACTTATTGTTTTCATATTCAAATCCTAATAGTTTAATAATTCACAACTTTTAGCCATTATTAAACGTTCCTTAACCTCAAGTTGTTTTTTATGTTATCACACTTAATATACAATTTCAATAGTCCGTATATCCAAATTTATTAATTTATAAAAATTTAATTGTGCCTGACCCCACCACTGTGTGCACTATCTGTTTTTCGGTGAGTCTACCATGCTCCGGCATATAATACTGTCGTCTCTGTTCTCTGAGCCAGGTGGCTGCACAATTTATGAGGAGGTTTTGATTATTGGCTCTTATATCTGTAATGGAGCAGTCGTGCTCATTCATATATTCTACAAGGTCATTGTAGTGCTACATCCACAGATAATCATCATGATTCCAGACAAATCCAACTGCTTCCAAGGAATATAAATTATATGATATCAAGTACAGAAATCATAGCAATCGGCAAACGAATCAAAAGCATCCGCAATGCAAGAAACATAACACAGGAAAAATTAGCAGAACAGTCCGACCTGACTCTTGCACATATATCAAATATAGAAAATGGACATTCAAAAATAAGCATTGACTCGCTCATAGCGATATCCAATGCTCTTTCTGTCTCAACTGATGCTATTTTATTTTGGGAAATCACTTACGATAAAGAACCCTATTATACTCACTACTGAAATGCCGCACTCTGACAAAGACTCCACTGTGAGCTTATCCAGCGCATTAAGACTGATATCCATATTGCCAATGGTCTGTATAAAATCGCCAGCCAATACTCTTCATTGTCAACAGCCTGAGCAATCAACCTTTGATACTCTGCCGTGGACAGATACGTTCTGCTCTCACTGACCGACACAAAATTCTTCAAATACGCACAATGTATATCTGTCCGGTCAATAAATGAGCAGAAAGTGTTTATAGCAGAGATTACAGAATTTACACTTGATATACTGTAGCCTGCATCCAGTAAATGCTTCACATATGCCCCCACTGCTGCATTTGATAATTTCACACTCTCATCAGAGAGATATGCCTGAAGCTCTGTAATATCGCGAATATACTTCTTTCGCGTATTTTCACTTTTATCAGACTTTAGCATATCTAATTTGAACTTCTCTATATCAGTTTTCGTAATAGTTTGTCTAATCATTTCCAGTTCATTCCTATACTGTCAAGCATTCTGATACGCTCATCATTAAGTACTATACCAGAAGCCTTTTTATTTCTGCGCTCACAGCGGATATTCGAAATCCAACGCCCCAGATTTACTCCATCTACTGTGTATGCCACCTGAACGTCCATATTTCCCCATTCTTGTCCCATATCATGCCAAGCTCATTGAGTTTTTCCTGTTGCTCCTTGTCGAGCACCAAATCTATGCCATGCTTCTTAACAGAATGCCTGCGATTATTAACCCATTTACCAAGCAAAAATCCTGACGGACTGACGTATCTTGCCTTTATATCAAGGTTTCCATATGTATAATGATACAGCTTCAGTTCTTCATAAGCGTGGGAAAACTTCCCACCGTTGACATTCCATACCATACCAATCAGATTAAGCTTCTCAATCTTGTCTGCAGTCAGATTGCCTGTAATGCTTCCATTGTATATCCTGCGCTGTGTCTGAATCCATGCTCCAAAAGTCAGATCATCTTGGGTAACATAATTTTTGATAACCTTTAAATCACCATGCTCTTTATAATATGCACATGCCGCCAGATAATAATTATCCCAGGATGAAGATAAACTATTCTGCAGCTCTGAAAACAGTGCCCTACAATCTTTAAGTGCATCATATATTTCAAAAGGTTCCTTAAAACGCTCCCTCTCTCCATAAGTGCATGGGATAATAGAAAAAGCCTCATCTATCTCATCCCGCAACACATCTATACTGTACAAGCTCTCAAAATTGTCTACCATGTCCAAAATGACAGGTTTCTCTGTATCACCTGCTGCCAGACAACGGCCAATCTGCTGCATATATATAATAGGAGATACAGTTGGTCTGAAAAGTATCACTCCATCAATATCATCAACGTGAACTCCCTCATTGAGCATATCTATGCAATATAAAAGCTTCAGATGATTACTATTATCCGCTTTAAACTCTTTAAATGCTTTAGAGTTCTCCGGATCATTATAATATGCCCTGTATATGTTTGGTTTCTTGTCCACCATCATAAACCACTTGGAAGACATATCAACCATTTCATTCAAATGCTCCAGACCTGAACAGAATACTATATACTTTCCATCTTTCTTTGGCATGTGTTTTGCAAATATACGCTCCGGACCATCAGCCATCTCCAATGCACGTTTAAGCTGTTCAAGAAGCTTCATATTCTTTGAAACATCACTCTGTGTCGCAAAAGCTTTGATTTTCTGCTGGAGCTTCTTTATCTCGTCATCATAAGAATACATTCCCACAACATACCTTGGTGTGGGCAATATTCCCCTGGCTATAGCCTCTCCCAAAGTCATTTCTAAAGCAATAAAGCCATCAAACAGCTCTGATTATCCAGATAACGGATACTGGTTGCTGAAAGGCCCAACAGCTTGGCAGAAGAATGAGCTTCAAGAAGCTTTGTGACACTTCTTCCCCACTCTTTTGCTCCACATCTGTGAAACTCATCCAAGATAATGTAATCCGGCTGTATGCTGTCAATGATATCCTCGTCATGCATGAGCTTGCTGTATGTCATAAACGTAACATGCTCCAGTAGACTCTCTGTATCACTATCGCCTATCATATGCTGCAGGTTTTCAAGCTGTGTGTGATAGATATAGGTGCTTGGTGCAAGCTACAGGAACTGTGCCTCAGGATGTGTCTCCACCAGCTTAAAGGCAATCATGGATTTGCCGGTGCCGGTTGGGTGAATGACTGCGGCTTTGCCTACTTTGTCAAGCATGTCGTTGGCGGTGGTGTATGCAGTTTGGTTGTGTTTAAATAATTTTATACTCATATTTTATATTTCAAGAATTATTCATAAACATTTATTTAATCTTAAAAGCCATACTTCTTTGCTTTAATTTCTAGTTCTGATCTTACATATAAATCATCATTTGTGCATATCAATTTCACCTTATTCTTTTGCCTCATCATATTATTTAATCTTAAAAATTCAATTATTCTAGAAAAATCCGCTTCCGAAAAATATCCTATTTCCCATTTTGCTAGTGGAAATAAATTATTAGCTTGTTCAAAGTACTGCAAATCAATTTTTCCAAACGAACATCCTATTACTTTTATAATGATATTTTCATCACTTATATTATTAAAATTGAAAAAAAATTCCACATCTTTTAGATAACTATCAACATTTTTTAATGTGTTTTCCAAATACTCAGATATCCAATTAAGAATATATCTATCATCCGCATCTTCAATCTCATGTTTTAAAATTTTTCTTGCAATTTCTTTATCTCCGTGTCCAAAAATAGGCGTTGTATTACTTTCACCATGTGGATAAATAATATTATCATCATCAATGTTATACATTTTTTGTAAAGTATGTGTATAACACCAGTTTACAACTTTTATAAATAACTGCCCTTTT
>UMIT01002557.1_pt1 | contig 36694 bp, 31 predicted proteins | sample 1965911 | NCBI WGS metagenome assembly UMIT01 (sample SAMEA4836131, study PRJEB28245) | human gut metagenome | biome: gut microbiome; material: fecal sample | place: Denmark | collected 2008 | reverse complement strand
GGAGCGGAAGACTACGCTGCGATTCCGGAGGGCAAGCGAAGCAGCTATTATGTGTTGCCAGAAAGCAAAGATATTATAGAATATCTGCCGGAGCAAACCGGAAAGCGGGGCGCAAAGCCGATCAATAAGCAGGTTACATTTTATCTGATGGAAGATCAGCTTGAAACGTTGAAAAAAATTGTCCGGATTCAGGATATTCGCAAATCAATGGACCACGGGCAAATTGTAACCTATCGCTTTGCCGTGTTGGGGCTGCTGCTGAACAATGAAGCGCTGGATAGAAAACCTCCGGTTATACATTAAGAGGTAGGGCAATACCGCATAATTCTAAGTGCCGATACGGCGAGCGAGGTGCGGCAGATGCTAAGCCAAAAGCGCAGATAATACTGGATGTATTATCGAGCATTTTGGCAACGCAGATGCCGTGCCGCAGCCGCCGGAGCGGTGCTTAAGCCGTCAGGCGGGAATTGTGCGGTGTTGCCGTAGAAAGAAGCACGAAAGAAGCCGCAGGTATTGTGCCTGTGGCTTCTTTATTTTATATATCATACAACAATATTAGAATTGACAACAGGTACTTGAGTCGGAGAATGGTGAAAAAGTTTTTATATCGGTATCGGCACTTAGAATTATGCGGTATTGCCTTAATTCTGAAAAAAATTAAAAAAAGACCGACATTGCGCGGTGTATCTGCCTGCACAATGTCGGTCTTGCTTATTTTCTCTCGGCCAGCACGACCGTAAAGGTCGAGCCTTTGCCGGGGGTGCTTTCTATCTGCATCTCTGCGTCGGTCAATTCCAGAATCCGCTTGACCAGCGCCATGCCAAGGCCATTGCCCTCGGTGGAGTGGCTCGTGTCGCCTTGGTAGAATTTATCGTAGATGTGTTTTATCGTCTTTTCATCCATGCCGCAGCCGGTATCGGTCACGGAAACATAAATTTTGCCGTTCGCCCGCGTTTGGCGCAGGGTAATGCTGCCGCCCTGCGGTGTGAACTTCACCGCGTTGGAAAGCAAGTTCGTCCACACCAGTTCCAGCAAGCCGGGGTCGGCCTGTGTGTAGGCGGCATCCTCTAGGTCAGCGTCAAATTCAATGTCCTTGCGTTCCCACGCATCCTCAAACTGCACGGCCACGCTGCACAGCTGGGCGCAGACGTCATAGACTTCTGCTGCTGGGCGGATGGTTTGCTTTTCCAGCTTGTTCAGCTTGAGCATGATAAAATGATCAGGAGCCGTTTCCAAGCTGATGTAAGCAAAGAAATGGCGCCGGGTTTTGTCCTGTCTGCGCTACAAAAGATATACATCGCATATTAAGGTGCTAATTTGTGAATAATTATCCTTGTTCTGCAATTTTTGTGTTCGCATCTTCGCACGGTTCCTTTATAATATAGGTAATACAATATAAAGGAGTCCCTTGACGATGCGAGCAATAAACCTTAAAACCAACCATCTGACAGCGCCTGTCGGTATTGACGCCGGGCCGCTGTTTTTGTCTTGGCAGTGCGCTGACGGCGTGCGCCAGACGGCATATGAAATTGAAGTAACCGCCAACAACAAAACCGTATGGCAGAGCGGCAAAGTACAAAGCAGTGCCATGCACGCCGATACCCCCGCCGTGGCCGATTCTCGCGTGCGCGGTGCATGGAAGATCCGTCTGTGGGATGAAAACGATGTCCCCGGCGCGTGGAGTGAGGCACGCTTTGAGACCGGCCTTGCACAGTGCGACTGGGTAGGGGAGTGGGTGGACCCCGAGACCGAGCCAATCGACATCCCCGGTGACGATGCTATCAACGCCTTTGCCCGCCCCAATTGGGAGCGCAAGCAGGCAGAAAAAGAAGCCGCGGGCAAGGGTGCAGCCGAGTCGTACAAGCCCCATCGTCCGGCATCGTACCTGCGCAAAAGCTTCACGGCGTCCAAGGGCGAGGCACGGCTGTATATCACGGCCAAGGGATTGTACGCGGCATGGCTGGACGGAAAGCACATTGGTGATATGGTTTTGGCCCCCGGCAGCTTTACCGGGAACAAGCATCTTAGTGCGCAGACCTACGATGTGACCGCGCTGCTGCACGAGGGCGAGAATGAGCTTTTAATTGCTCTCGGTGATGGCTGGCACCGCAGCACGGGCGGTGTGGATGGCGACCGTGATTTGTTCGGTGATACGCTCGGCGTACTGTTCCAGCTGGAAGTGGACGGCAAACCGGTCTGCGTTTCCGATGACACGATGCAGGCAACGCAATGCGGGCCTATTCGTCAGAACGATATGCAGCAGGGCGAGGTCTACAATGCACAACTTGAGGGCGAACTGACCGGCTGGCACGGTGTGCGCACCTACCATGATGATCTGCCCATTACCGGTATGAATACCGTGCCGATTCTGGAACACGAAGCATTCCCCGGCAAGCTGCTGCAAACGCCCAACGGCGAGACGGTGCTGGACTTTGGGCAGAATATCGCCGGTTATGTGGAGATAACGCTGATCGCCCACACCGGACAGAAGATCAAGCTGACTTGCGGCGAAGCGTTGGACGAAAACGGAAACTTTACCCAAGAAAACTTTCAGGACCGCAACCGCCACAAGGAGGGCGGCACCGCCCAGATGCTGGAGCTTGTCTGTAAAGAGGGGAAAAACCACTTTAAGCCCAGATTCACCATTATGGGCTTCCGCTACGCCAAGGTCGAAACCGACGCCGATTTGACCGATGCCGTGTTTACTGCCTACGCCGTCTACTCCGATATGGCGGTGACGGGCGCGTTTACCTGCGGAAATGACGCGGTGAACCGGCTTGTCAAGAACAGCGTCTGGAGCCAGAAGGGCAACTTCTGCGATGTCCCCACCGACTGCCCGACCCGCGAACGCGCCGGCTGGACAGGGGATATGGGCGTGTTTATTGAAACCGGCTTGACCCTGATGGACTGCTACCCCGTGGCGGAAAAATGGCTGGCGGAGTGCCGCCTGAACCAGTACCCGGACGGTCGCATGGCAAACATTGCCCCGCCGAACGCCCGTCCCGGCTATATGACCCCGATGCTCTGCATGTCGGCAGGGTGGGGCGATGCGGCGATTTTGGTGCCGTATGCGATGTACAAGCGCACGGGTGACCGCAAAATTCTGGCGGACAACTATGAGATGATGCAGCGCTGGTACGCTTTTTTGCTGGGGCGCGCACAGCAGACGACCGATGAGCAGCAGGGCGGTGACTACGCCAAGTTCACCGTTTTAAACGGCATGGACTACGGCGAATGGTGCGAGCCGGGCATCACCCCCATGCAGGCAATGATGAACCCGCGAAAGAGCGTGGGAACGGCATATCTGGCCTACTCTGGGCGCTTGCTGGCAGAAGTAGCTGATGAACTGGGCAAGGCGGACGATGCTGCCAACTACCGCGATACTGCCGCCAACGCAGTGAAAGCCTACCGTGCAGCGTTTACCGAGAACGGCGTGATCCACACTGACCGCCAGTGTGAGTATGTCCGCGCCATTGCCTTTGCCCTGCTGGGGGAGGAAGAAAGCAAAGCCGCCGCCGAAACGCTGAACCGGATGGTTGCCGAGAACGACTACCACCTGAACACAGGCTTTTTGTCCACGCCATTTTTGTGTGATGTGCTGGCAAAATACGGCTATGCGGACACTGCCTACAAGTTGCTTTTGCAGCCCGACGCCCCCGGCTGGCTGTATGAGGTCGGCAAGGGCGCCACGACCGTTTGGGAAACCTGGACGGGCATTGACGAAAACGGCAAGCCGCACGAATCCCTGAACCATTACAGCTACGGAGCCATCTGCGGCTGGCTGTTCGGCGGTGTGTGCGGCATCCGGTACACGGACGGCGCACTGACGATTGCACCTACGCCCGACAAATCGCTGGACTGGGCAAAAGCCACCTACGATTCCCCAGCCGGGCGCATTGTAAGCGGCTGGCGGTATGACGGCGATGTGGTAACCTATGAGTTTGAGATCCCTGCCAATCTGACCGCCGATGTCACCCTGCCCGATGGGCGTAAGTTTACCCTTGCCCCCGGAAAGCACACAGTATAAGAAGAAAGCGCCTGCCCTGCCGTAAAACTTACGGCAGGGCAGGCGCTGTTTTTGATAAACTGAAAGTTTCCGTTGCTTGTCTATTTATATAAAGCCTCTTTTTTTTGCTTCTTCAATCAATATAGGTTGAATTAAAGGATATGTCCAATTTTCAACTAACTTATCTGAAATCAATATCTTCTCAATCTCACTATGTAATTCCTCAAATGAGTTAATGTCTGCAATAAATAACATTCCGAAAGTTTCATCATCAATATTTTCATTTACTCGTGTCTTTCCTTTAACAGAATACACACATATTGGTTCAATTCTAAAATCAACTGCTCCTGTTTCTTCTTGTAATTCTCTTTTAGCTGTTTCTAAAATACTTTCTCCAGGTTCTCTGTGACCTCCTGGTATTTCATAAGTCTCTCTTTCTTTGTGTTTACAGAATACCCACTTGTTATCTGTTTTGGATATTATCACTGCAAACTTCAAAAATTCATCTGCGACATTGTCATAAAATTTTACTTCTACCATTCTATCAATACCTCGTCAAATTCAAATTTTCTGCCCTAAGTATATCACACAAAAAACCGGGTTTCAACGCAGGAAAAGCAAATCCCCTGTCCTTTCGGGCAGGGGATTGCGGTTTAACCATGCTGTTTGAGATATTCGGCGCTGAGTTGCAAACTCTTTATGGGGGAGTTATCCACCCAGTTGCGGTGGCTTTCCAAAATCACGGCATCTACGCCGATAGTAAGCGCCTGTGCCATCAGGCTGTCGAGATCCATATTGCCGGTACCCAGCTCCATGCTGTCGGTTTTCAGAATCGGCGTCACGGCGCTGCCCGAAATGCGGGTGCCGCGGTCGTTAATATGCCACAGCTTCATGCGGGTCCCCAGACGCTGCATCCACGCAAGGGCGTTGGCGCCGCCCTCGGTAAACCAGTAGCTGTCAAACTCAAAGTTGACGAACTGCGGGTCGGTTTCCTCCAGCAAAATGTCGTAGGCACGCTTTTCGGCGTTGACATGACGCAGCTCACAGTTGTGGTTGTGGTACAAAAGCTCCACGCCCTCGGCCTTCAGCGCCTCACCCGCCTTGTTCAGCCGTGTGGCAAGGTCGTGCATCGTGGCTTCATCGCCGTAATCAAAGCGATACATTCCGGTAATAACGACATACTTAGTGCCAAAGCTTTTGGCTTCGTCCGCCACCGCTTTGGCATCGCGCTCCAGACTGCCCAAATCGGTGTGCAGGCTGACGACCTGCAGCCCTGCTTCTTTGACCAAAGCGTGCCAGTCGAGATTGCCGCCCTTGCCCACGGGCATACCCGCCGCCTTGGTCAGCAGCCGCACCATAAAGCCGATGGGGTGGATCATAAACCCGCACAGCTCAATGCCGTCATAGCCTGCGGCTTTCATGGCGGCAAGCGTCTGCCGTGCCTCGTTTTCGTTGCTTAAAACGGTTCCCAGCATAAATTGCTGGACTGCCTTTGTGGGCATGGTTCAACCCTCCATCTTGATGATTTTTCCCGTTGTGATGCCGCTTTCGTTGAAGCTGTCCACGCAGACATAATAGGTCTGCCCGGCCATCAGCGTGGAAAGCGTGACCTCATCGGCATCATAGACAAGCCAGCTCTGGTACAGCTTATCCGGTGCAATGCCGTAGCGCACATTGCAGCCCTGCGCGTTCTCGATGTGCTGCCAGCTGATTTTGCCGTCCAGCGCATCCACGCGCACGGCTTTGGCGTCGGCTTGGGCAGGGCGGTCGCCCTCGACGTTGCCGAACACCCGCAGCCCGCTTACACGCAGCGTCTGGCCGTAGGGGAGGGCACCGCCCGTCACGCGAATATACCGCGCACGGATACCGCCGGCATACTCATAATAGCCGCTGGAGCATTCGCGGGCGACATCCTCGCGCAGCGTCCAGGTCTCGCCGTCAAGACTGGTTTCCACGGTATAGCAAGAAATCTGTAGGCGCGTCTCGATATGCCGCGTTTTGCGGTCATCGCCGTAGCTGTCGGCAGGGAAGTCCACGACGAGTTTTTCATCGGCCATGTTGACCTGAATCGCGCGGACATCATAATCACGGCCTAAATCCACACACAGCCATTCGCCGGGCTGGTCGCTGCCCGCGCTCCACCATCGGCGGCAGTCCTCGTCCACGGCATTCACCGGGTCGCTGCCCTCAGCGGTGGAGGATGCCGTCACGGCCTTGCGGTAGCTTAACAGCATCCACTTGGGCTGCTGGCTGGCGGCGTCGAATTTGCCTGCCGGAATTTCGTGCGGGTAGTCGGCAAAATTCTGGTTGCAGAACAGCACGCCATCCTTGTCAAACCCGGCAGGAAACAGCCCCACGCGACGCTCAAAGTCGTGGTTGACTGAAATGCGCATCGTGGACGCGTGCCAGTAGTTGCCGTATTTGTCGGCAATCGTGCTGCCGTGGCCTGCGCCGGTCATAAACCCGCCCGGCTTGGAGGAAAACGGGTTGGACGCTTGCAGCGTGAACGGTCCCAGCGGGGACTTGGAGGTGTACACACCATCGGCGTAGGTGTTGTACTGGGTGCCGGGGCAGGCGTATTGCAGATAATACGTACCGTTGTGCTTTGTCATAAACGCGCCCTCAATGTAGGGCTTGCCGACGGCGTTGAACATAGCGGTCAGCGCCTCGGCGTTCAGCCCCGGCATCTGCGCCATCTGGGGCGGCAGCTCCAGCTTGCCGGTTGCCTCGTTATAAAAAGGCTTCATGGCTTTGTAAAGCACGCTTGCCTCTTTATCCACAATCCCGTTGTTACCGGGGCGCTCATAGCCCAGTTCTTCTTCGCGCCCGAAAATCAGTTCTTTCTTTTCTCCGATGGGCGTCATGGTATCGGGGTCAAGCTCTACGCCCCAGATGGGCGAGGTGTTGGAGCAGCCCCAGTAAAAATATACACGCCCGTCATCATCGCAGAACATATCGGGATCCCAAAAGGCGAACGGGGCGCTGACCTCGGTAAACGGCTCGATCAGTGGGTCGGCGGTGCGCAGAATGGGACAGTTGCGCCCCTTGCGGCTGGCAGAAAAATACAGGTAGTCGCCGACTTGGCGCACATCTGGTGCGTAGTCGTAAATCAGCAGGTCGGGGTCGGCGTGGAAGTTCCAGTGCAGCAGATCGTCCGAGTACCAGAACCCTGCCGACATAGAAACAAACAGGTAGTATTTGCCCTTGAAGTACACCATCGTCGGGTCGGCGCCTTCGCGGAAGCCCGCGGCGCGCTCACCCTCCTTCATGTGCTGGTAGCGGTAGCCCAGATCCAAGGGGTTGCAGTAAGTTTTCACCGTATTACACATCCTTTTTGATGCCCTGCAAAACGCGGTTCAGCTGCTTGATGCTCTCGGCATCTGCGCCGGCCTGCTTGAGCATTCCCTCCACGGTCATGCGCTGCATGGCGCGCTCCATCATGGCAACCAGCGCCGGGTTATCCTTGACGGCGGCAGCTACATCACCGCGGGCGGCAGCTGCCTTGTCGGTGATGGCCTTCAAGACAGGCCCCACCTTGGTGTCCGCCATGGCAGCGGCCATATTGTCCTTGACGCTCCAGCAGGTTTCGTCCAGCTCGCCGTCAAACCAGTTGTTCACGACCTGACGGTTGGACATCGCGTAGGCGGGGTTCGGCTCTGTAGCCTTGTTGACCAGAATCACGCTGGAATACGCCCCCGCGCGGGCCTCAATGCTGTGCTTGCCGGTGATGGGCACATTGAAAACAAACACTTTGTCGCCTTTTTTTGTTTCGACAAGGTGCCCGTCCTTGTACAGAGAAACCTCCGGCAGGTTGGAGTATACTCTAACCTCGGTCACATCCTCCGTGCGGTCCACATAGCGGCTGCCGCAGGTATGTACAAAGGGCTGCTTGCTCCAGTAGGCCTTGTACAGGTAGAAGGCGTCCTTCTTGATTTTGCGGTCAAAGGTGACAAGTCCTTTCTGGTTCTCGCCGTTTTTGCCGCCCTCATCGCGGCCATCGGCAGCAAAGTCGAACATATTCCAGACATGGGTCGCCCACAGCCACGGGCGGTCGGCAATCATTTTTGCCATGTGCTCGTGGTAGACGCACTGGTAGGTTTCGGTATAGTCGCCCTTTTCGGGGTGGGCGCTCTGGTAGGCGGGGTTTGCGTCCGCGCCGTACTCCGAAAAACCGATGCAGCGGTCGGGATATTTGGCGTGGTAGGTATCAAAAAAGTCGTCGTTCTGGTCCAGTTCACCCAGATACCAGCCAAAATACAGGTTGTAGCTGTTCACATCGGGGATTTCCAGAATCGGGCTGGTAATCTCCAGCATAAAAACATTCGCCATCGTGGTCGGGCGGGTCGGGTCGAGCTTGTGCGCCAAATCATTCAGGGCGCGGTGGTTTTCCAGCAGCTCCTCATTGACAGGCGATGCGGCAGTAATTTCGTTGGACAGCCCCCAAACGGCAATACAGGGATGGTTGTAGTTCTGAACAATCAGTTCTTCCATCTGGGTCAACGTGTTGGCGCGCCCGTTGTGCATATGCATCGTGATGTAGGGGATCTCGGCCCAGATGACAAGACCCTTTTCGTCGCACAGGTCATAGAATGCCTGCGCGTGCTGGTAGTGGGCAAGGCGGATGGTGTTGGCGCCCATCTCCAGAATCAGCGCCATATCCTCTTCCATCATCTCTTTGGTGATGGCTACACCCGCACCCTTGCGGTCCTGATGGCGGGAGACACCGCGCAGGGGATAGGGGTGGCCGTTCAAAATGAAGCCCTTCTGCGGGTCAATCTCAAACTTGCGGCAGCCGAAGCGGGCGGTCTCGGTCTCGCCATTGTCCAGCCACGCAGTTACGGTGTAGAGATACGGGTCATCAAGACCGTCCCACAGGCGGGCGTGCTCCAGCGTGAACACGGCTCTGGCGGTGCCGTCCTTGACGGTGGCGCTCGTCTGCTGGCCGTCAAGCGTGAAGTTGACGCTCTGCGCGCCGACAACGAACGCCTCAACAGTCACCTCACAGCGGCGCTCGGCAAGGTCAGTCACAGCAGGCGTGACCTTGACGGGCACAGCGCCGTTTTCGGCAAGGGCAAAGTGTGCAGCGGGCACAACATGCAGCGTTACATCGCGGTAAATGCCGCCGTAGAAGGTGAAGTCGGCCTTCTGGGGGTAGACAGTGTCGTTGTCGCTGTTGTCAACAGAAACAATCAACTCATTTGCACCATCGTGCAGGGCATCGGTGATGTCCACACGGAAGGTGGAGTAGCCGCCCTTGTGCTCGGCCACTTTCTCCCCGTTCAGGCTGACAACTGCAGTCATAGCAACGCCGTCAAACTGCAAAACCGCGCGGTCGCCATCGGACAGCTCCGGTTTCTCCAGTTTACGGGTGTAGCTGCAGGTGCCGCGGTAGTAGTCGTTGCCGCCGTCCTGACCGTCTACAGCGTTCCAAGTGTGGGGAAGGGTGACCGGCTCGTCATGACCTTCCTTGGTAAAAGTCCAACCGGTGTTCAACAGAATTGCTTTGCTCATAGAATGACTCCTTATGGGTGGTTTTAACTTCAAAGAACCGAAAAGGCTGCAAACCCTTTCGGCTTTGGTTAATGGGCTTACTGAAGCTGTTCTTTATAGAACTCAGACTGCGCAGCAGCCTTTTTCTCGGCAATGCGCTTTTGGACGTTGACCATTTCCTCCTTGGTCAGCGGGCATTCGCGCATGGCAACCAGCGTAATGACCCAGCCGATGAGGGGCAGACCGAACTTTAGGCTCAGCGTCATCCAGAAAATCGCGCTTGTGCAAGGGTCGGTGGGCTGAGGCATCGTGGTGGTGTAGCCCAGCAGCGCCACAGCGCCGGTTGCGATGACGGCGGCAAAAGAGGTGATGAGCTTATCGACCAGGCTGTAGGTGCCGGAGACAACAGCAGGAACATAACGCCCGCTGCGGTCCAGCTCAAAGTCAATGGCATCCGCCATATACGAGGTGTTGGAGGTGGTGATGCACATATTGGAACCGTTCTGCAAAAGGGTCAGCACCACATAGAGAATCATGGAGGGGCTGCCCATAACGCCGATTTGCGTGGGGTCGCCAAAGATAAAGAACAGAACCAGCGCGGCGGTGATGGTCATACTGACATAGGTCCAAGTGACGATGCCCTTTTTGCTGCCGTGCTTGCCGACATACTTGGCACCGAACGCCGCAAAGAAGATGGAGGGAACCATGCTGATGACGGTCAGAATGGTGGCCAGACCCATATTGCCGATCAAAATACCGTTGAACAGCGTGTTGATGATGGCTTGACTGGCCACCTGCTGTGCCAGCTTGTCAGAAGCGTTGGAGGCAATGTAGCACTGCAAGGGTTTGTTGTGCTTGAGAACCTCGACAATGTCGGACATTTTCAGCGGTTCGGACTTTTTGGTGCCGACAAAGGTTTCCGGCTTATCGTAGGCAGAAACGCCCAGACAGACCAAAGCGGTGCCGATACCCGCGGCAAGCAGCGTCATATTGCAGGCAGCGGACAGGAAGGCCTGGTTGTAGGTGCCGCCGCATTTGGGCAGCAGCACAACATTGAAAATCATCGACATTGCCATCGGCACCAGATAGTTGAAGGCGGTTGTCCAGACGCCGATGGTCGGGCGCTGGCGCGGATCATTCGTCATGATGGCGGGGATGGTCTGCGCAGTCATGTTGGTGATGGTGTAGCCGATGATGTAGACAATGTACAGCAGGGCAAACACCGGCAGCCCCAGCCCCTTGGACGAGAAGCCGGTGAACATTCCGTACAGGGCGAGCGCCTCAATCAGGAAGCCGGCAACCATCAGGATGCGCAGCTTGCCGAACTTGGTGTTGACGCGGTCATACACAAAGGCGAGCAGGGGATCGGTGATGCCGTCCAGAATACGGGAGCAGGTCAGAATAATGCCAACGGCAGCGGTCGTGATGCCGTAGCCGATGCTGGCGGAATAACTCGCCATGCCGATGAGGGAATAGACGCTCATACCGACAAGACCGTTGCAGGCATAGCAGATGATTTGCCAAAGCTTGGCGCGGCGGTATTGTACGCCGTCAACTTCTGAAGCAGTGGGTTTCTTTTTGAACATTTTGTTTTCCTCCTAAAAATTCCGCAGTGATTTTTCTCGCTGACACCACTATACCAGAAGCAAAACGGCAGCAGGGGATAAAAATCAGCAGATGAGGAACAAAAATTCACGCATTATTTCAAATAACACGAAATATTGTCCTGCCTTACTAAATAATGCCCTCGTGGCTTGCGCTTGTTATGTTATGATACAGGTACAGAAGTTTCTTGATTTGCTTTAGACAGCACAGGTAAGGAGAAAATTATGCAGAAATTTGAAAAAGGTATCTTTGTCGGCGCGGCCACTGCCGCCCATCAGGTCGAGGGTAACAATATCCATTCCGACTACTGGGCGCAGGAGCAACTGCCCCACACCAGCTTTACCGAGCCGAGCGGCATTGCCTGCGACCATTATAATAAGTATGAGGAGGACATTAAACTGCTGGCCGATGCGGGCCTGAACGCCTACCGCTTCTCCATCGAGTGGGCGCGCATCGAGCCGGAGGAGGGCAAGTTTGACCCTGCCGAGATCGAGCATTACCGCAAGGTCATTGCCTGCTGCAAGGCGCACGGTGTGGAACCCGTTGTGACGCTGCTGCATTTCACCAGCCCCAAATGGCTGATTGCCAAGGGCGGCTGGGAGGCTGAAAGCACGGTCGAATATTTCAAGCGCTATGTCAGCTATGTGATGGAGCAGTTGGGCAGTGAGCTTCACATCGTCTGCACCATCAATGAAGCGAATATGGGTCTGCAGCTGGCGGCTATCTCCAAGCGGTTCCGCCTGATGGCAGAGCAGGCCGCCAAGGCTGCTGCCAATGCAGGCAAATCCGCCGAAGGCAGCGTGCAGGTGGGCATGAACTTCCAGAAGATGATGGAGAATATGAAGTACGCTGCCGCTGAAAACGCCGCCGTGTTCGGTACGCCGCAGCCGAAAATTTTCGTCAGCGAGCGCACGCCGGAGGGCGATCTGCTGGTTCTACGCGCTCACGCCGCCGCGCGGGAGGCCATCAAGACAATCTGTCCTGAGGTTAAGGTCGGTCTGACCCTCTCGCTGCATGACCTGCAGGCCCAGCCGGGCGGTGAAGCCTTTGCCGCCGCTGCGTGGGAGGAAGAGTTCACCCACTATCTTCCTTATATTAAGGAGGATGACTTCCTCGGCGTGCAGAACTACACTCGCACGCTGTACGGTGCGCATGGGCAGTTGCCCGCACCGCAGGGGGCCGAGCTGACCCAGATGGACTACGAGTTTTATCCGCAGGCACTGGAAAATGTAATCCGCAAGGTGGCGCAGGATTTCCACGGTGATCTGATCGTGACCGAAAACGGTATTGCCACCGCCGATGATACCCGCCGCGTGGCGTTTATCGAGGCCGCATTGGCTGGTGTGCAAAACTGCATCGCTGATGGTATTCCGGTCAAGGGATACTTCCACTGGAGCCTGATGGATAACTTTGAGTGGCAGAAGGGCTATGCTATGAACTTTGGCCTGATTGCCGTAAACCGCGAAACGATGGGGCGCACCCCGAAGCCCAGCCTTGCGGCGCTGGGCGGATACGCCAACGCATAAAATATCAGTGGTTGTCTGTACGGCAGCCACTTTTTTTGGTATACTGGTATAAAATGAGGGTGGTTCGATGGATGTTTTTCAAAATATGGAGCTGTTTTCTGAGCTGATCCAGTGCGGCGGCAACATTTATACATGGTGCTATAATGCCGATGGCAGTCTGCTGCAGAGCAACTGCCCGGAGGCGGGGTTCCTCTCCGGCGCATTTGAGATATTCGGCTGCAAGAAAAAAATGCTGGACTACGGCAGCCGACACACAACGCCGGTCACGCTCGGCACGGCCATTGGCATGACATGGGCAGCTGCCTTTGAAAAGGACGGCAGTGTGCTGAAACGCGCCTGGGTCATCGGGCCGGTGTTTTATCAGGATGTTTCGCTGCGCGGGATTGAGCAGGGGCTGCAATACTATAACCGTCTGGAAACGAGCGTGGCATGGACCATGCAGCTGTACGAGGCGTTGAAAACCGTCCCTGTGCTGCAATGCACGGTCTTGCACCGCTACGCGCTGATGATGCACTATTGTCTGACCGGCAACCACCTTGCGATCAGCGACATCAACAGCGAGTTTTTGGCGCAGGTGCGCAATACAGTGCAGCAGCCCGCTCACGATCGCCACAAGGTCTGGATGGCAGAGCAGGGACTTCTGCAGATGGTGCGCACCGGTGACTTGAACTACAGGCAGGCCCTTTCCGCCAGTATGGGAATCAGCGCGGGTGTGCCGGTGCGCAGCGATGACGCTTTGCGCCAGAGCAAGACCAACATCATCGTGTTTACCTCGCTGGTATGCCGTGCCGCCATCGAGGGCGGGCTTTCGCCGGAGGAAGCCTACGCGCTGGGGGACAGCTACATCCAATCCGCTGAAAATGCAAAAACATTGGATGATCTTGAACCGCTCGGCCTTATGATGTATGACGACTTTGTCCGGCGCGTGCATAAATGCCGCACCAACCCGCATCTCAGCCAGCAGGTGCAAAAGTGCGTGGACTATATTGAGATGAATCTCGATAAAAAAATACGCGCTGCAGATATTGCAGCGCTGGTGGGTTATACGGAATATTATATGACCCACAAATTCAAGGAAGAAACGGGCTTGAGCGTGACAGATTACATAAAATTTGCCAAGATTGAGCGCGCCAAGGTTTTGCTGAAAAGCACCAACCAGACCGTGCAGGACATTGCCGCTGCACTTTCTTTTAGCACACGCAACTATTTCAGCCGGATTTTTCAGGAGGTCACTGGCCAAACCCCGATGGAGTACCGTGAAAAGTAAAGGCAATACCGCATAATTCTAAGTGCCGATACGGCGAGCGAGGTGCGGCAGATGCTAAGCCAAAAGCGCAGATAATACTGGATGCTGCAAAGGTGAGCGCCGCCAGTGGCGGAAACAGCGAACCGAAGCAGGGGCAGCGGTCGCAGAGTGCGAGGGGCTTTTGCCCCCGAAGCACGATGCGGGTACCGCAACCCGACATTATCGAGCATTTTGGCAACGCAGATGCCGTGCCGCAGCCGCCGAAGCGGTGCTTAAGCCGCAAGGCGGGAATTGTGCGGTGTTGCCTAAATACTTATTAAAAAACCTCTGCCAGGCAAACATCCAGTCTGGCAGAGGTTTTTGTGTTTTATTCTTGTGTCAGCGCCCGGACCGTTCTGACCACGCGGGAGGCATTGATTTTTACCTGCTCCAGCGTCACTGCGCCGCTGTCGATCCCCTGCAGCAGGTTGTCATCATCACCCTTGTTGCCGGGCATGAACAGGTCGCCGCCTGCCGCAGCTACATACTGCGCCTGCGAATCCCGGTGGGCAGAGCGCGCATCCCCGGTCATCGGTGTGACCCAGTCGGTCATGACGATGCCTTGGTAGCCGTACTCGGCGCGGAGAATGTCCATAATCAGACCGAGATTTTCCGCCGTGTGGGTGCCGTTCAGCAGATTGTAGGAGGTCATAACGGCCTTGGGCTGGGCTTCCCGCACGCAGATGCCGAAGCCCTTCAGGTAGATTTCACGCATCTTCCAAGTTTGAACCTGCATTGGTTTCCCTCCGTTTTGTGTGTTCTCCCTCTATCGTATCATGGTTTTGGCGGGCAAAACGGGACGGGTTTTTGGACGCAAAAACACCCCGCCGGAAAGGAGGCATAAACCGGCGGGGCGCAAAACGGAGGCACGAATGAAAAATCACCCAGCGGTATTATCATACCATCCGGGTGAAGGAAAAACGGGACAGATTTATTTGGTTTTCTTCTTTTTGGGCTTAGCAGTCTCTTTGCTTTTCCAGAAAGCGTCTGCCGCCTTTTTATTGTCGGTTGCTGTCCAGCGCTTGCCAGCCTTTTTCGCTGCCTGCTCCTTCTTCCAGAGAATTTCCATTAACTCTGCCTGGGCATGATCCATTTCGGCTCGTGCGGCCTGAGCGGAATTACCGGTTTGCTTCATTGGTGTTTGCTCCCTTTTGTTGTTTACCATTTCTGGCCTTTATTGTACCAGTCGTCGCGGTGGATAACCCGATTTTGGACAGTTAGCGCGCTTCGGTTTGGGACAGTGTAAGTTCCGCCAGCCTGATCGGAGCGGATCACGTTATACCCGAAAAGCGCGGCAAAGATTGTTCTCGCACCTCGGTGGGTACCGGCGTTTTTCCCGTAGTAGACTTGGTGGCAGTTTATGATTTTGTTGTAGGCTTGAGGGGTTTTATTCGCCCAAGTTGCAATCATGCTGTCAAGTTTTCGTTCGGTGATGACCTTTGCCTTGCTGTTTAGAACGGCTCGAATTTGTGCGGCTTTTGGCCAATAGCCGTAGCCCCAGCTCGTTTCTGCATCCTTGGCAAAATACGCGCCGTCGCCATGTATGCCACCGCTTTGAAACTGCTTGCCGGTCATGAATTGGTCACTAAAAGTTTTTGCATCTGGTATATTTTTGCTCGGGCTGTCCGTATGAAACAACATCTGAAAGTTCCGCCCATCCCGATGTTTTGCGGCAAGTGCGGTCCTCGCAAAAGTGCTTTCGTCTACCACCTCGGGCAGTTCATCCGACCATCCGATGGCATTGAAGAAGCGCTGCGTATCCGCATCTTGCTGATTGCTCTCCACGGGTGTGTTGTCGAAGATATCATCAAGCGCTACAGACAGGTACGCGTCATCCATGGAGCGCAAGGCTGACACCTGATACCTCGCAGTCTGCTGTCTTGCCGCGATGGTACGCTGCATCCCTTGCTGGCTTCCCAGCCTTCCTCTGCCCATACTCGAACCTCCCAGTCAATTACTGGGTCTATCGTAGCATGGTTTTTGGGGGTAAAACGGGACAGGTTTATCCGAGCGCTTTGGTGAATGCCTGGTACTCGCGCTCGCCGTAGCAATAAACGCGGATGTCGGTCAGGCTCTTGGCCGGGAAGGTGCGCAGGGTGTCTGCTGCAATCTTCACCGCCTCGTTCAGCGGGTATCCGTAGATGCCTGTGCTAATGGAGCAGAACCCGATGCTGTGCAACCCGAGCTTTTCGGCTTCCTCCAGGCAGCTGCGGTATGCGCTGCGCAAGAGCTCGGCATCGCGCGGCCTGCCTGCGTAAATGGGGCCGACCGCGTGGATGACATATTTGGCCTTGAGCTTGAATCCGGGCGTGGATACGGCCTCGCCGGTGGGGCATCCACCGATACGGTCGCAGGCCTGCTGCATGTCGCCCCAGCCCGCCTCCTCGAAGATGGCACCGCAAACTCCGCTACCGCCAGCAAGCTGCGCGTTGGCTGCGTTCACGATGGCATCTGTGTCGGCGTAAACCACGCTGCCGCGCAGGACGCTGATTTTTGCCATGTTGATTACCTCGCTTTCTTCGCGGAGGCTTTCTTCTTGGTTTTCGGCATGTAGCTGCTCAGGTCAAGCGGCTTTCCATCGCCATCGAGGAAGGGGCCGCCGCCCTCGAAGTGGTGGACGAAGGTTCCGAACTTTTCCCAATCCTTGGCATCCTCGGGGTGCATGCCTGCGGGTGCTTTGTATTTCTTAGTTGCCATGGTGTTGCCTCCTTTTGCTCTAATGTATCACTTTGGCTTTAAACTGTCAATGTTTTACACAGTTATGTCGATTTCTAACTTGCCGTTCTTCCATCGGGCTCCGGTCATACGCTGCTTCATGCCTTGGGCAAGTACACCTTCGGATTCGGCTTTGTTGGCGGTCATGATGGCCTTGGTGCCCTTGCTGATTTTGTAGTTGAGTCGAATCTCTTTTGCGGTGAAGACATTCGCGCTGGCGTCCGTGGAGAAGGAGGTGTATGCGTTGTCGCTGAATGTCTGCACCGTTCTGTAGCTTTACAAAAGGAAGGGAAAAAGAGTATAATCTGAACAATCGGCATAGGAAATATACGGTAAGGCAAGACAAAAACGCACAATATCAGTTGATGCAAGGCGATTGCCATATTTGGCGGGTAAGCTGCATCGGATCACGAAACGGGGATTTACCATGATACGCATCGCAATCGTAGAGGATGATACAGGGTATCGCAGTCAACTCGGAAAGTACATTGACCAGTATCAAAGCGATTTTTCGGAAACGGTCAGTGTATTTGAATTTTCAGACGGATTGGAAATTGTCGAAAAATATAAATCCGAGTATGACATAATCCTGATGGATATCCAAATGAAGCATATGGACGGTATGCAGGCGGCCATGCGCATACGGGATATGGATAAAAATGTCATCATTATATTTATTACAAATTCTGCGCAATTTGCTGTGCAGGGATATAAGGTCGAGGCATTAGACTATGTATTGAAGCCCATTCAATACTTTGCCTTCTCCCAGGTGCTGCATAATGCGGTTAAAAAAGTACATGGAAAATCCAAGTTCTATATACATCTGATACAGGAGAGCAAGATGATCCGGCTGGATGCAGACCAGATACTGTATATTGAAAGCCGCGGACATACAATTATCTACCATACCGAGATCGGTGAGTATGCAGAGAGAGGATCACTGAAAAGCGCCGAGGAAAAGCTCGCGCAGAGGCATTACTATAAGTGCAACAACTGCTATTTGGTAAATCTGGCGCATGTGGAGCGTGTGAATCAGCTGGTCGTAACCGTAAAAGGGCAGGCTCTGCAAATTAGCCGTGCACGGAAGAAAAGCTTTATGGAAGCCCTTGCTGCATATATGGGAGGCGAATAACAGGCGTGATACAGGATATTCCGAAATTGTATACTGCGCTGGCGGAATGGTTGGCATGTGTGCTGTTTGTAAGGCTGCTGCCCCAGCGTTATAATGCAGCAAAAACGGCCGGGATCCTGGCAGCAGCGCTGCCTTTATTCGGCTTGGTGCAGTGGTTGATCGGCATTGTTCCGCTAAGCCTTTGGATTCCCGGCATGATCGTGGCTTTGGTTTTGATGTACGCTACAATCTGGTTGTGCTGCCGCTTGAACTTTTGTGATACGGGTTTTTGGTGGGCGCTGGCGTTCACGCTGGCAGAGTTTGTTGCGTCGCTGGAGTGGCAGCTCTATTCATTCGGCGCATCAAAGATGCCGGGCAGTTGGTGGATACAGGGACTGTTCTTGCTGGCTTTTTATGGCGGCGGCTTTGGCGTTTTTCTGCGACTTGAGCAGAAAAGGCTGAGAGATAAAGCGCCACTGCATATGACAAGGCGTGAAAGCATATCGGCGGCCGTTATAGCGATCTGCACATTTTTAATCAGCAATATCAGCTATGTGACGACCAATACGCCGTTCAGCGGGCGTATGACCACGGAAATATTCTGGATACGAACGCTGGTGGATTTCGCGGGCGTGGCTGTGCTGCTTTCCATGCAGGATAGGTGGCAGGACATGCAGACCCAACACGAATTAACGGCAATCCAGACACTTTTAAAGCGGCAGTATGAGCAATACCGCATCAGTCGTGATAACAGTGAAGCAATCAACCGCAAATACCACGACTTAAAGCATCAGATACAGGTCATTCGGATGGAGTCAGATGCGGCCAGAAGAGAGGAATACCTTTCGCAACTGGAAAAAGGAATGCAGAGCCTGGGTGTGAATCAGCATACCGGAAATGATGTGCTGGATACGATCCTGTCAGATAAGCAGCTGTATTGCAGTCAGCATCAGATCACGCTGACGATCGTTGCGGACGGTGCAAGGTTGGATTTTATTGAAACGATGGACATCTGCAGCATATTCGGCAATGCGCTTGACAATGCAATAGAGGGTGTGGAAAAGCTGGCCGACCCGCAGCAGCGCCTTATCCGGGTGGCTGTCTATACGCAGAATGTGTTTTTGATCATCCGGGTGGAAAACTACTGTACAGCGCAACTTTCTGTTGTGGACGGAGAGTATCGCACAACGAAGCATGATAAGGATATGCATGGCTACGGGATAAAAAGCATCCGATATACAGCAGAGAAGTATGGCGGATCGGTTTCTGCAGATTGTTCAGATAACTGGTTCCATCTGAGCGTTCTCCTTCCATTGCCGGAAAAAGCCTGATCCTATACAGAACGGCTGTGCGGTTACATGGTATAAAAATTTCTGCCGCGCGGCAGAGACGAAGCATGATATGTGCTTGTCTTAGAGCAATACCGCATAATTCTAAGTGCCGATACGGCGAGCGAGGTGCGGCAGCTGCTAAGCCAAAAGCGCAGATAATACTGGATGCTGCAAAGGTGAGCGCCGCCAGTGGCGGAAACAGCGAACCGAAGCAGGGGCAGCGGTCGCAGAGTGCGAGGGGCTTTTGTCCCCGATGTACGATGCGGGTACCGCAACCCGACATTATCGAGCATTTTGGCAACGCAGATGCCGTGCCGCAGCTGCCGGAGCGGTGCTTAAGCCGCAAGGCGGGAATTGTGCGGTGTTGCCTTAGAAATACAGCCGGCCAGCGCGCAGACAAAAACAGTTTTAAGTATGTGGGAGCGGTGCAGAGTTGATCTGCACCGCTTTTTTGTGGAATGCATAAAAGGAAACATATATGCCCGAAAAAAATGTTCAAGAATGCAAGTTGTGCCACTGTGGAGACGGGTTATGCCAAAATCCCCCGAAAAAAGAAGGAGTTGTGCTACACTTAAAACGTAACAGCAGAAAGGAAGGAGGTGAAAACTGTGAACAGACAAGCAGTGAACCCATATTTGCCATCGTGGGAATATATTCCGGATGGGGAACCGCATGTGTTCAATGGTAGAGTGTATGTCTATGGCTCACATGACCGCTTCAACGCACCGATCTTCTGTGTGAATGACTACGTTTGCTGGTCGGCGCCGGTGGAAGATCTTTCCGAATGGCGGTACGAGGGAGTTATCTACCGCAAAAAACAGGACCCCAAAAATCCATTGGGATACCATCTGCTTTTTGCACCGGATGTCTGCCAAGGCCCGGACGGCCGGTACTACCTCTACTATGCGTTTGACTTTTTAGGCATTATGAGCGTGGCGGTCTGCGATACACCTGCGGGAGAATATAAATTTTTGGGTCATATTCACTATGCAGACGGCACACTCTGGGGACGAAGAAGGGGAGATCAGCTTCCGTTTGATCCCGGAGTTTTGGTGGACGATGACGGGCGCGTGTGGCTGTATTCCGGCTTTTATAATGCAGTGCCTGCTATTCTGACAGGTGGACACAAGCTTAGATGCGACGGCGGTACAGTTCTGGAACTTGAAAAAGATATGGTGACGATAAAAACGGAGCCGCGCGTGATTTTCCCTAAAAAAGGGCCGGGAGCTTTTCAAGGACATGAGTTTTTTGAAGCAAGCTCGATACGCAAGGAAGGAAAAACCTATATCTTCGTATACTCCTCTCGTCATAACCATGAATTGTGCTATGCTACCAGCCAAAGCCCTGACAGAGATTTCTCTTACGGCGGCACTCTGGTTAGTCAGGGTGATATCTTCCTGGACAGCAACCTGTCCGAAAAGCACGCAGCTAACTATTTGGGCAATACACATGGCGGGCTGCTCAAGCTAGAGGACAAATGGTATGTTTTCTATCATAGGCAAACCAACCGTCATTCGTATTCCCGGCAGGCTTGTGCCGAGAAGCTTCGGCGTAACGAAAACGGAGCGTTTCTGCAGGCAGAGGTCACAAGCTGCGGCCTAAACGATGGACCCTTAAAGGGAAAAGGCCGTTATGAGGCGCGTATTGCCTGCAACCTCTGGGGGAAGAATGGTACCGGACGCTATGACGGACTTTTCCCGAAATGGCGGCTGCGCAATCACCCCTATTTCACGCAGGACGGGCCGGACAGAGAGGACAGCGGCAATCAGTACATTGCCAATATGCGCGATGGTGCAGTGGCAGGATTCAAGTACTTTGCCTTTAAAGATGCTGCTGAGATAAAGGTACATTGTACCGGCTCTGCAAACGGACGCCTTCAGGTGTCAACCGCACCGGATTTTTCCACGCTGTGTGCCGATATTTTCATAAAAAACGGCAGTCAGGTGGGGGAGAAGGTGTCCCTTACGATCCCTGATGGAACCTATCCATTGTATTTCCGTTTTACGGGTAGTGGGAAAATGAATTTCCACTGGTTTGAATTACAATAAATACGCTTTAAACCGCATACCCATTTACTTTTGAAGGAGAAAAGAAATGAAAAATAAGAAGAGGCTTGTGCCGTGGCTGATTGCTGCAGTTATCATTGCGGCATTGGCAGTAATAGGGAAAAAACTGTACGATTTGATGTTTGGCGGCTCCCTGGCAGTTACGACCGAGGATTTGAAGAACGGCATTATTGCTTGTAGCCCGGCTATTATCTTTATTGTTGTTGTACTGATCGCGGCGCTCATCGTAGTGGTCGCAGCCGGAAAGCTGAAGCAGCCGAAGCGCGCGCTGGTGCGTGCACAGGCCCCGATTGCAATTTTGCTGGCTATCACGCTTTCCGTCAACTGGGTTATTCTCGGCGTAGAATACTCGGTGGTGAACAGTGTTTTTGCTGAGGATGTCAAGGTCTCGGACGAAATAATGGCATCCGGCCGTGCGATTGCAGACCAGATTGCATCCGAGGGCATCGTTCTGCTGAAGAATGATGACAAGGCGCTGCCGTTGAGCGCCGGTACAAAGCTCAACTTGTTTGGCTGGTCGAGCGTTCGCCCGTTGTATGGCGGCACCGGCTCCGGTGACAGTGATACAAGCAATGCGGTTTCTCTGATTGACGGCCTTAAGCATGCGGGCTTTGAAGTCAATGAGGAGCTTGTGAAATTCTATGAGAATTTCCGTACAGAGCGTCCTGTCGGTACGATCCGTCTGCGTGAGATCGGCAGCAAGCGCGGCGATTTCACCGTTCCGGAGCCTACCATTGCAGAGTACGAGAACGCTAACATTTTTGAGGATGCGGTCGCTTACTCGGATACAGCGGTGGTTGTTGTCAGCCGTACCGGCGGCGAGGGCTTTGATATCCCGCAAAGCATCACCGGCCCGGATGAATACAATGCACAGTACGGCGGGCTCGCACAGTTCTATGATTTTACAACGCAGGCAGAAGACCTCGATGCCAGCAAGAGTTACCTGGAATTAAGTAACCGCGAGATTGCAATGGTAGACCGCGTTTGTAAAGAGTTCAAGAATGTTATCGTTGTGGTCAACTCCTCCAATGCTATGGAGCTTGGCTGGCTGGATCAGTATGACAGCATTAAGGCAGCCGTTCTGTGCGGTGCGCCCGGCGAGCTTGGCTTTGATTCCCTCGGAAAGATCCTGAGCGGTGAAGTGAATCCGTCCGGACATCTGGCGGATACCTATGTCTACGATCTGCTCGCAACCCCCACGGTCAACAACTTCGGCGGCTTTGCGTATGATAACTATGCAGAGGTTACGGGGAGCCAGGACAACCGTGCCATGTTTGTCAACTACTGCGAGGGCATCTATGTTGGCTACAAATTCTATGAAACGGCTGCTGCAGAGGGCCTTATTGATTATGATAAGGTGGTTCAGTATCCGTTCGGCTATGGCTTGAGCTACACTACCTTTGATTCGTCAATTGCAGCTGTCGAGGATGATGGCGAGAAAATCACGCTGGATGTAGCAGTTAAAAATACCGGCGATACAGCAGGAAAATATGTTGCAGAAATTTTCTATGAGCCGCCGTATTATAACGGTGGCATCGAAAAGGCAGCAGCAAATCTTGTGCAGTACGCCAAGACGGAAATCCTGCAGCCCGGCGAAGCACAGACCCTGAAGATCACCTTCCGTTATGAGGATATGGCCTCCTATGATTCGAACGGCATCAAGAGTGCGAATGGTGCGTATGTACTCGAGGCAGGCGACTATAAGATCAATCTTTGCTCGGATTCTCATACGATCCTGGATACCTATGTTGCCAAGGTGGACAAGGACGTCATCTATGACGATGCACATGATGGCGCTCGCTCCACAGATCAGGTGGCTGCTACAAACCAGCTCACCTTTGCGCAGGGAGATGTGACCTATCTCAGCCGTGCTGATGGCTTTGCCAACTATGCAGAGGCTACCGCTGCGCCTGCAAACCATAGCCTGAGTGCACAGGCACTGGCAGACTATGCAAGTGCAGCAACCTTTGATGCGGCAAAATACGATGACCCCAATGCTGTGATGCCGACCACCGGGGCGAATAACGGGTTGAAACTTGCTGATCTGAGCGGCGTTGCTTACGATGACCCCAAGTGGGAGCAGCTTCTCGATGAACTCACGGTCAATGACTTGTTCAGCCTTACGGCAGACGGTGGTTACCATACCGTTGGTGTTGAATCCATCGGCCTGTCCGCAACGGAGGACTGTGATGGTCCGACCGGTGTACACAGCAACTACAATCCTGCCGCAGGTCCGAGCTATCCCGGTTCTGTGATGCTGGCATGCACCTGGAACCAGCCGCTGGCCAAGGCGCGTGGTGAACAGATTGCAAAGGAATGTGCTGAAATCAACTGCGCAGGCTGGTATGCACCTGCAATGAATATCCACCGCAGCGCATTCGGCGGGCGTAACTTTGAATACTATTCCGAGTGCGGCGTTCTCTCCGGGCTGACCGCAGCTGCAGAGGTGTCCGGCGCAACCGAAAATGGTCTGATTTGCTATGTGAAGCATTTTGCCTTCAACGATCAGGACAACTATCGTCAGAATAACATCTGCACATGGCTGAATGAACAGTCTGCCCGCGAAATTTACCTCAAGGCGTTTGAACAGCCGATCAAGGCAGGCGGCATGGGCGTTATGACCTCTATGAATGCGGTCGGTCCTGTCTGGGCCGGTGGCTGTAAGGCTCTTTTGACGAACATTCTGCGTGATGAATGGGGCTTCCATGGCGCTGTCATTACAGACGCAGTCGTCAGCCCATGGTATATGGACGGTAATCTGGCAATTCGTACCGGCGGCACGAAGATGCTGGCGTTTAACATTACGAATGAGTTCTACCGTGATTTGAACTCTGTCGGTACGGTAACGGCTATGCGCAATGCGGCGCACGGCACGCTGTATGCATTGGCAAACTCCTTCGCTGTGACGCGTGCGGTAGCTGTGCCGAAGTGGGTAAAGACGACCTACGCAGTGGATGCAGTTGTTGCAATCATCCTTGTCGCTTGGGAAATCTGCGCAATCCGCAAATACCGCAAGGCAAAAAAAGAGGACGAGGATACTGAGCAATAAGATGTCTTATGAAAGATAAAAGGAATACAGCAAAAACAGCCAATCAGGATATAATGCAGTGGATCCGTGAGGGTGGCTTGTTCGTAATTGTATGCAACCTCATTACGGTGTTTAAGTACATATTGCTGCAGTTCCTGCCTGCTGCTTTTGCAAATATGCCCAAGGTGGATTTTGGCTGGCCGGGAATCGAAGTGACCATGCTGGGAGCAACCTTCAAATGGAACATTTTGGGCTATGACGCAGAACATGGTGGTTTGCCTTATTTTTGCGCTTATATGATAGCCATGATACTGGGTGAGGTAATCAATTTCCCAATACAAAGAAATGTCGTTTTCCGCAGCAAGGGGAATCTTACCTGGCAGATCGTTTGGTATGCGGTTGCATTTTGCGTAATAACCTGTATTGTAAATTCTATAAACTGCATTTGGGTCGCAACAGCTGCGCGATATGTGCCGGATTTTATTTACAATATTGGTACAACGGTATTGAACGGCAGTGTTTCCATGGTAATCTTCTTTTTCGTCAACAAGGTCATTTTCCCAACCAGCGATTAAGACGACGTCTCTTATCTTCTACAGGAATCACCTGAGCGCAGTGATAATGCGTTTGCCCGCTCAGAAAGCGTAAAACACGCCCGGACAGTTTGCACTTGTGCAGCTGTCCGGGCGTGTTGTTGTTTTTTGCAAGACCGCCAAAAGCAAGCGGCTGAAACTGTGCAATACTGCTTGTGTGAGGAAGGCACTCGGCGTGCTGCTGTGCCAGTCACAGGCGGATCATCCAGCTGCATCTTCTGAACATGACAAGCGAGACGGCCAAGCGGAAAATCTCCTCCTGTGTAAGCAGTGTATATCTGGAAGCAGTGGAAGAAGCCCAGAACGAAGGTGGCCAATCTTTGCCTCGTTGACGATCTTTGACATGATGATGTCCTCCTTGAAAATGGCTGGCTCTGTCCTGAACAGACGCACACTTTTTACCATTATAGCACGATCCGCCAAAATATCTCAGATAAAAAGACGGAAAATCGGAGAAAATGCAGGGAGGCTGCTTGCGTCAAAATTGATAAGGCAATACCGCATAATTCTAAGTGCCGATACGGCGAGCGAGGTGCGGCAGATGCCAAGCCAAAAGCGCAGATAATACTGGATGCTGCAAAGGTGAGCGCCGCCAGTGGCGGAAACAGCGAACCGAAGCAGGGGCAGCGGTCGCAGAGTGCGAGGGGCTTTTGCCCTCGAAGCACGATGCGGGTACCGCAACCCGACATTATCGAGCATTTTGGCAACGCAGATGCCGTGCCGCAGCTGCCGGAGCGGTGCTTAAGCCGCAAGGCGGGAATTGTGCGGTGTTGCCATAAAGCAAAAGTTGACTTTTGTGCTGATTTCGAATACGATATAGGCACAAAAGTATAGTGGTACCAGTGGTGAATATAAGTAGCTCGGCACAGGTGCAGGAAATTCTGACCCGCGCAGCTTGCGGAGCATTCGCCAATGGTGGGGAGGCGGCAGAATGAATTCTTTTTCGGTAGAGCAAAAAAGAGTAGATGTATTCGAAAGTGCCGCGCCAAACAAGCCGGTGATTTATCTGAATACCTATGGGCGCGAGGGAGCGCAGATCTTTCAGTATTTGACAGACATCGGCTGTCAGGATTTTTCGCTGGTTGCAGTCAGTAAGCTGGAATGGAATCATGATATGGTGCCATGGGATATTCCGCCCATATTCAAAAATGGTGCATCATATACCAGCGGAGCCGATGAGTACCTGCGCCTTCTGATAAACCAAATTATACCGAAAGCAGAAAGTCTGTTGCAGGGGACCCCCACCTGGCGGGGAATTGCGGGATATTCACTGGCCGGACTGTTTGCACTGTATTCTATTTATCAGACGGATGCCTTTTCGCGAGTTGCGAGTGTCTCCGGCTCGCTGTGGTTTCCGGGAATTAAAGAGTATGTCGTTTCCCGTACACCCGTGAAAAAACCTGCCGATATCTTCTTTTCGCTGGGTGACCGGGAGTGCCGCACCCAGAATTCGCTTCTAAGATGTGTTCAGCAGAATACCGAATCCATCGAAAGATATTACCACGAGCAGGGAATAGATACGACCTTCCAATTAAATCCCGGCAATCACTTTAAAGATGTGGTACAGCGAACAGCGGCAGGACTTCAGTGGCTATTGAGCAGAGAATATGCCCCATGAAAGATGCAGCATAATGGGACATAAAGTTTTGTGCACTGATTCGTTAGCTCAAACAGCTATTCCGTAATCTAAATTGCTTATAAAAGAATCACCACACAATTCTAAGAGCCGCTGCGGCTGTGTTTAGAATTGTGCGGTGATGTTTTTATCCAGCTAACGCCCACGCGCCCATAAGAACCGTCACAAACAGGATGTTGGAAACTGTGAACAACGCAAAATACCGGCCTTTTTGTAACGGCAACTCCCTTGCAATTTCGCGATACGAGATCAGGCTGGCCATTGAGGCAATCAGCGTGCCAAGGCCGCCAAGATTTGTGCCGATGATCAGGGAGCGGATATTCTCTGTAAATCCCGAAAGCAGGATCGCCGCAGGCACATTGCTGGTTACCTGTGAGGCAAGCACAGAAACCCATACTTCGTGGCCGGTAAGAATATGCTGCAGCCATCCGGAAAAGGCGGCAAAACGCCCCAGATTGCCAATAAAGATAAAGAGCGTAACAAAGGTAAGGATCAGCGAATAGTCCACACGGCATAATGTGTTCCGGTCTGCCAAAAGCACACAGGCCAGAACCGCAGCAAACGCGATACCATAGGGCAGAACACGCAGTACCACCAACAGACAGAGCACGAATAAAATACTGTACAGCGATAATAGTGCCTTGTTCGGGCTTGCAGCAGCCGCAGAATGAGCCATGGAGATCTTTGCGCCACGGCGGCACAGCCCCACCGCCCATAGCGCAAGAAGTGCCAGCGACAGGATGGAGTAGGGGAGCATCAGCAAAACAAAAGAACCCATATCCATTCCGCTTTTTCCATACAGGTACAGGTTTTGCGGATTACCAAGAGGTGTTAGCATACTGCCGAGGTTTGCGGCTATCGTCTGCATGCAGACGATGGGAAGCAACAGCTTATCCCGAACGGCAGCATCCAAGCTGTTTACAACAACAAATGTGAACGGAACAAAGGTAAGCAGCGATACATCATTAGTGATCACCATGCTTGAGAAAAAGCACAGCCCCACCAGAACAGCGGTCAGCTGAAGCGTTGTGCGGGTATGGGACAGCAGCGCGTGCCCAAGCCGATCGAAAACGCCCTGCCCCCGCAGCCCGGCCATGACGGTCATGAGTGAGAACAGGATCGCAAGCGTGCGAAAATCAATATAACCAAGATATTCTGCATCCGGAAGAACGAAGCAGGATGAAACCAAAGCCAGACAGGCAGCAATGCTTAGAACAGGCTCTTTTTGAAAAACGCGTTTTATCGCCATGGCAGGAAGCTCTTTTCCGTAAAGGCAATACCGCACAATTCCCGCCTAACGGCTCAAGCACCGCTCCGGCGGCTGCGGCACGGCATCTGCGTTGTCAAAATGCTCGATAAGACATCCAGTATTATCTGCGCTTTTGGCTTAGCAGCTGCCGCACCTCGCTCGCCGTATCGGCACTTAGAATTATGCGGTATTGCCTAAATTTCAATTTCAAATGCTGTGCCGCATACGACAGCAAACCAATGCTTGAAATTAGTCACATTATTATACAATAAAAGCCAATCCGGCACAAGAGCAGTCAACACTTTAAATATCATCCCAATCACTAAGAGGAAATTCCCCAAATACTTTTTTCAACGCTTGCAAATAAAGGCGGATTTACGCCTGAGTTTGCAGGCGTTTTTATCTATAGGTGGCGGAATTGTCAATAGACGGAGCGGGGAGTGCCCTCACCCAAAGTATTGCATTGCGTCTACCTGTCAGCAGCAATGGCAGCGCTGCAGGGGATGATGCTGTGCGAATTTTTGCATGATGTTCGCTTCTGGTAGAGAGAATAAGAGATCAGCATAATTAGATAAATATTTTTACCTAACAATATTGACATACAAGACAAATGTGATATAATAGCCTTGTTGGCAATTAAGTCAATATTTTTAGATAAATAATTACGAGGTATAAATCATGAGCTTTGAAGAACTGAAAGAAGTATTTGTTGATACCCTGAACTGCGATGCAGACAAAGTTACGATGGAAGCCAGCCTGACCGAGGACCTGCAGGCGGATAGCCTGGACGCGGTGGAGCTGAACATGGCGTTTGAGGACAAGTTTGGCATCACGATTGCCGATGAGGACCTGGGAACGCTCAAGACTGTGGGTGATATCTTCAACTATCTGGTTGCGCGGGCAGCCTAAAGGGTATTAGGGATGAATGCCATTGAAAAGCTGTTCCCGGTCAGCCAGCAGGAGCGCAGCTTCCAGCTGAAAGTCCGCCGCGATGCTGGTACGGCTGCGCCCGGCTGGGTGCAGCCGCAATTTGTTGAATGTAAAAAATGCGGCCGCCGCGCCACCCGCCAGGTCTGGACCAAAAGCCTGTATGTATGCCCCAATTGCGGGGTACATCTGCCCATTGGAGCCTATTACCGGCTCAGCACGATTTTGGACCACGGAACCTTTAAGGAACTGAATCCAGACCTTGCCCCCAACGATGTGCTGCATTTTCCCGATTATCAGGAAAAGTTGGCCGCTGCTTCGGTCAAAACGGGCCTGAAAGAAGCTGCCGTCACCGCAACCGGCAGGATCGGGGGCGTGCAGGCGGTGGCAGCTGTGCTGGACAGCCGATTTTTTATGGGCAGCATGAGCACTGCCGTGGGGGAGAAAATCACCCGTGCAATCGAATATGCTGCTGATAAACGGCTTCCGCTGGTTATTTTTTCTGCCAGCGGTGGAGCGCGAATGCAGGAGGGCATTTTCAGCCTGATGCAAATGGCAAAAACCAGTGCCGCGCTGGAACGGTTCAGCCGCAGCGGCGGGCTGTATGTCAGTGTGCTGACCCACCCCACCACCGGCGGTGTCACAGCCAGTTTTGCCAGCCTGGGAGACATCACGCTGGCCGAACCGGGTGCGCTGATCGGGTTTGCCGGGCCGCGTGTGATTGAACAGACCATCGGAGAAAAGCTGCCCGATGGTTTCCAGCGCAGTGAGTTCCAGCTGGAACACGGCTTTGTGGATCAGGTTGTGCCGCGCACTGAATTAAAAGAGGTTTTGACGCGGATTTTGCAGCTCCATACACAGGGGAGGAAATGCAGATGATCAAAGAGGTTTTGCAGCAGCTGGAACCGCTGGACGCGCAGATTGATGCATTGTGTAGCAGCACCGATGATGCCGAAATGGCGAATACGACTACCCATGCCGCTGAGCTGGCAGAGCTTTCCGCGCAGGAAAACATGCTTTTGCAGCGCTGCACATCACTGACGCCGGAGGACAGAGTTTTTCTGGCGCGCCGCCCTGACCGCCCGCATATCGGCGAAATCATCGACAACCTGTTTACCGACTTTTTTGAACAGTGCGGTGACCGGCAATGCAAGGAGGACGCGGCCATTTTGTGCGGTATCGCGCGATTCCATGGGATGCCCGTTACGGTTTTGGGGCACCGCAAAGGAACGACGCTGGAAGAAAACCTGCGCTGCAACTTTGGCATGCCGGGACCGGAAGGCTACCGCAAGGCGCTGCGTGTGATGAAGCAGGCGGAAAAATTCAGGCGGCCCATCATCACATTTATTGATACCCCCGGTGCTTACCCCGGTAAGGATGCCGAGGAGCGCGGCCAGGGGGAGGCCATCGCCCGCAACCTGATGGAGATGAGCGGTCTGACCGTCCCGGTACTGGCCATCGTTACGGGCGAAGGCTCCAGCGGCGGCGCACTGGGGCTTGGCGTTGCCAACCATATTCTGATGCTGGAAAACGCCGTGTATTCGGTGTTGAGCCCTGAAGGATTTGCCAGCATTTTGTGGAAAGATGCCTCCCGCAGCGGCGAAGCCTGTACCATGATGAAACTGACGGCGCAGGACTTGTATACGGATGGAATTGTGGAAGAGATCATCGCCGAACCGCTGGGCGGTGCACAGCGCGGGCGGCAGCTGCTTTTCAGCCGGTTGGATACCGCCATTGCCGCGCACCTTGCCGCCTTGTGCAAGATGAGTGGAAAGGCATTGGCCGACCAGAGATACAAAAAATACCGCCGTATCGGAGAAATGAGGGGAGCATGAAAGGCTTACAGCTGCTGGCCACCGGCGGGGCACTGCCCGGCCGTGTAGTGACGAATGAGGATTTGAGCCGACAGGTGGACACCAGCGATGAATGGATCACGACCCGCACCGGCATCCGCCAGCGGTATTACTGCACCGAAAGTGAGGATGCCGCCACGCTGGCCATTGCCGCCGCCCGCCAGGCCCTGGCGCGTAGCGGGCTGGCAGCAAGCGAGATTGCCTGCTGCGTTGCGGCAACGCTTTCGGCTCCAACGGCTACCCCCAGTGTTGCCTGCCGTGTGCAGGCGGCCTTGGGGCTGCCGGAGAACCGGCCCGCTTTTGATGTAAATGCGGCTTGTTCCGGTTTTATTTATGCTATTGCTGCGGCCCACGGGCTGTTGAACACCCTGGGCGGACGCTATGCGTTGGTCATCGGCTGCGAAGCGCTGTCCCGCATGGTGGACCGGACCGACCGCACAACCTGCGTACTGTTTGGGGATGGCGCTGGTGCGGTTATTCTGGAACTGGCCGAAGATGTGCCGTTTGCCGTCACGTTGGGCGCGCGGGGGAGCGAAGCCATCCGTGTCGGCGGCCCCGCAGCCTGCGATACGGCCCCGATCACGATGGATGGCAAGGCGGTCTTTCGTTTTGCGGTGGAAACCATGCCGCGCTGCCTGCAAACCGTGTTGGAGCGCAGCCAAAAGACCTTGGCTGACCTGGATTGGGTCGTCTGCCATCAGGCCAATAGCCGCATTATTGACCATTGTATCAAACACTTGCACGCAGAACCGTCAAAATTTTATAAAAATATGGACCGCCATGGAAATACCAGTGCTGCCAGCATTCCCATTGCCCTGCATGAAATGGTGGAAAATGATTTACTGCACCCCGGCCAGACCCTGGCCTGCATCGGTTTTGGCGGCGGGCTGACCTGGGGCGGAATGCTGCTGACGTATGAGGGTAGAAAATGAAGCTGCTCAATGAAATTTTAGGTACGAAATATCCCATTATCCAAGGTGGAATGGCCAATATCGCCACGGGCGAATTTGCCGCAGCCTGCTCTAACGCCGGGGCGCTGGGCCTGATCGGTTCCGGCGGTATGGATGCCGATGCTCTGAGGGAAAACATCCGCCACTGCCGTGCGCTGACCGACCAGCCTTTTGGTGTCAACATCATGCTGATGCACCCGCAGGCAGATGAATTTGCCAAAATCGTGGTGGAAGAAGGCGTAAAGATCGTCACCACCGGGGCAGGAAATCCGGGAAAGTACATGGCAATGTGGAAAGCAGCCGGCATCACGGTTATCCCGGTGGTAGCTGCCGCAATCTTAGCCAAACACCTGGAACCGCTTGGCATTGACGCTGTCATTGCTGAGGGGACAGAGAGCGGCGGCCATGTGGGGGAAATGACCACAATGGCGCTGGTGCCGCAGGTCGTTGATGCCGTCCACGTGCCGGTCATTGCCGCGGGCGGCATTGCTGACGGGCGCGGTTTGGCCGCAGCGCTGGCGCTGGGGGCCTGCGGCGTGCAGGTCGGCACCTGTCTGCTGGCCAGCACCGAGTGCCCCATCCACGAAAACTACAAGGCAGCGCTGCTGAAAGCCCGCGACAGCGATACCATTGTTACCGGGCGGATCGGCGGCACCCCGGTGCGTGTGTTGAAAAACCGAATGAGCCGCGAGTATGTCCGGCAGGAAAAAGCCGGGGCCGACAAAATGGCGCTGGAACGTTTTACGCTTGGCAGTCTGCGCAAGGCTGTGTTTGACGGCGACACCGAAAACGGAAGCCTGATGGCCGGACAGGCCGCGGGGCTGCTGCATGAAGTCCGCCCGGTAGAAGAGATTTTTGCCGCAATGGTAAGCGAGGCAAAGACCTGCATCACGGGGTTGTACAAGGAGACCATCTGATGAAACTAGCATTTTTATACGCTGGGCAGGGCAGTCAGCATGCCGGTATGGGCCAGGACCTTTATGAAACCTTTCCTGCCTTCCGCGCCGCCTTTGACGAAGCTGCCGCAGCAGTGGATTTTGATTTGAAAGAAGTCTGCTTTACCGACGCGGCGGGCGTACTGAAGGAAACGCAATACACCCAGCCTTGTATGACAGCTTTTGCCGCCGGTCTTACCGCTGTGCTGCGGGAGCAGGGCATTATGCCGGACTATGCGGCGGGCCTGTCCCTGGGGGAGTATTCCGCTTTGGCCTGTGCGGGGGTGTTCGATATGCAGACAGCGGTCGCTTTAACGGCTTTCCGTGGCAAAGCGATGGCTGCTGCCGCTGCCGGGCGCACCTGTGGGATGACAGCCGTTTTGGGATTGGATGAAACATCCTTGCAGGCATGTTGCAGCGCAGCCGCCGAAGAGGGCGTTGTACAGATCTGCAATTACAACTGTCCCGGTCAGCTGGTTATCGGCGGCGAGAAAGCTGCTGTAGACAAAGCTGCCGACCTGGCGCTTGCCGCTGGGGCGCGGCGCTGCCTGCCGCTGAACGTCAGCGGTGCGTTCCATACGCTGCTGATGCACCCCGCCGGAGATGCGCTGCGGGAAAAGTTCCAATCCATCCATTTTGCGCCGATGCAGTTCCCGGTGCTGTTCAACTGCCTTGGGCATGAAATGGCACAGAATGACACGGTCGCCACGCTGCTGGAAAAACAGGTGCAGTACGGCGTACGTTGGGAAGCCACCGTCCGCCGTTTGGCGGAACTGGGGGTGGATACCGCCATTGAGATCGGCCCCGGCAGGGTGTTGACCGGATTTGTGAAAAAGACGGTGGGAAATGCTATCTCGTGCTATCCGGTGGAAACTGCTGCACAGCTGCAGCAGTTGCTTTGCACCATGAAAGGAGCCTGACCATGCCGCAAACCGAAAACATGCGCCGTGCCGCTCTGGTTACGGGCGGCGCCAAGGGCATTGGTCGTGCCGTCTGCCTTGCATTGGCCGAAAACGGCATGAACATTGCAGTCAACTACGCAGGCAGCGCAGCCGCGGCCGAGGAAACAGCGGCTGCCTGCCGCGCCTTTGGTGTGCAGGCCATCACGCTGCAAGCGGATGTGCGCAGCCCCGAAGCCTGCCAAAATCTGGTGGAAGATACCGCTGCCGCTTTTGGGCGGATCGATGTGCTGGTCAACAATGCGGGCATCACCGCGGATAAACTGCTGATGCGCATGACCGAATCCGACTTTGACAATGTGCTTTTTACCAACCTGAAGGGGACGTTTTTCTGCACCAAAGCAGCTTCCCGCTTGATGATGCGCCAGCGGTATGGGCGTATCATCAATATCAGCAGTGTGGTCGGCCTGCACGGGAACGCGGGCCAGGCCAACTATGCCGCCAGCAAGGCGGGGCTGATCGGCCTAACGAAAAGCGTTGCCAAAGAGTACGCCGCACGCAATATTACCGCCAATGCGGTGGCACCTGGATTTATTGAAACCGATATGACCGCCGCTATGCCGGAGTCTGCCCGCGCCGCAGCCGCAGCGGCCATCCCGGCAGGCAGAATCGGCCGTGCTGAAGATGTTGCCGCGGCGGTGGCTTTCCTGGCCGGGGAACAGGCCGGTTACATCACCGGGCAGGTTCTTTGTGTTGACGGCGGAATGGGAATGTGAGGTGCAGCTATGAAGATAGAAAAGAAACGCCGGGTCGTTATCACCGGCCTTGGCACGGTAAACCCAACCGGCAATACCGTGGCGGAAAGCTGGGCCGCCGTGAAAGCTGGCCGCTGCGCCGTTGGGCCGATCACGGCTTTTGATACAACGGATTTTAAGGTGAAACTGGCCGCAGAAGTCAAAGATTTTGACCCTGCCGAACGTATTGACCGGCGCGAAGCCCGCAAAATGGCGCGGTTTACCCAGTTTGCCGTGGCCGCCGCTGACGAAGCCATCCACGACAGCGGCATTGCACTGGAAAATATCGACCACACACGGTTCGGCGTGATCCTGTCCAGCGGGATCGGTGGTCTGCCCACGATCGAGGAAGAACACACCCGCGGCCAGCAGCGGGGCTTTGAAAAGGTCAGCCCCTACTTTGTTCCCATGTCCATCGGCAATATGGCGGCGGGGCAGGTGGCCATCCGCTTTGGCCTGCAGGGTATGTGCAGCTGCCCTACCACTGCCTGCGCAGGCGGTACCAATGCGATTGGGGATGCGTTTCACCGTATCCGCGATGGATACGAGGACCGTATGCTCTGCGGCGGCAGCGAAAGCTGCATCAGCCCGTTGGGGGTGGGCGGCTTCGCCAGCATGAAAGCCCTCTGCACCGCAGACGACCCGGCCCGGGCCTCGATCCCCTTTGATGCCCGGCGCAGCGGTTTTGTGATGGGCGAGGGCAGCGGTGTGCTGCTGTTGGAAGAACTGGAGACCGCTAAAGAGCGTGGCGCTAAGATTTACGCCGAGGTTGTGGGTTATGGCGCTAACTGCGATGCTTACCATTTTACCGCCCCGGCACCGGGCGGTGCAGGCGGCGCGTCCTGTATGCGGCTGGCATTGGCTGATGGCGGAGTGGAGCCGGAACAGATTGGCTACATCAATGCCCATGGAACTTCCACGCATCTGAATGACAGCTGTGAGACCGCGGCCATCAAGTCGGTTTTTGGCAGCCACGCGTATGAGCTGGCCGTATCCTCGACCAAGTCGATGACCGGCCACCTGCTAGGCGGCGCCGGCGGGGTAGAGGGCGTGTTTACCGTGCTGGCCCTGCACGATGCCTTTTTGCCCGCTACCGTCAACCTGCAGGAGCCAGACCCGGAACTGGATCTCGACTATATTCCCAACCAGGGCCGCGCGTTACAGGTGGATTATGCCATGAGCGACAGCCTGGGCTTCGGCGGCCACAACGCCTGTGTGGTGTTCAAGCGTTGGGAGGGATGAGGATGAACTATACACCCAATGAACCGCCCCGGACCCTGACGGCGGCGGAAATCGAAAAGATTCTGCCGCATCGTTACCCGTTTGCTCTGGTGGATAAGATTCTTGACTATACCCCCGGCCAGTGGGCGCGCGGAATCAAGTGCGTGACCCGCACAGAGTCGTTTTTCCAGGGACATTTCCCCGGCCATCCGGTTATGCCAGGGGTATTGATTCTGGAAGCCCTTGCCCAAACCGGCGCGGTGGCCGCGTTGAGCCTGCCGGAGAACCGTGGAAAGATTGCCCTGTTTGGCGGGGTAAAAAATGCCCGTTTCCGCCGCCAGGTTGTGCCCGGCGATGTGCTGACTTTGGAATGTGAGCTGGTAGAGCAGCATGGCCCGGTGGGCATCGGCAAAGCCACCGCCTGGGTGGATGGTGTGCGCGCGGCCAACGCCGAGCTGACATTTGTTATCACGGATGCCTGAGGGCTGGTTTTGCATGGTGGATTGTGCTATAATAAATTCATTAACCTACAGGGGGATTCTCGCCATGCTGGATCAGACATTTGGGCAGGTATACACAAAATTCAAGCTGCATTTTTATAAACAGATCTTCAACCGTTTTGAAGACCGTGAAGCCACGCTGACGACGGTAGAATCTTTCTGCATGGAAGTCATCATGGCACTGGGGGAACCCACGATTGCGCAGTTCAGCCACATGATGAATCTTTCCACCCCCAACGCAGCTTATAAGATCAACTCCCTGGTCAAAAAAGGCTATGTGGAGCGCATCCAATCCACCACCGATAAGCGGGAATACCGCCTGCGGCCGACCCAAAAGTACATTGATTACTATAACATCAGCTATTCTTACCTGCATCTGGTCATGGAGCGTGCCAAACAGCGGTTCAGCCCCGATGACCTGACCAAGCTGGAAGAAATGCTGCAGATCGTATCCGATGAACTGATGCCGGAAATTCAGCTGCCGAAATAAAATATACATTACGATAACAAAATGCGAACCACTTCGTACAACGTGGTTCGCATTTTGTGTTTATATGATTATTCTGTTGGTAACTCTTGGACCTTTTGAACAGATTGATGCCAGCCGTACAGGACATTACAAAAGAACAATCTCGCCAAAATCAATAATCCATATCAAACAGGTGGGCCATCGGGACAGCGTCTTCCCGTTCAGCGGTCAGCTTTTTCAAACGCAGCGGGTCCGTATTCCAGCGTGCCGACAGTGGCTGCCTTTTTAAGTTCCATGCGTTTTCCTCCTTAAAGTGTATCAGAAAACAAAGAAAATGACGGATATTTCACAAACACAAGCAGAATTTAAGATTTTTTAACGCAAAATCCGGCCGTGTTTGTAGAAATAGACTAAATTTTTGACTTTTCAGATACACCCTAGGTTGCCGTGCTTTCGCCCCGCCGCAAAACTCCTAAGGCAATACCGCATAATTCTAAGTGCCGAT
>UMIT01016813.1_pt1 | contig 37109 bp, 34 predicted proteins | sample 1965911 | NCBI WGS metagenome assembly UMIT01 (sample SAMEA4836131, study PRJEB28245) | human gut metagenome | biome: gut microbiome; material: fecal sample | place: Denmark | collected 2008 | reverse complement strand
GCGCTGCCCTACACTCCCCATGAAATGGAGAGTGCCAAGCACCCCTACGAGCTGCCCCCGGTCCATTACACGGTCATTCGTGCTATGGGTGAGCAGATGGGCGTCGGCGGCGATGACAGCTGGGGTGCCAATGTCCACCCGGAGTATATTCCTGATGTAACCAAGCCCGTGGAGTTCACCTTTACGTTCCGTGGCATCTGATGATTGCCCGCAAATGAGGTGTTCTCTGTGAAAAAAAGCGAAAGATCAGCCTGAATCTGAGCCAGCCGAAAAAGAGCCAACACGATAAACGAAATCCGCCGAGGATTCTTCCCGTTTTTTCGGGAGGAGTCCTCGGCGGATTTTTTAGTTTATGTTTATCGTGGGTATCAGCTCAACATTACTTTCAAGTTCGACCTTACGCCGTACATTGAAGGGGATGATGCAGCAGCCTGCTGAAAAACCGGCCTGCAAACATTCCTTTTTGAAAACGGTGTAAAGTCAAAAGTTGGGGGTTGTATAGGAACCGCCTGCAAAAGCCTAAAAACGGTGCAGGAGAAGCAATGCAGCCCCCAAAAACCAACTTCAGCAAAAAGAAAAACACCGTACTTCCAACGAAGTACAGTGCTTTTTTGGTGGAGAATAGCGGGATCGAACCGCTGACCTCTTGCATGCCATGCAAGCGCTCTCCCAGCTGAGCTAATCCCCCATAAGCTGGTGTTGAGGTGTCGTGTTCCTGACGACGTGTATTATTATACCAGCAAGGTCGTACCTTGTCAACGCCTTTTTTGAATTTTTCCAGAATTATCTGTACAAATTTCCGGCAGGGTCATGCATCCGGATTTTGGGGCACCGGGCTGTGCGGCTGGAACTGCCGCCACACCTTCTTCGCCGTGTTTCCGGAGCTGGGCGACCCGCCCGCATGGACGCGCGACCAGTTGGAAGAGCTGAACGCCCGGAACATCGAGTACAATGGCAAACGGTACACCCGGTACGAGATCAACCAGATGCAGCGTGCCCGGGAGCGCAATGTGCGCAGGTGGAAGAAACGGTATCTCGCCGAGACGGCAGCCGGGGCGGACACCACCGATGCCGCCGTCCGCCTGAAAGCCGCCCGCCAGAGCCTTGCGGAGTTTGCCAAGGCCACCGGCGGCCATGTGGACAGCGCCCGGGTCAGCGTGCCGAAGTTCGGCAGGAGCGAGGGCAGTAAAGCGGCGTGGGCGGCGAAAATTACTCCAAACGACTTCAAAATCTCCCGAGGAATCGGTGCGAGGGCAAAAAACTACGTTGTTGTTGACAAATCCACCGGAGAGGAATATTATTTTGTTGAGGGAACCAGAACACAGAATGCACAGGTTTTTGCCGGAAAAGGCGGCGTAAATCCACTGCGTGAGGAAGTTGCTCAGGGTCTGTCTGACGAATTTGGCGGCAAACCGGAGGACTGGCAGCACTGTAAGGCGAAAGGCTGGCTGGATGTCGACGGCGAAGCGGTGAAAGCAGAGGTTCACTGGTTCCAGAATGGCAGTGAAAAGGTCAAATTCAAGGTAAAGAGGTGGCTATATGACGAAGATTGATACCGTCCGTTATATCGGCGAAACATCCCCACTGGAATTGACCAACGGCAAGATTTATAAAGTCCTTTCCGTAGAGCGCGGATGGTATCGCGTTGTCGATGACACTGGCGAAGATTATCTTTATCCAGCTGGAAACTTTGAAATTATTGATTGAATCACGATGCACCCGCACCGTGGTTTTTGTTTACCCATCCAAAGCACTGTGCAAAATTTGCCCAGTGCTTTTTTCATGCCGTCTTAGCTCATTCGGGAAGAGCGCCGGTCTCCAAAACCGGAAGTGGGAGGTTCGATGCCTCCAGACGGTGCCACGCAGCGGGCGGTGCGTACCCCGCCCAAGACCAAATACTGACAGCGAACAGTGTAAAAAACTGTGGTCACACAACCTGAAAGGAGTTTCCACCATGAAACGCGAAGATGTGAAGAACAAGATTCCCGGCATCACCGACGAGCAGCTGAACTGGCTCATGCAGGAGAACGGCGCGGACATCAACCGGGAGAAGTCCGCCGCCACCGCCCTGCAGACCCAGCTGACCGCCGCAGCTGTTCTCATCCACCCGCTGTGTCCGCCGGAAAATTGTGCAAAACAAAAAGTTCAACGCACTTTCATACGTTGAACTTTTTTGGTGGGCGCGGGTGGATTCGAACCACCGAAGCTGAAAGCAGCAGATTTACAGTCTGTCCCCATTGGCCACTCGGGAACACGCCCATATTCTTTTGTGTCCGCCGCGCGGACTGCCTGTATATATTACCACGCGCAAAGCAGTTTGTCAACCATCTGCAACAGATTTTATCGCAATTTCTGCACCAATCTCTCCAACAAACTCGCCCCATGGAAAAACCGCCCGGAAATCAATGTTCCCGAGCGGTTTTTCTTGGAGCTGGTGACAGGAGTTGAACCTGCAACCCACTGATTACAAATCAGTTGCGCTGCCATTGCGCCACACCAGCTTATTTTATTGTTTTCCGGAGGGCGGTCTGCCGATTGATAATGCCTTCCGCCTGTGACAAATCACTGGTTTATAGGATAGCAGAAACCACGCAAATTGTCAATATCCACTCGTGTTCTCGGATGGGAAGCGTCGGGCAGCGTGAGCACTTTTTCCCTGTTCGTTCAACGGTTCGTTTCCCAGGCTGTGCAGCGGCAGCAGGCATGTTCCGGCAGGCAGAGCCATGCCGCGCCGGTGCGGGCTGTAGGCACAGCGCCCCGCCGGCAGCGTTTTGGCCGTATCAAACCGATAAAACCGCTTGCAAGGCGGGGTTTGCAGCGCTATAATTGAAATAATATTATGCAGAAATGCCGTTTTCTGCCCGGTGCGGAGCCTGCGGCAGCAGCCTTGACGGCGGACAAACCCAGAGGATTTCTGTGAGGAGAGTTGTTTATGTGTCAGATCAGGGTGAATCTGCGCCGATGGGCCTGCCTTCTGGCAGCGCTGGCGTGCCTGCTTGCGCTGCTGCCGCTTCCTGCACACGCAGCGGGAGCCGCGTCAAAAGTGGTGCGTGTGGGCTGGTATGAGGACGCCTACAATATCACGGGCAAGAACGGCGAGCGCAGCGGCTATGCCTACGAATACGAGCAGTCGGTCGCGGCATACACCGGCTGGACCTATGAATATGTCAAGGCCGGCTGGTCGGACCTGCTCCAGATGATGAAAAGCGGCGAGATCGACCTGATGGCTGGTGTTTCCTACACCGAGGACCGTGCACAGGACATGCTGTTCAGTGAGCTGCCGATGGGCCGGGAAATCTATTATCTGTATGCCGACCTGACCCACACGGACATTTCGGCCTCGGACCTGCGCACTCTGAACGGCAAACGCATCGCCCTGCTGAAAACCAGCGTGCAGGCCGCCCAGTTCTATCAATGGGAGGAGGATCACGGCCTGCATCTGCAATATGTGTGGTCCAACAGCTTCGAGCAGGGCAAGCAGCAGGCGCAGGGCCGCGAGATCGACTGCGTCATTTCCACCGAGACGCCTGCCTGGGTGGAATACGGCATGTCTGCCATTGCCCAGACCGGCGGCTCCGACATCTACTTTGCCATCAGCAGGACCCGGCAGGACCTGAAGGAAGAGCTGGATCACGCCATGCGCAAGATGGAATTCGACAAGCCGTTTTACGCTGACGAGCTGTACCAGCGGTATCTTTCTGCCTCCTATACGCCTGTGCTGTCCAGCGAGGAACAGGACTGGGTCACGCAGCATGGAGACATCCGGATCGGTTTTCTGACCAGCGATGCCGGCATCAGTACCTATGTGCCGGAGAGCGGGCAGCTGGTGGGGGTGATCAACGACTACATCACCTTTGCATCCGACAGCATCAGCAACCAGAAGCTAGATTTTTCACTGGTCGGGTATGATTCCATGGAAGAGGAGATCCAGGCCTTGAAAGACGGCCAGATCGACCTCATCTTCCATTTTGCCCAGAACCCCTATGTAGCGGAAGAGAACAACTTCGTTCTGTCCAACACGGTCCTGACCCTGAACATGGCGGCAGTCACAGCGCAGAATTCCTTCAACGAGAACCATGCGAACACCGTTGCTCTGCTGAAGGATGACCTGCTGCTGAAATGGTACGTTTCTTACTACTATCCGGACTGGAACATCGTCGAGTACAATTCCCTGAAGGATGCCGAGGCAGCCATGCGCAGCGGCGAAAACGACTGCCTGCTTGCCGAATCCGGCGAGGTCGCGAAGTACCGTGAGGACAAAAGGCTCCACAGCGTTTTCCTCACGCAGGACGGCAATGTCTCTTTTGCCGTGGCACGCGGAGATGTCACCCTGATGTCGATCCTGAACAAGACCCTGCGCACGATCCCGGCCTCCATGCTGACGGGAGCGCTGCCCATGTACGAGGCCTCGCTGGAAAAGGTGACCGTGACCGACTTTGTAAAGGATAATTTTCTTGTCGTCTCCGTGATGCTGATCACCTTCTTCGGGATGATCCTGGCGGTCATCCTTGTCTCGCTGCGCCGGTCGCGCATCGCTGAGGCAAACGCCAAGGAAGCCGCCCGGCAGGCCCGGAAGCTGAACCAGAAATTGCAGGAAAGCCAGCGAGAGCTGCGGGCGGCCCTGCAGCAGGCGGAGAGCGCCAGCTCGGCCAAGACCACCTTCCTGAGCAACGTGTCTCACGACATCCGTACCCCGATGAACGCCATCGTGGGCCTGGCCAGCCTGATGGAAAACGACCTGCAAAACCCGGGCAAGTTGCAGGGCTACATTGACAAGTTGAAGACCGCCAGCTGGCATCTGCTGAACCTCATCAACGAGATCCTGGACATGAGCAAGATCGAAAGCGGCAAGGCCACCCTGAACATCCAGCCCTTCCGCATGGCCGAGCAGATCGCGCAAGTGGACAGCGTGATCCGCCAGCAGGCCGTGCTGCGGGACCAGCAGTTCACCGTACAGGTCCACGATCTGCTCCACGAGAATGTGGAAGGCGACGCCACCCGCCTGCGGCAGGTACTGCTCAACATCCTGTCCAATGCGGTCAAGTACACCGGCCATGGCGGCAGCATCTCGCTGAATGTGGAGGAGATCCTCCGCAGCGGCCACTATGCCCGCTACAGGTTCACCGTCACCGACAACGGCATCGGCATGAGCGAAGCGTTCCAGAAGCACATTTACGAGTCCTTCAGCCGGGCCGAGAATTCGGTGACCAACAAGGTGCAGGGCACCGGCCTGGGCATGGCCATCACCAAGAACATCGTGGACATGATGGGCGGTGTCATCACGCTGCAAAGCCAGCTGGGCAAGGGCACCCGCTTCGAGGTGGTGCTGGACTTCAAGATCTGCGAAGAAACGGTGCAGGCAGCACCCGCCGTCTGCCCTGCCCCGGCGCAGGACAGCCCGTCGCTGCACGGGATGCGCTTCCTCTGCGCCGAGGACAACAAGATCAACGCCGAGATCCTGCAGTCCCTGCTGGAGATGCGGGGCGCTTCCTGCACCATCTGCCGCGACGGTGCCGAGGTCGTGGAGAAATTCCGGACCGTGGCCCCCGGCGAGTACGACGCCATCCTGATGGACGTGCAGATGCCCGGCATGGACGGCTACGAAGCCACCCGGACGATCCGCAGCGGTGCAAACCCGCTGGGCCGGACCATTCCCATCATCGCCATGACAGCCAACGCTTTTGCCGAGGACGTCAAAAAGAGCCTGGACGCCGGCATGAACGCCCACCTGTCCAAGCCGGTGGACCTGAACGCACTGGAGCAGACCCTGCAGCGCTTCCGCTACGAACCGTCTGCGGAGCAGCCGCAATAACCGACAGCATAAAAGCCCTGCCGCTGAAAATCAAGCGGCAGGGCTTTCTGTTTGCAGTCCGGTCAGGCAAGGGCCTGCTGGATCTTTGCAAAATCGGCCAGGGTAAGGGCCTCGGGGCGGATGCGGGCGTCGAACCCGGACGCCTCGATGGCGGCAATGACCTTTTCCTTGGGCAGGTTCAGGCCGCCTGCAATGGCGTTGGCCGCAGTCTTGCGGCGCTGGCCAAAGGCCGCACGGATCAGTGCAAAGTAGCCGTCCTCGTCCTCCACCTGCACGGCGGGGGTGGGGCGGATGTCCATGCGCACCACGGCGCTGGTGACCTTGGGGGCCGGGTAGAAACTGCCCGGCGCAGCGGTGAACATCAGCCTGGAGGTGGCGTAGTAGTTCACTGCACAGCTGATGGCACTGGAAGCCCGGGTGCCGGGCACGGCGGCCAAGCGGTCGGCGGCTTCCTTCTGCACCATCACGGTCAGGCTCTCGATGGGCAGGCGGTCCCCCAGCAGCTTCATGACGATGGGGCTGGTGATGTAATAGGGCAGGTTGGCGCACACGGCCACCGGCATGCCCGGGAACTCTGCCGCAATGAGGGCTTTCAGGTCCACCTTCAGCACGTCCTGCAGCACCAGCTTGAAGTTGTCCACCCCGGCCATGGTCTCGGCCAGCAGCGGCGGCAGGCGCTCGTCCACCTCAATGGACACCACCTTGGCGGCACGCTTGGCCAGCTCTTTGGTCAGCACACCGATGCCGGGGCCGATCTCGATGACGCCGTAGCGCTTGTCCACCCCACTGGCATCCACGATCTTGGTGGGGATGCCCGGATTGATGATGAAGTTCTGTCCAAAGCCCTTGGAGAGCTCGAAATCGTATTTTTCGCACAGGGCGCGGATCACGGAAATGTCGGTCAGTTCGGGCATGGAGGCCATCCTTTCTCAGAAAAAGGCTGTTGCAGGGTATGCAGCAGCCTTTGGGGTCATTGGTACTATTGGCGGCAGGTCACTCCCCCAGTCAATGCCTGACGGCATTGCCAGCCCCCTCGGAGATGGGGCCTTTTGGCGTGACCGGACAAGCTCCGGCAAACGATCTGCTTTGCCGCACGGAAAAAGCCTCCCTCCCAGAGGGAGGTGGCGCGGCGCAAGCCGTGACGGAGGGAGTTTACTGTGCCGCAGAATCGGCCGCCGCTTCGCTCTGTGCAGTGTCTGCCGATCCTTCCGGTGCATCCGTCTCCGGTGCAGTCTCGGCGTCAGCGGCGGTGCTGTCGGCAGCCTCCGAAGCAGCGGCAGAAGAAGCACTGTCGTTGGCACCGGCCACGGTTGTGGTGCCGCTGAGCTGCTGGGCTGCGCTCACGGCGCGCTGGACCTGCGGGTCCGTGGTCGGGGTGTAGTCCAGATAGGAGTTGGCTTCATCCGCGCTCAGGGCGCGCTCCACATCCACGCTCAGGCCCGTGCCGTCAAAGCTGGTGCCGTCGCCGCAGAGCAGCTTTGCCACCGTGATGCTCACGGCGCTGCCGTCCGACAGGCGCTGCGGGCTGCTCTGGATGGTGCCCTTGCCCATGGTGGTGGTGCCCACCAGACGGGCACCGCTCATGGTGCGCAGGCTGGCGGCGAACAGCTCCGCTGCGCTGGCGGTGCTACCATTTACCAGACACACCAGAGGCAGGGCCGTCTCGGTCTCGCTGTCGCTGCTGCCCACCACGGTGCGGTTTCCGTTTTTATCCTCGGCGTAGGCCACCGTGCCCTCCGGCGCGATCAGATTGATGCAGCTGATGGCGTCATCCAGAATGCCGCCGCCGTTGTCACGCAGGTCAAACACCAGGCTGGCGGCACCATTGGCGCTCAGGGCGCGGATGGCGTAGTCCAGCTCACTGGGGGTGCTGCCGTCGAACTGACGGATCTTGATATAACCCACATCGCCCAGCATCTGATAGTCCACCGTGGTGCTGGTGTAGCCGGAGTGGGTCAGGTCGGCCGTATGGGAGGATGCCGCGCTGTCCAGCCAGGTCACGGTGACGGTGGTGCCGGCCTCGCCCTGCAGGCGGGACTGCACCGCATCCACGGTGGTCAGGCTCTTGACATCGGTGTCGCCCACGGCGGTGATGTAGTCGCCCACCACGATGCCGGCTTCCTGGGCAGGCGAGCCGTCGTATACCTTAGTCACCTTGGCGTAGCCGGTCTGGTCCAGACCCAGCTCCACGCCGATGCCCAGGATGGTGCCGTTCTGCACATTGACCAGCTCGGTGTAGGCGGTAGCGTTGTAGTAGCGGGCGTACTTGTCGCCGGTGCCCAGCAGGTAGCCTGCGGTCAGGCGGTCGTACAGCGTGTTTTCGTCGATGGTGTAATAATCGTTGCTGCGGACGTAGCGGTCCACCTCTGCGATCTTGTTGTACATGCTCTCTTTTTCCTTGACGCTGCTCACCGTGCTGTCAAACAGACGCATGGCCACCAGCATGGTGATGGAAAAAGTGACCGTCATGGCAAGGATCACGATGGTGACCGCCATGCCGATGGAGATTTTACGGTTCATGTCAGCTTCCTCCCTGTCAGAACAGCAGCATCATGAAAATACTGCCCAGCAGCGAGAGTACAAACACCCCTGCCAGCAGCAGGCAGGCGATGCGCAGCATCCGCTTACGTTTTTGTTCGTTCATAAAAACCAGACTCCTTCACGATGGATCAATTGTGCGGGAACGGGATGTAGCCGCGGGGGTTGACGGCGTTGGCCTTGCTGCCGCCCTTCCACACCTCCAGATGCAGGTGGTTGCCGGTGGAATTGCCGGTGCTGCCCACATAGCCGATGAGCTCGCCCTGCTTGACGTACTTGCCGGCACTGGTGGCCACCGACTTCATATGGCCGTACAGGGTGCTGTAGGTGTTGCCGTCGGACATTTTGCCGTGGTAGATGATGACATAGTTGCCGTAGCCGCCGCTGGACCAGCCTGCCACCTGCACATAGCCGCTGGCGGCTGCGTAGATGGGGGTGCCGCCGCCGGCAGCCAGGTCGATGCCGGCATGCAGCTTGTTCACGCCGGACACCGGGTTCTTGCGCCAGCCGTACTCACTGGAAATGCGGCTGTAGCTCTTCAGCGGGCAGATAAAGCCGGTAAAGCTCAGCTGAGGCTGGCTGGAAGCCGCCTGCGCAATGAGTTTCTGGATCTGGCTCTTCACGGCCTCGTAGTTCAGCTCGTCCGACTCGATGGCGGCCTGTGCGGCAGCCTGGGCCTTTTTTGCATCGGCCGCCGACATCTGGGCCGCCGAGATGCTGCTGTTCAGCTCGCTCTGCTTGGACTGCATCTGGCTGTTCTGGCTGTCCAGCTCTTTCTTCTGGCTCTGCAGGTCGGCCTTCTGGCTCACCAGCTCGGCACGGTCGCTTTCCAGCGCGGTCTTGTCGGCTTCCAGCCCGGCCTTGGCGGTTTTCATGTTGTCCATGATCTCGGTGTCCTTCACCGAGATGTCCTGCATGACCTCGTTGAAGGTCAGCAGCTCATACAGGTCGTTCACCGCGCTGAGCATGGCCACGCTGCCGCCGTCCCGCAGCTCCTGCATGGCGGCCATGTGCTTTTTGAAGTCGCTCCACTGGTCCTGGATCTCCAGCTCCTTTTCCTCGATCTCCGTTTCCTTTTCGGCGATCTCGGTCTCCTTGGCGCTGATCTCCTGTTCCTTCTGGCCGATGCTGTTCTGCACCGAGGCGATCTGCCCGCTGAGCACACTGATCTGGTCCTGAATGACGCTGACGCGCTCCTTCAGTTCGCCTTCCAGCGCCTTGGCGGCAGCTTCTTTCTTTTTGGCATCGTTCAGTTCCTGCTCATGCAGCTTGATGGACTGCGACAGCTTGTTCAGCTTGTTCTGCAGGCTGGACATACTGCTGCTGCCCGTGGCCGCCGAAGCCGGGTATACCGTGGCCGTGACCAGCAGGCAGATGCAGGCCAGGCACAGGCTCACCGCACGCACTACGCGGGTGCGGGGGCTTTCCGGCCGGGCATGACGGGCTTTGTGGCCCGGTGCGTGGAGCCGGAAAGGTTTTGCGTGCATTGCTTTTTTCATGGACGTCTCCTTTCGGTCAGACATTCAGATGCTTGCGGATGGAGAACATGCTGCCCAGGCCGCCCACCAGAGCGCCGCCCGCCAGGCTGTAGATCACGACGGTGGGCCAGACGTTGGCCACCGGTACCAGGGCATGGCCCATGATCATCTGCCACAGGCCGCCCAGGGTGCTGGCAGCACTGACGGTATAGGAGTAGGCGGCAAGGCTCACACCCGCCGTCAGGGCGCCGGAGATCAGGCCCATGGCCAGGCCCTCGACCACAAAGGGCAGGGTGACCAGCGCATTGGTGGCACCCACATACTTCATGATCTCGATCTCACGCCGACGGGCAAACACGCTCAGGCGGATGGTGCTGCCCACGGTGATGATGCTGACGATCATCAGCACCAGTACAATGAGCCGCCCGCCCTTGGTGACCGCCCGCTGCACTTCCACGAACACGTTGGTCATCTCCACCGGAGCAGCCACGCTGTACACGCCCGGGATGGCCTGCATCTTTTTGCTCATGGCAGCCATCTGGCTCAGGTCCGAAATGGTGACCCGGTAGTTTGCCTTAAAGGGGTTGTCGCTCTCGAACTCGTCCCACAGGGAGGAATAGTCCTCCATATAGCCCCGGTAGATGTTCAGCACGTCCTGTTTGGACACATACTGCACCCCACTGACCCCCGGCATGGTAGAGAGCTTTTCTCCCACCTGGGTGGCGGTGGCGTCGTCGCAGTCAGGGTCCAGGTACACCACGGTCTCGTTCTGGCTACCCAGATAGGACACCATGCTGTCCACGTTCACCTCTGCCAGACTGGCAAAGCTGTTCAGGGTCATGCAGACACTCAGGGACGCGATGCAGGCAATGGTCATGGCCCAGTGCTTGCCCAGATTGCGCAGGCCGCGCCGGGTCAGAAAGAAAAAGGTCGAGATCCTCATACCGTCGCCGCCTCCTTTTCCTTCGTTTCATCGTTTTGCTCGTCCGGTTTGTCGTCCACCGGTTCGGTGAGCTCCTTCCAGGCGTTCAGCTCGGCAGAGCGGGCCGCAATGGCCTCCGGGTCTGCCGGGATATCCGAGATGATGCGGCCATTTTTCAGGGTGACCACCCGCTGATGGAAGCGGTGCACCAGCTCGTGCTCATGGGTGACCACCAGCACGGTGATGCCCGTCTGGCTCACCCGCTCCAGCAGCTCCATCATTTCCAGGCTCAGCTCCGGGTCGATGTTGCCGGTGGGCTCGTCGGCGATCACCAGTTTGGGGCTGTGGGCCAGCGCACGGGCCACGGCCACGCGCTGCTGCTCACCGCCGGACAGGGTGTCCGGGTAGACCTTGGCCTTATCCTCCAGATGCACCAGCTCCAGCATGTATTCCACCCGCTCCCGGATGACGCTGCGCTTGACGTTGGTCACATGCATGGCAAAGGCGATGTTCTCGTACACCGTCATGGAAGGGATGAGGCGGAAGTCCTGGAAGATGATGCCCATCTGACGGCGCAGGTAGGGCACCTTGCGGCGGCGCAGGTGGGCAACATCCTTGCCCAGCACCGTCACCTTGCCGGAGGTGGGCAGCTCCTCGCGCAGGATGAGCTTGAGCAGCGTGGATTTGCCGGCACCGGAATGGCCCAGCAGAAAGACGAATTCGCCGTCGTCCACATGGAGGTTGATGTCCTCCAGGGCCAGGCGTCCGCCCTTTTTGTACTCTTTGGAGACGTGTTCAAAATCGATCATGGAACGCTTTTACTCCTGACATCAAAATTTTTTGATGGTCAAGACCCCTGCAGCCTGTTCTGCCTGCAAGGGGTCATTTCCACAGGCAAAAAGAACCGGCCAGCATCGGGGTCGAGCGGCCGGTTCCGGTGCCGGACAGGGAACCCTGTGCGGCGGTTGCATCAATATTTGGCCGGGTTGTTGGACAGGTACTTCTTGACCATCAGCGCTACCTTAAAGACGATAGCGTCGTCGAACTCACGCAGGTCCAGGCCGGTCAGCTTTTTGATCTTTTCCAGACGATACACCAGCGTGTTGCGGTGCACGAACAGACCGCGGCTGGTTTCCGAAACGTTCAGGTTGTTCTCAAAGAAGCGCTGGATGGTGAACAGGGTCTCCTGATCCAGGCTCTCGATGCTGCCCTGCTTGAACACCTCGCGCAGGAACATCTCACACACGGTCGTGGGCAGCTGGTAGATCAGGCGGGCGATGCCGAGGTTGTCGTAGCGGATGATCTGCTTCTCGGTGTCGAACACCTTGCTCACTTCCATGGCGATCTGGGCCTCCTTGAAGGAGGTGGCCAGATCCTTCACGTTGGAAATGGGGGTGCCGATGCCGACCACGGCCTTGATGTAATGCTCGCCGGACAGGGTATCCACGATGCTGGCGGCCAGCTTTTCCATGTCGGTGCGGTCGATGCCCTTGCGGATCTCCTTGACCAGCACGGTATCCGTCTCGCTGATGTTGAACACAAAGTCCTTCTGCTTGTCCGGGAACAGGCTGCTGACCACATCATAAGCCGAGATGTCGCCGCCGGAAGTCACGCGCACGATGAACACCACGCGGGAAACGTCGGTGGCAAAGTGCAGCTCGCGGGCCTTGGCGTAGATATCGCCGGGCAGGATGTTGTCCAGCACCACGTTCTTGATGAAGTTGGACTTGTCGAACTTTTCGTCATGATACTGCTTGATGCTCTGCAGGCTGATGGACAGCACGGCAGCAAACTGGCCGGCCGTCTCATCGGCACCTTCCACGAACACCGCGTAATCGTTGTGCTTTGCGCTGGAGAACTGCTGGTAGGTGTAACCATCGCGCACAAAGCGGTCCCCTGCGGTCAGGCGCTCCGCCACAAAGCCGTCGCGCACTTCCCCGATCAGGTTCAGTTCCGAGCAGGAAATGACAGCGCCGGTCTTATCCACCACGCCGACCACCCGGTTGATCGCATCTTTCATCTGGTAGATCACGCTTTGAAATACTCTATTGGCCATAATGGTTACCCCTTTTCCTCGTTTGTGCAAACCGCAGCGGCAGCGACTGTGATTTTTACCAATTTCGCTGCATTACAATCTATATTTTACACAAAAGAATTTACTTTTGCAACATATTTCAACAAAAAAGATAATTCTTTCTTGTTGAAATTATCTTTCGGGGCGTTTGCAGGCCAAAAAAGTGCTTTTTTGCGTGGTTCTTGGCACTATTTTAGCTTTAAAATGTGATGTTTTTTTGAAATCCGGGTGAAAAGCGGCCCTCATCCTCTGGTAATTTCTGCCACCTCATCGTCCGAAAGTTCCCGCCACTGGCCCGGCGCAAGGTTCTCGTCCAGTGCAAGCCCGCCGATGGCGTCCCGGTGCAGGCCGTTCACCCCGGCCCCGTACACGCCGAACATCCGTTTGATCTGGTGGTACACCCCCTGCTTCAGCACCACCCGCACGGTCAGGCCGTCCGGAGAAAGGGCGGTCACCTCGGCCGGGGACAGGGCCGTGCCGTCGGCCAGCGTGACCCCCGCGGCAAAGCCGGTGCGCATCTCCTCGGTGAGGGGGGTGTCCAGCGTGACGGTATAGGTCTTGGAGACATGGCGCTTCGGGGCAAGGATATCATGGGCAAATCCGCCGTCATCGGTCAGCAGCACAAAGCCGGTGCTGGTCTTGTCCAGACGGCCCGCCGGGAACAGCTCCCGGCGAGGGTAGGCATCCCCCACCAGGTCCACCACCGTGGTGTCCCGCTTATCGGTGGATGCGCTCACCACACCTTCCGGTTTATTGAGCATGAGATAGACGAACTGCCGGTAGTTCAGGGCCTTGCCGTCCACGGCCACGGTGTCGGTTTCTTTGAGCTGGGTGTCCCCTTTTTTGCAGACGGCACCGTTCACCTGCACCCGGCCCTTGGCCAGCAGAGCCTTTGCCTCGCTGCGGGTGCACTGGGCCGTCTCGGCCAGATATTTATCCAATCGCATCTGCGGTACTCCTTTTTATGTTCTGCTACCAGTGTAGCATGGCAGACAAAATCGTGCAAGGCGCAAACGCAAAAAGGAGAAGCCCGTGGGCTTCTCCTTTTTGCAATTTATACTGTCATCAGACGCTCAGGGATGCGTGCTGCTCCACAGCGTCGGGGTTGGCGTCAAAGATGGGCTGCAGCACGTTGGCGATGAACTCCTCCACCTGCTGGGGTGCACGGCCCACAAAGTTCTCCGGCACCAGACCTGCCACGATCTCCTCCTTGGTCAGGCCAAAGGCGGGGTCGGCAGCAATGCGGTCCACCATGTCGTTGGGCAGGCCTTCTTCCTTGACCTGCTTGCCGGCGGCAATGGCGTGCTGGCGCAGGCGCTCGTGCAGCTCCTGACGGTTGCCGCCCTTTTCCACGGCCTGCATCATGATGTTCTCGCTGGCCATGAAGGGCAGCTCAGCCATCAGGCGGCTGCGCACCACCTTGGGGTACACCACGATGCCGTCGGTGACGTTGAGCATGATGTTCAGGATGGCGTCGGTGGCCAGGAAGCCCTCGGCCATGGCCACGCGTTTGTTGGCGCTGTCGTCCAGGGTGCGCTCGAACCACTGGGTGCCGGTGGTGAAGCTGGGGTTCAGCACGTCCACCATCAGGTAACGGCTCAGGGCGCAGATACGCTCGCAGCGCATGGGGTTGCGCTTGTAGGGCATGGCGGAAGAGCCGATCTGGTTCTTCTCAAAGGGCTCTTCCATCTCCTTGAAGTTGGCCAGCAGGCGCAGGTCGGTGGCAAACTTCATGCAGCTTTGGCCGATGCCGGCCAGTGCGTTGAGCACAAAGGCGTCCACCTTGCGGCTGTAGGTCTGGCCGGACACCGGGATGACGGCCTTGGGGTCAAAGCCCATCTCCTCAGCAATGGAAGCGTCCACCGCGCGGATCTTGTCGGCATCGCCCTTGAACAGCTCCATGAAGGAAGCCTGGGTGCCGGTGGTACCCTTGACGCCGCGCAGCTGCAGAGTAGCCAGACGGTGGTCGATCTCCTGCAGGTCCATCACCAGCTCGTTGGCCCACAGGGTGGCACGCTTGCCCACGGTGGTGGGCTGGGCAGGCTGGCAGTGGGTGTAGGCCATGCAGGGCATGTCCTTGTATTCCTCGGCAAAGCGGGCCAGCTTTGCCAGCACGCCGATGAGCTTTTTGCGCACCAGCTCCAGGCCCTGCCGCATGACGATGATGTCGGTGTTGTCGCCCACATAGCAGCTGGTGGCCCCCAGATGGATGATGCCGGCTGCCTTGGGGCACTGCTGGCCGTAGGCATAAACGTGGCTCATCACGTCGTGGCGCACCAGCTTTTCGCGCTCAATGGCCACTTCGTAATTGATGTCGTCCACATGGGCTTCCAGCTCGGACACCATGTCGGGGGTGATGTTGGTCAGGCCCTGGTTCATCTCGGCCCGTGCCAGTGCCACCCACAGGCGGCGCCAGGTGCGGAACTTGTTGTCATCGGAGAAGATGTACTGCATCTCGTCCGAGGCATACCGGGTGGAAAACGGGCTGATATAACGGTCATGCTGAGACATTGGTTGTTTCCTCCTGATGGTTTTTTATGATTGTACCATCAAACCTTGAAATAGTCCACGCCGCCCTCAAAGATCGGCTGGTACTTGTCGCCGGTGACGTTCTTGTACAGATACTCGCCGCTGCGCTCCGAGTGGCCCATCTTGCCGAACACGCGGCCGTCCGGGCTGGTGATGCCCTCGATGGCCAGCACCGAACCGTTGGGGTTGCAGCGCTGATCCATGGTGGGCGTGCCGGTCAGGTCCACATACTGAGTGGCCACCTGACCGTTCTTGATCAGGGTGTCCAGCACCTCCTGCGGAGCCACGAAACGGCCTTCGCCGTGGCTGATGGCCACAGTGTGCTCGTCGCCCACGGCGCACTTGCTCAGCCAGGGGCTGCCGGTGGAGGCGATGCGGGTGCGCACCAGCATGCTCTGGTGGCGGCCGATGGTGTTGAAGGTCAGGGTGGGGTCATAGGCCGTGATGGGGCGGATATCGCCGTAAGGCACCAGACCCAGCTTGATCAGGGCCTGGAAGCCGTTGCAGATGCCCAGCATCAGGCCGTCGCGCTGCTGCAGCAGACGGCGCACTGCCTCGGTGACCGCCGGGCTGCGGAAGAAGGAGGCGATGAACTTGGCGCTGCCGTCCGGCTCGTCGCCGCCGGAGAAGCCGCCGGGCAGCATCACGATCTGGCTGTTGTCGATGGCCTTGACCAGTGCTTCGCAGCTGGCCGTGACGTCGGCGGGGGTCAGGTTGCGGATGACCAGGATCTCCGGGTCGGCACCGGCACGGGCAAAGGCCTTTGCGGTGTCATACTCACAGTTGGTGCCGGGGAACACCGGGATGATGACCTTGGGTTTTGCCACACCGATCTTGGGTGCGGCGGGGGCGGTCAGGCTGCCGGTGATGGGCTCCACGGTGGGGCCTGCCTTGCGGTAGGGGTACACCGGCTCCAGCTTGGCCTCCCAGATCTCCTGCAGCTGTGCCATGTCCAGCGTTTCGCCGCAGGCCTCGAAGGTGTATTCCTTGGTGGTCTCGCCCAGGATCTCACCGGCAGGTGCGTCGGACACCATTTCCAGCACGATGGAGCCGTACATGGGCTCGAACATCTGGTTGGTGGTCAGGTCTGCCCGCATCTTGAAACCGATGTGGTTGCCCAGACCCATCTTGAACAGGGCCTCGGCAATGCCGCCGTAGCCCACGGAGCAGGCAGAGGCCACCATGCCCTCCTCGATCATGTCCTCCACGACCTTGTAGTTGGCCTTCAGGGAGAAGAAGTTGGGGCAGCCGGTCTCCGGGTCGGTGATGGGCCGCACCAGCACCACAGTGCTCTCGGGCTTCTTGAACTCGGTGGAGACCACCTTATTTGCCTTGCCGATGGCAGTGGCGAAGGACACCAGCGTGGGAGGCACATCCAGCTTCTCAAAGGAGCCGGACATGCTGTCCTTGCCGCCGATGGAGGCGATGCCCAGGCCCATCTGGGCATCCAGTGCGCCCAGCAGGGCGGCCAGCGGCTTGCCCCAGCGCTCCGGGGCGGTGCCCAGGCGCTCGAAGTATTCCTGGAAGGTGAGGTAAGCGTCCTCATAGCGGAAGCCGGTGGCCACCAGCTTGGTCACGCTTTCCACCACGGCCAGACGGGCACCCTTGTACTGGTCGGCGCTCATCAGGTAGGGGTTGAAGCCCCATGCCATGCCGGAGCAGGTGCTGGTCTCGCCGTCCACAGGCAGCTTTGCCACCATGGCGTTCTGCGGGGTGAGCTGGTAGGCACCGCCGAAGGGCATGAGCACGGTAGCGGCACCGATGGTGGAGTCGAACCGCTCGGAAAGGCCCTTCTTGCTGCAGACGTTCAGGTCACCCACCATGTTCTTCATCTTCTGGCTGAAGGTCAGGCCCTCCCACTGGGGCTGCCAGACCGTGGCCTTTTCCACATGGACGTTCTGGTGCTTCTCGGCACCGTTGGAGTTCAGGAACTCGCGGCTGATGTTCACGATGGACACACCGTTCCACACCATGTTCAGGCGCTTTTCCTCGGTGACCTTGGCCACGGGGGTAGCCTCGAGGTTCTCTTCATTGGCGATGGCGATGAATTTGTCCACGTCCTCCGGGGCAAGCGCCACAGCCATGCGCTCCTGGCTCTCGCTGATGGCCAGCTCCGTGCCGTCCAGACCATCGTACTTCTTGGTGACCTTGTTCAGGTCGATGTACAGACCGTCGGCCAGCTCGCCGATGGCCACCGACACGCCGCCTGCGCCAAAGTCGTTGCAGCGCTTGATCATCTTGCAGGCGTCCTCCCGGCGGAACAGACGCTGCAGTTTGCGCTCGATGGGGGCATTGCCCTTCTGCACCTCGGCACCGCAGTGCTCCAGGCTGTCCAGCTTGTGGGCCTTGGAGGAACCGGTGGCACCGCCCACGCCGTCGCGGCCGGTGCGGCCGCCCAGCAGCACGATCACATCCCCGGGAGCCGGGCACTCGCGGCGCACATGGGAAGCCGGGGTGGCACCCACCACCGCACCGATCTCCATGCGCTTTGCCACATAGCCGGGGTGGTAGATCTCATCCACCTGACCGGTGGCCAGGCCGATCTGGTTGCCGTAGGAGGAATAACCGGCGGCGGCGGTGGTCACCAGCTTGCGCTGGGGCAGCTTGCCGGGCAAAGTCTCGCTGACGGGCACCAGCGGGTCACCGGCACCGGTCACACGCATGGCCTGATAGACGTAGCTGCGGCCGGACAGCGGGTCACGGATGGCACCGCCGATGCAGGTGGCTGCGCCGCCGAAGGGCTCGATCTCGGTGGGGTGGTTGTGGGTCTCGTTCTTGAACAGGAACAGCCAGTCCTCGTCCTTGCCGTTCACGTCGCACTTGATCTTCACAGTGCAGGCGTTGATCTCGTCGGACTCGTCGAGGTTCTTCAGGATGCCCTGCTTCTTCAGCTCCTTGGCACCGATGGTAGCCAGATCCATCATGCAGCGGGGCTTTCCCTCGCGGCCCAGATCCTTGCGCATGGCCATGTAGCGGTCAAAGGCAGCCTGCACCACTTCGTCGTCGATCTGTACATCGTCCAGAATGGTGCCGAAGGTGGTGTGGCGGCAGTGATCGGACCAGTAGGTGTCGATCATCTTGATCTCGGTGATGGTGGGGTCGCGCTGCTCGGAGCGGAAATACTCCTGGCAGAACTTGATGTCGCCCAGATCCATGGCCAGGCCGTTCTCGTCGATGAACTTTTTCAGGCCCTCTTCGTCCAGCTGGTTGAAGCCGTCCAGCACCGCCACAGCGGTGGGCACGGGGTACTCCATTTTCAGGGTAGCCTTCTTGTCCAGCGAAGCCTCACGGGCCTCCACCGGGTTGATGACATATTTTTTGATCTCGGCCAGCTGCTCGTCGGTCAGGGCACCTTCCAGCAGGTAGACGCGGGCAGAGCGCACCAGCGGGCGCTCGCCCTGGCTGATGAGCTGGATGCACTCGGCGGCGGAATCGGCACGCTGGTCGAACTGGCCGGGCAGGTACTCCACGGCAAATGCCGTGCCCTCATGCTCCGGCAGCTGGGCATAGGTGTTGTCCACCGGCGGCTCGCTGAACACGGTGCTGACGCACTGCTTGAACAGCACCTCGTCGATGCCCTCCACGTCGTAGCGGTTGAGCAGGCGCAGGCCGGTGAGCGACCGGATGCCCAGCAGGCCGGTGAGCTCGTTCTTCAGGCCGCTTGCCTCGACGTCAAAGCCGGGCTTTTTTTCCACATAAATACGATAGACCATGGGTAAGTTCCCCCTTAATCATTTTTACTGCTTTTCTGCCAGTGCCTTCAGCGCACGCAGGCCGATGTCGCTGCGCTTGTGCAGCTTGTCGAAATGGATCTTCTCGGCTGCCTCATAGGCGTGGCTCAGGGCGTTGGTCAGGCGCGGGCCGGTGGCGGTCACGCCCAGCACACGGCCGCCATTGGTCACGAGCGTGCCGTCCTCGGTGAGGGCCGTACCGGAGTGATACACCGTCACATTCTCTTCGTCCGGCAGCTGACCGTCCACCAGGCCGGAGATGGGCTTGCCCTTCTCATAGGCCACCGGGTAGCCGCCGGAGGCCAGAATGACGCAGGCGGCTGCGCCGTCCGAGAACTTCACGTCCTCGTCGGCCAGGGTGCCGTTGGTGCAGGCCTCCATGATGTGCAGCAGGTCGCCCTCCAGCAGGGGCAGCACCACCTGGGTCTCGGGGTCACCGAAGCGGCAGTTGTACTCGATGACCTTGGGGCCGTCCGGGGTGAGCATCAGGCCGAAGTACAGGCAGCCCTTGAAGGGGCAGCCCTCGGCGTTCATGGCATGGATGGTGGGCAGGAAGATCTTTTCCATACACTCGGCGGCGATCTCCGGGGTGTAGTAGGGGTTCGGGGCAACGGTGCCCATGCCGCCGGTGTTCAGGCCGGTGTCGTGGTCGTTGGCACGCTTGTGGTCCATGGACGACACCATGGGCTTGACCACCTTGCCGTCGGTAAAGCTCAGCACGCTGACCTCCGGGCCGGTGAGGAACTCTTCCACCACCACATGGTTGCCGGATGCGCCGAACTTCTTGTCCAGCATGATCTCCTTGACGCCGTCGGCGGCCTGCTGCTCGTTCTCGCAGATCAGCACGCCCTTGCCCAGAGCCAGGCCGTCGGCCTTGATGACCACCGGGTACTTGCCCTCGGCCTTGATGTACGCCATGACCTTGGCCGGGTCATCAAACGTCTCATACTTCGCGGTAGGGATGCCGTATTTCTTCATCAGGTCCTTGGAGAACACCTTGGAGGCCTCGATGCGGGCAGCGGCCTTGTCCGGGCCAAAGGCCGGGATGCCGGCCTTTGCCAGCTCGTCCACCATGCCCAGGGCCAGCGGGTCATCCTGCGCCACCACGACGTAATCAAATTTTTCCTCGACCGCAAAGCCCACCATGGTCTCCACATCGGTGGCCTTGATGTTCTTGCACTTGGCGTCGTAGCGGATGCCGCCGTTGCCCGGTGCACACCAGATCTCGCCGCAGTCGGGGCTCTTTTTCAGGGCCTTGATAATGGCATGTTCGCGACCGCCGCCGCCAACCACCAGAATTTTTTTGCTCATTTTTACACCTTCTCTTAGTGATGGAACAACCGCAGGCCGCAGAAGGCCATGGCGATGCCGTACTTGTTGCAGGTATCAATGACCTGCTGGTCACGGATGGAACCGCCGGGCTGCACGATGGCGGTCACGCCGGAGCGGCGGGCGCGCTCGATGTTGTCGCCAAAGGGGAAGAAGGCATCCGAGCCCAGGCACACGCCGGTGACCTTGCTCAGGTATTCCTTCTTTTCCTCGGCGGTCAGCGGGGCGGGCTGCTCGGTGAAGGTCTCGGCCCAGACATCGTCGCCGATGACGTCCTCCGGGGTGTCGCCGATGTACACGTCAATGGCGTTGTCGCGGTTGGGCTTTGCGATATCGTCACGGAAGGGCAGGTTCAGTACCTTGTCCATGTGGCGCAGCTGCCAGTTGTCGGCCTTCTGGCCTGCCAGACGGGTGCAGTGGATGCGGCTCTGCTGGCCGGCACCCACGCCGATGGTCTGACCGCCTGCGGTATAGCACACGCTGTTGGACTGGGTGTACTTGAGGGTGATGAGGGCAATGACCAGATCGCGTTTCTGCTCCTCGGTCACGTCCTTGTTCTCGGTGACCCAGTTGTTCAGCATGGTGTCTGCGTTGATGACCAGCTCGTTGCGGCCCTGCTCAAAGGTGATGCCGTACACCTGCTTGTGCTCGATGGGTGCGGGCTTGTAGGCGGGGTCGATGGCCACCACGTTGTAGTTGCCCTTCTTCTTGCCGGACAGGATGGCCAGTGCTTCCGGCTCGTAGCCCGGGGCGATGATGCCGTCGGACACCTCGTGCTGGATCAGCTTTGCGGTGGGCACGTCGCACACATCCGACAGGGCGATCCAGTCGCCGAAGGAGGACATGCGGTCGGCACCGCGGGCGCGGGCGTAGGCGCAGGCCAGCGGGGACAGCTCTGCATCCGGGGCGATGTGGTACATCTTGCGCTCCACCTCGGTCAGGGGCAGGCCCAGGGCGGCACCCGCCGGGGACACATGCTTGAAGGAAGCCGCTGCGGGCAGGCCGCAGGCAGTTTTTAACTCCTTGACCAGCTGGATGGAGTTGAGGGCGTCCAGAAAGTTGATGTAGCCAGGCTTGCCGTTCAGAACAGTAACGGGCAGGTCAGAGCCATCTTCCATATAAATGCGGCTGGGCTTCTGGTTGGGGTTGCAGCCGTATTTCAGTGCGAGTTCATTCATTGGTGCATCCTCCTTGGTTCCTCTATGGTGTACTCTTATTCTTCTTCCGCGTCAAGCTTTTTGAGCAGTTCCAGCTCTTCGGGCAGCAGCTCCGGCTCTTCGGGGTCGTCCAGATCGCTGCACACGGCGTCGTATTTGTTGAAGATCATGTCGCCGCTCTCACCGCTCTCCAGGTCGATGACCCGGGCGAACAGGCTCACCTTGTTGTCGGCGTTCAGGCTGCTCCACAGGCCGTGGGCAAAGTCGCCGAGGGTGCGGGGGCAGGCAAAGCGCAGCGGCTCACCCTCAAAGCTGGGGATGGGGCTGCCATTGTGCTTGTAGGTGCTGATGAAGTGGCCCTCTCCGGCCACGGGCTGGGGGTAATCAAAGAAATAGCGCTGCACGCTGTCCCCGTTGCCGTCGGCAGACTTGAGGATGCTCATCTGGTAGCTGCCGTCCGCATACACCACCGCAGAGATGCGGGGGGTGTAGTTGGGGCCGTCCGGCTCAAAGGTGCGGGTGCGCAGTGCATCCGCAAAGCTCTTGCCCTGGCTCATCAGGTCATAGATGGTATCGGTCTGGTCGCCGTTGGTCACGATGTGGGTACGGCCCAGCGTCAGCACCGGGTTATAGATGATCAGGCTGGGGTCCTCCAGCTTGGCGGGGTCGGCTGCCATGGTGCAGATGCCGCCGCGCTCCGGCACGGGGTCGAACACGCGGTTGCGGCTGTTCTCGCTGCGGCCCATGATGAAGTAGCCGATGAACATCTGTCGGCCGTCCGGGGCCTTTGCCACCGCAATGCCGCGGCCGGGGTATTCGTTGGAGGCCAGATATTCGTTCAGGTTGATCTTTTCCATTGTTGTTCTCCTTTACGGATAACGACCTCGCCCTCTCCGTCAGCGCTGACGCGCTGCCACATTCCCCACTCTGTCGCTATTGCGACATCTCTCCCCGGCCGGGGAGAGTCTTTCCTCAAAGTGGGAGGCTTTGGCAATCCACACAAAGTTCATGGTTTTGCCAAGGGCTCTCCCTTTGGGAGAGCTGGACGCGAAGCGGCCTGAGAGGGCGAGCCAGTTTATTTTTTCACTCGATCTCTCCGCTGCACACCATGGCGACCGCCTTGGGCAGCAGTTTCCACTCGGCCTGCTCCATGACCCGTTTCTGCAGCACCTCCGGGGTGTCGCCGGGCAGGATGTCCACGGCCTTCTGCAGCAGGATGGGGCCGCCGTCGCATTCTTCGTTCACAAAGTGGACGGTGGCACCGGTCACCTTGCAGCCACGGGCAAGGGCGGCCTCATGGGGGCGCAGGCCGTACATGCCCGGCCCGCAGAAGGACGGGATGAGCGCCGGGTGCACGTTCAGGATGCGGCGGGGATAGGCCGCGATGACGCTGGGCCCCAGCACCGACAGAAAGCCTGCCAGCACCACAAGGTCGATGTTGTGTGCTTTCAGCGTGCCCAGCAGGGCCGCGTCAAAATCTTCGCTGTTGTCGTAGTCCCTGCGGCGCACCACGCAGCTCTCCACACCGGCCTTTGCGGCACGTTCCAGCGCATAGACGCCGGGCTTGGAGGCTACCACCAGCGTAATTTTACCATTGGGGTTCTCGCCGCGGGCCTCACTGTCCAGCAGGGCCTGCAGGTTGGTGCCGCCGCCGGAAACTAACACTGCAATGTTCAGCACAGCTCCACACCCTCGCCTTCTGCGATGACGCCCAGACGGTAAGCCTCCGGCTCACCGTTGGCATGCAGGATCTCCAGTGCCTTGTCGGCCTGCTCGGCAGGCACGGTGAGCACCATGCCCACGCCCATGTTGAAGGTGTTGAACATATCGTGCTCGGAGATGCCGCCCTCCTTCTGCATCAGGTGGAACAGTGCCGGGGTGCGGACGTCCGCCTTGTGGATGCGGGCGCAGCAGCCCTTCTTCAGGCTGCGGGGAATGTTCTCGTAGAAGCCGCCGCCGGTGATGTGGGAAATGCCCTTGACATCCACTTCCTCCAGCACCTTGAGCACCGGCTTAACGTAAATTTTAGTGGGAGCCAGCAGGGCCTCGCCCAGGCTCTTGCCGCCCAGCTCGGCGGGCGTGGTGTGCAGCACGTCGGGGTTGCCGTCGATGTCAAAGATCTTGCGCACCAGCGAGAAGCCGTTAGAGTGCACACCGGTGGAAGGCAGAGCGATGATCACATCGCCGGGCTTCATGGTGTCATTGCTCAGGATCTTTTCCTTGTCCACGACGCCCACGGTAAAACCGGCCAGATCGTACTCGTCCTCCGGCATCATGCCCGGGTGCTCGGCCGTCTCGCCGCCCACCAGAGAGCAGTCGGCCTGCACGCAGCCCTCGGCCACGCCCTTGACGATCTCGGCGATCTTTTCCGGGATGTTGCGGCCGCAGGCGATGTAGTCCAGGAACACCAGCGGCTTTGCACCGGCGCAGATGACGTCGTTCACGCACATGGCCACGCAGTCGATGCCGATGGTGTCGTGCTTGTCCATGATCATGGCGATCTTCAGCTTGGTGCCCACGCCGTCGGTGCCGGAGATCAGCACCGGGTGCTTGTAGCCGGTGCAGTCCAGTTCAAACAGGCCGCCAAAGCCGCCCAGCCCGCCGATGCAGTGCTCGTTCATGGTGCGGGCCACATACTGCTTCATCAGTTCGACCGAACGGTAACCGGCGGTGATGTCCACGCCTGCTGCGGCGTAGCTTTCCGAATAGCTCTTTTCCATGGTGTTACTCTCCTAACTTTTTCTCGTCCTTGGGGCGGTCGTTCAGGTGGCGTTCGTGGATATCGGTGGAAAGCACCTCGTCCGGCTTCACGGCATATTCGCCGGTGAAGCAGGCGGTGCAGAACCCACAGTTTGCGTTTTTGGCCAGCTGCACCACATGTTCGGTGGACAGGTAGCCCAGGGTGTCGGCCCCGATGATCTCATTGATCTGGTCCACCGTGCGTCCGGTGGCCACCAGCAGTTTCTGGTCGGGGATGTCGGTGCCGAAGTAGCAGGGATATTTGAACGGCGGTGCCGACACCATGAAGTGTACCTCGGTGGCACCGGCGTCCCGCAGCAGCTTGATGATGCGGGCAGAGGTGGTACCGCGCACGATGGAGTCATCCACCAGCACCACGCGCTTGCCCTTGACCGTGCTGGAGATCACGTTCAGCTTGATGCGCACGCTGTTCTCACGCTGCTTCTGGCTGCCCTGAATGAAGGTGCGGCCGATGTACTTATTCTTAATGAAGCCGATGCCATAGGGGATGCCGCTCTCCTGGGAGTAGCCCAGGGCGGCGTCCAGGCCGGAGTCCGGCACGCCGATGACCACATCGGCCTCCACCGGGTGTTCCTGTGCCAGGAACCGGCCGGCCTGCTTGCGGGCCTCGTGCACCGAGCTGCCCTCGATGATGCTGTCCGGACGGGCAAAGTAGATGAACTCGAACACGCACATCTGGGTGTCCGGGCGGCCCACATGGTCGGTGATGCTGCGCAGCTCACCGGTCTTGGCATCGGCCACCACGATCTCGCCGGGCTTCACGTCCCGCAGCAGGGTGGCACCCACAGCGTCCAGCGCACAGCTCTCGCTGGCAAAGACGTAGCCGCCGCCGGGCAGCGTGCCGATGCACAGGGGCCGGTAGCCGCGGGGGTCGCGCACCGCGATGAGCTTGGTGGCGGACATGATCACCAGGCTGTACGCGCCTTCCAGCACATCCATGGTCTTGCTGATGGCCGTCTCGATGCTGCCCATGCGCAGGCGGTTGCGGGTGATGAGGTAGCAGATGACCTCGGTGTCCGAGGAGCCGTGGAAGATGGCACCCTCGTTTTCCAGCTGACGTCGCAGCTCAATGGCATTGGTCAGGTTGCCGTTGTGGCACAGGGCCATGGTGCCGCGGCCGTGCCGCACGATCATGGGCTGAGCATTGGCCCGGATGCGGCTACCGGAGGTGGCGTAGCGCACATGGCCGGTGGCCATATGGGCGTTGGGGTTGGCCAGGCTGCCCAGCACCGCCGGGGTGAACACCTCGTTCACAAGACCCAGATCCCGGTGGCCCTGGATGACGCCGTCGTCGTTCACGGCGATGCCGCAGCTCTCCTGCCCGCGGTGCTGCAGGGCATACAGCGCCGAGTAGGCGGCAGCGGCCACATCCTCGGTGCCGGCCCGGTCGTAGAGGCCAAAAACGCCGCATTCTTCGTGCAGCGGGTATGCAAAATCAGACATTGGTTCTCCTTTACAGTTCGGCGATCTCCGCCTGCAGTTTTTCCTCCTTGGCCGCGATCTGTGCCGCCATGGCGGTGCGCTCGGCTTCCAGCTTTGCTGCCAGAGCCTCATCGCCCAGTGCCAGGATCTCGGCGGCCAGCCAGGCGGCGTTCTTAGCACCGTTCAGGGCCACGGTGGCCACCGGGATGCCGCTGGGCATCTGCACGGTGGCCAGCAGGGCATCCAGACCGTCCATGGCACCGCCCTTCATGGGGATGCCGATCACCGGCAGCGTAGTGTTGGCGGCAAAGGCTCCGGCCAGATGGGCTGCCATGCCGGCCGCGCACAGGATGACGCCAAAGCCGTTGGCCTTTGCGCTCTTGGCAAACGCAGCCGCCTCGGCGGGCGTGCGGTGTGCCGACAGGATGTGTGCTTCAAAGGGGATGTCCAGCGCTTTGAGCTGGGCACAGGCCCCCTTGACCACCGGCCAATCGCTGTCGGAACCCATGATCACAGCAACTTTACGAACCATAATCCAAACCCTCTCTTTCCACTTCTGACAAACAAAAAAGGCAGTGGTACACCTGCACCACAGCCTTTATTTTTGCGTATTCTGTTCCCATGCCTTGCACGAAGCTGCACGATGCCCCTGACATGCACGAATATTGTTTCGTTCCATGCGACCCGGCAGCGTCTTTTTCATGGATCTCTTCCTCCGCAGTTTCTGTGCTGGCATTTCTGCAGGGTGCGGGGCCCGCTCTATGGGGTGACCGTCCCTGTGCTACATACAGTTTACGGCAAAATAACGGCTTTGCAAAGGGTGTTGCGGCAAATTCTCCCTTGTGTTTCCATGCGCCAAAAAACTTTCAAAAGTTTTGTGCAGTTTCGCCATCGTTTTTCTTTTTAAGTATGACTTATGGTTTGAGTATATTTTCCGCAAAATCTTCCAACCGTCTTTGTCCCAAAAGACGTACTTTTCCGCCCGGTTCAGAAGATGATCTTTGCCGTGGTGGCCCGGGCGGCACGGATGAGGTCCGCCGGAGCACAGCACACCTGGGTGCCGATGCGCCCGCCGGAAACATACACTTTTTCCTGTGCGAGGACGCTCTCGTCGAATACGGTCTTGTACTGCTTCTTCATGCCCACGGGGCTGCAGCCGCCGCGCACATAGCCGGTGACCTTGTTGATGTCGGCTACATGGATCATGGCCACGCTCTTTTCGCCCACGCTGCGGGCGGCGGCTTTCAGATCCAGCTCTGCCGCCACCGGGATGACAAACACAAAGTAGTTTTTGCTGCTGCCCTGGGTCACCAGCGTCTTGTATACGCAGGCCGGGTCCTCGCCCATGCTGCCGGCCACATCCACACCGGCCACGGCCACGCCCTCTTCGTGGGCGTACTCGTGGGCCGTATAGGGCACCTTTTCACGTTCCAGAATGCGCATGGCATTGGTTTTTGCTTCTTTTCCCATTTTATCTCAACCTCTTATTTTTTGGGTCAAACCCTCTCCGTTTTGCTGTACAAGGCTGCGCGTCCTCGCCTTCTCCGTCATTACGGCGGAGAGGGTTCTCTTGCCATCATTTTACCACGTTCCTCTTTGAAATAACAGCCCCTCCGGGCAGAGTTTCCGGCAAAAAGCTGTAAAAATGCCCCTGCAAACTGCTTTTTTGCACAAATTTCAAAAAGTTCTTGACTTCAGTTGTCTGAAGTGTTATCATAGCACCATCACTTCAGGAAACTGAAGTCTGACGTTGCAAGCTGCGGCAAAGGAGCCGGTCTCCCCTGCCGTTTCGCACAGATCGGAAAAGGCAAAGGAGACAAAACCACTATGATCATCGTACTGAAACAGGATGCCCCCGACGTACAGGTGCGCGAGTTCTGCCACGAGCTGGAGGGCATGGGCCTGCAGATCAACGACTCCAAGGGCAGCGATACCCATATTCTGGGCCTCATCGGCGACACCAAGGCCATCGCCGAAAGCTGGGTACTGGCAAACCCCGTGGTGGAGACCTGCCGCCGCGTGTCCGAACCTTATAAAAAGGCCAACCGCAAGTTCCACCCGGACGACAGCATCATCGACGTGGACGGCGTGAAGATCGGCGGCGGCAACTTTGCGGTCATCGCCGGGCCCTGCAGCATTGAAAGTGAAGAGCAGATCACCTACTGCGCCCAGCGCGTGAAGGCCGCCGGTGCTTCTCTGCTGCGCGGCGGTGCATTCAAGCCCCGCACCTCCCCCTACTCCTTCCAGGGCATGCGCAGCGAGGGTCTGGACCTGCTCAAGCTGGCCCGCCGCGCCACCGGTGCCCCCATCGTCACCGAGATCATGAACACCGAGCACCTGCCCCTGTTCGAGAACGTGGACCTGATCCAGGTGGGTGCCCGCAATATGCAGAACTTTGAGCTGCTCAAGGCCGTGGGCCGCCAGAACAAGCCGGTGCTGCTCAAGCGCGGCCTGGCCAACACGCTGGAGGAGTTCGTCATGAGCGCCGAGTACATCATGGCCGAGGGCAACGAGAATGTCATCCTCTGCGAGCGCGGCATCCGCACCTTTGAGACCAGCATGCGCAACACCCTTGATCTGGCCGGTGTGGTGATGCTGCACAAGATGACCCACCTGCCCGTAGTGGTGGACCCCAGCCATGCCTGCGGCCACGCCTGGATGGTGCCGGAGCTGGCCAAGGCTGCCGTTGCCGCCGGGGCCGACGGCCTGATGATCGAGGTGCACAACAACCCCGCCAAGGCCAAGTGCGACGGTGCCCAGAGCCTGACCCCCGACCAGTTCGATGAGCTGATGCAGTTCGTCAGCAAAGAGGTGGAGTTCTTCGGCAAGAAGATGAACTGAACCATTTGAACCCTCTCAGTCATCGCTGCGCGATGCCAGCTCTCCCGAAAGGGAGAGCTTTTTGTTTGCGGGGAACATTCTGCTGCCCGTGCTGGCTTTCCGGCCGTTCCCCGAAAGGGGTCGTTTCCTCATTTTCTTTTCCGCAGTTTTGTGTTATACTATAATATATTTTGCAGTTTACTTCTGAAACGAGGTATTTTCAATGAAAGCACATATTGCACGCAACCAGAATGCCGGGGTGCCGCTGGCGCTGGGCTGGAACCTTTCCGCCGGCGACCGCGGCAAGCTGGACGGCATGGCCCCTGCCTTTGGCATGAAGGTCCTGCCCGTGTCCCCTGCCGACGCCGGAAAGACCGTGGCCCAGCTGCTGGGTGAGGTGGAGGCCAAGGCCCCCCGGACCCTGGTGCTGGAGCCCGGTGCCTATCCCCCGGCCCTGGTACTGGCCAACTTCAAGGACAAGGACGTGGACACCCTGCTGGACCTGATGAAGCAGGCGCAGGTAAACATCCCCCTCAAGGCCGTGGTGACCCCCGCCAACCGCAGCTGGGTGTTCGGCGACCTGCTGGCCCACCTGCAGGAGGAGCACACCGCCTTTACCGCAGCAAAGGAGAACCAGACCCGATGAAAACCACCCTGTTCAACCGCCTCACCGCCGGACTGCTGGCGGCGGTGCTCTGTCTGAGTGTGCTGGCCGGCTGTGCCGCCAAGCCCCAGAAGGAGCTGACCCGCTACAGCACCATCTTCTATGATGTGTTCGACACCGTCACCCAGGTGATCGCCTACTGCGAGAGCGAGGAGGAGTTCACTAAGCAGATGGAAGCCCTGCACGCCGACCTGATCTCTTACAACCAGCTGTACGACATCTACAACGACTACGACGGCGTGGTGAATGTGAAAACCATCAACGACAACGCCGGCAAGGCCCCCGTGCAGGTGGATGACCGCATCCTGTCCATGCTGGAGCTGGCCCGCCAGATGTACGACACCACAAACGGCAAGCTGAATGTGGCCATGGGCAGTGTGCTGAACATCTGGCACAACTACCGCGAGGCCGCCGAGAGCCACCAGAACGAGGCCGACAACACCCTGCCCACTCAGGAGGAGCTGGAAGCCGCAGCCCAGCACTGCGACATCAACAATGTGGTGATCGACGAGCAGGCCAAGACCGTGTACCTGGCCGACCCGGAGATGTCGCTGGATGTGGGCAGCGTGGGCAAGGGCTACGCCGTGGAGATGGTGTGCCAGGCTGCGCAGGCCCGGGGCCTGACCAGCGCACTGGTAAGCGTGGGCGGCAACCTGCGTGCCATTGGCAAGAAGCCCGACGGCAGCCAGTGGACCGGCGGCGTGGAGAACCCGTGGAACGCTTCGGAGGTGTACACCACCGACTCCCTGTTCGGGGCCGCCATCAACATGAGCGACATGGCACTGGTGACCAGCGGCGACTACCAGCGCTACTTTGTGGTGGACGGCAAGCGCTATCACCACCTGATCGACCCGGACACCCTGTGGCCGGCTGCCTATTTCAACAGCGTGACCGTGCTGTGCCCGGACTCCGGCATGGCCGACTGCCTGACCACCGGCCTGTTCTGCATGCCGCTGGAAGAGGGCCAGAAGCTGGTGGAGTCGCTGGACGGCGTGGAGGCCATGTGGTGCACCCCGGACCAGCAGGCGGTCGCCTCCAGCGGCTGGGAGAGCCACACCCGCCAGTAATTTGCCCCAAAACCAAAAGCCCCGTGTGTTCACGATGCGGAACACACGGGGCTTTGTTTTTGCTGTGAGTTTGTCGGCTCAGAAGCCGGTCGGCGGGACGTAATAGCTGGGCAGGCCGCCTTTCTGACTGGCTGCTGCCTGCTGGCGCAGTGCCGAGCGGGTGACCTCGGCCCAGGAATACTGGGTCATATATTCACCGCGGTAGCTGCTGATGGTGGAGCGGTCTCCCCGCAGGAAGTTGTAATAATCGCACTCCACCTTGCTGGTGTCGATGGCCAGCGTACTGCGGCCGCGCACCAGCAGCCCGCGCACACCGGCATCCTCCAGCGTATGGCTCAGGTCAAAGATCAGATTGCGCAGATGGCTGTGCAGGGACGCCGTGTCGGGCTTGTCCTCCCAAAGCACGGCCAGCATCTCGCCGTTGGTGCAGGTGGCACCGTTGCGGTCCACCAGATAGGCCAGCAGCTCCTTGCTCTTGCTGCGCTTGAACGAGAGCGGACGCCCGCCCACGAACACCTCAAAGTTGCCAAAGCACTGCACTTTGACGCCCGCAGGCACATCCTCGGCCGGATACCGCAGATTTTCCAGCACATTGCGCACATCAGCCTCGTTAGCCGGTTTGAGCAGGAAGCCGCTGACAAAGATCTGCAGGGCTTCCAGCGCATATTCCGGATGCTCGGTCACCACGATCAGGTTGCAGCGCGGCTGGATCTTCTGGATCATGCGAGCCAGGGCGAGGCCGTTCATCCCCGGCATCTCCAGATTCAAAAAAGCTGCATCCATCGGACCCTGACGCAACCAGGTCAACGCATCGTCTGTGGTCATCGCACTGATATAATCGCAATCCGGTGCCACTCTGCACAAGATACGGATCAGAGAATTGATCGCAAGCTGTCCGTCGTCTACGACCAGAATTTTCATCCATATCACCTCCTGACATATGTAAGCAAATTCCCCTATTCCTTATGATTTTATCACGCAGACGTTCTTTAAGCAAGTTCTTTCGGGCAAAAAAAAGCCAAAAAGCCATTCCCGTCGGAAACTCTCGTCGTGCTTTTGGCACTTTGACGAGAAATCCGCCCCGAAAATGGCAATTCTGACTGTTTTATGGAGTTAGCAGCAAAGCATTGTTTCTGCCAGTCAGCGCATCCGCATCCGGCTGTCCCAGTATGCCGCACAGCCGCTCATAGGCCGCCTGCATCCGGGTGGCCCGGGTAGTGCAGTTATGTGCGTCCGAGGAGATCGCGTCCACAAGGCCGTCCTTCAGCCAGCGGTCCAGCTTCCGGCGCTGAAAGAATCCGCCCTCCAGCACCGTGGCCGCATTGACCTGACAGCGGATGCCGTACTGTTCCTTCAGGCGGGGCAGCGCACCGCTGCGGGCAAGGCGGGGGTAGCGCTCAATGTGCGCCAGCAGCACCCGGTAGCCGCTGCCGGTGATCTGCCGCAGGGCCGTTTCCACTTCCGCCGCCGCCACATCGGGCACGAACTCCAGCAGCACCCACCGGGTGTCTCCCAGGGTGGGCAGCCCATGGTTGGCTGCCTCATAGGCCGCTGCCGGGGTATACAGCAGCTCCGAGCCGCTTTCCAGCATCAGGTCGTAGCCCTTTTCGGCGCAGTAAGCCCGTGCAAAATCAAGATGCCGCTGATACACATCCCGCGGAAAGGGCTCCATGCCCGGCGTGCTGTGAGAGGTGGCAAACAGACGGGTGACCCCATCCGCTGCCGCCGCATCCAGCATGGCAAACATCTCTTCCCGCGTGCGGGCACCGTCGTCCACACCATAGACGAAATGCGCGTGATAATCTGTAAAGCCGCTCATTTCTTTTCAGCTGCGTGCTTGTGCTTATAGTACCGGTTGTAGTAGCCATATTTGCCGTAGGTACGGTAGTAATACTTGCGGCTCAGGTAGCTGTCGTAATCCACCTGGTTCAGCACAGTGCCCAGGATGGGGCAGCCGCTCTGCTCGATCTGCTGCTTCACGTCCAGCAGCTCCTGGCGGCGCACATCGTTGTACTGCACAGCGATCAGGGTACCGTCGCAGGATTTTGCGATCTCGGCAGCATCAATGACCACGCCCACAGGGGCGGCGTCCACCAGCACATAATCCACCCTCTGGGCCAGGGCGTCCAGCAGGTCCTTAAAGTGATGGTTGCTCAGCAGAGCCAGGGGGTTGGGCACATCCCGGCCCACCGGAACCATCAGGGCACCGGGGATGTCGGTCTGGTAGATGACCTCCTCCATGCCCACCATGCCGGCCAAAAAGTGGGAAAGACCCTTGTCGTCGTTGCGGCCGTCCTCAAACTGCAGGCCATACTGGGCGTTTACCACGCTGCGGCGCAGGTCGGCGTCCACCAGGGCCACCTTCATGCCACGCTGGGCCAGGGTCCGCATCAGGTTCATGGACAGGTAGCTCTTGCCTTCCGAAGCGTGGCAGCTGGTGATCATGATCTTTTTGACCGTTTCACCTGCAAAGGACAGGTTGGTGCTCAGGGTGTTGAAGGCCTCGCTGCCTGCATAGTCCAGTTCCGGAAATTTTGTGATCTTCAGCTGTTTCATGCCTTCCTCCCGGTACCGCCCACACGGCGGCGAATATCTTTGCTCAGGCGCTTCATGCGGCGCTGGAAGTTGCTGCCCTTTTTGGGCTCGGTGCCACCCACCAGGGGCACAGAGGCCAGCACCACCATGCCGGTGTACTTGCGGATCTCCTCAGCGGATTTATAGGTATCGTCCAGCAGCACTCGCAGCACCACCACACCGCAGGACAGCACAAAGCCTGCCAGGAAGCCCAGCAGGATGTTCTTGGTCTTGCTGGGGCTGAAGGGGTTGGCCGGTACCCGGGCCGAGGACATGATGGTGGGCTCGTCGGTCTTCATCTTCTCCGCAATGTAGCTTGCGCCCACCTCAGCATACTTATTGGCAATGGCTGCAGCCTCTTCGGGGTCTGCATCGGTCACCGTAATGTCCAGCATACGGGTGTCGTTGGCATTGGTCACGCTGAGCATGTTGTCCATCTGGGTATAGGTATAGTCCAGATCCAGTGCACTGATGACCTTTTCGTGCACCTCCCACATCTCAAACACCTTGATGTAGTCACTGGTCAGGGCGCTGCCGATCTGAATATCCGACAGGTTCAGCACCGAGTCGTTGCGGCTGACCACATAGATGGTAGAGGTGGCCTTGTAGAGGGGGGTCACCAGCAAAAAGGTATAGAGTGCTGCCAGCACCGCTCCTGCTGCGGCGGCTGCCGCAATAAACTTCCAGTGGTCCAGCAGGCCCATGCACAGTTCCAGAAGATCAATGGTATCTTCTTCCTGCTGCGGCCGCACCTCGGAACGATAAGGTTCCTGCGTTAAAGTATCTCGCTGCACTTCGTTGCTCCTTTAAATTTCCTTGGCTTTCTCCGTGAAAAATGCGGCGTTCCCTTTTTCGGAAGAGAGCGCCGCAGGACAAAGTCGTTCTGTTTTTACTTCCGGGTCACAGCTGCAATGTAGGCCTTGCCTGCCTGCAGGTTGATCATGGTGGTGGCATCCAGTTCCAGCTGGACCTTACGGACCTTACGGGCCACACCGTTCACCACAACGGTCTCCTCCACGACCACACCGGCCAGAGGCAGGTTGACGATCTTGCCGTTGGGGGTCTTGACACGGATGATCACGGCAACGGTGGTGCCGCTCTCCGGCAGAGCTGCCATGGGGACCTTGACGGTGATCTTGTCCATGTCGGTCTTGTAGCCGGAGACCTTGATCTCTTTGATCTCGCTGACGGTCACGGCGCTCTTTTCAGTGCCCAGGATCTTCGCAGCGGCAGCCACAGCCTTAGTGGTCAGGTACTGCTCCACGCCCTCGCCCTTCAGCTGGGTCTCTTCCTTATTGGAATCCTCCGTGGTCTTGACTTCCACCTTCAGGCCCTCGCTGCTGGCAGAACCGGAAACGGAAACGTCGGTCTTGCCTGCATCGGCATCGGTGCCAGTCTTGCTGGGCACAGACTCCACAGCAAAAGCGGTAGCGGCAGCCATGCTCACCAGCAGAGCTGCGGAGACCATGGCGCAAACGATCTTTTTCATTTTCATAAGAATATACCCCTTTCAGACCAGTTCTCTCGGCTTTGAGAACGTCTTTATCCTAAACGTGTCTTGGGCACGCTTATTCAACTTTTTCGTAAAATAGCTGCAGCACCGCCTGCTGCAACGCATCGGCATCCGGATAAAACTCCATAAAGCCATCCTCCCCGACCTGATAGGTGCCATCCGGTTTGATGGTGTCCAGCCGGGTGTAGTCCTTTGCCGCCCAGGCCTCGTTCACCAGCTGACCTTTGGCCATGCTGGTGGTCAGGTAGGGCTGCAGGGCGTCGTAGGCGTCCACGGCAAAGTTCTGATCCTTCTGCAGTTTTTCATCCAGCTGCACCGACAGCTGTCGGATGTAGCTTTCCTGCCGCGCCATGCGGGCCTCGTTGGTGCCTACACCGACACTGCGGCGGGAGCGGACATAGGTCTCGGCCTGCTCGCCCTGCAGCGTGAGGGTCGCACCCTTGGTCATGGCCGGGTCGATGGCGGAGAAATCATCCTCCAGCGTCACGGTCACACCGCCTGCCAGATCGTTCAGGGTGGAAATGCCGTCCAGCCCCATGGCCAGATACTGGTCGATGGTCTGTCCGCCCAGCAGGTTTTCCACCGCTTCTACGGTAACCTCACAGCTGGTCTGACGGCCATCGCCAAAGGCATAGCCCAGGCAGATCTGCTCGGTCACCGGCTCGTAGCGGTCACCCAGCAGGCCCAGCACCGTCACGGGGGTCATGGTATCGCGGTCGATCTGCAGCTGCTGTACCGTCTTGTCCGCGTCATCCAGTACCACCAACCGCAGAAAGTCGGCCTGGCCGGCCTTGCGGTACTCGTAGCTGTCCTGAGTGTCGTGGTCCACGCCCATGACCAGGATCGTGGTCAGGCGGCTTTTTTTGCGGTAGGTCACGCCGTCCACTTCCACAGTCTCCTGGTCGGCCTGGGGCAGCTGGGTGCGGGTCTCCGGCTTTTCTGCCCGTTTCTCCAGCCAGCGGCCCCCGCCGTACAGTACCAGCACGACCGCCAGAACGGCCAGCAATGCTGCTACAGCATGAAAAACCGTCTTGTTTTTTTGTTCTTGTTTCTTCAACGGGATCGCTGCTCCTTGCTTTGGTCCGAAACGCTCTGGGATTCTAGAGCACCTCATTTATTTATTATGCGTCACACTTCCGCAACTGTCAATAGATTTTATTTCATCTTTCCTGTTTTTTTCATGTTTTTCTGTCACATAAACGCAACCGGCCCCGGCTATGGAAAACTACCTTCCACAGCCGGGGCTGGTTCGTCTGTTTTATTTCAGGTCCAGTTCCGGCGGTACGTCGATCTGATCTGAAACATATTTCCCGTTCTTCTTGCGCTGGCGCACACACTCGGTGAGCAGATATTCGATCTGTCCGTTCACCGAGCGGAAATCATCCTCTGCCCAGGCAGCAAGGGCATCGTAGAGTTTGGCGTTCAGGCGCAGGGGTACCTGCTTTTTTGGCTCGGCCATCAGTACAGGCTGCCGCTGTTCACGATGGGCTGGGCATCGCGGTTGCCGCACAGCACCACCAGCAGATTGGACACCATGGCTGCCTTGCGCTCGTCATCCAGCTCTACCACCTTGTTTTCGTTCAGACGGTCCAGTGCCATTTCCACCATGCCCACGGCACCGTCCACGATCATCTTGCGGGCGTCGATGATGGCACTGGCCTGCTGGCGCTGCAGCATGACCGCTGCGATCTCCGGCGCGTAGGCCAGGTAGGTGATGCGGGCTTCCACCACCTCGATGCCGGCCTCGGCCACATTCTTCTGGATCTCGTCGCGGATGCGGGCCGCCACCACCTCGGAGGAGCCGCGCAGGCTGCCCTCATCGGCCACACCGTCGCCGGTGGTGTCCACATTGGGGGCCACATCATAGGGGTACACCCGCACCACATTGCGCAGGGCGCTGTCGCACTGCAGGGAGAGATACTCCTTGTAGTTGTCTACGTTGAACACGGCCTTGGCAGTGTCGGTGACCCGCCAGATCACCGCAATGCCGATCTCCACCGGGTTGCCCAGGCAGTCGTTGATCTTCTGCCGGGAGTTGTTCAGGGTCATCATTTTCAGGGAGATCTTTCTGCTCATGGATTCGGCACTGACCTGGGCATTCTGGCCGCTCTGGCCAAACATGGCAGCCATGCCGTTTTCTTTGCTGCTCACGTCACCGCTCTGGCTCAGACGGGTACCGGCGGCAGGGTTGACAGCGGTGCAGAAGGGGTTCACCCAGTAAAAGCCCTGTCCCTTCAGGGTACCAATGTAATCACCGAACAGGGTGAGCACCAGCGCTTCCTGCGGCTTGAGCACCTTCAGGCCGCAGAACAGGAAGATGCCTGCGATCCAATACCCGATGGACAAGATCAGCAGCGGCAAGCCCAGAAGCATCCGGTCTGCACCCAGCAGGGTGATGCTGTAAATAAACAGGGCAATGGATGCCACATAGCCCAACAGGGTCAGCAGCAGTACCGCCATGCCGTTTTTGCGGGTATTCAAAATTTTCTCTTCCATAACAGGTCCCTCCTTATCAAGGTCGGAAGCGTTTCTTTGTGATATCAAAATCATATCACTTTGAACGGTATTTGTCAAGGCCTCCGGCCCCGCACAACAAAAAGCACCCGTTCTCCGGGGAAAATTCCCCAGAAAATCGGGTGTTTTTGCAGGTTCAGGTCTTAGCGCTTGTACTTGGATGCAGCCTGCAGACGCTGCATGGCACGCTGCAGTGCGATCTGGC
>UMIT01022348.1_pt1 | contig 37564 bp, 27 predicted proteins | sample 1965911 | NCBI WGS metagenome assembly UMIT01 (sample SAMEA4836131, study PRJEB28245) | human gut metagenome | biome: gut microbiome; material: fecal sample | place: Denmark | collected 2008 | reverse complement strand
AGACAGACAGACAGACAGACAGACAGACAGACAGACAGAGCATAATTAAGCTCTTGCAGTATGTATTTGGATATGTAAAACTTCCACTAAAAGATATTGCTACTGAAATTTATCGTGGTGCAGGCATTACCCGCGACCAAGTAACGGAAAGCGGTATACCGTGTATCCGCTATGGTGAAATTTACACTACATATAATGTTTGGTTTAATGAGTGTGTTTCCCATACTGACGAAAGTAAGATTTTAAGCAAAAAGTATTTTGAGCACGGAGATGTGCTCTTTGCAATAACAGGTGAAAAAGTTGAAGACATTGCGAAGTCTTGTGTTTATATGGGTAATAAACAATGCCTTGCAGGTGGCGATATTGTCATAATGAAGCATGAACAGAATCCTAAATATATGGGATACGTATTATCAACAACAGATGCGCAAGAACAAAAAAGCAAGGGCCGAGTGAAAAGCAAGGTTGTACATTCCAATGTGCCTGCGATTTCGGAAATTATAGTTCCGCTTCCATCGCTTCAAAAGCAAACAGAAATTGTTGGAATTCTTGATAGATTCAATGAAATCTGCAATGACCTCACCACCGGCCTCCCTGCTGAAATCGAGGCACGGCAAAAGCAATACGAATACTATCGGGACAAGCTCTTAACATTTAAGGAGTTGGGTGCATGAGCACTTACAATGTAGTTGCTGCCAGCAACGAAAGTACTGTCGTAACAGAATATGAACCGCAAAGCAAACGCTCGGATGCCTACCAGAGCGAGGCCGCGCTGGAGCAGGCGTTTATCAGGATGCTGGAGGAGCAGGGCTATGCCTATCTCCCTATCCATGATAATGCTGACCTTGTGGCAAACCTGCGCCGTCAGCTGGAGATTCTGAACAATTATACCTTTACGGATAAGGAATGGGATAACTTCTTTAAGAATAAAATCGCCAACGCAAACGATGGTATCAAAGAAAAGACCCGCCGCATCCAAGAGGATAACATTCAGAACCTGACCCGCGAGGACGGCTCTACGGTCAATATCACGCTGCTGGATAAAAAGAACATCCACAACAACCGCTTGCAGGTCATTAACCAGTATGTGGAGAACGGCGGCAACTATGATAACCGCTATGATGTCACGATTCTGGTAAACGGTCTGCCGCTGGTTCATGTGGAATTGAAGCGGCGCGGTGTGCCCATCAAAGAGGCATTCAACCAAATCAACCGTTACCAGCGGGACAGCTTTTGGGCGGGCAGCGGACTGTATGAGTATGTGCAGATTTTCGTTATCTCCAACGGCACGAACACGAAATACTACTCCAATACGACCCGCGACAGCCACATTAAAGAAAGCGCCGGAACGACCCGAAAGAGCAGTAAAAAGACAAGCAACAGCTTTGAATTTACGTCCTTTTGGGCGGATGGGAAAAACCGCGTCATTCCCGACTTGGTGGACTTTACCCGCACATTTTTTGCCCGCCATACGCTGCTGAACATCCTGACGAAGTATTGCGTCTTTACGTCCGAAGACCTGCTGCTGGTGATGCGTCCGTACCAGATTGCGGCCACCGAGCGTATTTTGTCCCGCATTGAGGTTTCGACCAACTACAAGCAGACGGGAACACTGGCGGCAGGCGGGTACATCTGGCACACAACAGGCAGCGGCAAAACGCTGACCTCCTTCAAAACGGCGCAGTTGGCGTCCAATCTTCCCTATATTGATAAGGTTCTGTTCGTGGTAGACCGCAAGGATTTGGACTACCAGACCATGAAAGAATATGACCGCTTTGAAAAAGGCGCAGCCAACGGCAACACCTCCACGCAGGTGCTGCAACGCCAGCTGGAAGACCGGGACGCCAAAGGCAACCCACATACTTATAAAATCATCATCACAACGATTCAAAAGCTGGCGCTGTTTGTCTCCCGCAATAAGGGACATGAGATTTTCCAAAAGCACGTTGTCTTGATTTTTGACGAGTGCCATCGCAGCCAGTTTGGCGATATGCACGAGGACATTGTCAAGTATTTTAAGAATTATCACCTGTTTGGCTTTACGGGTACGCCGATTTTTGCGGCCAATGCCAGCACGCGCGGCAAACCTACGCTGAAAACCACCCCGCAGGCGTTTGGCGGTGAACCTGATGCCAACGGCAAAAAAGTCCTGCCGCTGCATACCTATACGATTGTTGATGCTATCAACGATAACAACGTTCTGCCGTTTAGAATTGACTATGTGGATACGGTCAACCGCAAAGCGGGCATCGGTGATAAGCAGGTTAAGGCCATCGACACTGAAAAAGCACTTGCCGACCCGCGCCGTGTAAAGGAAATCGTTAAATACATCTTAGAGCATTTTAACCAGAAAACAAAACGCAACGGTAAGACGTATTCTTTCCGTGCGCTGCGCAACATTGAAGCAGTAGCCACCGATAAAACACGCGGGCAGGTCGCAGAAGTCAAGGACAGTGTACGTCTGTCGGGCTTTAACTCTATCTTTGCGGTCAGCTCGATTGCGATGGCAAAGGCGTACTATCTGGAATTTAAGCGCCAGATGCAGGACTTGCCCGAAGCAAAGCGCCTGCGTGTGGCAACGATTTTCAGCTACGCCCCCAACGAGGACGTGGAAGATGCAAACGGCATGCTGGGCGAGGAAAATTCCGATGATACCAGCCAGCTTGATGCAAGCTCGCGGGACTTTTTGGAGTCTGCAATCAAGGATTATAATGCACTTTTTAAGACGCATTATGACACCTCGGCCGACAGATTCCAGAACTATTATAAAGACCTTTCCCTGCGCATGAAAAACCGCGAGGTTGACATCCTGATTGTCGTAAATATGTTCCTGACGGGCTTTGACGCTACCACGCTAAATACGCTCTGGGTGGATAAAAACCTTGTCATGCACGGCTTGATACAGGCGTTCTCGCGCACGAACCGCATCCTGAACTCCGTAAAGACATACGGCAACATTGTCTGCTTCCGCAATCTGGAGGAGGAAACCAACAAAGCCATTGCCCTGTTTGGTGACCGCAATGCGGGTAGTATCGTTCTGCTGAAAAACTATAAAGCCTATTACGATGGCTATGACGAGGACGGCAAGCACCACGACGGCTACGAAGAACTGATTGCCAAGCTGCAAGATAAATTCCCGCTAGGTCAGCCCATTGTTGGTGAGCAAAACCAAAAGGACTTCATCGCACTGTTTGGCGCAATTCTGCGAATGCGGAATATCCTTACCTCGTTTGACGATTTCGCGGGCAATGAGCTGCTTGCCCCGCGCGATATGCAGGACTACCAAAGCCGCTATCTTGACCTTTATCATGAAATGCGACCTCCAAAATCAGATAAGGAAGTTATCAATGACGATATAGTTTTCGAGATGGAGCTTATCCGTCAGGTGGAAATCAATATTGACTATATCCTTATGCTGGTTGCCAAGTATCACGATAGCAACTGCGAGGATAAAGAAATTCTTGTTGACATCCGCAAGGCCGTGGATTCCAGTATGCAGCTGCGCAGCAAGAAAGACCTGATTGAAAACTTTATTGCAACGGTCAATACGGCCACCAAGGTAGATGACGACTGGATAAAGTTCGTCACCGAGCAAAAGAAAACCGACCTTGATACACTTATTGCGGAGGAAAAACTCAAGCCGGACGAAACGCGCAAGTTTGTGGATAACTCTTTCCGTGACGGCGTGTTAAAGACTACCGGCACAGACGTTGACCGCATCCTGCCGCCGGTCTCGCGTTTTGGCGGCGGCAACCGAACGGCTAAAAAGGATGGAATTATTGCAAAATTGCAAGCGTTCTTTGATAAATATTTTGGGCTAATATAATGCAAAAAAGATAGTGACATTCTGTGCGAATCGAGGCATAATATATATGTAACCTCGAAGAGTATATAAAAACTTACGCGATTACATTTAAAATTGAATATAGGCCAATAAAGAGCCTGTACAAAATTTATTGCATCCCTATTGCGGAATTGCAGTTTATGTTTGTGCAGGCTCTTTTTTTGTACATTGAAAAAAGAATAATACGCATCATCGGCAGCTCTGTGATGGATGATAACTGCAAAATGGTTGCAAAGGTCAAAGCAATAACTTTATGAGCAGTGCCAACTTTTTGGGAAGGTGTCGACCTGCCTGTAGCTTATTTCCAGAACGTAAAAATGCAGCTTACCGTTACGTTGCTGACGTTCTGAACGAAACGTCCCGCCCAAGATTTAGCACACAGCCAATAGGGAACATGACAGCCTGCTTTTTGGGCTGCAAGCAAAATGGCGCTAAAAATGCAGAGGGTAAAGGCAACGCACAACTTTCAAAATAAGAGGGAAGTGCCTGCCCTACATGAAAGCTGTGTTCAGAACGTAAAAAAGCAACCTACCATTGCACTACAGACATTCTGGGTGAAGTGTTTCAGCCTAAATCATAGTGCTCAAAGTGCCCAAAAGTGCATGGCAGTCAACGCTTTTGGCTATAACGAAAGGTGGCGTTAGTAATGTAGGAAAAACCACTAAACATAAGGAAGCTGCTGCCTTTCAAGATAAGATGAAACCATTGCCAGCCAGAAAGTTGTGTTCAGAACGTAAAATGCTATCAATGACTACATGGTTAATAAAATGGACAGATAACCTATTACTAGTAGAGCAAAAAGCTGCACGCTGCAATGGAAGCGAGTAAGAATTTAGGCATAGCAATAAGGCAAAGGGTTCCATCAAAGATACAGCTTATTTTCCCCTATGCAGACCGCGAAGCGCGAACTTATAGGAAAAGATAAGAAGAAACTTTTAATGTGAAAGAAATAAATAATGAAAGATATAGCAGTTAGCTCTTATTTTCTACCTATCATCTCCGCGGAGCGTGAACTTATAGGGAACAATAAGTTGTTTCTTATTTTTTCCTATTTATCCCGCGAAGCGCGAACTTATATAGGAGGAAATAAGGAAAAGCGGATAAACAAATGGAAAATTTATGGGTTAGGATGCAACTTTCCGCAATACTCCTTATTTAATTCAATGATATTTCATGAAATGAATAACATTGAACAATATAAGATGAGAGACTTGGCATTTTTGAAATGTAAAGTGTAGAAATATAACGACATATAATTAAATATTTAGAAAGGAAATATTTTCCAAAAATACACAAAGTATCATGGAATCACCCCTAAAGTATCAAGGAGCAATACAATGAAGAAAATGAGCAAACAGGACGTTGAAACTGTCATTTTTGAGAATGCAAAAACTGGCGAGGCATTAGAGTTTCAGCACGAGCAGCACAAAGCCGAGTACGGGGCAAAGCATTTTTGGAAAGCAGACAAAAAATTCTTTGAACTGCTTTCAACGTTTTCCGCGGCAGAAAGCAAGGTGGTGGCATATATCCTGCAAAAAACGCAGCCCACAAAGAATGAGTTTATCGGAGCCTATAAAACCATTGCTAGAAAACTGGAATGCGATGTTACAACAGTTCGTAACACATTCAAAAAGATGATGGAAAATGATATGCTGGCTAAGACTGATGACGAACGGATTTGGATGCTCAATCCAAGATTGCTGGTAAAGGGCGATATTATTGTTAAGGCACGGTTGATGTCAAAGTATGATTCACTGCTTGGCCGTCCATTGAGTGCCTGGATTATAACCGATAGCAATGGCAATGACCCGTTATTCCTGCCGATAGAATATCCAACACCAGAAAGCCTGGATACTGCAAAAAGCGATTTTATTAAAGTGTATCATTTATTTTTTGAAACTCTTTCCGGGCTGGGAGGCAAAGAATCCGAGGTGTTAAATTTTTTGGTGTGTGCAATGCGAAACAGTGATAATACATATACTGGGCCGATGAAAAAAATTGCAGAAAATGTAAATTGTTCGAAAGCCACTGTACAGAGAGCGATGGACACGCTTACAGATAAAGGATTTGTTGCGATGGAATTTGATTGTGTATGGCGGATTAACCCCTCTATGGTTATCAAGGGAAACCGCAACAAGGAAAAGGTACTTATGGACGAGTTTCTGGCGACTCAAAAGGAGTATGACAAGAAGCGGAAAGCGCGTAAGAATGGCAAAAAGCAGAAGACGGTTAAGGGCTAAGAGAAAACAGTATAGCTATGCTGCTGCTTTGATGAATTTATAGGCAGCATGATTATGATTTAATCCATCTTGCTACGGTCTTGGCATCTATGCCGTATAACTGCGCTATGTGGTACATGCTGGCTCCTGATTGATACATTGCTTTCATCTCGGCCTTATAGTCTGGCACGGCATCAGGCGCGTGTAGCAGGTCATGGAGAGATAGCCCCAGCAGAACGGCAAGTTGCAGAACGTATCGCGGTGCAACGGATTTGCTGCATAGTGTGGCGTGCAGCTGCTTGGTAGATAAGTCGGCTGTGGGAATATAACTGCCATATAGATTTAAAAGTGCAGTTTCAATTTTAGTGGCGTATGTACGTCCACCGGTTAATGAACGCCAGCCGCGGGAACGCAATGCACTGTCAAGGACGGCGTGGTAAACAGAGCCGTCCCTATAATCAAAATTGGAATCTAAAGTATCTTGTAGCAATAAATCTAATGCCAGCAGACAATCCGGCACGGGTTCTGCTGGCAGCTTTTTTAGCTGCATAGTAAATGTTGCAGGAAATAGTTCCTGCTGCCGTGCGCTGTTGTATGTGACATCGGTATCGACAAGCCAGCAGCGATGTTTGGTGCAAATCTGCATATCCGGCAGTTGGTGGCTGCGATGCCAATAAGGCTCACCATATAGTTGCAAATCCTCTTGATAACAGACGGGACAATAGCGCATGACGGAGCAATGATTACCGTTGGCTTGGGAAATGCCCATTCGATGTACAGCTAATGGATTGCCATTGACAACATAGGCATAAGAGGAGCGCTTACGCTGTGTGGGAAAAAATCGTGCGTAATATGGGAAAAATGTGTGCTGCATTACAACATCCCTTGCGGACAAGAAACCTTGCGGAAGCTGTGCCAACAGCGCCTTTATAGGCCCGCAGAGCATCAGACTGGGAGCACAGAAATTGTCCCCATATAGCTGCCGTAGGGTGTGCTTAGCACAGTAGTTGCCACTGTGAACATGGTAGCGGCAAATGACGCTGTACCATAGTTCATCAGGGTACGGCGAGGGAAAGAAGCTAATCATATTGCCACCTCGCCTTTGATATACTCAGCATAAGCAGATACAGGTGATTCGCCGTTCTTTTTTGCTTTTTTGAGTAACGCCCGTATATCATTTCCAACAATCTTGGTGGGGGCTGCGGAACCTACGGATACCTCCGGCGCGGTCTTTGTCTGCCGCTTGGCTACGGATTTGGTGGAAAGCTCACTGATGTATTCGGATACCATCCCCAAGTTTCTTAAAAATGCACTTTCAAAGACTTCTAAATCCAGCTTTTCGCGCCCATCAAGAATAGCTTGCTTTTGGGCATTATATAAGAGCTTGGCGAGTATATCCGGGATGCCCTGTGTCTTGCGATACAGCCAGTTTGCAAGCTCTGGTGTCAGGTCGGTGGCATATTGCGTGTACTGGTAATGCCACAGCCCATGCAGGAGCAACGCAAATTCCTTATCATTGGGTAGACGGTCATAGACAAGCCCTGTGGTTCGCCGCGCAGAGCGGAACTCCTGTTGTAATACCTGCAAGACGCGAGGCGTTCCGACCATGCAGATACTTACTCCTGCCCCGTTGATAAGGTGAACGAGAAAATTTAAGAAACGTATACCGCCATCGCTTTTACGATAGGCAATGTTCTGCAATTCGTCTATCACCAGCAGGCCAATATGATTGACCCGTACAATTTGGTTGAGCTGGCTGACAAGGACATCAATGCTCAATCTGCGCGATAGGGCATCTTTTTGATAGCTGGTTCCAACCAAACTGTCGATTTGCAGGTAAATATCCAAAATCAGTGCTTTAATGGACGCATCGTGCGGGGTTTGCACGACTAGATACGGAATCTGATGGCAATAAAAATTTTGCCCGTGATACGAAGTGTGTTCGATAACCTGCGGGAACAATGATAATACGCGTTGCAATGCGGTGGACTTGCCAAGTCCTGATACGCCAATGACAGAAAAAGAATTGCCGCCGCCGACGGATGCCGCAAGGGCATTGCCGTGCATCAGCGAGTAACCATTCTGCATGGCGGCAGCTTCGCTCTGGATTGAATACTGCCCATAGCAATGCTGCATGGCGGTGTAGATTTCGCAGTACAAGTCAATCGTCATGGATAGCGGCTGGTAAAACTCGTACAAAGAGGACAACAGCTGCAAGCGTTCCCCGGTGCTGCGGTCACGGTCACTATCGCTATAGGGTGGGATGACCGCCAGAGCGCGAATCAAGTCTTTGCCAGACAGCATCGGTGGCAAAGCCTCTATGAACGGGTTGTTATCATAAAGCGGATTGGGAACATAATCAGCGTGCATCGAAATCATCCTCCTGTTGCTCGGCCAGTAAATCCATCAGCGATACGCTTTCTTGTTTGCGGGCTGTGCTGCGGTTGCGTTGTATCTGCCTGCTGATATTGCTGCGGTCTGGCATTGTACGTTCGGAGCCGTCTGCAATGGCTTGTATATCGCTCATGAGGTCGAGTTGTGCCTGCAATTCCTGCTTTTTCCAGCCAGTACGTTCTATCTTTTCCTGCTGCTGTGCATCAGCAATTTCTGCCAGCGATTTGCCAAGATAGGCTTTTTGAGCCAAATCAAAAGCCGAGTAAGTGCCATTTTCGTATAGCCAAACAGTATCCATACATTCCGGCGCATAGGCAATCTGTACAGTTTCCCGTCCACCGAGACCGGCAGAAACGAAACGCTTTTTAAAAGTGCAGTTTGAAAAGCGGAGGCCGAAAATTTCCAGACCGCGCTGCGTGATTTTTCCCTCAGCACGGGGCAGTAGCGTATAGAGCAGTTTCTTGTCAGTGGCTTCCTTTACTGGACAATCATCCTGCGCCTCACAGAACGACCAGATACTTGCAGCCAGTGGCGGTGTGTTGGTTTCTATCATGGCTGGAGTGCGAGTAAAACCTGTCTGTACAGATTTTGAATTGTAAAACAGAACACAGCGAAGAACGACAGCCGTGAATTGCTCCAAATCCAATGTGCCTTGCCTGCGATAGTCAGGCGCACCGCGTTCCTGTGTGTTGGATTCGATGACACCCTTGCCTTTAAGCAACGGTTTGTAGGCACTCTGAATCAAATCAAACAGCTTTTCAACTACACCTTTTAAGTCTGGCCGATAAGCGGGAAGATTTTCTATTTCAATGTGATAGCTTTCGCACAGGTTTTCTAACGTCCCGGCTACAAACTCGCTGCCCCGGTCTGTCATAATTTTGGTTGGCAGATGATGGCTCGGCCAGTCCTGTGGGTCAATGTCTATCCTGTGCTGATGGCAAAAACTGACCTTGTCTGTAAAAGTGTTCTGAAGCAGCAGACGCAGCGCGTATTGTCCGCCCTCCAAACCGACATATACGCCAGTAATCAAGCGGCTGTAGGCATCAACCATCGTATAAATCATGGGGCGGCCAATAGGCTTGCGGGAAAGGCGGCTGACAATGTAGATGTCGGCAACGGTGGCATCAGTCATGTACACTCCGATGGTGTGCGCATAATCACAGACAGAACCCGTAAACGGACGATGATTGCGCTGATAGGCTTTAAGTCCCTGCCTGCTGATGGTCTCACTGATAGGGTCACGATTTTTGCGGAAAAAATAGCGGAACTGCCAGAACGTGGGATATTCCGGCTTCAATGTACCGTGTATGTCGCAATATTTCGCCCGTAGCATCATCTTGTAGGCAGTCTGCAAGCTCTGCCGCTGTGGGGTGTAGTAATACTTGTTCAGCGCCCAGCGGATGGCCTTTTCATCGGCAGTAAGCTCATGTTGTTCTGGCGCGGGACGCTCTGCGGGTAAAAGTGCATTTTTACTTTGGTATACCCAATAGCGCCAAAGGTATTGGAGTACCGTGCGACGGGCAATGCCATGCTCGGCAGCAATCTGGCGGACAACCTCGTTGCGATGGGATTTATCATAGATACAGGCATCCTCCAACAGCGGCGCAATCAGGTCGAGCTTGCGATTGCGCCCCTCGCGCTGGCGGTTGGTGATGTCCTCGTCCAGAACGAAAACAGAGTATGTTTCGGCAGGGACGGGCTGTAATTCTGCAAGCAAATCCGATGCAACGGGGTACGGCATCCGAAAGTGTTGGCAGCTGACAACATAGCTTTGCTCTTCTCTGCAAAGCAAAACGCGGACGTGTTCGCCGCTTTCAGCGGCAAGGATGTCAAGATTCCTCATGGCTGGTATCCTCCTTGTCGATGATGATACCCCAATCGGAGATGCCTTGTTGCTGCCAGTATTGGCGGGACAGTTCCAGCTTTTCAGCAACCGAGGGGCGGCTTAAATAAGACCGAAAGACAGCCTCACGGACTGCCGTGTGCCCATCGTCATAGTGCAGAACAAAATCTGTGGTGTAGGTTTCGCTGGGAAGATTTAAGTCGTTGGCAGGAATATCATTGCAGAGGATAGGAACATTACATTCAAATTGAAAAATTGCCGGTTCCGCATCCAGCATTTTCGCGGCGGCAAGCTGCACTTTGTCATACAGACAGCAGACGGCCTTACATTTGGTGAGCATGATTTTGGTACAGCGCTCTTTTTGGACTTGTTTTCGCATTTCTTTGACGCTCCCTGTTGTAAATTTGGGGCGTCCGTTCACCGAAGAAAAAAGAAAATCACCTGTGCCCTTCTGGGGCAAACCTCTGTTCCACATTTTCCAAAAATCGAATTGAAAAGAGCGAAATTTGGAAAAAGTGGAATTTGAGTGTGCCTTTTGGAAAATCTTGAATTTTTGCTTGCCTCATGGATTTATCGCTGTAATGGCATAAAGACGTATTAAGAGGCAAAACAGAATTCCACATTTTCAGATTTTCTATTGACCGTACTATATGCGCGGGTACACGAAAAAATCCAGAAAGGCGCAGAGAAAATCAAGACAGCGCATAGGAGCTCGCTCCACTCCGTTCCGCTCGCAATCCGCCTAATCTCCAAGCCAACTCCAAGAACATTCCAAGTCCACACCAAGCAAAATCAACGCATTATCTCATGTTTTCCCGCATGGGACAGAATGAGAGAGGATTGGAAACAAAAAAGAAAGCAGGCCCCGGAGCCGGATGGCGGAGGGGCCTGCGTGTGGGTTCTTAACTTGTCTCTTTGTTCTTCGGTGAACGCCCTGTATCACAATTATGCCCTTAGTGCTGGGGGTTCAGGATGGTACGCCAGTCAAGGTCGCCGTGCTCCAGGCCGTGGATCAACACCTCGGCAGTGGCAATGTTGGTGGCAACCGGAATATTGTGCACATCGCAGATGCGCAGCAGGTTCATCTCGTTGGGCTCCGAGGGCTTAGCGCAGATGGGGTCACGGAAGAAAAGCAGCATGTCCACTTCGTCGCAGGCGATGCGGGCAACGATCTGCTGGTCACCGCCGTGGCCGCCCGGCAAAAAGCGCTGTACGTTCAGGCCGGTGGCTTCGGCTACAAGCCGCCCCGTGGTACCCGTGGCGATCAGCCTGTGCTCGCTCAGAATCTGCCGATAGGCAATGCAGAACTGAACCATCAGTTCTTTCTTTGTATCATGTGCAACAAGGGCAATCGTCATAAGAAATCCCCCACTTTCTATAAGTTACAGCATAGCATGGCTATGCGTTTTTTGTCAAAAACAGGTCAGCGGAATGCGCTCGCCCAAAATGCGGCCCGCAAGGGCGTGCCCGGCAATGGCGGCGGGGCAGTCCTGCGGCAGGGCGGTGCCTGCGGCACCGGCGCGCTGCAAGGTGCGGCTTTCCGGGATAACGGCAATCAGCTGCAAACCAACGGTGTCAATGCACTCGTCCAGGTCAAACACCGCAGCATCCTTGCCAAAACTGGAACGGGACACACGGTTCATCACCAGCCGCACGGCGCTGGCGGGGCGGCCGCTCTGTAACAGGGCATCCGCCACAATGCGCCCATCCCGCAGGGCGACCGGGTCCGGCGTTAAAACAACCAGTGCGCGGTCCGCCAAGCGGTTGGCGGCGGTAAACGGTGCGCCCATGCCCGCTGCAGTATCCAGCAGGATATAATCAAAATATTCCCGCATGGCCAAAATCAGCCCGGCCAGCGGTGCTGCGCGGACCTCACCGCCCTCATAGGGGGCGCTGATGACCGACAGCCCAGGGTACAAGGGGCTGGGCACAATAGCTTTGCTGCCATCACACCGACCGCACAGAACATCCTCGATATCGTAAACCGTCTTGCCGTATACCCCGGCAATCATGTCCACACTGCGCAACCCGGAGTCCAACTCGATCAGCAGGACGCGGCGGCTCCAGGCACCCAACTGGGCACCCAGCAGGACCGATACGGTGCTTTTGCCCGTGCCGCCCTTGCCGGAGCAGATCATAATGGTTTGCGCGTTCATATGGTGGAAGTCCTCGCTCTCTTGTAGGTGTTGCCCTACAAAAGAGAACACACCCCTTTTATTATTCTATCACAAAGAATACAGCGAAACAACTGCTTTAACTATGGAAAATTGCTGAAATTTGTGCATCGGTTGCCGACAGTTCCTACAAACCTATAAGTTTAATGGAAGCCCACGCAGCCGCACAACACACAGATATATACTATTATAAAGGAAAAGCAGGGGACAGTGCAAGTAATTTTGAAAAGTCATACTTTTGACTTTTACAGAAACGGTTGTCCGCCGATGAACGGCTGTTATAGAATGCAAACGTTTGAGCAGTTACAGCGGATGCGGTTGGTTCCACGCGCGGCGCAGGCGGGCAAGGGCGTGCTTTTCCAGCCGGGATACATAGCTGCGGCTGATGCCGAACTGTGCGGCGATCTGCTGCTGCGTCTGCGGGACGGCGCCATCCAGGCCGTACCGCAGGGTCAAAATCTGCTGCTCGCGCTCCGGCAGGGCGGTAACCAGCTGGCGCAGCTGAGCGGCGGCATCCCGCAGTTCGCAGTCTTCTTCCATTGTGGCCAGGTCGGGCAGAACATCCGCCAGGGTCAGCATGCCGCTGTCCGCGCTGGTTTCCAGCGGCTCCTGCAAAGAAACGGTGCCTGCTTCGCGCCGGGTGTGGCGCAGTTGCATCCGCAGCTCGTTTTCAATGCAGCGGCTGGCGTAACTGGCAAAGCGGGTGGTGCGGGCGCAGTCATAGGTATCTACTGCTTTAATCAGGCCGATGGTGCCGATGCTGATAAAATCATCCTGCCCGCCGGAAACGGTATAATACTTTTTTACAATATGTGCCACCAGCCGCAGGTTGTGGCAGATCAGCGTTTCACGCGCGGCGGCATCCCCGGCGCGCATGGCGGCGAAGGCGGCTTGTTCCTCCTTGGCGGAAAGCGGCTTGGGAAAGCTGCCAGTTTCCAGCCGGAGGGCCAGGTAGAGCAGATGCGAAGCAGCCGACTGCAAAAAAAGCCATAAAATCCCGATCATAAGACTTCACCCCTGCACCATGGGTATGCGGGCGGCGGGAAAAAGATGACGCGGGATTTTGGGGGCGGGAGAAATGTGGTAATGCCGATGCGCTGGAAACGCAGTCCACCAACTGCGGTAATAATATTACCTACCTGCTGGAACGGGAAAAAATCCCCTGCCGTAGCATCATTCTGTGCCAGGATGCCACGATGCAGCGCCGCATGGAGATGGGGCTGCGCAAGTACCGCCCGCAGGGGATGGAAATCATCAACTATGCGGCATACCAGGCCGAAGTGGTGGCGCAGGGCAGCCAGCTGATCTACTGGGAAGCAATCCCCGGCATGTGGGCGGTGGATCGGTATGTGAACCTGTTGATGGGGGGGGAAAAAAAATCCCCCGTTTGACGGATAACGACGCCGGGTGCGCCCCCAACGGCAAAAATTATATTGCGCATGATGACATCCCACCGGAGGTACGGGCGGCATTTGAACGGCTGCAAGCGGTTTATGGCACCCAGACCCGCGCGGCCAACCCGCTGTATGCCAGCAAATAACCGTTGAACATTCTTGCTAATTGTTGTATAATATTGAACATTCTGGATTGAAACGTGCAACATATGGCACGGGCACAGAGGGAAAGGAAAACAGAATGGAAGTTACAACAAAAAAGCAGAACAGAAGAAAGATTGTCATTGGCGTGTTGATTGCCGTGGTGGTGCTGGTGGCGGCGGTCATTGCGTTTGCCAGCAGCTACCTGGTCAATTATGCCATTGGGCGCAGCGGGGACGGCGGTGACCGTGAGGTGGCGCTGGATGTGGAAGCCCCCACGGATGGCGTGGAACAGTTGATTGCCGAAAACCGCGCCGTACAAAAGCAGGCCAATGAGGAATTTTTGCAGCAGAATCCCGGCCAGACGGTGCAGATCACGGCAGCGGACGGCCTGCGGCTGAACGGCGTGTATTACCCCAATGCGGGCAGCCACCTGTGGGTGATTGCCCTGCACGGCTACCGCGGCAGCCATACCGGCGTGACCAACCTGGCCCAGCACTACCACGATGCAGGCTACCAGGTGCTGACCCCTGATCTGCGCGCCTGCGGCGACAGTGAGGGCGATTATGTCGGCATGGGCTGGCTGGACCGCAAGGATGTGCTGCAATGGATCGACTGGGTGCTGGCGCAGGACAGCGAAGCTGAAATTGTGCTGCACGGCGTTTCCATGGGTGCCGCCACCACCATGATGACAGCAGGGGAGGATACTCCGGAACAGGTAAAAGTGTTTGTGGAGGACTGCGGCTACACCAGCGTGTGGGATATTTTTTCCAGTGAGCTGAAACTGCGGTTCGGCCTGCCGGAGTTCCCAATTCTGTATACCGCCAGCGCCACGGCAAGAGCCAAAGCGGGCTATGGCTTTAAGGAAGCATCCGCTCTGCAGCAGGTGCAGAACTGTGAAAAGCCGATGCTGTTCATCCACGGCACCGCGGATGATTTTATCCCCTATGAGATGATGGGGACCCTGTATAACGCCAAACCCGGCACCAACAAGGCCACTCTGACCGCCGAGGGCGCAGGCCACGGCGAGGCGATGGATGTTCTGGGTGATACCTATTGGAATACCGTGTTTGACTTTGAAGGCCAGTACATGGCCGGCTGAGCGTTTGCCAAGCAAATAATTACATAACAAAAAGGCCGTTGTGCAGTTTGGCTTGCACAACGGCCTTTGAATTATAATTTGAACGATGAAAGGGAAAGCCTGAAAAATCAGAACTTGAAGCTGTCCTTCAGGGTGACGATGCGGTTGTAAACGTGGGGGTTCTTGCTGTCCGGCGTAAAGTAACCGGTGCGCACGAACTGGAACCGCTCGCCGGGCTTGGCATCGGCCAGGCTCTCTTCCAGCTTGGCGTGGTCAATGACCTGCACGCTGTCGGGGTTCAGGTAATCCTTGAAGTCAGCGCCATCGGGAATGCCGTTCATGTTGGCTTCGGTAAACAGCTTGTCGTACAGGTGGATCTCAGCGTCCACGCAGTGCTCGCAGCTGACCCAATGGATGGTGCCGCGCACCTTGCGGCCATCGGCGGGGTTGCCGTTGCGGGTTTCCAGGTCGGCTTCGGCATGGATGGTCACCACATTACCGGCTTCGTCCTTGTCCACGCCGGTGCAGCGCACCAGGTAAGCACCCATCAGGCGGACTTCGCTGCCCAGAGTCAGGCGCTTGAACTTCGGCGGGGGAACCTCAAAAAAGTCGCTCTTGTCGATCCAGACTTCCTTGGTAAAGGCAACCGGGCGGGTGGTGGTGTCGTTGGCATCGCGGTTGGGGTTATTGGGCAGGTCAAAATACTCAACCTGGTCAGCCGGGTAGTTGTCGATCACCAGCTTGACCGGCTCCAGAACGGCAACGCGGCGGGCGGCGTTCAGCTCCAGCTCGGCGCGCAGCACGGCTTCTAGCTGGCGCATATCCACCAGGCTGTCTGCCTTGGCAACACCGGCGGTGCGCACAAACTCAAAAATGCTGGTGGGGGTATAGCCGCGGCGGCGCAGACCGCACAGGGTGGGCATGCGGGGGTCATCCCAGCCATCCACAATGTTCTTTTCCACCAGTTCGCGCAGGTAGCGCTTGCTCATGACGGTGTTGGTCACATTCAGGCGGGCAAATTCGCGTTGCTTGGGGAAGCTGGCGCCAAAAATATTGGTCACGACCCACTCATACAGGGGGCGGTGGTTCTCAAATTCCAGGCTGCACATGGAATGGGTGATGCCCTCAATGGCGTCCTGAATGGGGTGGGCAAAGTCATACAGGGGGTAGATGCACCACTTATCGCCCTGGCGGTGGTGGGAAACATGCTTGATGCGGTAAATCGCCGGGTCACGCAGGTTCATGTTGGGGCTGGCCAGGTCGATTTTGGCGCGCAGGGTCTTTTCGCCATCGGCAAACTCGCCCGCGCGCATCCGGCGGAACAGGTCGAGGTTTTCTTCCGGGGTGCGGTCGCGGTAGGGGGAAGGACGGCTGGGCTTACCGGCATCGTTGCCGCGGTATTCCTGCATCTCCTCGCGGGTCAGGTCATCCACATAGGCTTTGCCTTCCTGAATGAGCTTTTCGGCGTATTCATAGCACTTTTCAAAGTAATCGCTGCCGTAAAAAATGCCGCCGTTGGGGGTGGCACCCAGCCATTCCAGATCTTTCAGGATGCTCTGCACATACTCGTCGCCTTCACGGGCGGGGTTGGTATCGTCAAAGCGCAGGTTAAACTTACCGCCATAGGTTTTGGCGGTCATGTAGTTGATGTAAATGGCCTTGGCGGAACCAATGTGCAGGTAGCCGTTCGGCTCCGGCGGAAAACGGGTATGGATCTCCTTGACCTTGCCCTCGGCAAGATCCGCGTCAATGATCTCAGTCAAAAAATTGGAAAACTTTTCGTCAGCCATGTATTCCACTCCAATAAAATATTGTAGATTGTAATATTGTCGATTTTCTTATTTTACAATAAGCGGCAGGGTTTTGCAATATGGGGAACAGGGGCAAAATGCAGAATTGAACGTGCAAAACCGCTTTTTAAGCAAAAAAACGCTTAGCGATAGTCAATGGCAAGGGTGGGCAGACCGTTCAGGGTAAGGTCTGCAATGTTGCCATCCTTGAATTCATAGTAGCCCTGCGCGGCGATCATCGCGCCGTTGTCGCCGCAGTATTTCAGTTCCGGCAGATACACTTTCGCGCCGAGCTTCTGGGCACCATCGTTCACCAGCTGGCGCAGACGGCCATTGGCCGCAACGCCGCCCGCCAGGCAGATGGTTTTGGCGTTGGTATCCGCTGCGGCGGCCAGCAGTTTTTTGGCCAGGATCTGTGCAATGCGCTCCTGGAAGCTGGCGGCCATATCGGCCACGCGCACTTCCTCACCGCGCTGCTGGGCGTTGTGAACCTCGTTGACAACGGCAGTCTTTAAGCCGGAAAAGCTCACATTGTATTTACCCTCCACATGCGGGGTGGGCAGCTTGTAATAGTGCGGGTCGCCGGTTTTGGCGGCCTGCGAAACGCTGGGCCCGCCGGGATAGGGCAGCCCCAGGGTGCGGGCAACTTTATCAAACGCTTCGCCCGCGGCGTCATCCACCGTGCGGCCCAGAACATGGTACTTGCACCAGTCCTCTACCTGCACAATATGGCTGTGGCCGCCGCTGGCCACCAGGCAGAGGAATGGCGGCTCCAGCTGTGGGTGGGTCAGATAGTTGGCTGCAATGTGCCCGCGCAGGTGATGTACCGGCACCAGCGGCTTGCCCGCGCCGTAAGCCAGGCCCTTGGCAAAGTTGACCCCCACCAGCACGGCCCCAATCAGGCCGGGAGCAAAGGTGACGGCCACCGCGTCCACATCCGCAATGGTCATGTTGGCATCCTGCAAAGCCTGCTGCACCGTTGCGCTGATGTATTCCGCATGGCGGCGGCTGGCAATTTCCGGCACGACACCGCCGTAAAGCGCCTGTTCTTTGACGCTGGTAGAAATAACGTTGGAAATTAAATGTTTTCCATCCTCCACAATCGCAGCCGCCGTCTCATCGCAGCTCGATTCGATGCCTAAAATATACATTGTATACCCCCGTGTGAAGTTAGGAGTTAGGAGTTAATAGGAACGAAAAGATTTTAGCGACCTTTTATTTTGATCTGTAGGGAACGGTCTTGACCGTTCCGAAACCTTGCTACAGATGCCATGACGGGATTTGCAGCAAGGTTGGCGGGAGCATTGCAATTTCTCATTTCTCATTGCTAATTCCTAATTAACTCCTAACTCCTACTTCCTACCTCCTATCTGTTAATGTGCTTCCAGCCAGGTCTTGCCGGTGCCGACTTCGGCGGTGAGGGGGACGGAATAGGATACCACCTGCTCCATCTCCTCTTTCAGAATACGCTTGACCTGTTCCACTTCGTTTTCCGGCGCTTCCACGATCAGTTCATCGTGTACCTGCAATAGCAGGCGGGCCTGCAGTTTTTCGTCCCGCAGGCGCTGCCAGACATGCACCATGGCCAGCTTAATGATATCCGCCGCGGTGCCCTGGATGGGTGTGTTGCGGGCCATGCGCTCGCCGGAGCTGCGCACCTGGAAGTTGGAGCTTGCCAGCTCCGGCAGCGGGCGGCGGCGGCCAAACAGCGTTTCTACATAGCCCTTCTCTTTGGCGTGTTCAATGCAGTTCTGCATGTAGCCGTCCACTTTCGGGAAGGTATTCAGATACGTTTTCAAGAAAGTATCTGCCTCCTTGACCGAAATGCCGAGGTCCTTGCCCAGAGAGAACGCTCCCTTGCCGTACATGATGCCAAAGTTGATGGCCTTGGCGGAGGTGCGCAGCTCATGGGTGACATCCGATTCCGGGATGTGGTAGATCTTGGCCGCGGTGGCGCGGTGAATGTCTGCCCCGGATAAAAACGCCTGCTGCATGGCTTCATCGCCTGTAATGTGGGCCAGAATGCGCAGTTCGATCTGGGAATAGTCGGCGTCCACCAGCGTTTCGCCGGGGGCGGCCACAAAGTAGCCGCGCAGGCGGCTGCCCAGCTCGGTGCGGATGGGAATGTTCTGCAAATTCGGCTCAGTGGAGCTGATGCGTCCCGTGCGGGCTTCGGTCTGGATAAAGGTGGAATGGATGCGTCCGTCCGGCCCCAGGGCTTTCAGCAGGCCCTCCACATAGGTGGAAAGCAGCTTGGAATAGGTGCGGTACTTCAAAATATCATCCACTGCCGGGCTGTAGGCGCGCAGGCTTTCCAGCGTTTCGGCGTCGGTGGAATAGCCGCGGGCCGTTTTTTTGCGGGGCGGCAGGCCCAGCTTGTCAAACAGGGCTTCGCCCAACTGCTTGGGGCTGTTCAGATTGAACTCGTACCCGACCTCAGCATAAATGTTCTGCAAAATGCCGTTCAGCTCGGCGCGCAGGCTATCGCCGAACTGGCGGATGCCCTCGGCGTCCACCGCAAAGCCGATGCGCTCCATGTCGGCCAGCACGCGGGCCAGAGGCAGCTCCATCGCGGCCAGCAGGTCGTGGCCGCCCTGCTCGTCCAGCTTAGTGGAAAGCACATCCAGCAAGGCGGAAAGCGCCCCGGCATCCGGTGCGGCGGCGCAGGCAAAGGCGGGGACAGCAGCGTATTCTGCCGCCAGCTGCCCGGCCTGGTAATCACTGGCCGAAGGATTCAGTAGGTAGGCGGCCAGCTTGCCATCAAACACAATGGCCGTGCCAACGCCGCCATGCTCCAGTGCAATGTGGTACAACGGCTTTGCATCAAACACACGCAGCTGCACCCCGGCGGCATCCAGCAGAGAGGGCAGGCGGTCGCTATCCAGCAGGTAAACGGAATCCCCCTGCACGGCGTACCAGCTGCCGTCCTTGTTCTGGGCCAGGTCATATCGGCCTTCCGGCGCAAGGGGCAGCAGGTCGGGCTGCACTTCCGGCAGAGTCTCTGCGCTGGCGGCAACCGCTGCCGGGGATTCATCCAGCCCCCAGCGGGCGGTCAGCTTGTGCATTTCCAGCTCAGCCAGCAGCTGGGCTGCGGCAGCCGGGTCCCCGGCAGTGCGGCAGTAGTGCTCCGGTGCAGTTTCGATGGGAGCGTCCTTGCGGATGGTGCCCAGCATGTGGGAAAGCTCGGCCAGCTCCTTGTTGGCTTCCAGCTTTTCCCGCTGTTTGGGTTTGATGGCTTTGTCGTCCAGGTGCTCATACACGCCCTGCAAACTGCCGAACTTCTGCACCAGGGCAAGGGCGGTCTTTTCGCCAATGCCGGGCACGCCGGGAATATTATCGGAAGCATCGCCCATCAGGCTTTTTACTTCGATCAGCTGCGGCGGGGCCACGCCGTATTTTTCCTGGATGGCGGCGGGGTCCATGGGCAGCGTTTCGCGGTTGGTGGCAAGCAGTACCGTGGTGGCATCGTCTACCAGCTGCAGGCTGTCCCGGTCACCGGTCGCCAGCAGGGTGGTGCCCCCGGCGGCCTCGTTGGCGGCGGCCAGCGTGCCCAGGATATCGTCCGCTTCCCAGCCGGGCTTGCTGACCTGCACAAAGCCAAGGTCGGTCAGCAGCTGCTTTAATACCGGCATCTGCTCCGCCAGCTCCTGCGGCATACCGTGGCGGGTGGCCTTGTAGCCGTCATAGGCGGTATGGCGGAAGGTGGGGGCTTTTTCGTCCCAGGCAATGGCCACAGCGTCCGGGTGGTGGGCGGAAAGCAGGTTGAGAAGGATATTCTGGAAGCCGAAAATGGCGTTGGTGTAGCGCCCATCCTTGGTTGTCAGCAGCTTGATACCGAAGTAAGCCCGGTTCACCAGACTGTTGCCATCCAAAACCAGCAGTTTCATACAGGAACCTCCGAAAAAACGAAACACATCGATCGCAATAATAAAAATAGTATATCACAAATTGCACTGGTGTGGGGAGTGTGGTAAAATAATATTTTAGCTGAAGCAAAAACAAAAGTTGGGAGAGAATTAGGAGTTAGGAGTTAGGAAGTAGGAGTTAGGAGTTATTGGTGTGCGCTGGCGCGCACAATTTTGAATGTTATGGCAACACCGCACAATTCCCGCCTTGCGGCTTAAGCACCGCTCCGGCAGCTGCGGCACGGCATCTGCGTTGCCAAAATGCTCGATAAGACATCCAGTATTATCTGCGCTTTTGGCTTGGCATCTGCCGCACCTCGCTCGCCGTATCGGCACTTAGAATTATGCGGTATTGCCTTAGGTTTTATTGTTTTACCCCAAAAATTCAAAACGCGGCGCAAGCCGCACCTTTAACTCCTCACTCCTAACTCCTCGCTCTTCACTCCTGCCTATCAAAAATATGCAATTACGCAATCTAACCATTCCATATGCACAGCCTGCGGTGTTTGCGCCGATGGCGGGGTTTACGGATGCGGCGTGCCGGCACCTGATGGCGGACCATGGCGCGGCGTGGACGGTAAGCGAGATGGCCAGCGCCAAGGCCATTACCTTTGGCGATGACAAAAGCGTGCGCCTGCTGCGGGACAAGGCCTCTCACGGCATTTATGCCGTGCAGCTGTTTGGGGCCGAGCCCGAAACGATGGCGCAGGCGATCCGGATCATTCAGGAAAAAGGCGTGAAGTTTGATATTCTGGACATCAACATGGGTTGCCCGGCCCCCAAGATCACATCCAGCGGTGCAGGCAGCAAACTGATGCAGAACCCGGAGCTGTGCGGCCGCATGGTGGCCGCTGCCCGCGGAGCCCTGGGGCCGGATAAGCCTCTGACCGTTAAAATGCGCATTGGCTGGGATGCTGAGCAGCTGACCGGCGTTGCCGTGGCCCGGCAGTGTGAAACAAACGGTGCAGACCTGATCACCGTGCATGGCCGCACGCGGGAGCAGATGTACATCCCGCCCATTGATGTGGATGCCATCACGGAGATCCGCAAAGCGGTCGGCATTCCGGTGCTGGCAAACGGCGATATCACCACGGCGGAAGGCGCAAAGCAGATTTTGGAGCAAACAGGCTGCGCGGGCGTGATGATCGGCCGCGGCGCGCTGGGCGACCCCTGGCTGTTTGAGCGTATCAACGCCGTATTGACTGGCCAGCCGGAGCCCGGCGAACCCAGCCTGAACGCCCGGATGAGCGCCCTGCGCGCCCAAATCTACGAAATGTGCGAAGAAAAAGGCGAATGGACCGCTATGCCCCAGGCCCGCGGCCAGGCCATGCACTATATGAAAGGTCTGAAAGGCGCCGCGTCCCTGCGCCGTTATTGTTCCATGCTGGAGCATTTTACCGATGTGGACAAGCTGATTGAGGCGGTATATAAGCTCCAAGGGTAGTTAGGAGTTAAGAAGTAGGAGTTAGGAGTTTATGGTGTGCGCTGACGCGCACGATTTTGAATATTAACCTTTTCTTATTTTCAAATTTTCGAAAATGCGGCGCAAGCCGCACCTTCAACTCCTAACTCCTCACTATTTACTTACTTTTTCGTTAGCTCATCCAGGTTCTGCGTATAGCACGGCAGCATGTGCTCAATGAAATAATCGGCTTCGGGGCTGTGCATGGCGGCCAGATCGGCTTTTTGCTGGGCGAGAGCGGCGGTGAACTCGCGGTTGCCGCTTTCCACCTCCTCCATGCACTTGATCAGGGCCGAAAGCCGGTCTGCGGCTTTCAGCAGCTTGCGCTCGGCATCGTTCAGCACACTGCCGGTCAGGTAGCTGCCTTCGATCTCATGCAGCTCCGGCGGCAGCAGATCCGCCATGGCAAGGGCGCTTTCCCGTTCCACGGCTTTGTAGGCGGTGCGCAGGGCTTCGTTCTTGTATTTGACCGGGGTAGGCATATCGCCGGTCAAAATTTCCGGCGCATCGTGGTACAGCGCCGCGGCGGCCACGGTGTCGGGGCGGATATCGGCCCCGGTGTGGGTGATGTTCCGGGCGATCAGGCAAAGCGCATGGGCCAGCAGGGCGGTATCCGCCGTGTGCTCACTCAGGCTTTCCTGCCGCATGCAGCGCATCAGCGCCCACCGCGTAATATACTTCATGCGCCCCAAAAGAGCGTGAAAAGGGTATAGAGACAAAACAAAGCACCTCACTCTTGAAAAAATTAGGAATTAGGAATTAGGAATGAGAAATTAAATGGTGGGCAATGGGGCAGACCTTTTGCTAAGGCAATACCGCATAATTCTAAGTGCCGATACGGCGAGCGAGGTGCGGCAGATGCTAAGCCAAAAGCGCAGATAATACTGGATGTCTTATCGAGCATTTTGGCAACGCAGATGCCGTGCCGCAGCCGCCGGAGCGGTGCTTGAGCCGTTAGGCGGGAATTGTGCGGTATTGCCCTAAAATACGAGGAGCCAAAGAATGGCAGATAATTGCTCATTTCTAATTTCTAATTATAAAGTATATCACATCCCTTCAAAGGAGGGAATTGCATTGAAGATTGGCGGCAAGCTTTTGGAGCGCAAAACAGGCGGGCGGTCACGGTATTGGCAGGTGTTCTGGCTTTGCTTTGCGGTGGCAGCGGCGCTGTTTTTGCCCCACTGCATCATTGATGGCCTGAACGGCGACTTTTTCCACTACGCCGGGGACTTTAACGACCAGCAGATTTCCTTTTATTCCTATGCCAACAATTTTGTTAAGCAGGGGGGCAGTTTCAGCTGGGCAACGGACCTGGGCAGCGGGTTTGTGAACTCCTACAGCTTTTATCTGTGCGGCAGCCCGTTTTTCTGGCTCACCCTGCTGCTGCCCTATCGGTGGACGCCCTGGGCCATGGTGCCAATGCTCTGCCTTAAATTTGCTGTGGCGGGCGGCGGGGCTTACCTGTGGATGCGCCGCTGGGTAAAAGACGAGCGCTGGAGCATGGTGGGCGCGTGTCTGTATGCGTTCTCCGGCTTTACGGTGTACAACGTGTTCTTTAACCACTTTTTGGACGTTGTGGCGCTGTTCCCCTACATGCTCAAAGCGCTGGATGACGCCGTGCTGGACCGCAGGCACGGTGCATTCCCGTTTTGGGTTGCGGTCAACCTGCTCAACAACTATTTCTTTTTTGCCGGGCAGGCCGTGTTTTTGATGATTTATTTTGTCTGCATGGTGGCGGGCGGCCGGTACAAGCTGAACCTGCGCCTGTTTGGGGCGCTGGCGTTCCAGACGGTGCTGGGCTGCTGCATGGGCTGTGCGCTGCTGGTTCCGGCGGCACTTTCGCTGGTGCAGAACCCGCGCACAATCGATCCATTCAATGGGTACGGCTACCTTGTATACGGCAGCGCCCAGCAGTACCTTGCCATTTTTTACAGCGCTTTTTTGATGCCGGATGCCCCCTACCTGAAAGACCTGTTCCAGGAGGGCATCTTAAAGCACACCAGCATGACCGTCTACCTGCCGGTGGTGGGCATTGCGGGCGGGCTGGTGTTCTGCCGCGTGCGGCGGCGCCACCCCTTTGCGCGCATCATGAAAGTGTGCCTTATCTGCGCCTTTGTGCCGGTGCTGAACAGCATGTTCTATGCCCTCAATTCCAGCTATTATGCGCGCTGGTATTATATGCCGGTTTTGGTGCTCTGCGCCGCCACGGCTATGACGCTGCAAAAAGCCAACCTGTGCGAAACCGAGTACCGCCGCGCGCTGGGCCTTGTGGCGCTGTGTACCTTGAGCAGCATTGCCTTTGCGCTGGTGCCCAATGAAAAAGACGGCACCACCACCATTGGCGTGGTGGAGGAACCGCTGCGCTACTGGGGCATTTTGCTGGTCAGCATGTTGGGCGTGGGGCTGTTCTGGCTGCTGCTGCATTACCGCAGGCAGCTGGCGGCACGGTTCCCGGCGGCGGTGCTGGCCGTGGTGCTGGGGTTCAGCTTTGTGTATGGGCAGGTACACCTTTCCATCACCAAATACGGCCAGTGGTACCACGATGCGGACTATGTGCAGCAGACCTGGCGCGAAGCCCCGGAGCTGAACGCTGTTCTGCCGGACGATGTCTTTTACCGGCTGGACGCTTACGACAGTTATAACAACCTTGGTCTGTGGCTGGACAAAAGCTGCATCCAGTTCTTTAACTCCACGGTAGCACCCAGCATTCTGGAATTTTACCCTACGGTGGGCGTTAAGCGGGATGTGAACTCCAAGCCGGAAGCCAGCCTGTATGCCCTGCGCGGTCTGCTGAGCGTGCGGTATACCCTTGTGCCGAAAGAAAAAGTTGAGGATTGGGAAAAAGAAAAGCTGGAAGGCTGGAACCTTGTTTCAAGCACCACAAGCTACCTGATTTACGAGAACGAGAACTGGGTGCCGATGGGCTTTACCTATGATTCCTATATTACGGAAGAGAACTTTGAAACGGTGAGCGATACCAACGCGGGCAATGTACTGATGAAAGCCCTGCTGCTGACCGATGAACAGGTGGAACGGTACGGCCAGATGATGCAGAACCTGACGGATGATGAGAAAAATAACATCAGCTATGAGGATTATGTGCAGGACTGTACGGCCCGGCGGGAAAGCGCTGTGACAAGCTTTACCGCAACGCGCACCGGCTTTACCGCGCAGGCGGATCTGGAAGCCGAAAATCTGGTACTGTTCAGCGTGCCCTATGACGATGGTTTTACCGCAACCGTGAACGGTGTGCCGGCGGAGGTGGAGAAAGTGGACAACGGCCTGATGGCGGTTGCCGCCCCGGCGGGCCACAGCGAGATCGTGTTCACCTACCACACGGCCGGTCTGCGGCAGAGCGTTGCCGTCAGCGCCGGCGCTATTGTGGTGTATGCCGTGTGGGTGGCAGTATTGCACCGGAAAAAGCGCCGGGAAGAGAGCAGTGTGGGGTAAATGATGCCCCGCCAAACCGTTGGGAGTGTGCACGGTCAAATTTAGGGCAACACCGCATAATTCCCGCCTTACGGCTTAAGCACCGCTCCGGCGGCTGCGGCACGGCATCTGCGTTGCCAAAATGCTCGATAATACACAAAGTATTATCTGCGCTTTTGGCTTAGCATCTGCCGTACCTCGCTCGCCGTATCGGCACTTAGAATTATGCGGTATTGCCTTAGGATGTAGTCGGGGGCGGAAAATTGCGTTTTATCCCGATAGAGACCGTAGGGGCGCACATTGTGCGCACGCGGGTGTGTGGCATATGATGGGGTGATATACCCGGATACAGCCCGATATGTGGAATCATGGCACAACATCCCGCCCTACAGCTGATTTTTAACTATCTACTATAATTTATATATTAAAGTATTAAAGTTTTTTCGCCGAAGCCTTTTTTTCAAAAAAGGCTGGAAAATCCCGCGTGGAAAATTCCTCGTAAAACAGAAAGTGAGAACAAAGATGCCGAACCATGCCGAACAGCTGGCGCAGGAACTGAACCTGAGCCTGAAAAACGTACAGGGTGCCATTGACCTGATCGATGCCGGGAACACCATCCCATTTATTGCCCGCTACCGCAAAGAAGCTACCGGCTCTATGGATGACCAGGTGCTGCGCAACTTGGGCGACCGCCTGGAATACCTGCGCGGATTGGATAAGCGTAAAGAAGAAGTGACCGGCTCCATTGAAGCGCAGAACGCCATGACGCCGGAACTGCAGGCCGCTTTGGCTGGTGCCAAAACACTGGCCGAGGTGGAGGATATCTATCGTCCGTATAAGCCCAAGCGCAAGACCCGCGCCAGCATCGCCCGCGCTCGCGGCCTGCAGCCGCTGGCCGATGCTACCTTGAAGCAGGATGCTAACTTTGACCCGCAGACAGCCGCCAACGACTACCTGAACGAGGAAGTCCCCGATGCAGCAGCCGCTTTGGCCGGGGCACAAGATATCATTGCCGAAACCATCAGCGATGACGCTCACTGCCGCGCCGAGCTGCGCCGCTACTACCATGCGTTCGGCATGGTCAAAAGCGTAAAAGCTAAGGACGAAGACAGCGTATACACCCAGTATTATGATTATACCGAGCCTGTTGCCAAAATCCCTGGCCACCGTATTCTGGCCATGGACCGCGGCGAGCGGGAAGGCTTTTTGAAGGTGAGCATTGCCGTGGAAGCCGAGCGCGCCGGGGGCATTGTGGCCTGGATGTTCGCCCGCAAAAAGACCGGCGGCGCCAGCGCTGCCATTGTGGAAGCCGCGGCACTGGATGCCTACAGCCGCCTGATCCACCCCAGCCTGGAAAACGAACTGCGCGCCGAACTGACCGCCAAGGCCGCCGAGGGTGCCATCACTGTGTTTGGCGAGAATCTGCGCCAGCTGCTGCTGCAGCCGCCCATCCGCGGCAAAACCGTGATGGGCCTGGACCCCGGCTACCGCATGGGCTGCAAGGTTGCCGTTGTGGACCCCACCGGCAAGGTGCTGGATACCAACGTGGTATACCCGGTGCCGGAATTCAAGCGGGTGGATCAGGCCAAGAAAACCATCAAGAGCATGGTGCTGAAAAACGAGGTGGAGGTCATGGCCATCGGCAACGGCACCGCCGGGCATGAAACCGAGGAGTTTGCCGCCGCCGTAATCCGTGAACTGGCCGAGGAAAAGGGGCTGCACCTGCAATATATGGTCGTCAGTGAAGCCGGTGCTTCGGTGTATTCGGCGTCCAAGCTGGCGGCGGAGGAGTTCCCGCAGTATGATGTCAACCTGCGCAGCGCGGTTTCCATTGCGCGCCGCTTGCAGGACCCGCTGGCCGAACTGGTTAAAATTGACCCCAAGGCCGTGGGCGTGGGCCAGTACCAGCATGATATGCCCCAGAAGCGCCTGAACGAAACGCTGGACGGTGTGGTGGAAGACTGCGTGAACAGCGTTGGCGTGGATCTGAACACGGCGTCCGCCCCGCTGCTGGCCCGTGTGGCCGGCATTACCAACGCTACCGCTAAAAATATTGTGGCTTGGCGTGAGGAGGAGGGCGCGTTTACCTCCCGTGCACAGCTGAAAAAGGTCAAGGGCCTTGGCCCCAAGGCATTTGAACAGTGCGCAGGCTTTTTGCGCCTGCCGGGTGCCAAGAACCCGCTGGATGCAACCGCCGTCCACCCCGAAAGCTACCTCGCCGCCAAGGGCCTGCTGGAAGCCTGCGGCTGTGACGCCAAAGAGATCGGCACGGACGCGATGCAGAGCCTGCCGGTACGGGTGAAGAACTGCGGCACCAAAGCCCTGTGCGAAGCACTTGGCGTGGGCGAACCCACCCTGATGGATATTGTGTCCGAGCTGTGCAAGCCGGGGCGCGATGTGCGCGACAGCCTGCCCAAACCCCTGCTGCGCAGCGATGTGATGGGGCTGGAGGACCTGAAGCCCGGCATGGAGCTGAAAGGTACCGTGCGCAATGTGATTGACTTTGGCGCATTTGTAGATATCGGCGTGCATCAGGACGGACTGGTGCATGTTTCCCAGATCAGTGATAAGTTTATCAAGAACCCGAGAGATGCGCTGAAAGTGGGCGATGTGGTGCAGGTTAAGGTACTGAGCGTGGATACAGCCAAAAAGCGCATTGCCCTGACCATGAAAGGCGTGCCCCAGAGCTGAAAACCTGGCCGAAAACCGCAAAAATCAGCACTTTTCGGCAGAGCATGAAATTATGTTGCCGGAAGGAAAAGCCAAATGGACAGTTTGAATGTGCAACCTGCCAAAACAGGAACAAAAACCGTTAAAATACAGAGCCGAAAAGACAAAAACTGAAACTAGAAAAGTCAAAAAATAAAGAAAATTCGTGAATAAAGCGACAAAACTTTGGCAGCCTGTACAAAGCGGAACATGAACAAATTTGTCTTTTGTGCATCCCGATGAAAAAATAGCAACAATGAATCTAACATAGGTACGCCGGATAGAATTATGCTATAATGCAGCTGTAAGGGAAAGGAAATGTGGGTTCCGCCCTTACCGCGCAGGCATGATGGCCTGTGCCGGGTTTTATTTATGGAGGTCATTATTATGGTAAGACAAGTCAAGGTTTCCAACTTCGCAGAAGTACAGGGAATCGTGTCTGCCGCTGCCAAGTGCTACAATGAGGTCGGCGTGCATGACATGAAGGGCAGCATTGCTGATGCAAAGAGCATTCTCGGTATGATGAGTCTGGACTACAGCCATCCGGTCAAGATTGTCTGTGAGGACGAACATGACCTGGACTGTGTGATTCAGGCACTGCGCCAGTAAATTCAGCTGCCCGGCGGGCTGGCTTTCAGCCCCGGAGGCAGGAATAAGGAAAAACAGAACAGGGCGGTTGGCCATTTTGGGACGGCTGCCCTGTTTTTTTTTGTTGCTTGGCGGGCGATTTTGCCCCCACACCGTGCTTGCAATGGGCGGTCAAACGCGGTATAATGTTTTTACATTGCTATTTGCGGGTGGTGCCCGCGCGGCAAATTGAAAGTATAGTAAGGAGACCCCACAACATGAAACAAAAATTCATCAGTCTGGCTCTGGCAGTCATGCTGCTGCTGGGCGTAACGGGCTGTGCCATGTCCACCCCGGCCAGCGTGGGCAGCATTGGCGGCGTTGATATCCCGGCCGGCATCTACCTGCTGGCCCAGTATAACGCCTACAACACCGCTTCCGGCGCAGCAAAGCTTGCCACCGGCGAAACCGCCAGCAACGTGAAAGCCGTGCTGAAAGCTGAGTGCACCGGCACCATTAACGGCGAGGAAGTTACCACCGACGGCGCAGATTACGTTGCCCGCCTGACCCTGCGCAGCCTGCAGTATTACGCAGCTGTGGAAAAGAAGTTTGACGAGCTGGGCGGCACACTGGACGAAGCCGCTACCGCCGAAGCCGCCAAGACCGCCGATACCCAGTGGGAGAATAACAGCGATCTGTACGCAGCAAACGGCATTTCCAAGGCAACCTTGGAAAAGTACCAGCTGAACAGCAAAAAGGCAGATGCCTGCCTGGAGCTGATCTACGGCGAAAACGGCAGCAGCCCGGTCACCGAGCAGGAATATGCCGATTACATCAACAACGATTGCTACTACCTGGAGCTGGTCCAGCTGCCGCTATTTGACCAGAGCACTTATACCTTTGCCAGCGACGACCAGAAAGCCGAGATTGAAGCCTTGGCCAACCAGTGCCGTGATGACTTGGCCGCGGCTACCAGCGAATCTGCCCTGTACAATGCGGCAATGACCTATGTGCCGCAGGCCTTTACCGCACTGGGCAGCAGCGTGGAAGCAACCCAGGCACTGTATTACACCGGCAGCGGTCTGTTTACGCCTTCGGACCTGTCCAGCTACAACACCAATGACGGCGGCAACAGCATTACCGATGCGGTAAAAGCAGCCGGTACCGGCAACTGGACGGTGGCCGACCTTGGCATGAGCTACATGATCGTGCGCAGCCTGGACCCCATGGAGCAGGGCACGGTGGATGATTTTGTGAGCCGCTATAATCTGCTGAACGCTATGAAGAGCGATGCTTTGCAGGACGAGTTCTATGCAGAGGGCGCTGAGATGGAAAATAGCCTTTCCGCCAGCGTGATGAAGACCTACAGCGCATCCAAAATCAAAAAGACCGTAAAGTAATCATCGGGCACCAAAGCCGGAGCAGTGCGGGTTCAAAACCGGCATGCCCCGGCTTTTTTGATTTTACAGAACAGCCAAAGATGTAAAAAAGGGGAACACTTACATGAAGCAAACAAACATGCGTATGCTGGCATTGTGTGCGGCGCTTTGCCTGTGTGTGGCAACAGCAGCGCCCGCCTATGCGGAAAGCACCCGTCAGACCCCACGGACCAGCTTTGTGGAAACGCTGCTGGACATCCCGGTGCTGGGGGATATTCTGCGGTTTTTCAGCGGGGAGGAACCTTTGAACCAGGCGGCAACGGCGGAAACCGCAACGGGTGAAACCGCAACAGGCGAAAGCGCTACGCCGGAAACCTCCACCCCGGAAACGGCAACCCCGACCCCGGCCCCCACGCCGGGCGGTTCCTCCACACCGGAAAGTGCGGCAACGCTGCCGCCCACCGGTACCCCGCAGGTGTACCCCGCGCCGGATATTGTGGTGATGCCTACAGCCACCCCGGCCATTACCGCGGCCCCGCAGCAGGAGGAAGAAAACAATACCAGTGACGAGCCCCCCACTGCTGCCGCCACATCGGCCCCCGCGGCGGCAACGGCAACTCAGCGCCCGGCTGCAGCCATGCCGCACCCGACCACGAAGGCTACCCTGAAAGACCCCACCGCCGCCCAGGCGGAAGCAACCCCCATGCCCACCCTGGAACCCACCGCCACGCCGGAGCCGACCGAAAAGCCGACCCCGGACCCGGAGCAGGTGCAGCGCCAGGAACAGGCCGCCCAAACCAGCAGCAAACTGCCGCTGTATGTGGCGGTGGGCATTGCCGTGGTGTGCGCCGGCATTGTGGCAGCCGTGCTGATCAGCCGCCAGCTGCAGAACACCCAGGCACAGACCCAGAAGCAGAAGGACGAAAAGTCTGCTTACCACCGCAAGAATGGCGGCAAATAATGCCCGCTGCCCCCACAAATATACCCGCACAAGCTGCGGAAGCAGGAGATAGGATATGACGGATTCCCGCTGGAAAAACCTGGCGCTGGAGGTCATCGGCTGTTTTGTTTCGGCCCTTGGCCTGTACAGCTTTGCTGTGGCGGCCGGGGTGCCGGTAACCGGTGTGGCCGGTATCGGTGCCATTTTGTTCCGCCTGTTTGGTCTGCCCATCGGTGTGACCAACATTATTATGAACATCCCCATTGTGCTGATCTGCTTCAAGTACCTGGGCAAGGATTTCTTTTTCCGCAGCGTGCGGTGCATGGTGCTGTTTGCCATTTTTACGGACTATGTGCTGGCTGCGCTGCCGGTGTACCAGGGGGACCGCATGCTGGCCACCATCTGCGGCGGTGTGATCGGCGGCGTGGGGGATGCGCTGATTTATATGCAGAACTCCAGCACCGGCGGCCTGGATTTTATCACCATGGCCATCAAATCCCGCCACCCGCACATGCCGTTCGGCAACCTGACCTTTGCGGCAGCGCTGGCGGTCATCCTTGCAAACGGGCTGGTGTTCCATGATGTGGATTCCATCATTTACGGCCTGATCTTCAATTTTTTGAGCTCTTACATCATCAACCGGATGATGTTCGGTTTCAACGCCTGTATGATGGCTTTGATTGTGACGAGCGACGGCCCCGCCGTGTGCAGGATGATCGGCGAAAAAGTGGACCGCGGTTCCACGATATTGAAAGGTTACGGCGGCTATTCCCAGGATGGGCGCGATGTGGTGCTGTGTGCCTGCAGCTCCAAGCAGCTGTATATCATCAACCGCGAAACCAAGCGCATTGACCCCGGCAGTTTTATCGTGATGCTGCAGGCGAACGAGGTGGAAGGCGAAGGGTTCAAACGGCTGGAACTGGGAGAACAGAGTTAGGGCAATACCGCATAATTCTAAGTGCCGATACGGCGAGCGAGGTGCGGCAGATGCCAAGCCAAAAGCGCAGATAATACTGGATGCTGCAAAGGTGAGCGCCGCCAGTGGCGGATGCAGCGAACCGAAGCAGGGGCAGCGGTCGCAGAGTGCGAGGGGCTTTTGCCCCCGAAGCACGATGCGGGTACCGCAACCCGACATTATCGAGCATTTTGGCAACGCAGATGCCGTGCCGCAGCCGCCGGAGCAGTGCTTAAGCCGTCAGGCGGGAATTATGCGGTATTGCCTTAGGAGTTAGAAGCTGCAGCGGGGCAGGAAAGGCGCAGAACAAGGCAAAATGCGTATTTTCGGGGAAAAATGCGGGGGTTCCTTGCAAAACAGTGCAAACCGCTGTATAATAAATTGTCACTTAACAGAAAAGGGGAGTTACCTATGGAAACGATGGGCAGCCTGCGCCGTACCAACTATTGCGGCGAAGTGAGTATGTCAAACGTTGGCCAGGAGATGACCGTTTGCGGTTCCATCGCCCGTGCACGCGACAAAGGCGGTATTATTTTTGCCGACCTGCGCGATACAACCGGTATTTTGCAGCTTGTTTTTGATGAGGATACGCCGAAAGACGTTTTTGCTAAAGCAGAAAGCCTGAAAAGCGAGTATGTTGTGATCTGCCGCGGCCTGCTGCGTGAGCGCGCCGCCAAGACCACTAAGATCGCCACTGGCGATGTGGAGCTGTATGTCAGCGAACTGCGCATTCTGAGTGAAGCCCAGACCCCGCCGTTCGAAATCCGCGATGATATCAACGTCAACGATGACCTGCGCCTGCGTTACCGCTACCTGGATCTGCGCCGTCCTTCGATGCACGAGCCCATTGTGCTGCGCAGCAAGATCATGCAGATCATCCGCAGCTATTTCTGCGATAACCACTTTACCGAGATTGAAACCCCGACCCTGATCAAGTCCACGCCGGAAGGTGCCCGTGACTATCTGGTGCCCAGCCGTGTGCAGCCCGGCCATTTCTACGCCCTGCCGCAGAGCCCGCAGCTGTACAAGCAGATTTTGATGCTGTCCGGCTTTGACCGCTACTTCCAGATCGCCCGCTGCTACCGCGATGAGGACCTGCGCGCTGACCGCCAGCCGGAGTTCACCCAGGTGGACGAGGAAATGTCCTTTGTCAATGAGGACGATATCATGACCATCAACGAAGGTCTGATCAAGCGCCTGTGGAAAGAAATGCTGGGCGTGGATGTGCAGACCCCGTTCGTGCGTATGCCGTGGGACGAGGCTATGGGCCGTTTTGGCTCCGATAAACCGGATACCCGCTTTGGCCTGGAAATTGTGGATGTGACCGACATTTTTGATGGCACCGAGTTTAAGCCCTTTGCCGCAGTGTTGGAGCAGGGCGGCAGCATCCGCGCCATCAATGCCAAGGGCCTGGCTGGCAAGCTGACCCGCAAGCACATTGATAAACTGGGCGAGGTTGCCAAGACTTATGGCGCCAAGGGCCTGGCATTCAGCCGCCTGACCGAGGAAGGCACTTCTTCCAGCTTTGAAAAGTTCCTGACCGAGGAGGAAAAGGCAGCCCTGTACAAGGCGATGGAGCTGGAAACCGGCGACGTGCTGCTGATCGTCAGCGATGCTGACTGGGTCAAAGCCTGCACCGCGCTGGGCCAGGTTCGTTTGGAAATCGGCCGCAAGTACGGCCTGATCGACCCCGACAAGTTCAACTTCCTGTGGGTGGTGGACTTCCCGCTGTTTGAGTACAGCGAGCAGGAGGGCCGCTGGATGGCCATGCATCATCCGTTCACCCTGCCCAAGGCAGAGGATATTGACAAGGTGGAAACCGACCCCGGTGCCTGCCATGCCGTGGCATACGATATTGTACTGAACGGCGTTGAGATGGGCGGCGGTTCTATGCGTATCAATGACCCCGCTTTGCAGGACCGCATGTTCAAGGCCCTGGGCTTTACCGAGGAAAAGGCTCGCGAGAGCTTTGGCTTCCTGATGGATGCCTACAAGTTCGGCGCACCCCCGCACGGCGGCATGGCTTACGGCCTGGACCGCATGGTAATGCTGATGCTGAAGAAGGATTCCATCCGCGATGTCATCGCATTCCCGAAGGTGCAGAACGCAGGCGAGCCGATGTCCGGCGCACCGGATATTGTTGACCCGCAGCAGCTGAAGGACCTGTCCATTGCATTGACGTTGACAGAGTAAATATTAAACTTGAAAGCCCCGCCGGGCGGCCATTGATGTGGCTGTTTGGCGGGGCTTTTGGTGTTGGTGGGGAAAAAAGAGGGCGGTTAAGGTATAGGCACGAGAACGTTTTAAAGAAAACATCCCGTTATAAAATGTTATGTAAGGAGCAGAACAAAAAGAGCGGCAAACAATAAAAAGACAGTTGCTCATAAAACTCTTGGGCAGCTGCCTAAATTATAATTAAATATAATATTGTATTAAAGTTTCTTCGGTTCCCTTCTTTTCAAAGAAGGAACAAAATCCCCCGTATAAATCTTACTCTTTTGTCACAAACACCAGGCCTGCGCAGCCGGGGCCGGCGTGAGAGGCAATGACGGGGCCAAGGCGGGCAACGCGCCCGCCGGTCATGTGCAGGTTTTCGTGCATGTAATGGTGGAGGGGGGCCAGTACACCTTTTTCGTCCGAATACAGCAGAGCGTACCCGTACCGAGGGTCCACCCCGCCCATCTTTTCAATGTTCTTAAACATTGCCACAAACGCGCCGGGGCGGCCGCGGGCCGTGTCCGCCAGCTTGATCTGCCCATCCACGACCGAAAGCACCGGCTTGACACCCAGGGCACCGCCCACCAGCGCCACCGCGGCGGGCAAACGCCCGCCCTTGTGCAGGTGCTTCAGGCTGTCCACTACGGCCAGAACGCGGATGCGCTGCTTGAGCTGTTCCAGCTCAGCGACAATCGCGTGCGCGGGCAGGTGTTCCTCGTCGCGCAGGCGCAGCGCTTCGCGAACCAGGATGGCCTCGCCCTGGGATGCCGTGCGGGAATCCACAAAAAAGACATCCTCAAAATCGCAGCTTTCCGCTGCCAGCCGCGCGCACTGATAGGTGCCGGACAGGTTAGAACTGATCAAAATGGCAATTACCTGATCGCCGTTCTCCTTGGCATCCTCAAAAATTGTCATAAAGGATTGGGGGCTGGGCTGGCTGGTGCGGGGGGGAACCTTGTCCACTTTCAGATGTGCATAAAATTCATCAGCCGTCAGCTCCACACCGTCCAGCCCGCCGGTGCCATCGGCAAAGGTAACGGACAGGGGCACAGTGTACACGCCGGGACGGGCACTGTCGGTCGCGGTCAGATCGGAAGCGGAATCAGTCAGAATACGAATCATGCGGAAAAACCTCTTTCTGTGCAGCAGCGCCCGGCGGCAAAAAACAGCGCTGGGATGCAACATGGTTGGGTGGTAAGCAATCGTGAATACACATAATTTTAACACAATAAAAAAAAATGTCAAATATTTGAGCAAATATTTACGAAAAGGTAAAAAAACAGCCGCACATCAGCGTGCGGCTTGGGGAATATGAGCAATAAAATTTTAAAATCAGACGTCTGTACAAAATATTTGTACAGACGTATAAAAGTTCGGATGCTGTTGGTGGATGGTTCAGATGTTATGTGAGCGGCAAATTTCGCGATGTAGGGGGGATTGCATTAGGTTGGCGGGCGGCCAATGAAAGTATGTGGCTAGAAAGCCAAACGCACGACAGGGGAATGGTTTATTCCGCTGAATTTAAGGCAACACCGCATAATTCTAAGTGCCGATACGGCGAGCGAGGTGCGGCAGCTGCTAAGCCAAAAGTGCAGATAATACTGGATGTCTTATCGAGCATTTTGGCAACGCAGATGCCGTGCCGCAGCCGCCGAAGCGGTGCTTAAGCCGCTAGGCGGGAATTGTGCGGTGTTGCCTTAAGTTGGCGGCGGAGAACCACCCCTCAGTCACCTGTGGTGACAAGCTCCCCGCGGGGGGAATGTCGCAGAGAGACAGAAGGGGCCGGGGCGCTGTTTGCGCTGGACGCGAGGCGGCCTGAAGGTTTCTTACCACCAAACTTAAAAACCAATCTGTAGGGGTCAATGCTTGCATCGTCCCTTAGACTGGCCCTGCCGGACATCTCACCTCGAAAATAGGGCAAACGCCTTACCGCACGCCATCGCGCAGGCGCTGTACGCAGGCGGTGATCACAGCGGCAGCAGTGTCGATTTCTTCCGCCGTGTTGGCGGCATCCAGCGTCAGCCGCAGGGTGCTTTTGGCCTGGGCGGGGGTCAGGCCAAGGGCCAGCAGTACATGGCTGGGTTCCACCGCACCGGCGGAACAGGCAGAGCCCGCGGAAGCGCAGATCCCGGCTTCGTCCAAAAGCAGCAGCAGGGTTTCGGCCTCCACGCCGTCAAAGGTAATGTTCACATTGCCGGGTAGGCGCTGGGCCGCATCGCCGTTCAGGTGGGTGCCGGGAATGGCCAGCAGCCGCTCCGTCAGGCGCTGGCGCAAATCCAGACAGCGGGCTGTGTTGGCGAGCAGGTTGGCATCCGCCTGGGCCAGTGCCGCAGCAAGGCCCGCGATGGCGGGTACGTTCTCAGTGCCCGCGCGGTGGCCGCGCTCCTGGCCGCCGCCGTACAGCACATTCTGCAAGACAATACCGCGCCGGGTATACAGCGCACCGGCTCCCTTTGGCCCGTGGAACTTGTGCCCGGAAAGGCTGAGCAGGTCAATGTTCGTGGCCTGCACATCAATGGCCAGATGCCCGGCAGCCTGTACAGCGTCAGTGTGGAACAGCACGCCGTGCTCCCGGCAGAAGGCGCCAAGTTCCGCAATGGGCTGCACGGTGCCGATTTCGTTGTTGGCAAACATGATGCTGACCAGGCAGGTGTCCGGCTGCAAGGCGTCCGCCAGCTGCTGCGGGGTGATAAGCCCGGCGGCGCTCGGCGGCAGCAAGGTTACAGTGAAACCCTGCGTCTGCAGCGCCTGTAAAGTATGCAGCACGGCGTGGTGCTCGATCTGGGTGGAGATGATGTGCCGTTTGCCTGCGGAAGCGCCCAGGGCGGCACCGGTGTATAAAGCCTGTACGTCGGATTCGGTGCCGCCGCTGGTAAAGGTGATTTCCGCCGGGCGCACGGCGTGCAGTACGCGGGCCACCGTGCGGCGGGCGTCCTCCACCAGCTTGCGGGCCTGCTGGCCGGGGCGGTACAACGCGGACGGATTGCCCCAGGCATCCTCCAGCGCGGTGCGCATGGCATCCAGCGCAGCGGGGCAGGGGCGCGTGGTGGCAGCATTATCCAGATATATCATGGAAAAATCCTCCCGGTAACATGGTGGTGCAGGATTTTGGGGTGTTTGC
>UMIT01005866.1_pt1 | contig 38431 bp, 30 predicted proteins | sample 1965911 | NCBI WGS metagenome assembly UMIT01 (sample SAMEA4836131, study PRJEB28245) | human gut metagenome | biome: gut microbiome; material: fecal sample | place: Denmark | collected 2008 | reverse complement strand
ATAAAGAGCGTCGTTTATTCACTCGCTCCGACCATAGTAAACCTTATTACACCGATTATAGCTCAGAATGTTTTCCACACGAATTCGACCGACATTCGTGTTTACAGACTTCTTTATCCGATAATCGGTATCGGCGGCATACTTCTTTGCATACTCGTTTATAAGAACACTCAGGAAAAGATAGTTCAGGCGAGAACACACGTAATTCAAATCAAGTTCTCCGACGCTCTCAGAGAGGTGGCCGGCAACAAGTACTTCTGGATAATCTCCTTTGCCGGCTGGATAGGCTTCCTTGAGGCATCATATGCAAACGTTCTCTATTGGCTTTATAACTACGGCGGAGTTTGCTCCGGTAACGTATACGGACTTGTTGTTACCATTTACGGCAACGCTTCGCTTTGGGGTATGATATTAGCTCCCATGTGCATCAGAAAATGGGGCAAAAAATTCGTGCTTGTTGTTACGAATATTATGAATATCATATTTATTCTTATGATGCTTCCGTTTACCTCTCAGATGAACGGCTCCACCATTTGGGCTATTATGGGCTGCCTTTACCTCAATGCGTTTATGGGTTCGTTTGCGCTTATTTTAAACCCCGCAATTCAGGCAGACATTCGTGATTATCAGCAGTATAAGAGCGGTGAGAGAATTGACGGTATGTTCTCGGCAGTTGCTACAATCGGTACCGTTATCGCACTTCTTACGAGTGCCGTTCTTCCCGTAGTATACAAGAGAGGTGGTATCACAACCGATAACGCTCTCGCCGTCACATCAAATCCCGACATTCTCGGCAGAATGCTCGGCGACGGCAAAACCGTAGGTGAAATACTCTCCGAACAGATGGCAAACGGCCAGAACAATTACAGCAACGCATATTCCGCACTTTACGACCCGAATATTCTCGAAAACTTATTGAAGGTGCTCATACTCTTCTCGGCTCTCGGTGCTCTTCTCAACGTTGTACCTTATTTCTGGTATGACTTTAACGAGAGAAAACAGAAGTCCGTGGTTAAGGTGCTCAAGGTACGCGCTATGTTTGAGGACTACAACAACGGCGCCATTGAGGATAAAGAGCTTGTAGAGGCTGTCGATATAATCAGAGAGTCAAGAGCTCTCGCCGCCGAAAAGCCCGTTGATGTCAGCAAAAAGTGGTACAAGGGCATCAGCGACAAGGCCGAAAAGAAGGCTCAGAAAAAGGCTTACAAGGCAGCTGTTCAGAAGAATGAGGACATTGAGATTGCCAAATTCGTATGCGAGGAGCTTGATAAGTTCTCGTCTAATCTTGTTAAGTATCAGCTCAAGACATATAAAAAGATTTACGACGGCGGACTTGAAGGCCTTCGCAAAATCACTCTTGACGATATAAACAAGGAGCTTGCCGAGGCTAAGGCTCTTCCCAAGACCGACAGCGAAGAAAAGCAGATACGCAAGTTTGCGATTTCGGTTGCCAAGAAGAAAAAGTCAGCTTATAAGGCCATACATAAGTATTACGGCGACCCGTCAGTTAAGTTCGAGCGCCTTGACTTCTCCGTGCTTGAGAAGTACTTTGACCAAGAGGACGCTTGCGACGACAGACTCAAGACGCTTTATACCGAGCTTAGCGACGCCAAAAAGGCAGGCAACAGCGAAAAGGTTCAGATGCTTCGTGCAGATATCAAAAAGACTGCAAGCGAGCGCAAGCAGGCACGCGATATGTCTAAGAAGGAAATGGATAGGCACGCATACTTTAACCGTGCCGCAAAGCCGTATCTTGACGCCGAACGCCTTATAAATCAGGAGAAGTACTATCAGCATTTCGGTGAGATAGAGGCTCTCTATGACGAGGCAAAAGAGCGTGAGGCAGAGGCTAAAAAGGCAAGAGACGCCGAGGTTGAAAGACTTAAGGCTGAGGACGCCGCATACAAGGCACAGAAAAAAGCCGAAAAGCTCGCTAAAAAAGGCAAGAAATAATAATCGGCAAACAAAATAAAACCGAATAAGCATAAAGCTGCCCTCCTTATCGCACGAAGCGACCGGGGAGGGCAGCTTGTTTTATTGATTTTAAGGTTTTACAAAGCCGAGATATATGCATTTCCGGTTTGACTTTAAGCAGGGTAAAGAAGAGACAAGGGTTACGCGCTCGTTTTTATTTAAATGACAATCGGCTGTGCACCGATGGAGAGTAAAGCAAATCGCAAAAAAGCTCCCGAACGAAATCGGGAGCTTAAAATATAAATGTGCGGTATACGGTGCGTCAAGCTTTTTTCCATGCGCCCCTTGAAATAAGAGCCAAAATCGGGAATATCTCAAGTCTGCCGGCGAGCATATCAAATATCAGCACAAGCTTTGAAAACGCGCTGTAAGAGCTGAAGTTTCCGGTGGGTCCGACTATCTCAAGACCGGGGCCGATGTTGTTGAAGCAAGAGAGTACGGCGGACAAATTGGTTACAAGCGGCTTATTGTCAACCGATATAAGCAGTATACTCAGAACAACCAAAATAAAATATGCGGCGAGATAAACGCTTGTGCCGTTGATTATTTTTTCGTCAACGGGTGTGCCGTCTACGTGTACAACCTGAATTCTTCTCGGGTGAAGTATCTTGTGAATGTTTCTGCGTAAATTTTTGAAAAGCAACAGAACTCTTGCACACTTGAGACCGCCGCCGGTAGAGCCGGCGCACGCGCCTATGACCATAAGTGTGAGCAAAATGGTTTTTGAGAAGCTCGGCCATGTGTCAAAATCCGTAGTCGCAAAGCCCGTAGTCGTCATGATACTTGCTACCTGGAAGCAGGCGTGGCGAATCGTTTCGTGAATTGTCGGGTATATTTTACGGATGTCAATGGCTATCAGCGCAGCACTCATAATTGAAATTCCGAAGTAACAGCGAACCTCCTCATTTTTAAAGAGTGCCTTGAATTGGCGCATAATGAGCAAGTAATAGCAGTTGAAGTTTACGCCGAAGAGCATCATAAACACGGTGCAAACCCACTGTATATAAATGCTGTAACCAGCTATGCTGTCATTTTTGATTCCGAAGCCGCCGGTTCCTGCGGTGCCGAATGCCGTGCACAGCGCGTCAAAAAGAGGCATTTTTCCGGCGAGCAAAAACAATATATTCAAAAGAGTAAGTGCTATATACAGTACATACAGTATCATGGCGGTATCGCGCATTTTGGGTACGAGCTTACCGACATCGGGGCCCGGACTTTCCGCCTTTAAAAGGTGCAGCCGCGAGCCGCCCGATTTTGAATTAGACGGGACAATGGCAAGCAAAAATACAAGCACACCCATTCCGCCGAGCCAATGGCTGAAGCTTCGCCAATATAAAATTCCGCGTGATAAGTCCTCAACAACGGGCACTATTGACGCACCGGTCGTTGTAAAACCCGAAACCATCTCAAAAAACGCGTCGATGTAAAACGGTATTTCGCCCGATATAAAAAAGGGCAATGCACCGAAAAGACTTAAAAAAATCCAACCGAGGCCAACGCAAACTATGCCCTCCTGAGCGTAAAAGCCGCGCTTTGCTTTGCGGCAGATAAGCCACAAAAATGCGGATACCGCTATCAGTATGCCTATTGTATATAAAAAGGCCTTTGCCGCAACATCGACTCCGTCATAAATGCTTATAAACAGCGGCGGAAGCATAAAAAACGCTTCGAGCGCCAATATTTCCGCAAAAATACGACCCATCATTTTATAGTTCATAAAGCACTTTTACCCCATTAAATAAATATGTCGTTAAGCTGTCGCACCACATCTCCGCTGCTTGTGACAATAATGATGCCGTCACCTTTTTTAAACGAAGAATTACCGTTGGGTATTTCGATTTTACCGTTATGCGTTATGCAGACAATAAGGACATTTTTGCGAATTTTTATATCCTTAAGAGCCTCTCCGCAATGCTTTGTCTGCTCGTCAACTCGGAATTCTATGGCCTGCGCCTGACCGTCTGCGATAAAGTGAACGGCGATTGCCGCACCGCTTTGATTTTGTATGGCTCTGACATAGCGAACTATTGAGTTGCAGCACAGCTCCTTGGGGCAGATGATGCTACCGAGCGGAATGTTTGAAGGAATACTGCCGCTGTCTATTCGGCTGAGCTTTGTTATTGTCTGCGGAACACCCACATTGTTGGCATAGAGCGAAATTATCATATTCATTTCGTCAAGCCCGGTGGCGGTAACAACCGCCTCGCAGTCGGCCAGCCCCTCGCTGTTGAGAAGATTTTGATCGCTCGCGTCGCCGTGGATTATATTCGTTGTCGGCAGAAGCGAGGCAAGCTCAACACAGCGTTTTTCGTCTTTCTCTACAAGAGTTACCGAAACGCTGCTTTTTTCAAGACGCTTTGCAAGGTAATAGCTGATTTTTCCGCCGCCGCAGATAAGTATGTTTTTGGTTTTTTTCGGCGTCATACCGAGACTCTTCAAAAGCATTGAGAGGTTGTCCACAGACGCCGTGACAAATATTCTGTCGCCGTCCTGTAAGACGAAATCGCCGTTGGGTGCGAGTGCTTCACCGTTTCTGATTACCGCACAAACAAGTACGTTACATTTTGTCTGCGCGGGCAGGGAGCTCAGAGGAATGTTGCAGAGCTTGCTGTCGCTTTTGACGCGCAACTCAACTATATCTACGCGCCCCTTAGCAAAGGTGTCATGCTTTAAAAATCCCGGGTATCTGAGAAGCTTTTCTATGGCACTTGACGCCTGCTTTTCCGGGTTTACGGTCATGGACAGCGCATACATATCGCGCATATCATAGATTTGACTGCTGTATTCGGGATTGCGGATTCGCGCTATTGTGTGCAGGTTTTTGTTAAGTCCGTGAGCGGTAATGCAGCACAAAAGATTTACCTCGTCCGCGCTTGTGGCGGCTATTATGAGGTCGGTGTCTGTAATTCCCGCCTTCAGCAGCGTGTCTTTGGTGGCACAGTTGCCGTGTACGGTCATTATGTCGAATTGCTCCATGCTTGAGCTCAAAACATCCTTGTTTGAGTCGATAAGAGTAATGTCATATCCCTCTGCGGTCAGCTGGCGTGTAAGCGTGGCACCGACCTTACCGTCACCTGCAACAATAATCTTCAATTACAATTCCCCCAAAAAATCATATATAACCACATATAATATAGCATAAAAAAAGTAAAAGTCAATGAATAAAAAGGCACAGTAAGAGGGGCATAAACGCCGACGGCAGCAGGTTTGCAACCTTTATTTTTGTGACCTTCATTGTGTTGAGAGCTATGGCTATTATAAGCACGGAGCCGACGCACGACATCTCGTTTATCATACTGTCGGAGAGAAATGACGAGAGAAAGCCGGCGCCGAGCGTCAAAATCGCTTCATAGACAAAAACTATAATTCCGGAGAAGAAACAGCCTATTCCGAATGTGGTAGTCATTATCATCACAAAAAAGCAGTCGAGCAGAGCTTTTGCATAGTATGTTGAAAAGCTGCCCTGCATACCGGCTTCAATCGCGCCGACTATTGCCATAGCTCCGACGCAGGTAAAAAGCGTGGCATTTACAAAGCCCTCGCCGAACGATGAATTTTCGGTATTGCGGCTCAGCTTCTTTTGCAAAAAGTCGCCGAATTTGTTTAAATGCCTGTCAATGTCAATGAGCTCGCCTATTATTGTTCCTATCGCGAGCGACAGGGCGGCAATCAATGTATTTTCTCCTTTAAGCGAACCCTTGATTCCTATGTAGAGTACACACAGCGATAGCGCATAGTTAAGACTTTTTTGCACGCGTTCCGGAATACCCTTTTTAAACAGCAGACCTAAAAGAGAGCCTAAAAAAACAGCTCCGCAGTTTACTGCCGCGCCTATGAGTTTCATTTTTTCACCTTATTTGTTGCCGTGCCGCGCCGAAACCGACGTAATGCCGTAGTGACGGGCACTCTTTACCTTAATTTTTATTACGGCGACTATAATAACACAAAAACCGCCGTGTATCAATAATAAGGGTGAGCGTTCATAAGGAAGTATCGGTTTCGCATAAAAAATGTACGGCTGTGAAGCCGCGAAGCAAAACTGCCTTATAAACGCTCAGCTAAAGCGTGTGGATTTTTAGTTTTTTTTCGCTGTGTTTCGCAATTTGAAAATCGGCAGGGTAATTACGGCGACAACGCCGCAACTGTTCCGTCCGCCGCCGCAGTCGTAAGCTGACGAAATGCCTTTGTGCGGCAGTCGCCTGCGGCGTAAATTCCGTCCGTGCTTGTTTTACAGCTCTCGTCCGCCTTGATGTATCCGTTTTCATCAAGCTCTGTGACCTCGGCAAATATTTCGTTTTGCGGCTCCTTGCCTATTGCGACAAAGAGCCCGTCAAGCGGAAGAACCGTTTCTTCACCATTTAGATTATTTTTAACTAAAACGCTTTCGAGCCTCGTCTTGCCGTTTATCTTTTTTATTTCGCTGTCTAACAAAAACTCGATGTTATGAAAGGACTTTAACTCTTCACAGAGCCTTTGTTCGCCGCGAAATTTATTCCGTCTGTGAATCACATACACCTTTTTGCAAAGCTCTGCCAGCAGCCGTGCGCTTTGCAGAGCCGAGCTGCCGCCGCCGACCGCGGCAACCGTTTTACTTTTGAAAAATGCACCGTCGCAAACCGCGCAGTATGAAATGCCTCTGCCGAGAAGCTCACGTTCGTTTTCAAGATAAAGCGGACGCGGTCTTGTACCGACCGCAATTATAATTTTATCGCATTGAGTTTTTTCGCCGTCAGCAGAAATAACATATTTGTCCTTACCCTCAAGCTTAATTGCGGCTGCTCTTTTTTTAATAAGCTCTGCGCCGAGCTTTAACGCCTGCTTTAACAGCCTATCCGAAAATTCGTCGCCGCTGATTTCGCAAAAGCCCGGGTAGTTTTCTATTCTCGGCGAATCGGCTATCTGACCGCCGAATATTCCGCTTTCAAAAACCGCGACACTCTTATTTTGGCGAGCGGTGTAAATTGCCGCGGTAAGACCTGCCGTTCCGCCGCCGATTATAATTGTATTGTATTTTTTCGGCATAAAAATCCCCCCCGTTTTCGTCTGCCATAATGAGTTTGCCGCGAAATTGCGGTTTTATCCGAAACCGGGAGGGGAAAGTATTATTTAATTGTACCGTATATAAGCTTTTTCTTTTCGGGCGGATTGTCGGCTATTTTAATTGCATTTAAATACAGCTTTTCGGCACTGTCGACCCTTGCTTCGCAGGAGGTGTAAAGCGTTGCCAGAGCGTCGCCCTTATTAACTCTTTCGCCGGTCTTTTTGCGGAGTACAATTCCCGCAGCCATATCGATTTTGTCGTCCTTTTTCTCTCTGCCTGCGCCGAGTATCACGGCGGCTTCGCCTATCTTTCCGGTGTCCGCCGAAAAGATGTATCCGTCGCACGGCGATAATATGTCGCGAACGCATTTGTCTTTTTTGAAGAGGCTTGTATCATTTATATAATCGACGTCTCCGCCCTGAGCCTCAACAAGCTCACGGAATTTATCAAAGGCTCTGCCGCTGTCGAGCGCATTTGTCGCTTCTATAATACACTCGTCTATGTCCCTTCGGAATGAGAGTGACAGCATATTTGCGGCGAGATAAACAGATAATTCGCGAAGGCTCTTGTCACCGTTACCGCGTAAAACGTCGACTGCCTCGATAACCTCAAGCGCATTTCCGACATTTCTGCCGAGCGGCTCGTCCATATTTGTTATAACGGCTATGATGTTTCTGCCGCAGCTTTTGCCTATGCCGACCATTGTTTTTGCGAGAGCCGCGGCGTCATTTTCGTTTTTCATAAATGCACCGCTTCCGCATTTCACATCGAGAACTATATTTTTGTCGCCTGCCGCAAGCTTTTTGCTCATAATGCTCGCAGAGATAAGAGCCCTGTCATCCACGGTGGCTGTTACATCGCGAAGTGCGTAAAGCTTTTTGTCGGCAGGTGCGAGATTTCCGGTCTGACCTATCAGAGAAATTCCGATTTTGTTTACCTGTTTAAAAAAGCTGTCGCTTGCCATTGCTGTGTTGTAGCCGGGAATAGACTCCAGCTTATCAACCGTACCGCCCGTGTGGCCGAGACCTCTGCCGCTCATTTTGGCAACCTTCAGACCGCAGCTTGCGGCAATCGGAGCGACTATAAGTGAGGTTTTATCACCGACGCCGCCGGTTGAGTGCTTATCGCAGGACACACCGTCTATTTTGCTCATATCGTTCATATCGCCCGACTGCGCCATACATAAGGTGAGATTTGATATTTCGCTGTCACTCATACCCTTAAGGCATATGGCCATAAGCAGCGCCGAAGCTTGATAGTCCGGTACCGAGCCGTCCGTAAATCCGTCGACAAAGAACTTGATTTCGTCAAAGGACAGCTCTTTCCCGTGCTTCTTGTTATCGATGATGTCATACATTCTCATTTCGCCACGACCTTTCTTTTAATTTGATTGCTTATAAACCTTGCGGCAATGCAGAAAAGCAAAAGCAGGGGAAAATAAAAGCTGCCGAAAAGGATTAGGCCCTGCTCCGACAGCTTTATGTGTGAAATATTAGAATCCGCGTGAGCTTCCTCCGCCGGAGAAACCGCCGCCTCCGCCCGAAAATCCTCCCGAGGACGAGCCTCCCGAGAACCCTCCGGATGAATGCCCGCCGAAGCCGCCTCCGTAAAAGCCGCCGCCGTGATAATCGCCGCCGTGATGATCGCCGCCGCCGTGATAAATTGCTTTGCGTATTATGCGGCCGGGTAAAATCAAGGTAATCAGTACCAGAACCGTTATTATAATAATAACGGCGAGGTCGATTTTTTCGTCCCCGAAACCTGATGAGGAGTAATCGCCGATGTCCGTGTCGTCAATGCTCGTATAGCCCTCTACCCCGTATTCGGAATAAACCTCCTCGACGAGCTTTTTGTAGCACTCGCGAAGACCCGTGGAATAGTCGCTGTTTTTGAGGTACGGAACTGCATAGGAATCGAGAATTCGTCCCGATTTACCGTCGGTGAGAGAGCCCTCAAGACCCTTTCCGACTTCAATTCGCACCTGTCTGTCGCCCGTGGATAACAGCAGCAATACGCCGGAATTATCGTCCTTATCGCCTATGCCCCATTCTCGCGCAAGTCCTATCGAATAGCTTTCAATATCTCTGCCGCCGAGGCTTTGAACCGTGACAACTACTACCTGTGCCTTTGTCTTTTTGTACAGCTCCTCGCCGAGAGCTTGTATGGTGCTTTTGTCCTCATCGGTGAGACACGAGGCAAAATCGTTGACGAAAAAGTCACTTGTGGGAGACGGGTAATCGTCTCTAGATTGTGTGGTCATTTTGTTGTCATCGGTAAAGCTTGGAGCGAAAAAGCTGCTTGCCGGCAACGGATGCTCGCTTATTGCGGCTGCCGGCAGAGCCGTCAGCAAAACAATCAAAAGTGAAACAAGCAGTGCGCCTGCGCCTATCGTCTTTTTCATGGCTTATTTACCGAAATCCACAGCGGGAACAGTTGCAGCTTCGGCTGTGGCGGTGAAATAATCCGCCTTTTCAAAATGGAAGAGTCCCGCAATTATCGATGCGGGGAACGATTGAATTTTTGTATTGTATTCCTTTGCGGCGTTGTTATAGTCCTGACGCGCAACGGAAATACGGTTTTCGGTGCCTGCAAGCTCATCCTGAAGATTTATAAAATTCTCATTTGCCTTGAGATCGGGATAGCTTTCGGCTATCGCCAAAAGTCGTGATACAGCGCTGTCAAGCTGACTCTGAGCACTGTTCAGCTCGTCAACCGTCTTGGCACCCGAAAGTGCCGTGCGAGCGTCCGCAACTGCCGTAAAAACGTCCTCCTCATGAGAAGCGTAGCCCTTTACGGTGTTTACAAGGTTTGGTATAAGGTCAGCACGGCGCTGAAGCTGTGTTTCAACCACGGACTGCGCGCTCGTCACGTTTTCACGCAGCTTTACGAGATTGTTGTAGCTGCCGGCAATGCTGCCGATAAGTGCAATGACAATAACGGCAACAATGATTCCTACTGTAAGACTCTTTTTGTTTTTCATGGTGTTACCTCCTTTTTCGGGGGAGAAATATCAGTCGTCAAAACCGTTCGGATTGTTTTTTTGCCAACGCCATGAATCCTCGCACATTTCCTCGAGGTCGCGTTTTGCCTCCCAACCGAGCTCTTTTTTAGCCTTTGACGGGTCGGAGTAGCAGGTAGCTATATCACCGTCACGGCGAGGAGCGATTTTATAATTGATTTTAACGCCTGTGGCTTTTTCAAATGCTTTAACTATATCTAAAACGCTGTAACCCTTGCCTGTGCCGAGATTATAAATCCTTACGCCGCCGTTTGAGGATTTCAGCTGCTCTACGGCTTTTACGTGACCGAGAGCCAGGTCAACCACGTGGATGTAATCGCGAACACCCGTTCCGTCGCGGGTGGGGTAGTCGTTGCCGTAAATCGAGAGGCAGTCAAGCTTGCCTATTGCAACCTGCGTTATATACGGCATAAGATTGTTCGGGATTCCGTTGGGGTTTTCACCTATGAGGCCGCTCTTGTGAGCACCTATCGGGTTAAAGTAGCGAAGCAGCGTAACATCCCAGCTGTTGTCTGCTTTATAGAGATCCTCGAGGATTATCTCTATCATATACTTTGTGGTACCGTAGGGATTGGTTGTACCGCCGGTTTTCATATCCTCCGTGAGCGGTGAAACATTGTTCATACCGTAGACGGTAGCTGAGGAGGAAAATACGATCTTTTTGCAGCCGTTGTCTCTCATAACCTCGCAGAGCGCAAGAGTTCCGCCGATGTTGTTATCGTAGTACTCAAGCGGCTTGTGGCAGGATTCGCCTACCGCCTTGAGGCCTGCAAAATGTATGACGGCGTCTATTTTATTTTCCTTAAATACGGAGTCAAGCTTCTTTTTGTCGCGAACGTCGCACTCATAAAACTTAACCTTTTTTCCGACTATTTCCTCAACGCGCTCAAGTGCCTTGGGGCTTGCGTTGTAGTAGTTATCAACCACTATCGGTTCATATCCTGCGTTAATAAGCTCTATGCAGGTATGGGTACCTATAAATCCGGCACCGCCGGTTACTAATATTGCCATTTAAAATGTCCCCCTTGATAATATATACAAAATATGACTGCTTAAAAAGTGTTATGAAAGATTTGTTCCGGGATAGTATTTTGCGAGTATCTGTGCGTAGGTCGAGCCGTCGGCAGCCATTTTGTTTGCACCGGCAAGGCTCATACCGACACCGAAACCGCTGCCGTACGAGGTTATCTTAAAGGTGTCGCCGGAAGAGGTGTAGGATACGGCAAAGCAGTATGACGGGATCTTGTTTTCGAGAAGCTCACAGGCGAATTTATATCCGCTTATTTCCTTACCGCCTACGTTTACGGTTTCGACGTATCCTACTCCCGTGCTTATGGCGCCGTCGTGCTTTGTAACCTTTACCCAGTCCTTGGCTGAGCCGGAGAGATTTATCGAGCTGTCAAATTTATTTGCAAGCTCCTTTAATTCACCGGATGTAAGAGTAATCTCCGTTTTGTAGCCGTCTGCGTTTTTATCGGATGCGCTGTCTACCGTTTTAAGGTAGGGGAAGGAATTACCGAAAACAACGTCTGCCGAGGTGGTTTTGCCTGCCGACAGCTTAAATGTGGGAGTGAATGCCGGTTGACCGTTATATACGACATATTCGCCGAATACCTCCGAAACGGCATTCAGTATGTTGTCGCTCACCGTTTCTGCGGCATTAAGACCGCTTACGTTAAAGTTTGTGTTGCGGTATTTCAAATATGTATAAACGGCAACTGCATCTGCCTTAATGGCTTCGGAATTGTAGCTGTCGTCCACATCCGCGGCCACAATTTTTGCGAGTGCCTTTTTTGCGTCCGTTTTTACGCCGTTGAGCACAATGTATTCGGGGAGAGCGTTTTCGTTTGCCGCATTGTCACCCTGAGAAGCGGCGCTTGCGGCATCCTCGGCTGCTCTCGCAAGGTCGTCCTTGTCAATTCCGTTAACCGCTTCATTGCGCATAAAAACAGAGAGCGGAACCGTGTCCTTGGATATTTCCGGGGGAACGGTCGTTTCCTCGGAAGTCGTTTCGGGCGCGGTGTTTGCGAGTGCCTCGGCGGCTTTTTTGTCTCTTTGATATTTCACAAGGAAAAACGTACCTGCCGCAACGGCAAGAGCGAGAATTATTACAAGTATTGAAACAAGGACTTTTTTCCCTTTGCCGGGAGTTTTTTCGGCTTCGGGTTCTGCTGCGGCTTCGCCGGAAATCTCTATGCCGACGGAGCTTTCCCCGGAGGCCTTTTCGCCGATAAGCTCTATAAGCTCCTCTGCGGCGTCTCTTATGAAGCTTTCATCTTTTTCATCGGGCTCGCGGTAGAGCTTCCTGACTATTGCGGAGCTCTCGCCTGCGACGGCAATGCATATGTAAGAACAGCCGTCCGTATTGCAAATATCCGAAATGCACGCGCCGAAATCCGCAGAGGCAAGCTCCTTTGCCGATTTTGCCATCTGTGCGGTGTAATCGGTGACATTGAAGTCGCCCTTGTCCTCAACATGCGGTGTAAATGTGAAGAACTCGAAAAAGTCGGGTGAAACAGAGCCGAAGGATTTTACATATTCGGAATTTTGATTGCCGTTCACCGCAACACGGCTGCCGCTTTCGCGAAGAATATTTACGGTTTTGGAAGTGACTTCCCCTACACTCTCGGGAAGCGCGGGAGGCGTCTGCGCGGCTTTTTCGGGAGCCGGTGCCTCTTGCCTTTTTGGCGGAACAGACGGCTTTACCGTTGCGTTTTTCGGGGCGTAAGCCTCCTCGCGGACAGCTATGGTCTCGCCGCTCGTGAGATACGGAATAACGCCGTTGCGAAGCACCGTGTCAAGGCGTGCGTCGTCAAGAGGCAGATACATTATCTGTTGATGTCCCTTAGAAATGACAAAGCCGGAATTTACTCCGTCGCGGGTTAAAAACGGGACGGCACCCTTCGGCATCTGCGATTGAAGCAGCTTTTGCGACTCGGGAATTTCCGCGGCGCGTCCGAGTGCTTTTTTGACCGTCGGATTTTCCTCAATGTCAAGAGAGAGTGCCTTTGTAAGCAGCGTCTTTGTTCTGACATATATCTTCGGGTCAACGGCAATAACTATAAGCTCGGAGTCCGCGAGTGCTTTGCCGAGCGACGGGAACATCTCCTTGAGAGAAGAAAATCTCTTGAAGGACACGTCATCGTCGGTAAAGGCGTTAAGACTGCCGGAAATTTTGATTTGAAGCTTAGTAGCCGGAATGTCGTCACTCGAAATAAGTGAAAACAATTTCAAATTCATATCCTTGTCCATCCTTGTTTATAAATGTGTATTAAAAACCGATTATTCGGCGGGCTGCCATTTTTCCGCCGAAGCAAAGGGGTTCTTTTGACCTTTTTTATCATACCATACCTGCGGATAGCGCGGATTTTCGTTGACCGTGACGAGCGAAGTGTCTACATTTTCGCTTTCGCCGTCGCGCAGAAGTCTGCCGACAACAACAAGTCTTGCGTTTGAAAATTCGTAGCTGCAGGTGGATAGTGTAATAAGCTTATCCGTATAGTCTACGCTGACGCCTGTCGAATAAAGCTTTCTCTCGTCTATTGCCGCTATAAATGCGTCAAAGTTTTCCTTTGTCGGGAATTTGGGCGTGTTGTAGTAAAAGAGGTAGCCGTTATCCTGCTCGGGCGCGCTGCCTGCTATAAAGGCGGCATAGATTTTAAATTTATAGGTCTTAAACAGAGTGTCGTATTCTATAATCGGCGACTCCTTAAAGCCGTCGGGCTTCTTGTATTTGTCAAGCTCGGCAAATACAAGGCCGTCGCTCATGTGATGACCGTAAATTACAGTGTTCTGGCTGAGATATTTCGGGTCGCAGCGGAAATCGAGGAACGGGCAGCCGTAACGGCTGTAATTGCCATAGAAATCCTGCTTTAGGTACTCGTCGTTATCCTCAGCCTGCACAACCTGGACGTCGATTGCCGTATTCGGAACACGAATCCAACCGACAAGGTCGTTGTTTATGGCATAGAGATAAGCGTATTTCGGCATCATACCCTGAGGCAGAGTGACGTTTGGATATTTGGCGAAAAATTCCGCCCACGCCTCTTCGTCGGTAAGATTTGAATCTGCGTCGATAACCTGTCCTTTAATGTTAGCGTTTTGCTTGTTGGCGCTGTTTTTCTGACCCATCAGCACGCCGAACCAAACAGCGCAGCCGATAAGCGTGAAAACAGAGACGTCCATTATTACCTTTCTAATTATCTCGGAAACCTTGTCATGCTTATTCGGGAAGAAAGCCGCAAGACCGCTCTTGAACATCTCACCGAAGGTCTTGACGGGTTTCTCATCTTCTTCCGGTTTTTCTTCCTTCTGCTCATCCTCGGGCTTTTCTTCCGGCTTTTCTTCCGGCTTTTTATCCTTGGAGGGGCGAACTATTGCGATGTTTTCTGCGGGAGCTTTTTCCTCCTCGCGAGGCTTCTGATATTGATTTGTAATATCGATGAAGTGGTTATCGTCGCCGGAATATTTGTTTCTTCTCGACGTCTGTTCGGTTTCATTTTGAGAGTTGTCGTTTATGGCAGACAAAATATCATTGTAGATTCTGTCGGTGTTTTTATCGATAACCTCGTTTTTCTTTTCGCTTTCGTCCGTTGACTCCGCATTTAAGTTTTGCGGCTCCGCTTTTTCGGTGCGAGACTGCTCTGTTTCGGCCGGCTGAGCGTTATTCGGCTCAGGCTGTGACTTATCCTTCGACTCGTCACCGAGGGCAGAGAGTAAATCGTTTATCTCGCTGTCGGGTTTTTCGTCCTTTGCGGTTTCGTGGTTTACCTTATTTTTAAGCTCTTCAAATGATAAAAGCTCGTTGTCGTTGTTTTTCTTGTCCTTGCTTTTGCTCATTTAAGCTCTCACTCCTTTCGGATACCATCTTTCGGCGTTTTTATATGGATTTGCTTTTTTATATTTGTCATACCATATCTGCGGATAGCGCGGATTTTCGTTTACCGTCGCAAGCGAGGTGTCAACCTCTTCGCTTTCACCGTCTCGTATGAGCCTTGCAACCAGAACACAACGGGCGTTTGTCTCGCCGCGGCGCGTTGAAATATCCATATCGCGCGTGCAGGTCGAGAGGGTGAGTATTTTGTCGTCGGTATTTACGTCTATTCCCGTCGAATAGAGCGAGCGTGACGCAATCTCGTCAAAGTACTCCGCGTAGTTTTCGCCGCTCATAAACGGGTATATGTAATTGAAAACATAGCCGTTGTCGTCCTTTTCGTCCGCGTTTGTCAAAAAGACGGCTATGACTTTCCATTTGTAATCGTGATAGATAGTGTTAAACTCAATTACGGGATTTTCTTTCCAAAATTCGATGTCCTTGTATTTTTCAACGTCCGAGAACATGGTGGAATCGAGGTAATTGTGACCGTAAATAATGGTGTTTGTATCAAATTCGCCGTCGGTTATCGTGTTGCGGTAATCGACAAACGGAGTTCCGCGGCGCTCGTAGTTGCCGTAGAAGCTGCGCCTTAAATAGTAATTGTTGTCGGAGCCGTGCACAACGGGATGATTTACAGTTGTACCGGGAATTTTTATCCAGCCGACAAGATCGGGATTTACGGAATACGCCTTTTTGTATTTTTCCTGAATACCGTCCGGAAAAACCGTGTCTCCGTAATCGTACTCGGGCACGTCAAACTGCGGATTTGCAAGGCTTGCTATTTCCGCCGCCTCTTTTTTGCTCTTTATTATATCAACGCCGTATTTCACACAGAAGGTTCCGGAGACTATCAAAACAATTATTGATATAAAGAGTATAAATTTGCTGCCCTTGCTCATCGGCTTCTTTTTTTGTTTCTTTTTGCCGCCTTTTTTCTGCGGAACGGTGTTTTCGGTGATGACATTATCGTCGTTCATCGTATTGCCTCCATAATCATTTCGAGAGCGGTATCCGCGCTGATGTTACGGTTTTGCTCCCTGACGTCGCCGGTAAAATTGTTTAGAAGCTTTTTAACTATTGTGCTTTTACCGTCGGAAACGGCTATATAAACAAGGCCCACGGGCTTATTTGTATCGTCCGAAGACGGTCCCGCTATACCCGTAACGGCAACTGCTATATCGGCTTTTGTAAGAGACAAAACGCCCTTTACCATTTCACGCGCGGTTTCGCGGCTTACGGCACCGTATTTTTTTAGGGTTTCCGGGGAAACGCCGAGCACATTTTCTTTGAAACGGTTTGAATAACAGACAACGCCGCCCTCGAATACCTCGGAGGAGCCGGATACGTCGGTAATGCGTTTTGAAATGAGTCCGCCGGTACAGCTCTCTGCCGTGGCAAGCTTAAGTTTTTTACTTTTGAGAAGTTCTACCGTCTGCTTTTCAATACTCATAATTTTTTCCTTTAAAATGTGATAAGCTCCTGCTTTACGCCCTCGACCGCACGGCTTATAAGCGCGTCGCTGTCAAGCGATAATTCGGCTTTTTCGATTTCTTCGGGCTTCGGGTGAAGACGCGGATGCTTCGGTGTAAATACCGTACAGCAATCCTCAAACGGTCTTATCGAAATATCAAATGTGTCTATCTTTCTTGAAATAACGACTATTTCGTTTTTATCCATACCTACAAGCGGGCGAAGCACCGGTAAGCGCGAAACGCTGTCGGTAGACATCATCGCCGTAAGAGTTTGGCTTGCCACCTGACCTACGCTCTCTCCCGTGACAATAGCCTCGCAGCCCTCTTTTTCGGCAAGGATATTTGATATGCGCATCATATAACGTCTCATAATGAGGGTGAAAAGCTCCTCGGGACATTTATCGCGTATGTTTTCCTGTATCTCGGTGAACGGCACGGTTATAAGCTTGATTGTGCCGCTGTACTTTGCTACTTTAGCGAGAAGGTCGTGAACCTTCATTTCGGACATGGGCGATGTGAACGGGGGAGAGGCGAAATGTACGGCGTTTAAAACAACTCCGCGTTTTGCCATCATCCAGCCTGCAACGGGGCTGTCGATTCCTCCCGAGATAAGAAGTGCCGCTTTGCCGCCCGTGCCGACGGGCATACCGCCTGCGCCCTTTTTCTGGTCGCCGTGAATGTAAGCCGCGTTTTCGCGGATTTCTATTACTATGGTTAAATCGGGATTTTTAACATCGACTCTGATGTGCGGAAAAGCGTTTAAAACCGCCTCGCCGACATCACAGCATATTTCCGGTGATTTTAAGGGAAAGGTCTTGTCTGCGCGTTTTGCCTCCACCTTAAAGGTTGAAGCGTTTTTAAGAGCCTCGCTTAAATACAGGGGAGTCGTTTTGAGGATTACATCCATATCCTTTTCGACTGCGGCGGCGCGCTCGTAGCCTGCAATGCCGAATATGCGTGAAATTTGATCCTCTGCCTCTTCCATATCAAAGCCTTCGTCAAAAGGCTCTACGGTTATTGTTGACTGTGAGCGGATTACCTTGAATTTTCCGAGCGACTGAAGACGCCTTTTGATATTTTTTGCGAGCGTTGACTCAAATGACGAGCGGTTAAGGCCCTTAAGCGCAAGCTCTCCGTTTTTTATAAGTATTATTTCTTTCATATTGCTGTTTCTTTATCCTTTGTGTTTTCTGAGTTTTTCGACAGCGATTTTTATGACATCGGCACAGCGGTCAATTTCATCAATCGAGGTGTCGTTTGAAAGGCTTATCCGTATGGCGGAATCTATTCTGTCGGGCGGAAGCCCCATGCTTTGCAGCACATTGCTCCTGTGCCCCTTGGAGCAAGCCGAGCCTGCCGAAATGTATACGCCGTTCATCGAAAAGAAGTTTACCGATACCTGAGACGGTATTTCGTCTATGGAAATATTGATAATGTACGGCAGGGCGTTTTCGGGGGAATTTATATGTGCTCCGGGAATTTCTTTTATCCGCTCTCTCAGACGGAGATTGAGCTTTGCTACATACTTAAGATTTTTTTCGACGCTTCCGCCGTTTTCAACAGCGGCGGCAAAGCCTGCTATTGCCGGCATACCCTGAGTTCCCGAGCACATATTGTTCTCCTGACCGCCGCCGAGAATATACGGGTTTATGTGCACGTTTTTATTTATATAAAGCGCTCCCACGCCCTTGGGACCGTGAACCTTGTGTGCACTGACGCTCATAAGGTCTATTCCGCAGCTTTTGGGACAGAGCGGAATTTTCATATAGCCCTGCACATCGTCAACGTGCAGAAGAGCGGGAGAATTTTTGCTCTTTATGATTTTTTTGAGATTTTCTGTGGGCATCACAGAGCCGACTTCGTTGTTGACGGCCATTACAGATACCAAAATCGTATTTTCGTCTATGGCGTTTTCGAAGTCCTTTAAGCTTATATTGCCGTCGCTTTGCGGCTGTACTCTCACTACCTCAAAGCCGCTTTCCTCGAGGCGTTCCATACATTTTTCAACGCTCGGATGCTCTAAAGCCGTAGTGACTATTTTCTTGCCGAGTCGCTTTTTTGCGCCGACTGCACCGAATATCGCGGTGTTGTTTGACACGGTGCCGCAGGGGGTGAAATATATTTCGTCGGGGCTCGCTTTTAAGCTTGCGGCAATCGTACCGCGGCTTTTTTCGAGAAGCATATATGCGTCAACGCCTTTTTGATGAAGCGAAGACGGATTTCCGTAAAGCTCGGTCAGTGCGGAAATTTCTGCGTCCACAGCGGCCTTACAGGGCTTTGTGGTTGCGCTGTTGTCAAGATAACATTCCATTTTGACCGCTCCTTTAATTCAAACTTAATCAGTATATTATTATACACTATAAGGTGCGGTTTGGCAAATAAATAAGCGGCTTTTTTCAAGTATATTTATGTTTTTTTTGCGAAAAATATCGCAGAGGTGAAATTTATGGAAAAGAAGATGAAAAGACGCTCCTATGTGCGCGTTGTATCCTTTGCCGCAGCACTTGCGGCGGTGCTTGTCACAGCGTCGATATGCGGCAATGTGCGCGCGTCAAAATACAAAAGACAGATTACTTTGTCGCAGCAGCGAGCTCTTACAGAGCTTGACGGAAGACTGCGTGAAATAGGTACAAGCCTCAAAAAAGGGGTGTATTCAAGCACTCCGCCGATGCTGAGCGGTATGGCGTCGGAGCTGTCAAGAGAGACTCTTGCGGCAAAAAGCTCGCTTTCCGTGCTTCCGCTTGAAAATACAAATCTCGAAAACACATATAAATTTTTATCGCAGGTCGGCGATTTCACCGAGACCTTAAACCGCAAGGTTGCCTCAGGCGAAAGCATCTCCGACGAGGAACGTGAAAATCTCCGCTCCCTTATCACGTTTTGCGATGCGCTGTCGGGAGAGGTTTCAAATATACGCGCGGATATGTTCGACGGAAGCTTCAGCTTTTCACAAAAAAGCGGCGAGCTTGCCTTAACGGGTGAAAAGACGGAATATCTTGCAGGCGATATGGAGGACGCACAGCAGTCGCTGAGCGATTATCCCACGCTTATTTATGACGGCCCGTTTTCCGACCACATTATGTCGGCTCAGCCGAAAATGACGAGCGGAGCAAAAGAAATATCAAAGGAAAACGCCCTTGATGCGGCAGCTGCCTTTCTCGGCTGCGACAAAAAGGAAATATCGTTTTTAAGCGAAGAGTCGGGAAATGTGCCTGCGTATTGTTTTTCTTATAATAATAAGACGGTTGCCGTAACCAAAAACGGCGGATATGTTATATATATGCTCGATTCGTCCTTTGCGGGCGAGGCGAAGCTGAAAACAGCCGATGCGCTGAAAAAGGCTTCCGAATTTTTGGCGTCTCACGGCTATGCCGATATGAAGGAGAGCTATTACAGCACATCGGACGGGGTCTGCACCGTAAATTATGCCTACAAAAAGGACGGTGTTATTTATTATCCCGATCTCATAAAGGTAGGCGTAAATCTCGAAACGGGTGATATTGCGTCATTTGACGCAAAAGGCTATATTATGAATCATACCGAGCGCAATTTAAGCTCCGATATTTTGTCACAGGCGGAGGCTCAAAAATCCGTCAGCGGACTTTTAACGGTGCTCGATTCAAAAAGAGCCGTAATTCCGACAAAGAGCAAGGGTGAAAAGGATTGCTGGGAATTTCATTGCACCGATAAGGACGGCAATGAGGTGCTCGTCTATATTGATACAAAAACGGGCTATGAGGACGATATACTTCTGCTTTTGTATTCCGACGGCGGAATCCTGACAAAATAATAAAAAGAAAAAATACGGAAATAATAATTTTGTCCGAAATGAGACAAAAGAAAGATTGTGGTGATAGATATGAAAAAGGCTGTTGCAGCTGTTTTGCTCGCCGTGCTTCTTGTTTGCGCCGTGTTCTCTTCCTGCGGTAAAAAGGAGGACGGAGCCGTTACCGGAAACGGAAATACTACTCGCTCCGCCGCGCAAAATGCGGTTACAAACGCAGGCGACGCCGTAGGTGACGCAGTCACCGGCGCCGGAGATGTTGTCGGAGATGTTGTTACCGGAGCCGCCGATATAGCAGGCGACGTTATCACGGGTGCGGGCGACATAGTAAACGACGCGGCGACAGGTGCGGGCGAAGCCGCAAGCAAGGCTGTGTCGGACGCGGCAAGATAAAATTGACGAAGCCACGGTTAGCGCTAACCGTGGCTTCACTTTTTTATTTAAACCGTAGCGTTTGTGCTGCGGCAGCTTATCAGTTGCCGTAACCGTATGCGCTGAACGGATTGTACGAGTTGCTGCGTGTTGTGGACTCCGTCTTTACGGAAGAGGAATCGCCCTTATCCTCAACGAGGGTTGCCTTTACTTCAAATTCATTGATGTTGTAATTGCTGTCTATTCTGCAAATCGTAAGCGTAAGCGTATCGCCCACGGCAGATTTATCGATAAGATCCGGAAGATCGTCTGCGCTGTCAAGGTCCTTGCCGTTGACCTTGGTAATTAAGTCGCCCTGCTTTACGTCCTGAGACGCAAGGCTTGAATCGGACTGAACACTCTGAACTATCAAGGAACCTGCCGGGAGATTCTTAAGGCTTACGATCATACTGTACATCTGACTTGAAGACGCCGGCGAATAGGTTATTCCGAGCTTAGGTCTGTTAGTAACATAGCCGTTTGCAACTATTTCGTCGTAAACTTCCTTTGCTGTAACGCTCGGAACGGAGAACGCCATTCCCTCGTAATCGGTGCTTGCTATTTTAGATGAGTTTATGCCTATTACCTGACCGTATTCATTGACGAGCGCGCCGCCGGAGTTGCCGGGGTTTATGGCTGCCGTGTGCTGAATACAAATCATCTCATAGCCTATCTGGCTGTTTACGGGGCGAGAAATCGCGGATACAATACCGTTTGTGAACGAGCCTGCAAACGCCGTTCCGCCGGGGTTGCCTATCGCGTAAACCGTCTCGCCTACGGAGAGCTTGTCGCTGTCTCCGAATTCCGCGGCTTTAAGACCGGTAGCCTTGATTTTTAAAACTCCGATGTCGGTTTTAGAGTCATATCCCACTACGGTAGCGTCGTACTGTGTTTCGTCGGATAGCTGAACTCTGACGGAGCCGCCGCCCGAAATTACGTGAGCGCAGGTCATAATATATGTGTACTGCTTACTGCTGTCCTCGCCGACTATTACGCCCGAGCCCTGACCCGATGCGGAGGAGGAACGGCTGTCGGAGTATACGAGTATGCCGACGGAGCTGTCCTTTATCTTATCATAAACGCCTGCCGCGGTAAGACTGCCGCTCTTATCGGTAGAGGAAGCGGTGGGAGTTTCGTTTATCGTAACGGTTGAGCTGTCTGCGGAAGTCTTTTCGCTTGCCTGCTTTTTGGCACCGTCCTTATTGCTGAGAGAAACCGCAATGCCCGTAACACCGAGTGCCACACAAACCACAACTGCGATTATGAGGGCTATAACGCCGCCTTTTTTATGCTTTGACGGCTTATTGTCAACCGGCTTTTTCGGTGGTTGGCCTGAATTTCCGTAATAGACATAGCTGTTATTTCCGCTGTATGTCGAGCTCGGACGGTATGCGCCGTTTGAGCCGTAGTAACCGTTGTTTCCGCTTGAATAGCCGTTATTGCTGCCGTTTGCATTTGAACTGCCGTTATTTGTGTTTCCGCCGCCGTTCGAGTAAGGGTAGCCGTTATTCGGCTGATAGCCGCCGTTATAAGGACTGCCGCTGTTCGCTCTTTGAGCGTCATTGCCGGCTTCGGGAGCACTTTGGAAATTACCCGTGCTTTCCGGGGTGTTTTGCTGCTCGTTTCCCGAAGGGGTGTTGTTATTGAAATCGTCCATAAAAAGATCTCCTTGATTTATCTGATGAAGACAAGAGCTTTTCTCTTATCGTTGTCATAATCATAACCGACGGTTATTACAGAACTGTTAACTCGATTTAAATAATCTGAATACTTTTACAGCTGCTTAGGCGGAAGATATTTCGGAATAGTAAACCAAAATTCGGTGTATTTACCCTCTTCGCTGTTGCAGCCTATGGAGCCGCCGTGCATTTCGACTATCGTTTTGCATATATAAAGACCGAGTCCAGCGCCCTTGACGTCATAGCTGCGCGATTTATCAACCTTGTAGAAGCGCTCGAATATTTTTTCGCGCTCCTCCGAGGAAATACCCGCGCCCGTGTTTACGACCTTTATAAGTGTTGCGTTTTCGTCATCGTCTGCAAATACGCTTATAGTGCCGTTTTCCGTGAATTTGACCGCGTTGTCCACAAGATTGTATATGACCTGATGTATCATATCCTCGTCGGCGGTGACCGTTACGGAATGAAGCCTGTCAAGCCCGGATATTTCAATGTGCTTGCGCTCTATTATCTGCTCGAACGACAGCAGCACGTTGAATATTTCCGCACTTATGTCAAACGCCTTCGGGTTCAGCTTTAATTCACCCGCTTCGATTTTGGACATATTCAGCATTGCCGTAACAAGCCTTGACAGACGCTTGGTCTCATCGGAAACAATGCTCAAATAGTGTTTTTGTTGACTTTCGGGAATGGTGCCGTCAAGGATTCCGTCTATGAAGCCTCCTATGGTTGTCATAGGGGTCTTAAGCTCGTGCGAGACGTTTGCCACAAAGCTTCGCCGCGAGCTTTCAAGAAGCGACAGATCCGATGCCATCTTATTGAATGCGCGCACAAGCTCGGCGAGTTCGTCGTCACCCTTTACCTTGACTCTCGGGCCGAAATCGCCCTCTGCGTAAGCTTTTGTCGCCTCCGACATATCGTGGAGTGGTTTTATAAGAGAAGCGGTGAGAAAATATACCGCGATAAAGCCTACCGAGAAAGCCATAAGACAGGCAAAAATAAACATTTTAAGGATATTCATCGCATAGTTTGTGAAGCCAGCCGTCATAGGCGCCACGGCAAAAACGACTGCTGCGGTTTCTTCGCCGACCTTTACCGGCTCCGCCGCGACAAGCTGCTTTTTCATATAGACGCCGTTTAAGGTGGTCTTTGCAAAATAGTCGCCCTTTTTCGCCTCGTCAATTACCTCCTGAGGTATTGTGTAGCCGCCGTGCAGACTGCATCTGCCGTTGTTTGAGATACTGTAATTCTGTGTTATGACGTCCTTGCACAATATTATGTTGCCAGAGGTATCGGTTATGTAAATATCAGCCGAGATAGCGTCCGAAATCATCGAGAGGTTACTGCATATCATCGCTATCGAGCCGGAGGCATCGGTTTGAATTCTTGATGAGAGAACAGATGAGGTAGTGTTCGCTATGTTTTTTGCGTTAGAGGAGAGAAGCTGTTCTTTTTGACTTGACCAGTAATTCGAGAGGAACACGCCGAGCGTTACTCCCAAAAGCAAAAAGCATATGAGTACCATTGCCACAAATACCGACAGAAATTTAGTGAACAGTGACTGATGACTGAATTTGCGGTAGGTGCGGTGCAATACCGTTTTAAAACGCGCCTTTACGCTCTGCTGCATTCTTATCAGTCCTTAGTTTCAAATTTATAGCCTACGCTCCAAACGGTTTTCAATTCCCATTTATCGGAAACGCCCTCAAGCTTTTCGCGAAGACGCTTTATGTGAACGTCTACCGTTCTTGAGTCGCCGTAGTAGTCAAACCCCCATACCTCGTCAAGAAGCTGGTCGCGCGTAAATACACGGTTGGGATTTGAGGCGAGATGATATATAAGCTCGAGCTCTTTCGGAGGAGTGTCTACGGATACTCCGTTGACCTTCATCTCGTAATTTGTAAGGTTTATCGAGAGCTTGTCGTAATTTACCTCTTTGACGTCGCTTGTGTCGGAAGCGGGAGCGGTGCGGCGAAGTACGGCTTTTATTCTTGCCACAACCTCTTTTGTGTCAAAGGGCTTTGTAACATAGTCGTCCGCGCCGAGCTCAAGACCCAGAACCTTGTCAAAGGTCTCGCCCTTGGCGGTGAGCATAATTATCGGCTTGTCCGAGAATTTTCTGATTTCACGGCATACCTGCCAGCCGTCAAGCTTCGGTATCATTATGTCGAGCAGCGTGAGGTCGGGATTTTCCTGCTTGAATGCATTTATTGCCGACACACCGTCGTTAACTATTTTTACGACGTAGCCCTCTTTTTCGAGATAGAGCCTTAAAAGCTCGCAGATATTGGTGTCGTCATCGACGACGAGTATTTTTTCGTTTGGCATAAAATACCACCCTTTCAAACCTCTTATAATCAGAAATTATAAAGTACATTTAAAAATAATATGTGAACAAATTCGTAAGAAATTTAAAATAAAAGGGACTATAAAAAACAAATTTCTTTATAGCCCGATTTTATGATTATTTAAGCGACGACAGAAGTCCGCCTTTTTTGATTATATCCTGTATGAACGGCGGAAACGGCTCTGCCCGGTAGCTTTTGCCCGTGGTGTTGTCGGTTATTACGCCGCTGTCAAAATCTACCGAAACCTCGTCGCCCTGCTCGATTTCGTCGCCTGCCTCCGGACATTCGAGAATCGGCAGACCTATGTTGAGCGCATTTCTGTAAAAAATTCTTGCGAAGTTTTTGGCGATTACGCAAGAAACGCCCGCCGCCTTTATGGCAAGCGGAGCATGCTCTCTTGAGGAGCCGCAGCCGAAGTTTACGCCGGCAACTATTATGTCGCCCTCTTTCACGTTATTTACAAATTCCTTGTCTATATCCTCCATACAATGAGCCGCAAGGTCTTTCGGGTCGGAGGAGTTGAGGTATCTTGCCGGAATTATGACGTCCGTATCCACATGGTCGCCGTATTTATGAACTTTGCCCTGTATCTTCATATAAATCGTTCCTTTCTTACCTGAGCTGCGAGGGTGAGCATATATAGCCCGTAACGGCACTTGCCGCCGCTACGAAGGGGCTCGCGAGATAAACCTCGCTCTCCGGGTGTCCCATTCGGCCTACGAAGTTGCGGTTTGTGGTGGAAACGGCTCTTTCACCCTTTGCGAGTATGCCCATATGACCGCCGAGACACGGTCCGCATGTCGGGGTTGATACAACCGCGCCCGCTTCTACAAATATTTCGGTAAGTCCCTCTTTAATGCATTGCAGGTAAACCTTTTGTGTTGCCGGAATTACTATAACGCGAACGCCGTCCTTTACCTTTCTGCCCTTTAAGACGGAGGCGGCAGCGCGCATATCCTCTATTCTTCCGTTTGTGCAGGAGCCTATAACTACCTGATCTATGTCGATTTTTTCAATTTCGTCAACGGTGTGAGTGTTTTCGGGAAGATGCGGAAAAGCAACCGTGGGTTTCAGATTATTTAAGTCTATCTCTATTGTCTCGTCATACTCGGCGTCCTCGTCTGCCTCGAATATACGAGGCTGTCTGTCGGTCCTGCCGCTTATGTATTCGAGAGTTTTGTCGTCTACCGGGAAAATTCCGTTTTTGGCGCCGCATTCTATTGCCATATTCGCTATGCAGAAGCGGTCGTCCATTGAGAGTGCGCCTACACCGTCGCCCGTGAATTCAAGCGAACGGTATCTTGCTCCGTCAACGCCTATTTTACCGATAAGGTGAAGTATTACATCCTTGCCGCTGACAAATTCGGGCAAGGTGCCTTTTAGTACAACCTTAATTGCGGACGGAACCTTAAACCAAGCCTTGCCGGAGATCATACCGGCAGCCATATCGGTTGAGCCCACACCAGTAGAGAACGCGCCGAGTGCGCCGTATGTGCAGGTGTGTGAGTCGGCGCCTATAACGGCGTCGCCGGAAATAACGAGACCGCTCTCGGGAAGAAGTGCGTGCTCTATACCCATTTTTCCCACGTCAAAGAAATTTTTGATTCCCTTTTCCTTTGCGAAAAGACGAACCTGTTTGACATTTTCGGCGGATTTAATATCCTTGTTGGGGGTAAAATGGTCCATAACAAGTGCTATTTTGTCCGTTGAAAATACGTCATTAAAGCCCTTTTTTGCCATCTCGTTTATGGCAACGGGCGAGGTTACGTCGTTGCCGAGCACGAGGTCGAGCTTTGCCTCTATGAGCTGACCTGCCGTAACCGACTGAAGGCCGGCGTGCGCCGCGAGTATTTTTTGGGTCATTGTCATTGACATTCTGTTATTCCTCGATTCCTTTTATGTTTGTATCGCCGCTCTCAAGCGCGGTAAGACCGGAGCGTGAAAGCTCGATTATTCCGTGCTTTGTCATTTTGCCTATGAATTTGTCGATAAGCGACGGCAGACCCGTAAGCTCGGCAGTTATTGTTGTGTGGCCTATATCCTTTACCTTTGCGCCGAAGCCGTTGATTGTTTTAAGCACGGCTGTGCGCTGGCTGTTTGTGGCGTGGACCTTTATAAGCAAGAGCTCGGAGGATACAAGGCGCGATTCATTGAGCTTTACCACCTTTATTACGTCCTCAAGCTTTGAGAGCTGACGCTCAACCTGCAAAAATTTGTGCGGCTCAACGTCGGATACTATTGTTATTCTTGAATATACGGGATTTTCCGTTTCGGCTACGGTAAGGCTTATTACGTTGTAGCCGCGTCTCGCAAAAAGACTTGCGACGCGCAAAAGCACGCCCGTGCGGTTATATACGAGAGCCGAGAGGAATATTCTCTCAAGACTGTTTGCATTATTTCCTTCTGCCATTTTTGTTTTCCTTTCCTTTGCGGCTTATTCGGCTGAAAAACGATACACCGTGTCAGATACGAACGGATGGTTTTCGTCAAACAGATTTTGTATGAAATCGGGGTTGTTTAAAGCGTTCGGGTAGTACTGCGTTTCAAGGCAGAAACCGGAGCGGTGAGTGAGGGGCAGCTTGCCTTTACCGATTTGCGAGCCGTCCATATAGTTGCCTATGTAAAACTGGACTCCGGGAAGGTCGGTATAGCACGTCATTTTCCTGCCGCTTTCGGGGTCGTAAACCATTGCGAATTCGCGCAGAGCACCCGTGTAATTTTCGAGGCAGAAGTTGTGGTCGTAGCCCCTGCCTATTATAAGCTGCTCGTCGGGAGACGATACGTCTCTGCCTATCTTTTTCGGTATTCTGAAGTCAAACGGTGTGTTTTCAACGCTTCTGATTTCGCCTGTCGGGATGCTGTCTTCGTCCATCGGCGTAAAGTATTTTGCAAAAATCTGCATTTCGTGAGAGAGGATGTTGCCGGAAGCGTATCCGCCGAGGTTAAAGTATGAGTGGTTTGTGACGTTTATCGGAGTCTTGCCGTCGGGTCTGCAGTCATAGTGTATTTTGACCTCGTTTTTGTCGGTAAACGTGAAGGTGACCTCATTTTGAAGGTTTGACGGGAAGCCCTCGTTGCCGTCGGCGCTGAAATATGAGAATTTAACGCTGTCGTCGCCGAGTATTTCATAATTCCAAACGGCGTTTTCGTATTCGTGATTACCGTGAAGGGTGAATTTACCGTCGATGTTTTTTGTTATCGGGTAATTTTTGCCGTCTATGGTAATACCGTTTCCGGAAATTCGGTTTGCGACTCTTCCGACGGTGCGACCCTGCGAATCCGTACAGCTCAGCTGACCCTCCATGGTGTCAAAGCCGACAAGCACATCGGCAAAGTCTCCGTTTCTGTCGGGAACCGATATTTTATTGAGCGTAGCGCCGTAATTCAGCAGTTCGATTTCGGCTCCGCTTTCGTTTTTTATTGTGAATGAAAAGACTTCTTTTCCGTCGGCGGTTTTGCCGTAGAGAGATTTGGTCATTTTCAAAGCTACCACCCCATTTTTAGCATTTTAATAAGTATAATATCCGTGCGCGCCGTTGTCAAGAAAGACGAAAAAACTTGCAAGAGCGAAAATAATGCTAACCGGAAAACAAAAGTATTTTTATTGACTTTTCGGCGTTTTAAATGTATTCTTAACATATATTATGTATTTGAAGGGAGTGTGCCGATTGGAGCAATTTTTAACTCAGTTTGAATTCCTGTCGCGATATGCTTTGGCTTTTCTTGCGCTTATAATACTTCTCCGGTGCATTTTTTCCCTTTTCAGGCTCAGACCGCGCCGCGAGATTATGGCAACGCTGATAAATCTTGCCGACGACAGCGAAATTGAAATACGAAATTGGGAAACCTCGATAGGCCGTTCGCGCTCGTGCGATATATCGCTCAGAAAGTACGGCACGGTATCGCGTTTTCACGCCGTTCTGGCTCTCAGAAAAGACGGCTGGTATGTCTTTGATACCGAGTCGAAGACAGGAGTTTACGTAAACGGTGAGCAGATAAAAAAATCAGCCAAGATAATCGACGGCGACACCGTCTCGTTCGGAAACGCGGTTATGAAGTTCACCTCAAACGGCTACGGCGTTGAGAGTGAAGAGGCTGAGGACGGTAAAAAGGTTGACTTCACAAACGCCACAAGGCTTGTAAATCTCGCCGACAACAGCGCGTTCTATTTAAACGGCACGTGCCTTATAGGGCGTGACAGAACCTGTAATATATGCCTGCCGATGCAAAGCGTCTCGGGTGAGCATGCCGAGGTCTATCCCGCAAAGGACGGCTGGTATGTTGCGGACCTCAATTCCAAAAACGGTACGCTTTTAAACGGCGAAGAGGTTTTCGGCGCATTCCCGCTGTATGACGGCGACATTATTTCGATAGGCGATTACAGCTTCCTTTTCCGCGAATAAAGCGGAGAAGAGGCCATATTCAAAGAAACGGAGGACGCATCTTTGGCTCAGGAAAATGCTCGTAAAAAGCAAAAAAAGACGAGAACCAAAAAATACAGAAAGCCTGTAAACTGGCTGATTCTGCTTATAATTATGACTGTTTTTCAGCTCGTTTGCGCCGCTCAGATAAATATGAACAGTCCCGACATACCGCTGACTACATTATATATTGTATTCGGTGCATATATAGCTATCGAATGGGCGTATTTTATATTTTTCGGCGGATTTTTACACCGCAAGAGCTTTGAAATAGAGCTTATAGCGTTTTTTCTTACCGGAATAGGTCTTACACTCACCACAAGCGTGTATCCCGACAAAGCGTTTGTTCAGCTTGCGGCGGTGATTATGGGTATTGCGGTATTTATAGTTATGCTTTGGGTGCTCAGCGATATAGAAAGAGTCGTAAAGCTGCGTATGCCGGTGGCGATAGCTTCCGTTATCGTACTTGTTGCCACAAGGCTTTTGGCGCACAATATAAACGGTGCATACAACTGGATAAGAATAGGCGGCGTTTCAATACAGCCGTCGGAAATAGTGAAAATAGGCTTTGTCTTTGTAGGTGCGGCTACGCTCGAATACCTGCAATCAACGAGAAGCCTTACAAAATATCTTGTGTTTGCACTTTCCTGTATAGGCTGTCTGTTCCTTATGAAGGACTTCGGTACGGCACTTATATTCTTCTTTACATTCTTAATAATGGCATTCCTGCGATCGGGAGATATAAAGACCATATTTCTTGTATGCGCGGCAGCTCTCGGCGGCGGCGGTCTTGTGCTTACGTTTAAGCCGTATGTCGCAAAACGCTTTGAAACATATCGCCATGTTTGGGAGTATGCAAACGACCGCGGCTATCAGCAGGCGAGACTTCTCATATATTCCGTCAGCGGCGGTCTTTTCGGACTCGGAATAGGAAACGGCAAGCTGAGAGATGTATACGCAGCCACAGAGGACTTGGCGTTCGGAATGGTATGTGAGGAATTCGGAATTATTGTCGCTTTTGCCGTGCTTTTGACCTTTGTCGCCCTCGTGGTTTACAGTATACGCTATGCTGTGGCGGCTCGATCGTCTTTTTACGCTATTGCTGCGTGCGCGGCGTCGGGCCTTCTTCTTTTCCAAGCGGCTCTGCACGTGTTCGGTGTTACCGATCTTCTTCCGTGGACGGGCGTTACGCTGCCGTTTATCAGCCGAGGCGGCTCGAGTATGATGTGCTGCTGGGGACTTGTGGCATTTATAAAGGCCATTGATGTCAAGACGTACAAACGGTACGATAAGGTAGCGGTGGCAAAGTCTTAAATTAAATCTGCCGAAAGGGAGTGTGAAACAATGAAAACCATGTCAAAAAGAGCCTGGGTGCTCTATGTGTTTATAGCAGCATTTTTAGCAGGGCTCATTGTGTTGTTTTACACATTTTACACGAACGCCGATTCGTGGGCTATGAAAAAGGCAAACAGGCACCTGTATTCATCAGGTACGCTGTCGGTTGCGGGCAGCATTAAGGATGAAACCGGAGCGGTGCTTGCGGAAACGAAGGACGGTAAGCGCGTTTATAACAGCGACAAAACCGTAAGAACCGCAACCATGCACACGGTAGGCGACTCTGAGGGCTATATAGCGACGGGTGTTCAGACATCGTATAAGGACGTCATAACCGGCTATAATTTCGTTGACGGTATATATAACCTGAAAAAATACGGTAAGGGCAACGACGTAAATCTCACCATAAACGCGCAGCTCTGCGCGGCGGCATACAGCGCCCTCGGAAGCAACAAAGGCACGGTCGGCGTTTATAATTACAAAACCGGTCAGCTTTTATGCGTTGTATCAAGCCCGTCTTATGATATTGCAAATAAGCCCGTCTCAAGCATAAATAACGATAAGACAGGTGCCTACGAGGGTGTTTATTTAAACAGGTTTTTCTCCGGCGTTTATACTCCCGGCTCGACATTTAAAATGATAACCTCGATTTGTGCCATTGAAAATTTGCCTGATATCGATTCGCAAAAATTCAAATGCACGGGCGAATACAAGGTCGGCGGCAGCTCGGTTAAGTGCCTCGGGGTTCACGGAACCGTGAATTTCGAAAAGGCTCTCAATGTGTCCTGTAACAGCGCATTTGCGCAGATTGCGATAGAGCTCGGCCCCGATAAGCTTATGGCCACGGCAAAGGAGCTGGGGCTCGGCAATCAGATGTATGTAGGCAATATAAGGCTCGCAAAAAGTTCGTTCGATGTGACTGGCGCGTCGGACCTCGACGTGGGCTGGGCAGGTATAGGTCAGTACACCACTCGCATAAATCCGTGCCAGATGTTAACTATTGCAGGCGCGGTGGCTAACGGCGGCTCATCCGTGCCGCCATATCTTGTCGGCAAAATAACATCGCAGACCGGAAAAACGATTTATGAAGCAAAGCCCGGCACGGCAACTCAGCTTATTTCCTCGGATACCGCATCAAAGATGAACGATATGCTTCGCTCAAATGTCAAGAATTATTACAGCGACGGTAAGTTCCCCAACCTTAAAATGTGCGGTAAGACCGGAACGGCGGAAGTAAGCTCGGAAGCCGGCGGTGCAAAGCCTCACGCTTGGTTTGTCGGATATTCACAGCGCGAGGATCTCCCGCTTGCGATAGTGGTTGTTGTAGAAAACGGCGGCGGAGGCTCATCTGTGGCAATTCCCGTTGCCAATAAGACTATGCAAAAGGCTCTTTCCTTATATGCAAAATAAAAATTTTTCCGCATACGACAGCAAAGCTCGTGTGCGGAATTTTTAAAGGTGATAAAATGAAATTTTACTTTCCGGAAAACTACGGCGCTCTCGGCGACGGAAAAAACGACGATTCATGCGCTTTACAGTCAGCTATTGACGAGGCCGAAAAAAACGGCGGCGGAACGGTTGTGCTTGAGAGCGGAAAAACGTATTATTCAAGCTCGGTAATAATGAAGAAAAACGTTGAATTGCATTTGCAAAAAGGCTCGGTTTTAAAGGCAACCTCAGACATAAACGGATACTTTCGTCCCTGCGATTTTATAAACGATGAGACAAATACCCTTATAGGCAATCCCGTTACGGGTAAGCCGTCGTTTGCCTTTATATATGCGTATAAGGCGGACAATGCCGCAATAACCGGAGGCGGAAAAATCGACGCAAACGGTCACAGCTTTGTAAAGAGAAAAGACAAATACTATGTCACCGGCGACTTTTATCCGCGTCCCACGGTTATGTATTTTGAGGCTTGCAACCATATTGTGTTTGAGGATTTCACTGTGGTCGATGCACCGTTTTGGACGCTTCATCCGGCAGGCTGCGACGATGTTTTAATATCAAAAATTCACATATTAAACGACCTCGATGTTGCAAATTCGGACGGCATAGATCCCGACCACTGCAGCAACGTGCGTATTTGCGACTGCCACGTAGAGTGCGCCGACGACTGCATCTGCCTTAAAACTTCAAAAGGCAATTCCGAATACGGACCGTGCGAAAACATACTGATAACGGGCTGTACGCTGATTTCAACCTCGGCGGCGATAAAAATAGGCACGGAGGGCGTCGGCGATTTCAGAAACATAATAGTTTCAAACTGTGTCATTTCGCGCAGCAACCGCGGTCTTTCAATTCAGATACGCGACGGCGGCAATGTCGAAAATGTCAAATATTCCGACATTATAATAGGTACGCGCCGCTTTTGCCCCGATTGGTGGGGGACTGCCGAGCCGATAGTCATAACCGCGTTTGACCGCGACGAAAACACAAGGGCAGGCCATATCAAAAACATATCTTACCGCAACATAACCTGCGTCGGAGAAAACGGAGTTATGATATGCGGCACGGCGGAAAACAAAATTGAAAACGTAGTTTTCTCGGACGTTGACGTAACTCTCTCAAAAACGTCAAAGTGGGACTGCGGTCTTTACGATATGCGCCCGGGTCTTAATAAAGAGGTCGAAAAGCATAAAAATGCCGGTTTTTATCTTCGCTTTGCCGATAACGTTACGCTTCGCAACACAAGCGTGAAGTGGGGAAATGTCTGCCCCGAATATTCGGCTGCTCTCGAAGAGGAAAGCTGTGTAGGCACCGTACTTGAAAATTTCACGGGTGATAACGCCTGAAGGCTTTGAGAATGCGGCTGCTCGTTCGAGCGTGAAATTTCCTTTCAAACGGCTTCTTGTATGTACGTTTATACGCATTTTACTTAAAAATATTTGACACAGCGCGTATAAAATGGTACAATTCAACAATGGAGTTAAGCTCTCGCTGCTTCGGCAAGCGAGAATAGAAAGGGAGTATACTGTAATGAAAAAGGCGTTAAATAAAAAAGTGCTTTCCGTACTGATTGCGGCTGTTATTTTACTTGTTACCGCATTTCCCGTGCTTGCGGCGGATCCGTTTAAGCTCACTTCTTCGGCTGAAGCAAAGGATTCGGTCGTCACCGTAAAAATTTACCTTCCACAAAATACGGAACTCGGGACGCTTTCGTTTACACTTAAATACGATACAAAATTGCTCACGTATGTTTCCGCCGAGTATTCGAGCGGAGACGTCAGTGCCACAAATTCAAGCACGGCAGGCGAGGTTAAAATAAACGCCGTTTGGAAAAACACCGCGCCGCTCGGCGACGAGGTTGCCACCATAACCTTTAAGGTGAATGACGGAGCGACCGGCAAAACCGACTTCCCGATAAATGTCGATTTCTCAACCGATGCCAATAATCAGCACGTTGATTTGTCGGCGGTAAGCTCTTCGATTGACTTATCCGAAGCAGCTTTGATGCCGGCGGCAACCGATGAAACCGTTTCCCCGGAGGGCAAAACGGTAAAGGCCGGAAAAATTCCTAAGACCTCGGGTAAGTATGCGGCAATAGGTTCGGCGGCTGCCGTTTTGTGTGTTGCCGCGGCGGCTGTTGCGATTACGGTAAAACGCAAAAGAAAATAAAAAACAATGCTGAAAGCGGAGCTGTAACAATGTGCTTACAGCTCCTTTTTTATGCGATTTGATATGTGCCCGAAAACACACTTAAAATTTCGCTTTTCGTTGACATAATGCGATGTGTAATATATAATATATCATGTATGTTTAATAAGTTGTCCGTTTTGCGTTTCGGCATTCGGGCACGTAATTTTTAAGGAGGAAACTCTAATGGTAAAAGCAATTGTCGGCGCCAACTGGGGCGACGAGGGCAAAGGAAAAATTACGGATATGTTTGCGAGTGAAGCAGACATAGTTGTTCGTTTTCAGGGTGGTGCAAATGCAGGGCACACCATTATAAACGAACACGGCAGATTTGCATTGCATCTTATGCCCAGCGGTATTTGCTACGACAATGTTACCTGTGTCATCGGCAACGGCGTCGCTCTTGATATAAACAAGTTCTGCTCGGAACTTGAGGATGTGAAAAAGGCAGGCGTAAATCCGAAGCTTCTCGTGTCAGACCGTGCTCAGATACTTATGCCGTATCATATTCTTCTCGATACCTATGAAGAGGAGAGACTCGGCAAAAACGCGTTTGGCTCCACAAAGAGCGGTATTGCTCCGTTCTTCAGCGACAAGTACGCAAAAATAGGCATCCAGTGCAACGAGCTGTTTGACGACGAAATGTTAAAGGCAAAGCTTCACAATATAGTGACTCTCAAAAATCTCATTCTTGAGCACGTTTATCATAAACCGCTGCTTGACGAGGACGAGCTTTACAACACCTGTATGGAATATAAGGAAAAGATAGCTCCGTACATCTGCGATACGCACGCATTTATACGTGACGCCTTAAAGCAGGGCAAAAACATCCTCCTCGAGGGTCAGCTCGGCACGCTTAAGGATCCCGATTTCGGTATATATCCTATGGTTACGTCGTCCTCAACCTTGGCGGGCTACGGTGCTGTCGGCGCGGGAATTCCCCCGTATCTCATAAGCGAAGTAGTAGCCGTAACAAAGGCGTATTCTTCTGCGGTAGGTGCAGGTGAATTTGTTTCGGAGATTCTTGATGAGGACGAGGCTCAGGAGCTCAGAATTCACGGCGGCGATAAAGGCGAATTCGGCGCTACCACCGGTAGACCGAGAAGAATCGGTTGGTTTGACTGCGTTGCGACACGTTACGGCGTTGAGTGCCAGGGCGCCACAAAGATTGCCATGACCGCTCTTGACTGTCTTTCGTATCTTGACGAAATCAAGGTTTGCACAGCTTATAAAATAGGTGATGACATCACAAAGGATTTCCCGAACACCTCGCTTCTTAAAAAGGCAAAGCCGGTATTTACCACATTAAAGGGTTGGCATTGCAATATAAAGGGCATTCGCAATTTCTCGGAGCTTCCGCGTGAGGCACAGGAATATGTCGAATTCATCGAAAAGGAAATCGGCCACAAGATAAATATGGTATCTAACGGACCTGAGAGAGAAGCTATAATTTACAGATAATTAAGAGGATATTATGGAGAAAATACTTGTACTCGATTTCGGCGGTCAGTATAATCAGCTGATTGCGCGGCGTGTACGCGACAACAATGTCTATGCGGAAATACTGCCGTATACCGCACCGCTCAGCGAAATCAAAGAGGGCAATTACAAAGGTATTATTTTTACCGGCGGACCTAACTCCGTGTTTGATATGAGTTCGCCGCACTACACAAAAGAGATTTTGGAGCTCGGAATACCCGTACTCGGCATATGCTACGGCTGTCAGCTTATTTCGTGGATGGTCGGCGGCAATGTTGAGACCGCGGAACAGTCCGAATACGGCAAAATCGACCTTACAGTTACAAAAAAACAGTCTGAAATTTTTGCCGACGTCGATGAAACGAGCGTAGTTTGGATGAGCCATACGGACAGAGTTAAAGTGATGCCGTCAGGTTTTGAAATAACCGCAAAAACGGAAGCCTGCCCGATAGCAGCTTATGAAAACGAAGAAAAGAAAATATACGGCGTGCAGTTCCACCCCGAGGTAACTCACACGCAGTTCGGATTTAAAATTCTTCACAATTTTCTGTATAATGTTTGCGGCTGTCACGGCGACTGGAAGATGGACAGCTTTATTGACGATACCGTAAAGAGCCTTCGTGAAAAAATCGGAGACAAAAAGGTTATTCTCGGCCTTTCGGGCGGTGTCGATTCCTCGGTCGCGGCGGGACTTCTCTCTCGCGCCGTCGGCAAACAGCTCACCTGCGTTTTTGTTGACCAGGGACTTATGCGTAAGAACGAGGGCGATTTCGTCGAAAAGACATTCACTTCGCTGTTCGATATGAATTTCGTGCGCGTAAACTGTCAGGACCATTTTATAAATGCTCTTAAAGGAGTATCCGACCCGGAGCAGAAGAGAAAAATCATAGGCACGGAATTTTACAAGGTGTTCTGGGATGAGATAAGAAAACAGGCCGAGAAGGGTTTTTTTGCACAGGGCACCATATACCCCGACTGCATAGAGTCCGGCAAGGGCGATGCCGATAAAATCAAGACGCATCACAATAAGGTCAAAATGCCCGACGACGTTGAATTCATCGACGTTATTGAGCCTCTTTCAAGCCTGTTTAAGGATGAGGTCAGAGCTGTAGGCGAAAAACTCGGAATTCCGCACGAGCTTGTCTGGCGTCAGCCGTTCCCGGGACCCGGTCTCGGTGTCAGAATTATCGGCGAGATAACAAAGGAAAAGATTGAAGTTCTCCAAAATGCCGATTGGGTGTTGCGCGATGAAATGGCGAAGAACGGTTATGAAAAAAACCTCGCACAGTTCTTCTGTGTGCTTCCGGGAGTCAATACGGTAGGCGTTATGGGCGATCACCGCACATACGATAACCTTGTGGCAATCCGCGCCGTAACAACCGACGACTTTATGACAGCCGATTGGGCGAAGATACCGTACGATATTCTCGCCAAGGTTTCAAATCGTATCACAAACGAGGTAAAACACGTAAACCGCGTAGTTTACGATATAACCTCCAAACCCCCCGGCACCGTCGAGTGGGAATGAGCGTCAAAACGGCGCAAACCCGCATGAATACAGGGTTTTTGACCTGTCACTTTGCCTTGTGATACTGGTTTGATACTATTCGTTTCAACCCGGTCACACAAGAGAATGATTGCAAAGGGCAAGCAAACCGCCCTGCTGAACGACAAATTCAGCAGGGCGGTTTTGCTTGCCCTATTTTTCTTTTCTCCAAGGAACATAATTGTCAAACCGTTTGCTGTCATCACAAGTAAGCGGCCAGTTGATTTTCCATTCAAAGTATTCTTCCCTGGTAATCTCCCCGGCGTGTAGCTCCTGCTGGCGCAAAAGCCATTCCCTCATAAACTCGTCCACAAGGCCATAGTTGAAGTAGATACCCACGGGAGGTTGAGCGGGCCAGTCGTCCGTGTCGTTGTATCGGACGGCGGTATCATCGGAGGCCCCTATCTTGCCGGGATTGCGGACAAGCTGAAACAGACGGATGGAGCCGGGGCTGTCCTCGTCCAGCCAGAAGAACGTCCGCATGAAGTCCTCGGCACAGCCAGGTTGAACCGTATAGAAGTTCTGGCGGTCTACCCGCAGGGCCTGGGCAATCTTGTCCAGCAGCTCCCTCTTGGGCACACGGTAATTCGTTTCGTACTGGGCAATACGGTTATCCGCTCCCTTTTCCTCAAAGCCGATAGCCAGCCCCAATTCCTTTTGCGTCATACCCCGAAATGTGCGGATTTTCTTGATTTTTTCTCCTACTGTCATATGTTCCACCGCCTTTGAAAATAGTATAGCGCAAATAAGCGAAATATGCAAGAAGAAAATTAACAAAATTGCGAAATAAACTCTTGACATTAACAACCATGCGAATGTATAATAAGGATGTCGGCATTAACAATTTTGCGAACCAACAATAAGGAGGTGTTGTATTTGAGCAAAGAGCTGTTTGTACGGGCCGAGGAAGTAGCCGGGGCGCTGGGTATCTCCAAGCCCTACGCCTACAAGCTGGTGCGGGAGATGAACGAGGAGCTGAAGCAGAAAGGTTTCCTTACCATCCCCGGACGGGTGAGCAGGTGCTACTTCGAGGAAAAGTTCTATGGACTGCGGGAAAATCAGTAAGGAGGGAAGAAAATGCCAGCGTACAAAGACAAGGCCAAGGGAACATGGTATGCGTCCTTTTACTTTGAGAACTGGACGGGCAAAAAGGAAAAGAAGATGAAGCGGGGCTTCAAGACCAAGCGGGAGGCGCTGGAGTGGGAACGGACGTTCCTGCAACAGCAGACCGCCGACCTGGATATGACCTTTGAGAGCTTCGTGGCGCTCTACGCCGCAGACATGAAAGGCCGTATCAAGGCGAACACCTGGGGAACGAAAGAGCATATCCTCTACAAGAAGCTGGTGCCCTACTTTGGAAAGCGGAAAATGAGCGAAATCCACTCCAAAGAGGTCATGGCGTGGCAGAGT
>UMIT01039676.1_pt1 | contig 39312 bp, 40 predicted proteins | sample 1965911 | NCBI WGS metagenome assembly UMIT01 (sample SAMEA4836131, study PRJEB28245) | human gut metagenome | biome: gut microbiome; material: fecal sample | place: Denmark | collected 2008 | reverse complement strand
AGTGTATGGTCTATTTAAGTTATTAAATATATCATACAAGAGAAAAATGATAAATTTTAAAAATATAATTGCGAATGCAATATCAAAAGTAGTAAACATAAATGAAACCGAAATAGAAATGTCAATAGAAAAACCAAAGGGTTCAGAAAATGGAGATTATGCATTTCCTTGCTTTAGATTAGCAAAAGAATTACATAAAGCACCACAAATGATTGCAAATGATATTAAAGAAAATATCAAAGTAGATGAAAATCAAATAACCAAAATTGAAGTAGTAGGCGGATATTTAAACTTTTTTATAAACAAAGAAATATTAGTAGAAGAAGTATTAAACGAAATGTCTGAAGATAAAGAATACGGAAAATCAACAATCGGAAATGGCAAAAATATAGTAATAGATTATTCAGCACCTAATATAGCAAAACCATTTCATATAGGACATTTGCGTTCAACTGTAATAGGTGCAGCATTATATAAAATATATAAATATTTAGGGTATAATGTAACAGGAATAAATCATTTAGGAGATTATGGAACTCAATTTGGAAAATTAATTGAAGGATATAAATTATGGGGAAATGAATACAATATTGAAGAAAATCCAATAGATGAATTAACTAAAATTTATATAAGAATAAATCAAGCATGTAAAGAAGATGAGAAGGTTTTAGAAAATTGTAGAAATAATTTTAAAAAACTTGAAGATGGAGACAAATATTGTGTAGAAATTTGGCAAAAGTTCAGAGAACTAAGTTTAAAAGAATTCCAAAAAGTGTATGATATATTAGGAAGTAAATTTGATTCTTGGAATGGAGAAGCATTTTACTCTGATAAAATGCCAGAGGTTATAGAGATTCTTAATAAAACTGGAAAATTAGTAGAATCAGAGGGAGCTAAAATAATAGACTTAGAAGATAAAGGAATAAATACACCATGCATTATTGAAAAGAGTAATGGTTCATCAACATATGCAACAAGAGATTTAGCAGCAATTATGTATAGAGCACGTACATATGATTTTGACAAAGCATTGTATATTACTTCATATGAACAAGTATTACATTTTAAACAAGTATTTGAAGTTGCTAAACTACTTGGTTTAGACGAAAAATATACTAATGGATTAGAACATGTTGCATTTGGAATGGTACTATTGCCAACAGGAAAAATGTCAACAAGAGAAGGAACAAGTATTAAACTAAGTGAATTACTAAATGAAGCTATTTCAAGAGCAAAAGCTATAATTGAACAAAAAAATCCAGAACTTGAAAATAAAGATGAAGTTGCTAAAAAAGTTGGAGTTGGAGCAGTAATATTTAATGATTTAGCAAATAATAGAGTTAAAGATGAAATATTTGATTGGGATACAATTTTAAATTTTCAAGGAGAAACAGGACCATATATACAATATACATATGTACGTACAAAAAGTGTTATTGAAAAAGCAGGTGGGGTTCCAGATATTTCAGAAGTTAGTTCAGAACTATTACAAGATGAATATTCAATTAAATTATTAAAATTAATTTATGATTTTGAAGATGTTTTAGTACAAGTTACAGACAAAAACGAACCATCAATTTTATCAAGATATTTAATAGATGTTGCTAAAACTTATAGCAATTTCTATAATGAAAATAAGATTATTAATGATAATAAAAATCTTCAAAATGCTCGTGTATATTTAACTTATTCTGTTGGAAGAATATTGAAAACAGGAGCAGGATTACTTGGAATTGAAATGCCAAATAAAATGTAAATAAACAGCAAAAATGTTATTGGTTACCATTTTTTCAGTAAGGAAGTAAATTAAATCTAGATTTAATTTACTTCTTCCTTATAGCATAATTGATTACTTTAATTTTAATTTTTCATCCATTTTCTCTAGTCTATGAATACTACTATTATTTTTTAATAATTCTAATTGTTTTTTAGCTGTATTATTCAGTTTTACAATTCTTTCACTTTGAGAAATTCCGATTGTTATCATTTCAGCATTTAAATTTTCAAGATTTGCTAAAACAACTAAATGTAAAATATCTGTATAATCTCGAATATTACCATCTAAATTAGGATTTTTATCTCTCCATTCTTTTGCTGTCATTCCAAATAAAGCAACATTTAAAACATCAGCTTCATTTGCATATACATATTGTTTTTGTTTTTCAGTTAATGTTGGAACAATAAATTCTTTTATACTATCTGTATGAATAATATAATTAGTTTTAGATAATTCTCTTTTGACAGACCATTCAATTTTATTCTGATATGCTTCATTGATTTTTAATCTTTCAAATTCAGTTATTAAATATAATTTGAATTCTGGACTTAACCAACTAGCAAATTCAAATGCAATATCTGGATGTGCAAATGTTCCGATGCTATATCTACCACTTTTGGCAATAATTCCAATACTATTTGTCCTTTTTATCCATTGTGTAGGAGACATAGCAAAAGAGTTTTTTCCATATTCAGTTTTAATTTGGTCGAATTCGACCAAATTAAAATTAGCATTATGTAATTGTTCCCAAAGACCTATATAATCAATTGTACTAACTCTTCTTAACCAGTTTTTTACTGTAAAAGATGGATCACTTGAATTTTGGTATTTAGCTAAATCAGTTAATGATATAAAATCTGTTTTATCAATTCTCATAACACTTATAGGTGTATCTTTTACTATTATTTCAGTTTTCATAGGTTCATTTTTCATAAATAAACATCACTTCCAATCTCTATAACTTTGCATACATTGTAAAACGAATGTTTGTATATGTCAAGTGAAAAATCTAAATAAATTGTTTTAATATAATTTCTTCAATGGAATACTTAATTTATAGTGAAATACTACTTTCTAAAGTGACTTTAATCATATTATTAAGACCAGTTTGTCTTTCTTCTGGTGTTGCAACATCTTTAATAAATTTAGAATCAACAACACTCATAAGGCAAGCAGCTTTTTTATTTAGAACTTTAGCAACGTAAAATAGTGCAAAAGCTTCCATTTCAGCACTAACAGGATTAAATCCTTCTGGAACTCTAGCTAAGAACTGATTAACATCTGTCATATAAAGATCAAAACAATCAGTACAAACAGTATTTCCTTTTAATATTGAAATATTTAATTTGTTAGCAGTATCTATTATTACAGAATTTAATTCATTATTACTACTTATGATATGGCAATTTTCGTTATTTAAAGTTAAAGCAAAATTTCCTTCTGAAAAAGTGTTTTCAGCAAGTACGATATCAAATAATTTTAATTCAGGTTTATAAGAACCACAAGAACCTATACGAATAATATTTTCAACATTATAAAACTTATATAATTCATATGAATAAATTCCCATACTTGGCATTCCCATACCCGAAGCCATTACAGTAATTTCTTTTCCTTTATATTTTCCTGTGTAAGCATAAATTCCTCTAACTGAATTTACCAATTTTATATCAGTCATGAAATTCTCTGCAATATATTTGGCTCTAAGTGGGTCACCTGGCATTATAACTGTTTTTGCAATATCCCCTAAATTTGCTTCATTATGTGGTGTAGACATATTAATTCCTCCTTGTTATTTGTTTAAAAGAATTATATCAATAAAAAAATTAAAATTCAACATTTCACACAAAAAACACAAATCAGGAATACTTTCATAACAAAATACATATAAACTAACGGTATAAAATTACCAAGCAAAATATGGAAGGAGTTTGGAGTATGGGTGAAAATGAATTGACAATAATAGAAAATTTTTTAGAAAATAAAGAGGAAAAATTGGATGTTAAAGATGAACCATTTGATAAACTCATGTTTTTTTATCAATCAGCATTAAAACAGTTGGAACTACAAATGAATATAATTAAAGAAGAATTCAAAATAATGTATAATTATGATTTAATAGATCACATAGATACAAGAATAAAAGAGCCAAAAAGTATAGTAAAGAAAATGGAAAAGAAAAAATATAAAAAGACATACTATAATTTGATTGAAAAGATTAATGATATTGCAGGAATGCGAATTGTATGTACATTAAAAGATGATATATTTTTTATTAAAGATTTGGTAAAACAAATACCAGATATACATATATTAAATGAAAAAGATTATGTTACAAATCCAAAACCAAGTGGATATTCAAGCTATCACATGATTGTAGAGGTACCTGTAAAATTATCTCAGAAAACTATATATGTAAAATGTGAAATACAGATAAGGACTCTTGCAATGGATTTCTGGGCAAGTTTTGAGCATAAGGTAAAATACAAAACTGAACAAGAAGTTAATAAAAAGACTTCAAAAGAATTAGTTAATTGTGCAAAAATGATTAGCAAGTTTGATGATAAGATGATTTCACTGAAAAATATACAATAAAATATTGCTTATTTCAACAGAATATGATAATATTTACTACAATGAATATTATACAAAAAGGGTGATTGAAAATAATGAAAATAGTTGTGTTGGGAACAGGACATGGATCTGTAACAAAATGTTATAATACATGTTTTGCATTAGAAAAAAATGATGAATATTTTTTAGTAGATACAGGTGGAGGAAATGGAATAATAAACAATCTAAAAGCTGCAAATATAGAAATGAAAAAAATAAAAAATATATTTATATCACATACACATATAGATCATATACTAGGTGTTATATGGATAGTGCGTGAATATGTGAGGTATTATAATAGAGGATATGAAATACCACTAAACATATATGGAAATGATTTAGTTATTAATGCAATAAAAATAATGTCAGAAACACTAATACCAGCGGGACTTTTAAAATATGTAGGAACAATGATAAAATTGAATATTGTAGAGAATGGTGATAAAGCAAAAATTTTAGATAATGATGTTACATTTATTGATTTAAATGCATTTAAAGTAAAACAATTTGGCTTTATTATGAATTATTCTCCTAACAAACAATTTATTTTCTTAGGAGATGAAGTATGTAATGAAAAAACAGAAAAGTATATAAAAGATTGTGAATGGATATTCTCAGATGCTTATATGGCAGGAAAAGAAGCAGAAGAATACAATCCAATAGAAAGACATCATCATAGTACAGTAAAGTTTGTTGCAGAGATGGCAGAAAGATTAAATATAAAAAATATAATTTTATCACATTCTACTGATAATGATTTGGAACACAGAAAACAAATATTTATTGAAGATGCTAAAAAATATTATAAAGGGAATGTGTTTGCACCATATGATTTAGAAACTTTTGAAATAGTATAATGGAGGAAAATATGGAAGAGGATGTTGAAATAGCTTTAGATATAGTAGTAAATGAAATAGCAAATGTAACAAATAAATATGCTGTTTGTAAAGATTCAAAAAAAAATAGCATATATAAAGCAAAACTTGAAGTTTTAGAAAAAATGCAACACGAAATATATATGAATAATGGAAGAATTATAAAAAAAATACTTGATGAGAGAAAGAAAGGGACAATATAATGCAAAAAAATGATATTAGAAGAAAATTAGATGAAAGTGCCCTAGAACAAGCTTTATTAGAATTAAATCAAGATTTTTTAGATGATTTACCAGAAACACCTCAAAAATTATTTGAATATACTTCAAGAAGAGCTGAACCAGAAATATCTAGTAGTATTAATTATGAACTAGGGCAAAGAATGTTAAACAATAGATTATCTGATAAAGATTATTTTATAACATTTTTAAAAATCGTAAGATTTGTATTTTCGGGAAAGGAAAAATCGTTAAACCCAAAAGCAAATATTTTATTAGCACAAACAGGTGCAGGAAAATCAAGGTTAAGAGAATTAGTATTAAGAAAAAATCCAGAATCAGTAATAATAAATTCAGATCACTTTAAGAGATTTAGAGCAGATGCAAATAAATTATTTGAAGAAGATCCAACACATTTTGGAGCATTAACAGGAATAGATTCATATGACCATGCAAATGATATAAATATGTATGCTATGGAAAATGGTTATGATATTCTCCTAGAATGTGCACCGTCAACATCACAAGGAATGATAGGAGTAAATCAGAAAATGCTCCAAGATTATCTATATGACATCAACTATTTTGGACTAGCAGTAGGAAATTTACCAAGTGCTTTTTCCATACATAAAAGATATGAGGAAGATATAAGAAATCCAAAAATGAAGGGTGAAGCAAAGTTAACGAGTTTAGCAAGGCATAATGATTCATATGATGCAATGTCAAAAATAATGCAAGGTATAGACTTAGCTAAATTACATATTTATAGAAGAGGAACAGCAGAAGAAAAATTTATCCCACAATTAGTAGATGGAAAAAATAAGATTGAAGTTTTTAAAAAATTACAATATGAATCAAATGTTATGTATCTAAAAGAACAGCAAGCAAACAATATGAAAGAATATAATGAGATAAGAAGATTGATGGAAGAAAGAAATGCAGACAAAGCTCAAATACAACAACTAGAAGATGTAAAGAAAATGTTTACACAATTTAGCTTACATGAGCAAGAAAAATTTGATGGTTCCATAGAAATTTAATTAAAAGCACTTGACAGTTGACAATAATAATTATAAAATATAATAGGTTGAAAAAATATATAAAAAATAAAAATAGAAAAAAGATATATTTATTCGAACATTGAAAATTAAATAAGAAAGAGGTGTATGATTATGAATACTTTAATCATAGTAGCCGCTATCTTAATCTCATTAGCAATAGGAATACCAGTTGGAATGGTAATAAGAAAAAAGATTGCTGAATCTAAAATAGAAGGTGCAGAGCAAGAAGCCAAAAGATTAGTAGAACTAGCAAAAATAGAAGCAGAAAATTTGAGAAAAGAAGAAATTATCAAAGCAAAAGAAGAAATTATGAATGCTAGAAACGAATTAGATCAAGAGATTAAAGAAAGAAGAGGCGAAGTTCAAAAACAAGAAAGTAGAATTATTCAAAAAGAAGAAAATTTAGAAAAACGTTCAGAAAATTTCGAGAAAAAGGAAAGAGAATTAGAAAGAGAAGAACGTGAACTAAAAAACAAGGAAAAAGAAATTGAGGATATTAAAGCAGAACAAGCTGAAGTACTTCAAAAAGTTGCAGGCTTAACAAAGGAAGAAGCCAAAAAGCAATTATTAAATTCAGTTGAACAAGAAATTACAGCTGAGAAAGCAGCTCTTATTAGGGACTTAGAGCAAAAGGCTAAGGAAGAAGCTAAAAAGAATGCAAAAGAAACAATAAGTTATGCAATTCAAAAATGTGCAGCAGACCATTCTGCTGAAACTACAGTATCAATAGTTCCACTTCCATCAGATGACATAAAAGGAAGAATTATTGGTAGAGAAGGTAGAAACATAAGAGCACTAGAAACACTTACAGGAATTGATTTAATAATAGATGATACACCAGAAGCAGTAATACTATCAGGTTTTGATCCATTAAGAAGAGAAGTTGCTAGAATAGCTCTTGAAAAATTAATAGATGATGGAAGAATACATCCAGCAAAAATAGAAGAAATGGTAGAAAAAGCCAAAGAAGAATTAATGGAAACTATCAAATCAGAAGGAGAAAGAGCCACATTAGAAACAGGAGTAATAGGTTTAAATCCAGAACTTATTAAATTAATAGGAAAACTAAAATACAGAACAAGTTATGGACAAAATGTATTAAACCATTCAATAGAAGTTTCAAATTTAGCAAGAATAATGGCAGAAGAACTTGGATTAGATGCAAAACTTGCACGTAGAGCAGGATTGCTACATGACATTGGAAAAGCTTTAGACCATGATATGGAAGGAACACATGTACAAATAGGTGTTGACATATTAAAGAAATTTAAAGAAAATCCATTAGTAATAAATGCAGTAGAAGCACATCATGGAGATGTAGAGCCACAAACATTAGAAGCTGTATTAGTACAAGCTGCTGATGCAATATCTGCATCAAGACCAGGAGCAAGAAGAGAAACACTAGAAGCTTACATAAAGAGACTAGAAAATCTAGAATCAATTGCAGATTCATTTGATGGAGTTGAAAAATCATTTGCAATTCAAGCAGGTCGTGAAGTTAGAATAATAGTAAAACCAGAAAAAATTTCAGATGACCAAATGACATTACTTGCAAGAGATGTTTCAAAGAGAATTGAAGACGAAATGGATTATCCAGGTCAAATAAAGGTAAATATTATTAGAGAAACTAGAATTGTAGATTATGCAAAATAAAGGAGCCGTAAAAAGTTCCGCAAAAAAGAGATTTGAGTTAATTGTGTTAGCTCAGATCTTTTTTTCTGCGTATTAAGTTTTTCTATTGACATATACAAACAATTGTTTTATAATGGCCTTGGTGATATTATGGAAAGACAAATATTGCATGTTGATGTAAATAATGCGTTTTTGAGTTGGACAGCAGTGGAAATGTTAAAACAAGGAAGTAAAACAGATATAAGAGAAATTCCGTCGGTAATAGGTGGAGATGAAAATAGAAGGTCAGGAATAGTATTAGCTAAAAGTCCTAAAGCTAAAATTTTTGGAATTTCAACAGGAGAAACTCTATATCAAGCAAGAATGAAATGCCCTCAATTGCAAGTATATCCAGGAAATTATAAGATGTATAGGCAATACTCAAATCAATTATATCAATTACTCTTACAGTACACAGATAAAATAGAAAGATTTAGCATAGACGAATGTTTTTTAGACATGACAAAATGTTTAATGGAAAAAAGTTTATTAGAAAAAGCATATGAAATAAACAAAAGAGTAAAAGAAGAATTAGGATTCACAGTAAATGTTGGAGTTGCACATAATAAATTATTAGCTAAAATGGCATCAGATTTTACCAAACCAGATAGAGTACATACATTGTTTGAAGAAGAAATTCCAACAAAAATGTGGAAATTACCAATATCAGATTTACTAATGCTAGGAAGGAAAACAATTCCTAAATTATATAACATGGGAATAAAGACAATAGGACAATTAGCACATACAGATAAGCAATTATTAACTAAAAAATTTGGAAAACACGGAACAATGATGTGGGAATATGCGAACGGAATAGATAATGCGGAAGTACATTATCAATTTGAAAAACCAAAAGGAATTGGAAATTCAACAACATTACCAGTGGACTTTAATGAAAGTTCTATGCTAGAAGAGGTGTTATTAACTCTAACAGAACAAGTAACTTATAGATTAAGAAAATATGATATGCTTGCAAATGTTGTGAATGTACAACTAAGAACAAAGGATTTTGAAGATAAAACACATCAAAGAAAATTGTCTTTTCCAACAGCAAGCACAAGAGAAATCTATGCTTTAGCAAAAGAACTATTTAAAGAAATGTATAAACAAGGTACACCAATAAGATTAATAGGAATGAGGGTAGATAATCTTGAAGAAAAAGAAAAGTCACAAATTTCTCTATTTGATTATAATGATAATGAAAAGAGAGAAAAACTTGATAAAGTTGTGGATGATTTAAAACAAAAATATGGTTATAATAGTATAACAAGAGCAGGAAAATTACATTCAGAAGATAAGATTAAATTAAAAGATATATAGCCAAGAAATAAAATATATATTGACATGAAAATCACAGTAATATATAATTAGCTCATAAATACAATAAGGAGGGTGTAAAATGAATAAAAAAACAACAATATGGATAATAGTAGCAATTATAATTATTGCAACAATATTAGGAACAATTGCAACATTTGTGTTAAGTAAAAATAAGAACAAACCAGAAGACATATGGCAAAAATATATAGCATGTATAAATGAGCAGAAATATGAAGAAATGTACAATATGTTAACAGAAGACTCAAAAGCAAAGATTTCTCAAGACGATTTCATTTCAAGAAACAAAAATATTTATGACGGAATAGATATGACTGATATGCAAATTAAAATTTCATCAGTAGAAGAAGAAAATTCAACAACAAGCAAAATTTCATATAATCAATCAATGAATACAGATGCAGGAAAAATTGAATTTGATAATACAGTTAGGTTAACAAAAAACAAAGAAAAAGGCTATCTTGTGAATTGGAGTTCTAGCTTGATATTTCCGACTTTAGGTAATAATGATAAAGTAAGAATAAAAACTATATCTGCAGAAAGAGGGTCAATAATTGATAAAAATAGCCAAGTATTAGCTGGTCAAGGTTCAGTATCATCTGTGGGAATTGTACCAGGAAAACTTAGTGATAATAAAGAAGCTGATATAGAAAAAATAGCAAATTTATTAGGAACAACAGCAAACTCTATAAGTAAAAGTCTATCAGCTTCATGGGTTAAAGATGATACATTTGTTCCATTAAAAAAGATAGCTATGGATGCGACAGATTTAAAGAATCAATTGCTTCAAATACCAGGAGTTAAAATTACAACTGCAAAAGGTAGAACATATCCATTAGGAGAAACAGCAGCACAATTAGTTGGATATGTACAAACAATAACAGCAGAAGAATTAGAGGCAAATAGAGGAAAAGGATATACAGCAACTAGCGTGATAGGAAAAGCAGGACTAGAAAAGCAATATGAAGAAAGGTTAAAAGGAAAAGACGGAGTTGAGATATACATAGAAGGAGAAGATGGAACTCGAAAAAAAGATATTGCTAGAATTGATGTACAAAACGGAGAAACAATAAAATTAACTATAGATTCTAAAATTCAAACAAAATTATATAATGAATTAAAAGAAAATGAGGGATTTTTTGTAGTTATGCAACCTAAAACAGGTGAACTTTTGGCGCTAGTAAGCACTCCGTCATATAATCCAAATAGTTTTGCATTAGGAATGGGCACAGATGAATGGAATAATATAAAAAATAATCAAGGAAATCCAATGCTTGCAAGATATTTACAAAGTTATTGTCCAGGTTCAACGTTTAAGCCAGTGACAGGTGCAATAGGGTTAACTACAGGGTCATTGAGTGCAGAAGACACATTTCAATATAATGGTTTGAGCTGGAAGAAAGATGGTTGGGGAGAGTATGACATAACAACACTTACAGCATATAGTGGACCTAAAAATTTAAAAAATGCTTTAATACATTCAGACAACATATATTTTGCGCAAGCAGCGTTACAAATAGGAAAAAAGAATTTTACAGAAGGATTAAATAAAATTAAATTTAATGAAAATATAGACATTGGATTAACAACATCAAAATCTCAATACGCAAATAGCGGAGATATATCAAATGAAAAGGTATTAGCAGATAGTGGATATGGACAAGGAGAAATTTTGGTAAATCCTATACATATGGCTTCAATTTATTCTGCTTTTGCAAATGATGGAAATATGGTAAAACCGTATTTAGAAGCAAAAAATATTAATACTGTTGAATATCTTGTAGAAAATGCATTTAGCAAAGAAGCGGCAAATACAATAAAAGATGATTTGATTCAAGTTGTAGAAAATCCAGAAGGAACAGCAAATGATATGAAAGTTTCTGGAAGAACAATAGCAGGTAAAACTGGAACAGCAGAATTGAAAGCTTCAAAAGACGCTCAAGCAGATGTACTTGGATGGTTTGATTGCTTTACAACAGATGAAAATAATAATCAATTATTAGTTGTAAGTATGGTTGAAAACGGAAGAGATTTAGGAGGAAGCCATTATTTAATTAAAAAGATAAAAACACTATTTCAATAGGAAGGAAACAAAAGATGAAAAATGAATTTGAAAAATACGCAACAAATGAGAATAATCCGAAATGGCAGAATTCAATAAAGAGAGAGAAAGAAATATACAAAAGAAAAAATGATATACGTTCGGAGTTTGAAAGAGATTATAATAGAATTTTACATTGCAATGCATATAGAAGAATGAAACATAAAACTCAAGTATTTTTCTCACCAGAGAATGACCATATATGTACAAGGATTGAACATGTAATGCATGTGGAATCAGTAAGCTATACAATTGCTAAATATTTAGGATTAAATACAGAATTGACTAAGGCAATAGCAACAGGACATGATATAGGTCATAGTCCATTTGGACATGAGGGAGAAAGAATTTTATCACAGATTTCTGAAAGGGATATTGGCGAAAAATTTTGGCATGAAAGAAATGGTATGGAATTTGTAGACAAAATTGAATTATTAGAAGACATAAATAAAAACAAGCAAAATTTAAATCTTACTTATGCAGTAAGAGATGGGATAATTTCTCACTGTGGAGAAATTGATGAAAATTGCTTAAAGCCAAGAGAAGAAAATATAAATTTAAATAACTATAAAGTACCTAATCAATATTCTCCATATACTTGGGAAGGCTGTGTAGTAAAGATTTCAGATAAAATATCATATCTCGGTAGAGATATAGAAGATGCTATATCATTGGGAATATTAGATGAAAAGCTAAAGGATTTATATAAAATATTACAATCTAAAGAAGTGATAAATAATACAGTAATAATAAACCATTTAATATGGGATTTATGTGAAAATTCAACACCAGAAAAAGGTTTATGTTTTTCAGATGAAACATTTAATTTGTTAAAAGAAATAAAAGATTTTAATTATAAGCATATATATACTGCAAGAAAGATAAAACCAGCAATAAGATATTTTAGTATTGTACTAAATGAAATATATTTTACATTAAAAAGTACATATGATGGAAAGAATACAGCATATAAAATGCGAAAACTAAAAAAGATGTATCCAGAAGTTGTAGGAAATTTTCAAGAATGGCTTGAAAATTACTGGAATCAACAAAGAAAGAATGATAATCAAAATGATATTATTGTAAATATGGATGATGAGAAATCTTTTTCAAAAGCTATTATCTACTATATTTCTGGAATGACTGATAATTTTGCAATTGATACTTATAATAAAATTATTGGATTTTAGCATATCTATCTAAAAATGAATAACATTAAGGAGGAAAAAACAATGAGAAAAATTGTTTTTGCAAGTTGGAACTCTAAAAAAGCCGCTGAAATTCAGCGTATGACACCAGAAGGTATTAAGTTTGTTTGCTTAAAAGACATTCCAGAAGCAGCTGATGTACCTCAGGCAGAGGAAAATGGCACTACATTTAAGGAAAATGCCACGATTAAAGCAAAATATTGGGCAGAGAAGCTCAATATGCCTGTTCTGGCAGAAGATTCCGGAATCGAAATTGATGCATTAAATGGTTACCCAGGTGTTTACACTAAGCGCTGCATCGAGAAATTACGTCCTGGTGCGAAAGCCAATACTGATAAGCCAGATGAACTTTATCCTGTTCTTCTAGAACTTATGTCAGAAAGTGGCAATCCTTCAACACAGGCAAAGTGGGTTTCTGCAATGGCATTTATTGACTCTGAAAAAGAGGTATTTGCAACAGAATACTTGCTGGGTGACATGTGTCCTTGCACAGGGGAGAGAGTATTCGGATTTGACCAGTATTTCAGACCAACTGGTTTGAACAAGACACTTTCCGAACTGAGTCCTGAAGAAAAGGACAGTTATGGTCCAAGAAAGAGAGCTTTTGAAAGCATCTTAAATCAGCTTTAAAGTAACAAGGAGGAATTCTAAATGAAAGAAATTAAATTAAAAATTGAAGGAATGCATTGTACAGGATGTTCAAGCAGATTAGAAAAGGTATTAAACAATACAGATGGTGTAGAAAGTGCTACAGTTAGTTTTGAAAAAAAACAAGCAATAATCACATATAATGAAAGTCAAACAGACATCGAACAAATAAAACAAATTATTCAGGATACCGGATTCAAAGGAGAATAAGTATGAAAAAAGTATTATTAAAAATTGATGGAATGACATGTAGTGCTTGTTCATCAGGACTAGAAAAGTTCTTAAATAAGCAAGATGGAATAGAAACTGCGTCAGTCAATTTAATTATGAATAATGCAAGTATTAAATATGATGATTCAAAATTAACTTTAGAACAAGTGGAAAAATTTGTAGATAAAGCAGGATTTACAAGTTTAGGAATAGACAATTTAGAAAAAGAAGAAAAGAAAAAATCAAATGAGAAATACAGACTAATAGGAATTTCAATAATTTCAATATTAATATTATATATATCAATGTCACATATGGTAGGACTTCCAGTGATACCATTTTTAAATATGATGACACATCCTATAAATTATGCAATTTCATTATTGGTATTAACAATAATAGTATTATGGATGGGAAGAGATATTTTAAAAAATGGATATAAAAACCTTATTCATAAAACACCTAATATGGATACTTTAGTAATGATAGGGGTTTTGGCAAGTTTTATATATAGTATATATGGAACAATAAGAATTTGCAATGGGAATGTAATGTATGTAGAAAGCTTATATTATGAATCAGCAGCAATAGTAATCTTTTTTATAAAGATAGGAAAATATGTTGAAAGTAAAAATAAAGACAAAACAAAAGAGGCATTACAGCAATTAATGAGCATAACACCAAATCATGCAACTATAATAAGAAACGGAAAAGAAGAAACAGTAACACTTGATGAAATACAAAAAGGAGATATTGTTATTTGCAAGCCAGGAGAGAAAATTGCAGTAGATGGTGAAGTGGTAGAAGGAACAACACATATTAATGAATCATTTATAACAGGTGAAAGTGTTCCTGTAAAAAGAGAAGAAGGCTCAAAAGTAATTGCAGGAAGTATAAATTATGAAGGCACAATAAAATATAAAGCAGAAAAAATAGGTAAAGAATCAACTGTATCTGAAATTGTCAGATTAGTAGTAGAAGCAACAAATACAAAAGCACCAATAGCAAAAGTTGCAGATACAATAAGTGGATATTTTGTACCAACAATAATAGCAATAGCAATGATTGCATTTATAATATGGTTTTTAATTACTAAAAATGTTGCAATTGCAATAAATATACTTGTAACAATTCTAGTAGTAGCCTGTCCTTGTAGTCTAGGGTTAGCAACTCCACTAGCAATAGTAATAGCATCAGGAAATGCAAGTAAAAAAGGAATATTAGTAAAAACAAGTGAAGCATTAGAAAATGCACACAAAGTCAAAGCAATTTGCTTTGACAAAACTGGAACTTTAACAAAAGGAGAATTAACAATTTCTAAAATATATAATTACAGTAGTTTGCCTGAAAATGAAATTATAAAATTAGTAGCAAGTATAGAAAATAAATCTGAACACCCAATTGCAAGAGCAATTGTAAATGAAGCTAAGAGTTTAAAAATAGAACTAGAAGAAATTGCTGATTTTAAAGCTATTCCGGGATATGGTGTTAGTGCAACAATAAAAGAAAAAAGATATCTAATAGGAAATAAAAAATTAATGTTAGAAAACAATATTACAATTTTACAAGAGCAAAATGAATTAGAATTGGTCTCAGAAGGAAATAGTATCTTATTTATTGCAGAAAATCAAAATTTAATTACACTAATTGGTGTAAAAGATGTATTAAAAGACGAAAGTATAGATATAGTTAAAAAGCTACAGAAAAGAAATATTGAAGTTGTAATGCTAACAGGAGATAATGAAAAAACAGCAAATGCAATTGCAAAACAAATAGGAGTAGATAAAGTAATTGCAAATGTATTACCAAAACAAAAAGCAGAAGAAATCAAAAAATTAAAACAAAAAGGGCTTGTTATGATGTGTGGAGATGGCATTAATGATAGTGTAAGCCTTGTTACTGCTGATATTGGAGTGTCAGTTTCAAGTGGTACAGATATTGCAATGGATAGTAGTAATGTTGTGCTAATGAATGACAACTTAGAAAAAATTGAAGATTTATTATCTATAAGTCAGAAGACAATTACAAATATTAAACAAAATTTATTCTGGGCATTTTTCTACAATATTTGTATGATTCCAATTGCCTGTGGAGTTCTAGAACCATTAGGAATTGTTATGAATCCAATGATGGCTGCTTTTGCTATGACAATTAGCAGTTTAACGGTTATTCTTAATGCACTTAGATTAAAACGAATGGATAATTAGTAAAATAAAACACACAACATATTATGTTTTATGTTGTGTGCTTTATTTTACTTATTTCTTTCTTGTAACTTTTGATTAAATTTATTTACTAAGTTTTTATCAATTGAATTTCTTATACAGAAAATCAATCCTGCAAGGGCATAGATACAAATTACAATAATTATATTTAACATTTCAATATTTTTACTATATATATTAGTATTTCCTAATATACATAACATTACTAAAATAAGAAGTATAAATGTTAAAATTGTTATAAAAACAAATTTGTAAGGATTGCTTGTAGCATATTTTTCATTAAATTTTTTATAACAATTTAATAGTATAGCAAGTAAGTAGTAAGCAATTCCTGAAACTATAACTTGAGTAATTAAAATTTTTATATTTTGCAATTGCTGTATTTCTGCAATAAATGTATTTTCTCCTGATATAAAGTATACACTAACATATGCCATAATAAGTAATGTTACACCTAATGTAAAGCCTGATAATGATTTCAATAAAATTTTTTTCATAATAAATCAACTCCTTTTACTACATTCCTAAAAATTTTTTTATCTTTGGTATATATCTTCTTGATGAATAAGATTTGTTACCACTTTTAAAGTTAAATATTAATGTACCAACAATTTTAAAATCAATATCTTTAACTTTATCAAAGTTAATTATTTCTGAATTAGATATTCGTATAAATGAATTGTGGTCTAATAAATTTTCTATTTCATAAAGTCTATTTTTAGTTGAATATATTTCGTTTGAACACCTAACGTAAACTTTTCCGTTTTCAGAATATATTGATTCAATTTCGTTTTGACCTAAAATGTATAACTTTTGGTCTTTATAAGTTTGTAAAGTTTCTTGGGTTATGTTTGATATTTTGTCAATTATAACAGATAATTCTGAAGTCATTTGATTTGTTAATATTAAAATTTGTGGATTTTCATAATTTTTATCAATTTTTACTTCTATGTTCATTTTTTATCTTCCTTTCATATTTTCTTGATATTAGAATAACACAAACTTAGTATTTTTGCACTAATTTTTGAATAAATGGTATTTTTAGATAAATATGTGGTTATAAATAGTGCGAAAAATGTGAATAATTTTATTGACTTATTAAAATTATATTATTATAATGTAGATGAATTATAATTGAAAGGTGGTTAATAAAGATGGATAACGAAAAGTATGAAATCATTAAAAATGGACAAGGCTTTATAGCAGCCTTAGATCAAAGTGGAGGAAGCAGTAGCAAAACATTAAAAGCATATGGAATACCAGAAAGCGAATATAACACAGAAGAAGAAATGTTTAATCTAATACATGAAATGAGAAAAAGAGTATTCACAAGTAAATCATTTACAAGTGAACATATATTAGGAGCAATATTATTCGAAAAAACAATGTTATCAAAAGTAAATGATGAATTTACAGCAGATTATTTATGGAATCAAAAACACATAGTATCATTCTTAAAAGTTGATAAAGGACTTCAAGATGAAAAAGATGGTGTTAAATTAATGAAACCAATACCAGAATTAGAAACAGAATTAAAAGAAGCAAACGAAAAACATGTATTTGGAACAAAAATGAGATCAGTAATATATGAACCAAATGCTGAAGGAATAAAAGCAATAGTTGCACAACAATTTGAATTTGCAAAAACAATATGTGATGCAGGTTTAGTGCCAATTATTGAACCAGAAGTTGATATAAATGCACCAGAAAAAGAAAAATGTGAAGAAATCTTAAAAGATGAAATCAAAAAACAATTAGACAACTGGAACAAGGAAGATAAAATAATGTTCAAATTCACAATTCCAACAGTTGCAAATCATTATTTAGAATTATATGATTATGAATGTGTTGTAAGAATAGTTGCTTTATCTGGTGGATATGATATTGACAAAGCTGTAGAATTATTAACAAAAAATAATAGAATGATAGCAAGCTTCTCAAGAGCATTATTACAAGACTTAAATGCAAATCAAACTCAAGAAGAATTTGATACAAAATTAAATGATGTTATAGTTAAAATCTATAATGCATCTATATCATAATAAAGCAAAGCAGATAATTTTTGAATTATCTGCTTTTAGCTAATATATATAAAGAGTTAACTTAGTTATAAATGATTTGTAAATATATAAATGAGAATGTTTATGAATTGGATTTTAAAAAACGAAAATGTCAGATAAAATATTGTTGGTAATTGAGTAAAATAATTCATAAAAACGTCATGGCTTATATAAAATAAAAGAGAAAATAAAGTTTTCAAAATATCTCATCAAGATTGAGAAAAAATAATATAATAATTTTTAGGATGAAACTAAATAAGAGGGTGTGAAAATGGGAGTACTTGAATTAGTATTATTAAGCATTGGATTAGGAATGGATGCTTTTGCAGTATCAGTTTGCAAAGGAATTTCAATGAAAAAAATGAACTGGAAAAAAGCAATTACAATAGGACTATATTTTGGAGGTTTTCAGGCATTGATGCCAGTAATTGGATATTATTTGGGTTCTGCATTTGAGAGCTTGATAACAAATATTGACCATTGGATTGCATTCATACTACTTGGAATTATTGGTGGAAAGATGATAAAAGATTCATTTGCAACAGAAAGTGAAAATTGCAATGATGATGTAAGCTTTAAAACAATGTTTGTTTTAGCTGTTGCAACAAGTATAGACGCATTAGCAGTTGGAATTACATTTGCATTCTTAAATGTAAATGTAATTTTAGCAGTGAGCCTAATTGGAATTATCACATTTTGTTTATCAGTAATAGGAACAAAAATAGGAAGCCAATTTGGAGATACATATGAAAGAAAAGCAGAATTAGTAGGAGGATGTATTTTAATTTTATTAGGAACAAAAATATTGTTAGAACATCTAATTGCATAATTTATAATGCACAGAATGTTGCCACTGTATTAATACAATGCCGAAAACACAAAATTTTATTAATATATTGAAAAAATATATCTTTTATTATATACTATATTAGTAAAGAATTATAAAGTTACTTATGTAATGAAAAAATAAAACTTTTAAAGGAAGAGCAAGAAGAAAAATTAAAACAAGAAAGAGAATTAAGGGAAAAATATAATCCTGACAATATTTTTAAAAAGAAAAATGTAGATAAAAATATGCAAATAGATAATGTTCAATTGATTGAAATAAAAGAAACTTCCTGGTTTAAGAGAACATTAAATAAAATATTAGATTTTTTCGGAAGAAAAAAATAGTGTAAAAGAAGCCAATTTGGAAGCTGCCGAAAAAGTAACCGGAAAAGGTTTTCAAAAGATAGTGAGTTGGAAAACTATTTTCTAATTCACTATTTTTATGTTCTATAATAGGAAAGGAAAGATGAAAAATGGAAAAATCAAAAGTATATTTTACTAAAGAAATTACACCAGAAAGTGTAGTAAAAATGTATGAAACTCTTGAAGTAAATTTGCCAGGAAAAGTAGCAGTAAAGCTACATTCAGGAGAACAAGGAAATCAAAATTATATTAGACCAGAATTTGTAAAAGCAATTGTAGAAAAGGTAAATGGAACAGTTGTAGAATGTAATACTGCATATGGAGGAGCTAGAAATACAACAGAAAAACATGAAAAATTAATGGAAGAACATGGTTGGACAAAATACTTTAATGTAGATATAATGGATGCAGAAGGAAATGACTTAGAGCTAGATATTCAAAATGGAAAAGTAATTAAGAAAAATTATGTTGGCAGACATATTCAAAATTATGATTCAATGTTAGTATTATCACATTTTAAAGGTCATCCAATGGGAGGATATGGAGGAGCATTAAAACAATTATCAATTGGCTGTGGTTCTTCAGAAGGAAAAGCTTGGATACATTCAGCTGGTGTAACAAAAGACCAAGAAAAATTATGGGATAACTTGCCAGAGCAAAATAAATTCTTAGAAGCAATGGCAGATGCAGCATCATCAGTTCATAACATGTTTAATGGAAACATTGTATATATAAATGTTATGTGTAATATGTCTGTTGACTGTGATTGTTGTGCAGTTGCAGAAGATCCATGCATGAAAGATGTTGGAATTCTTGTAAGTACAGATCCAATAGCAGTAGATCAAGCATGTATAGATATAATATATAATTCAAAAGATCCAGGAAGAGATCACTTTGTAGAAAGAGTTGAAAGACAAAATGGAGTTCATACAATAGAAGCTGCAAATGAACTTGGATTTGGTTCAAGAGAGTATGAATTAATAAATATTGACTAAATATGATTGAAATTGAGGCAATTTTTTGATAAAATATGTATGTATTTAAATTAAGTATTTTTATTAAAATAATTTCCTTTTTAGGAATTGACATATAGTAACTAATAAAACAGCACATAATTATGGAGGAATGTACTTACTATGACTGATCTGAGGAAAATTCTTGAAAAAGAGATGGAAAAATCCGGAGGAGCCGCTAAATTGGTTAAACGTGAATATAACATGACAGAAAAGGATTTGGAGACAATAAAAAGAGACGAAAAAACTCTGAATGCTGTGCTTAAAGCAAATCAAGCAATGAGACTCAGAAGTTTTGAAAAAGCTTCAAACCAATTTCTTAAGTAATGTATTTATGGATAGCTATTTAGCATATCACAAATTGATTTGTAAAGAGGATGCCATAATTTGCTATCCTCTTTATTTTTAAGACCTTATTATAAATAGTGGCTGAAAGAAATGAAAAAAGAAACTAAATAATAATCAGAAAGTGAGACGCAAATTTTATGACATATAAATATATATACAAAACACCAGAGAAACTTTCAAATATGATAATGAATAGTGATGGAGAATACCTGACAGGATTATGGTTTGAAGGTTCAAGAAACAGCATTATGAGAAGATGTAAATGGTGTAATTTAAATAATCCTAAATATATAGAATATCACGATAAAGAATGGTGTAAACCTAATTACGATGAAAAATATTTATATGAAATGCTAATTTTAGAATCTTTTCAAGCAGGTCTGTCTTGGGAATGTGTATTAAACAAAAGGGACGATTTTAGAAAAGCATTTGATAATTTTGATATAGATAAAATATGCAACTATACAGAAGATAAAATTGAAGAATTATTACAAAATAAAAAGATTATAAGAAATAAACTAAAAATAAATGCAACTATAAATAATAGCAAAATTTTTAAGAAAATTCAAAATGAATATGGGACATTTTATAAGTATTTAAGGACTTTTACAAATAATAAAATTATTTATGAAATTGATAAGACTACAAATGAGTTGTCAGATAGTTTGTCAAAAGATTTGAAAAAAAGAGGAATGAAATTTGTAGGAAGTACAATTATATACTCATATTTGCAAGCAATAGGAGTTATATATTCACATGATAAAGAATGTTTTATGTATAAGAAAGGAAGGAATTAAAATGAAAGATGTAAAAATTTCAAATGATATAATATATATTGGAGCCGATGACAAAGATATTGATTTATTTGAAAATCAATATAAAGTTCCAAATGGAATCTCATATAATTCATATGTTATAAAGGATGAAAAAATTGCAATAATGGAAACAATTGATAGAAGAAAAACAGATGAGTGGCTAGAAAGTTTAGAGAAAGCTTTAAATGGTAGAAAACCGGATTATTTAATAATTTCACATTTAGAACCAGATCATGCATACAACATAGGAACAGTAATAAAGAAATATCCTAATATAAAATTAGTAGGAAATAGTAAAACATTTGCATTTTTACCTCAGTTTTTTGACATCGAAGATTTAGAAGAAAGAAAAGTTGAAGTAAAAGAAGGAGATACTTTAGAACTAGGAAAACATAAATTACACTTTATAATAGCTCCTATGGTACACTGGCCAGAAGTAATGATGGAATATGAAGAAACAGAAAAAATATTGTTTTCTGCTGATGGTTTTGGAAAATTTGGTACTTTAGATACAGATGAAGATTGGGACTGTGAAGCTAGAAGATATTATTTTAATATAGTTGGAAAATATGGTATGCAAGTACAATCTGTATTAAAAAAGGCAAGTAAATTAGATATAAAAACAATCTGTCCATTACATGGTCCAATTTTAAGAGAGAATTTAGGATATTACATTAATAAATATGATATATGGAGTAAATATGAAACTGAAAGTGAAGGAGTTTACATAGCATGTGCTTCAATACATGGAAATACATTAAAAGTATGTGAAAAATTAAAAGAAATTTTAGAAAAAAAAGGTGCAGCAAAAGTCGTATTAGCTGATTTATCAAGAGAAGACTGGGCAGAAGCGGTCGAAGATTCATTTAGATATGGAAAAATAGTTTTTGCATCAGCAACATATGATATGGGAATATTTACTCCAATGAGAGATTTATTATTAAATTTAAAAGAAAGAAATTATCAAAACAAAAAAGTTGCAATTATAGAAAATGGAACTTGGGCACCTAATGCAGCAAGATGTATGAAAGAAATTATTTCTACAATGAAAAATATTGAAATAGTTGAACCTGTTATAACTATAAAATCAACTTTAAAAGAAGAGAATATTGAAAAATTAAATGAATTAGCTAAAAATTTACTAAAATAAGTAGTGGAGGAAATTTGAAAAATGATAAAAGTAATGTTTGTATGTTTAGGCAATATATGTCGTTCTCCTATGGCAGAATTTGTTTTTAAAGATATAGTAAAAAAACAAGGACTAGAAAAAGAATTTTATATAAAATCTTCTGCAACTTCTAGTGAAGAAATAGGAAATGATATTCATTATGGTACTCGTAATAAGCTGATACAAGAAGGAATATCATTTGAAAAAAGAGAGGCAACTAAATTAAAAACAGAAGATTATGAAAAGTATGATTATATTATTGGCATGGAAAAGGCAAATATTATAAATATACAGAGAATAGTTGGAAGAGATGTTGATAATAAAGTGTATAGATTATTAGATTTTTCAAATAATCCAAGAGATATTGCAGATCCTTGGTATACAGGAAATTTTGAAATTACATTTAATGATATAGTTGAGGGTTGTAATGGATTTTTAGAGTATCTAAAAAGTAATGGAAGAATAAGTTCGGAGGAGTAGTATGAAATATATAAAAATAGTATTGAAAATATTGTTACTTTTATGTTTAATAGTACTGAGTATGAGTTTTGTAATTAAACATATAGTTATAGATACTTTTTCACAAGAAATTCTTTCTAAAAAAGTGTCGGGATATTTACTTGACGAAATTGTTTATGATGTAGATATAAATGAACTAGGAAAAATAGAAGATAATATTAGAAATAGCAAAACTACCAAGAAGATTGCAGCTAAATTTATAGAGACAGTAGTAGAAAATGTTATTGGTAATGAAAAAATAAAAATGGATATAGAAAATGAAGTGGATATATTAATAAAAGATTATATGCCTAAGGAAACATCAGAAGAAAAATTACAAAATATGAGGAAAAATACGATTAAGCAAATTACTAGAATAGAAAGCGGATTACAAGATGGACTAATAGAGGATTCAGAAAATACTTACTTAACGATTTTTAAAATATATAATTTAATTACAAATATGTATTTTAGAATAATTATATTGATTGTAACTGTTATACTTACACTAGTTTTAATTGTATTAGAAAAAATTAGAGCATTAAAATCCATAAGGAATGTTAGCTTAATAACTACAGTATTTTTGATAGTGATGTTTATAATTATTAAATTAATGACTGATTTTATTGATCAAAAATTCGCAGGGGGCTGGTTGCAAGAGATTAATATAGATTCACTAACTATATCTATTATACTAGGAGTCATAATTAGTAGTTCGTTATTCTTAATATATAAACACATAAATAAAACAGATAATTAGTTGATAATTATCTGTTTTTGTGCTATAAAGGTAATTAGTAGGAGAAGAAATATGAATTCAAGAAAATATTTAAACAGAAATGATGATGATGATAAATTAATAGTCGTACCAGATAGTAGAAAATTTTCCAATAAAGAGATTGAAGCATTAACAGAATTTCAAGAAAGATTTTTTGAGCATGAAATTATTAGAGAAAATATAGAATTTAATAGTTTAATTCCTGAATTAAGTGTATCCAATATGCATATAAGCAAAAAATTTTACGTGGATTTAGGATTTCAGGTAAGATATGAAAGAAAAGAAGATAAATTTTGCTTTTTACAACTAGAAGAAAATCAGATAATGATAGAAGAGGATAATAATAATTAGAATACTGGAAAGCTGGAATATCCATATGGTCGAGGCATTAATATAAGCATGACAATTTCAGATGTTGAAAAAATGTATAATAAATTAAAAGAGAAAGATATCAAGTTTTTTCTAGATTTAGAAGTTCATGAATACAGAGTTAATGATAAAATTTCTTTGGATAAAGAATTTTTAGTGCAAGATCCAGATGGATATTTGTTAAGATTTAATAATTAAAAGGAGAAAGTTTTGTGAAAGATAAATATAAGAATATTCAATTAACTCGGAGAAATAGATAAGGCAAATTGTGTAACACATTCAGGTAAGTTCCATGTAGATGACGTTATCTCTACAATATTTCTTAGTAAAATTAGAGAAAATATAATTTTAATAAGAGTACCAACTATAGATGAAAAAATGAATATATCAAATAAAATTGTTTATGATATAGGATTTCGGAGAATTTGACCATCATCAAAAAAATAGAAATGGACAAAGAGAAAACGGTATTTACTATTCATCAATAGGATTACTATGGAAAAAGTTTGGTAAGGAATATTTAAAAAAATTAAAAGTTAAAAATATAGATAAAACATTTGAATATATGGATAAAGAATTAATCCAATATATTGATGCAATAGACAACATGCAATTAGAACATTTAGAAAACAAAACATTACCTGATTTTATAAAATTATGCAATCCCAAATGGAATGAGAAAATAACTGAAAATGAAGCTTTTATAAATGCATTAAAACTAGCAGATGAATTTTGGAGAATTTATATAAAACATGCTATTGCAGAGGTAGAAGCCATAGAAATTATTTTAGAAAGTATAAATAAGTGCAAAGAATGCTATTTGATATTTGATGTAGAAATGCCATACAGAAAAGCAATTAAATACATTAATAATAACAAAGTAAAATATATAATTTTTAAATCCAGAAGAGAAGGATATGATATTAGAACTTTAGTTGATTCTTGTAAATTTAAAGATGACATATCACAAGAACCCGATATAAATGTTGCTAAAAAAATAACTGGAATAGATGATTTGATATATGCTGATGTTAATGGTAAATTATGCTGCACAAAAACATTAGAAAGTGCTATTAAAATAATAAAATATAATGAGGAAGATTAGCTTGTTAAGTGTATGATAGTTTCTAAATATTATGCTGGGGAGAAAAATACGAAAAATTATTAACATTTTTTTCAATGCAACTAATAGTAGCATTAATGTAAAGAAAAGTTTATTTAAAAAATACATTAAAACAACTATAATTGCAGATGAAGGAGATGAAAAAAATGATTTTTGAAAAATTACCCAAAGCAGAAGAAAGAAGCAAAAAAACATATAGTATAACTTTTGGGATAGTATTTGTTTTATTATATTCAGGAATATTACAACAAATTATCTATAGTAAATTCAAATTATCGTATATATCAGAATTTATAATTACTTTTATAATACATTCTATATGTGCAATTATTTTATATAAAACTTTAAAATTTACTTTTAGAAGAGATATTAAGTATTTTAAAAAAAGTACGAAAGATTATATTAAATATGGTATTTCAACATTAATTGTATTTGGATTTGTGGAATTAGTAATACAAAATATAATAATAATTTTTACAGGCGGTGTATCATTAAATGAAGCAGATGTTAAAACATTACCAATAATATATCAATTGATTTTTGGAGTATTAATAGATTCTTTTATAGAAGAATGTATGTTTAGAGGATTGATAAGAAAACTTATAAGTAATAAGTATGCATATTTAATAGTAAGTTCAGTGATATTTGGGGCAATGCATGTAATATATGAAATAAATAATCCGAAAAATTTACTATTTATATTTGTATATTCAATTGCTGGGTTTGCATTAGCATACAATTATGAAAAAACTGATAATTTAGTTTCGCCGATAGTAATGCATAGCATAAGTAATTTATTTAGTATTATATTAAGTGTTATATAATTTGAAAGGAAGTAAAATATGAAATTTAATGAAAATTTAAAATATTTAAGAAAAGAAGAAAAAATGACACAAGAAAATTTAGCAGAAAGACTGAATGTATCAAGACAAGCAGTAACTAAATGGGAAAGTGGGCAATCTTTACCAGATATTGAAAATTTGAAACAAATTGCTGATTTGTTTGGAGTTACTATGGATAGTTTAGTAGGAGACGTAGAGAGCAAAAAAGAATCTAATATTAACAAAAAGATTAATGATATTGGATATTTTATTTTTGGGGCAATTATATTATTAATAGGAATTTTCTTTTCTATTTATAGTTTTATTGAAAAAATAACTTCTAGTGAAGATATAAAAGTAATTTCATCAATTATATTAGGAGGAATTCTATTTATAAGTTTTGTTTTAATGATTAAATTATATCTAAAAGATACAAAAAGTGAAATTATAAATATGAAACCAACAGAAGAAGGAAAAAAAGAACGAAGAAAAAGATTGAAAAAAAAGTGTATAATGGAAATAAAAGGAATGCTTATGTTTGGATTAATAAATAATATTTATTTTTTGCCTGATGGAATTGGTATATATTTCTGGAAAATTCTGGAATGGATTTTAAGTAGTATAATATTAGTTGCAATTATAGCAATAATAGAAAATAAAAAAATTGAAGATAAAGTAAAAAAACTAAATCAAATGGAATAGACATATAATTTATTCAAATAAATTTTCTAAAAAGTATTGACTTAGAGTCAACTCAAAGTGTTATATATAGATTAAGGAGGGATTAAGTATGGAAAAACAAACTGCAGGTAGAGAAAATTTAGGAGAATTAGTACCTAAATTTGCAGAATTAAATGATGATGTATTATTTGGAGAAGTATGGTCAAGAGAGGACAAAATGTCACTAAGAGATAGAAGTTTGCTACTATATCAGCATTGATGGCACAAGGATTGTTTCCTCAACTAAAATCACATTTTATACTAGTAAAAAAACATGGAGTAACAAAACAAGAGGCAATAGAAATTGTAACACAATTGGCATTTTATTGTGGATGGCCTAAAGCATGGAGTGCATTTGCATTAATAAAAGAAGTATATGGAGATGAAGCAACAAAAGAAGAACATGGAGGAGTTTTTGGACAAGGAGAGCCAAATGTGAATTTTGCACAATACTTTGTTGGAAATTCATATTTGAAGCCATTAGCCAAAACAGATAATATGTTTATTGCAAATGTAACATTTGAACCAATTAGTTTAGCCATATAGCCATTGAAGTGCCAGGAGAAAATACTTCAAATGAATGGTGCGAAAAAGTATCAGATGAGGAATATAACAAATTACCAGAATAAAAACATATCTAATAAAGATAATAATTAAAGACAGCAATTAGCTGTCTTTAATTATAGCTTTTTATGTATAAGGCTTTAGCAATATAAGGTGTTATTTCTTTAAACTTATACCAACCGGAGCTTTTATTATCGTTTTTACCGCCATTAGGGTTCGAAACATATACCATATCTTTGTCATCAGCAGCAAGTAAAACCATATAGTGAGAAGCGGTAGTCCAACGATTGGCATGTGGCTTGTGCCATACACAAATCAAAATAGGTCTGTTTGTTTGCAAGTGTTCTTGCAATTTCTGCTGAGAGAAATGAGCTTTATCATAATAAAAATCAGTATTTTTTATATCAAATGTATTAGATAATTCTTTAGAAAGAGAGTTATATTCTAACTTTGGGTAATATTTTTGCCTTAAATCTTCTGGTGTGTATTGTTTATTATATCCACTCAAAATAATTGCAAGAGCTGTTATACCACAACCATTTTCGGCCATAGTGCCACCCCAATATTTATTATTGCTCCAAGGTGAATCGCCATTTTGTTTATATTCAATATAAGTCTTTTTATAATTTTCATTAGTTGTGAAAGTAGAAAAATAACCATCTGTATTTTGAGTTTTTTCTTGACCTATTCCAGAATAATTTTTATTTATATCTTGTTTAATTGTTTTTGATGACGAGTCTTTAAAAAATAAATATATTATGACAAATATTATTAACAATAGCATTATTCTTTTTTTCTTCATTTGATTTTCTCCTTAATATTGGCTTGATTACATTATACAACTGAATTGGAGAATATGTTTTAAGAAATACTTAAACAATTATTAATATTTTCTTATGGCTAGTTATGATATATTTAATTTCTAATGAATATTAACTTAATAATGAGATATAATAATAGCATTCACTTCGCAAAAATGAAAATATTTACTTTTTGCGAAATGAATGTTATAATATATTTGGCTCTTGAAATAAATAAAATCATGCTAAACCTTACAGAAATGTAAGGTTTCTTTTATAGAAAGTATGATATAATAGCAAAGGAGGAAAAATAAATGCCAAAGATATTAATAATAGAAGATGATGAAAAACTAAGAGAAGAATTAAAAATATTTCTAAACAAAAATGGATATAAAGCAACAACATTAACAACATTTGACAACACAATACAAGACATATTGCAAACAAATCCAGACTTAATATTATTAGATATAAATTTGCCAAATACAGATGGAGAATATATCTGTAAAGAAATTAGAAAGCAATCAAATATGCCAATAATTATTGTGACAAGTAGAGATAATGAATTAGATGAATTACTTTCAATAAATAATGGAGCAGATCACTATATTACAAAACCATTTAACATACAGATTTTACTTGCTAAAATAGGTTCATTATTAAGAAGAACAAATATGCAAGAAGTAAATGATAAAATAGATGCAAAAGATTTTATATTAAACACATCAAATAATACAATTGAAAAAGATGGAAAGATAATAGAATTAACTAAAAATGAATATAAAATTTTTAAATACCTAGTACAAAATAGAGGAAAAATAGTATCAAGAGAAGACATAATGGAATGTTTATGGGAAAGTGAAAGTTTTATAGATGATAATACATTAACAGTTAATATTACTAGATTAAGAAATAAATTAGAAGAATTAGAATTAAAAGAACTATTAGAAACCAAAAGAGGACGAGGGTATATTTTTAAAAGAGGAGCAAACTAAATGAATTTTAAGTTATTTTTAAAAGAGAAAGCTATAACTATTTTATTATTACTATTTAGTATTATTACAATAGAGATATTCTTGATGGCATATAATGTAGGAATGTTTATAAAAATATATATTCCACTTATAATAATGGGATTATATGTTGTTTCAATAGCTATAGAATATTTTAAAAAGAAAAAATTTTATGACAATCTATCAAACATGCTGGAAGAGTTAGAAGAAAAATATTTAATTACAGAAATTATAAATACTCCTGATTTTTTAGAAGGGAAAATATTAAAGAACACAATAGAAGCAATTGATAAATCAATGTTAGAAAATGTAAACAAATACAAATATATGACAGAAGACTATAAAGAATATATAGAATTATGGATACATGAAATAAAAATACCAATAGCAGCTAGTAAAATGGTAATAGAAAACAATAAAAATGAAGTAACAAAAAGTATAGATGAAGAACTAAATAAAGTGGAAAACTATATTGAACAAGCCTTATTTTATGCAAGAAGTAACACTGTAGAAAAAGACTATTATATAAGAAAAGTTGTTTTAAAAGAAATTGTAAATGAAAGTATTAAAAAGAATAAAAGTAGTTTAATACAAGAAAAGATTTCTATTAATATTCATAACTTAGATATAGAAGTTAATACAGATAATAAATGGATAGTATTTATATTAAATCAAATTATACAAAACAGTATTAAATACCGAAAAAAGGAAAAATCTATAATCGAAATATATGCAAATCAAGGAAAAGAAAATGTAATTTTATATGTTAAAGATAATGGAATAGGAATAAGACAAGGAGAAATTACAAGAGTTTTTGAAAAGGGATTTACAGGGACAAATGGAAGATTATCAAATAAAAAATCAACAGGAATAGGTCTATATTTATGCAAAAAGTTATGTAATAAATTAGGAATAGGAATAGAGCTAAATTCAGTACAAAATGAAGGAACAGAAATTAGGTTGGTATTTCCACAAAGTAGCTATGTTGAATTAAAGTAAAAAGAAACAATTATTGAAAACTTACAAAAATGTAAGGAAACTGTAAGCTAAATCGATGGCAACTTACATCAAAATAACTTATAATAATTTTAAAGTTAGAAAAAAATGAAAGTTGAAAAATAACTACAATTTGGACTTTAGAAAGGAAAGGTATTAAAAATGGAAAAAATATTAGAAGTAAAGAATATTGAAAAATACTATGGAAACAAATCAAATTTAACAAAAGCCATAGACAATATTAATTTTGATGTAAACAAAGGCGAATTTGTTGGAATTATGGGAGCAAGTGGTTCTGGAAAAACAACATTATTAAACTGCATTTCTACAATAGACAGAGTAACAGCAGGACACATAATCATAAATGGTGAAGACATCACAAAGCTAAAAGGAAATAATTTAAACAAATTTAGAAGAGAAGAACTAGGATTTATATTTCAAGACTTTAACTTATTAGATACTTTAACAGCTTATGAAAATATAGCTTTAGCATTAACAATTCAAAAGGTAAAGGCAAATGAAATTGATAGAAGAGTAAACGAAATAGCAGGTAAATTAGGAATTAAAGAAATTCTTACAAAATATCCTTATCAAGTATCAGGTGGTCAAAAACAAAGAATTGCATCAGCAAGAGCTATTATAGCAAATCCAAAATTAGTTTTAGCAGATGAACCAACAGGAGCATTAGATAGTAAATCAGCGAGACAACTGTTAGAAAATTTTGAACTATTAAATCAGAAAATGAATGCAACTATTTTAATGGTAACACATGATGCATTTACAGCTTCTTATGCTAATCGAATTTTATTTATAAAAGATGGAAAAATCTTTAATGAATTAATAAAAGGAAATGATACAAGAAAACAATTTTTTGAAAAAATAATAGAGGTGCAAACACTTCTTGGAGGTGATTTGAACGATGTTATTTAAATTATCTATAAGAAATATGAAAAAAAGCTTCAAAGATTATGCAATTTATTTTTTAACATTAGTATTAGGTGTGGCAATATTTTATATGTTTAACTCAATAGATAGTCAACAGGCAATGCTAAAAGTATCAGAATCTACAAGAGATATTATAAAACTTATGATTTCATTGCTTGGATATGTGTCAGTATTTGTAGCAGTAGTATTAGGATTACTAATTGTATATGCAAATAACTTTTTAATTAATCGAAGAAAAAAAGAATTTGGAATATATATGACACTTGGAATGGGAAAAAGGCAAATATCAAAAATAATACTTATGGAAACGATATTAGTAGGAATTATATCACTAATTGTAGGATTAGTGATAGGTGTATTTGCATCGCAATTTATGTCAATATTAGTTGCTAAAATGTTTGAAGCGGATATGAGCAAGTTTCAATTTGTATTTTCAAAAGATGCTTGTATAAAAACTTGTATCTATTTTGCCGTAATGTATGTAGCTGTAATGTTTTTTAATACATTTACAGTTTCAAGATACAAATTAATTAATCTGCTAAATGCAAGTAAGAGAAATGAAAATGTAAAAATAAAAAATCCTATTATATGTATTTTAGTATTTTTAGAAGCTGTAACTATACTTGGATATGCTTATTGGAAGGTAACAGGAGATGTTTGGAGTTTAACAACGGCTGATAAAATTTTACCACCTATTTTAATGGGAATAGTTGGAACAGTAGCAGTTTTTTGGTCTTTATCAGGATTTATAATACAGATAGTTCAAAAAATGAAAAATGTTTATTTTAAAAATACTAATATATTTGTATTAAGACAAATAAATAACAAAATTAATACTATGGTTGTAAGCATGAGTGTAATATGTTTAATGCTGTTTATGACAATTTCAATACTTTCTTCAAGTTTAGCATTAAGAAATACAATGCAAAGAGAATTAATTGAAATGACACCTGTAGATTTGAATTTGTATAAAACAGCTAATTTACCAGAAAAATATTTACAATATGGAACTTATGGAAAAGAGATAACATCAACACCTGAAGCAAGAGCAGATTCAAAAATACCTATTACTGAAACTTTAAAAAATAATGGTTTAGATATGAATGTCCTAAAAGACATTGTGGAAATAACAGTATATTCTACAAATGATTTGACTTTGAAAGATTTTTTTGGAGATAAATATGCAGAAATAAAAACTAAATATCCAAATCTTTTGTATGGTACAGCAGAACAGTTGGTAAAGATATCTGATTATAATAAAATTGCAAAACTATATGGAATTAATCAATATGAATTAAATAATGATGAATATATTGTACTTTGTGATTTTGATTCACAAAAAGAATTAAGAGATGAAGCATTAAAAAATGGAGACAATGTTTTAAATATAGCTGGAAAACAATATAAATCAAAATATAATGAATGTAAAACAGGATATATTCAAATGTCTACTAGCCATACAAATACGGGAATTATATTAGTTCCAGATGATTGTGAATTGACAGAAGATATGAAAGAACAATATTTATTATCTGCAAATTATAATGCAGATACGAAAGAAAGAAAAGAAGAAATAGAAAAGATATTTGTTGATGATAATTCTGAACTTTTACAAAATTTAGATAAAAATGGTTTAAATATTGACGGAAAAACGAAAATAGCTCTTATGGAAGCAAGTGTAGGTCTAGCAACTATTGTAACATTTATAGCAATTTATTTAGGAATTATATTTCTAATTGCAAGTTCAGCTATTTTAGCTTTAAAACAATTAACAGATAGTTCAGATAATAAGCAAAGATATATAATTTTAAGAAAAATTGGTTGTGATGAAAAGATGATCAATAAAGCATTATTTAGACAAATTGGAATATTTTTTGGAGTTCCACTTGTTCTTGCAATTATACATTCTGTATTTGGAATACAATTTGCAATTACAATAATGTCTGGTCTAGCAAGTAAAAAAGACTTATTACCATCAGCTATTGCAACAGTTATTATTATAGGTGTTATATATGGTATATATTTCTTAGCTACTTATTTAGGAAGTAAAAATATTATTAAAGAAGATGAATAAAAAATTATAATTCTATTTTGATTAAGAATTATAGACTTTTTGAAATAAATATATTAAAATAAAAAGTAAGTGTGCGCCCAGCAAAGGGTAAGTAATCTAACGGGTGGAAATCACGTCTGGTTAAGATCTAACCAACCACCAGTAGCGAGTTTTGTGCTTATGACAGTAATGTTATGAGTAAAGTGTAGACAGCAAGGAAACTTCACATAATAAAATTATAAAAAGTACTGATGATAGTTCTATTTCGTACTAACTTAATAAAGTGCGAAATAGGACTATTTTATATTAAAAACGGTTGAAAATTATCTGCTTTTGTGCTAGGATAATAAAAAACGAAACAGTAAATTATGGGAGAATATAAGTATGAAAATAAAACAGCAAAAGCAGATAAAAGAATTTATAATAAAAAATTTAAAATGGATTATATTATTCATTTGCTTAATTGGATTTTTAGCACTAACAGAAGACGTATTTAACAAAGAAATAATGGATGGAGATATAATAGGGTATAAATTAATATCAAAATTTTTAATATCTGATTTTACAATACCAATAGCAAAGTTTATCACTAATTTTGGAGGAGCTATATTTTTAATAGTATTAACAATTATTTTACTTATATCAATAAAAAACAAAAAAATTGGATTATCGATATTCTCAAATTTAGCTATAATTACAATATTAAACCAATTATTAAAAAGAGTATTACAAAGGCCTAGACCAACAGAGTATAGAATTATTGAAGAGACAGGATATAGTTTCCCATCAGGGCATTCAATGATAAGCATGGCTTTTTATGGTTATTTAATATATTTGATTTATAAATATGTTGAAAATAAGTATGTTAAGTGGATTTTGATTAGTTTGTTAAGTGTTCTAATTTGCTTGATTGGAGTTAGCAGAATCTATCTAGGTGTACATTATACAAGTGATGTTTTAGGGGGATTCTTGATATCTATATCTTATTTGGTTATTTATATTAGTGCAGTCAATAAGTTTTTAGTAGAAAAAAGAGGCTAATTAAACTAATTAGCACATTCTATTGAACTTGGTAAAAATGAAGGGAAGTAATATGATGGAATCAATAAAAGGCCTAACACACAAAGAAGTAGAAGAAAAAATAAAACAAGGAAAAACAAATAAAGTAAAAATAAAAACTAATGAAAGCATTTTAAAAATAATAAGAAAAAATATATTTACATATTTCAATTTGATTTTCTTAATATTAACAATTTTGCTTATTACGGCACATTCATATAGAAATTTAACATTTTTAGGTATTATAATAATAAACGTTCTAATTGGAATTATTCAACAAATAAGGTCAAAAATTACATTAGACAAACTATCATTGCTTGATAAAAATAAATATGTAGTAATCAGAGATGAAAATGAAGAAGTAGTAGATTCTGATAATCTTGTTGAAGGAGATTTAATAATTTTAGAGGCAGGAAAGCAAATTCCTGCTGATGCAGTAGTTGTTTCTGGAAAATTATATGTAAACGAATCATTATTAACAGGAGAACAAGATGAAATTGAAAAAGAGGTAAACTCTAAACTTATGTCTGGAAGCTTTGTTGTATCTGGAAAAGCAACAGTACAACTTACTAATGTAGGTGATGAATCTTTTTCAGCAAAAATAATGAAAGAATCCAAAAAAATAAAAGAAACAAAATCAGAAATGATTTCAGCAATTGATAACATTGTTAAATTTGCAGGAATAATAATAATTCCTATTGGAATGCTATTATTCATCAGTGCTTATGTTGCAAATGGTAGTGGTTATAAAGACAGTGTTAATTCAATGGTTTCAGCATTATTAGGCATGATTCCTGAAGGTTTATATTTATTAACAACAGTTGCATTAGCATTAAGCTCAATGAAACTTGCACAGAAAAAAATACTTCTTCATGATATGAAGAGTATTGAAAGTTTAGCAAGAGTTGATGTTTTATGTGTTGACAAAACAGGAACAATCACTAATAATACTATGAAAATTTTAGATATATTTGATAAAAAAGAAAATAGCATAATAAAGAACAAAGAAAATATAGGAATAGAAATCTTAGCAAAATACATAAACACAATTGAGGATACAAATATAACGATGGATGCGATAAAGGAGCAGTTGAAAGGAATTTCTAGTGAAAAACTATCTAACATAAAAAGAGAGAATTTTAATTCAAAAAATAAATTTTCTTTTGTAAAAATAGATGAAAATATAACCTATAAATTAGGAGCACCAGAAATATTATTAAATAATGAATATGAAGAATTAATTAACAAGAGAACAAAAAATGGTGAAAGAGTAATTGCTTTTGTTGAAGAAAAAAATAATGAAGTGATTCCTATTTTATTTATAAGTTTAAAAAATGAAATAAGAAAGAATGCAAAAGAAATCTTTGAATTTTTTGATAATAGACAAGTTCAAATTAGAGTTATTTCAGGAGATAACCCAATAACAGTATCATCAATTGCAAAACAGGCAGGAATTAAGGGATATGAAAAATATATTGATTGCAGAGAATTAAAGGATTATGCTGATATACGAAAAGCAGTGAAAAAATATGTTGTTTTTGGTAGAGTTAATCCAGAACAAAAAAGACAAATAATAAAAGCTTTAAAAGAAACTGGTTTAAAAGTAGCTATGACAGGTGACGGAGTAAATGATATTTTAGCGATGAAAGAAGCAGATTGTTCGATCGCGATTGGCTCTGGAGCAGATGCAGCCAGAGAAACAGCACAAGTTGTATTACTCGACTCAGATTTTGGAAAAATGAGGAACATTGTCTATGAAGGAAGAAAAAATATTAATAATATAACAAGGTCAGCATCACTATTTACTTATAAAAATATATTTTCAGTATTACTTTCTATATATTCAATAATTTTTGCAATGCAATATCCGTTAGAACCGAACCAAGTATCTTTAGGTAGTGCATTTACAATAGGTATTCCAGCATTTCTATTAACATTTGAAGAAAATCAAAAGAAACAGCAAAATGGAAATTTTATGAGAAAGGTATTTACAAACTCACTCCCTGCTGCAATAACATCTTTTTTAGCAATTGTTGCTATGGTCAGATTTTCAGACTTGTTTAATGTTGGTATAAAAGAAATTACAACAGCTTGTAGTTATTTATTCTTTACTGGGGGATTTTTAATATTGTATAAAATTATTAGACCATTAAACAAATATAGGACAAGCGTTATGTTTTTATGTATTTTAGGAATTATTTTAACAATTAATATAATACCAAACTTTTTTGCCATAAAAGAAATATCAGAAAGATCTGCAATACTTGTTACATTGTTTGCAATTGCAGAATTCTCAGTAATTAGATGGATTACTTTAATTCTAGATAAATTTGGAAAAAATAAGAAGGATGTGATTCTATGGAAAAAACAAATGTAATAAGTGGAGTTGAAGTAATAGATATTTCAGCTAAAAATTTTATTAAAACCATTATCCAGTAACAAGTGAATAAAGAATATTTTAAAAAATACTACACAAATAAGAAATAATGTGATACAATAAAAGACGAAAATTATAAGATAAAGGATAGAAACCTTGAAAATACAATAAAAAACAAAGAGGAGGTAAGAGTATGTCAGGACATAGCAAATGGCACAACATACAAGCAAAAAAAGGAAAAGCAGATGCTGCAAGAGGAAAAGTATTTACTAAATTAGGAAGAGAATTATTAATAGCAGTAAAGCAAGGTGGACCTGACCCTGCTGGAAATTCAAAACTAAAAGATGTAATAGCAAAATGTAAAGCAGCAAATATGCCAAATGATACAATAAATAATGCAATAAAGAAAGCATCAGGAGAAGGAAATGACGCTAACTATGAAGAAGTAGTATATGAAGGATATGGACCAAATGGAGTTGCAGTAATAGTAAATGCAAACACAGATAACAGAAATAGAACAGCAGCAGATGTAAGACATGTATTTGATAAAGCAGGAGGCAACCTAGGAACAACAGGATGTGTATCATATATGTTTGATAAAAAAGGTGTAATTGTAATAGAAAAAGCATCAACAGATATGGATGAAGAAGAATTAATGTTATTAGCATTAGATGCTGGAGCAGACGATTTTAATACTTCAGAAGAAGTATATGAAATAACAACAGCACCATCTAACTTTTCAGAAGTTAGAGAAAAATTGGAAGATGCTGGCTTAACATTTTTAGAGGCAGAGGTACAAATGGTACCAACAACAACTGTTGCACTAGATGATGCTGGTATTGAAAAAATGGAAAGATTAATAGAGAGACTAGAAGAATTAGATGACGTAATGGATGTATACCATAACTGGGAAGAATAAAGTTATAGAAAAAGCTTGTCAAATTTTGAAAAATATTGACAGCTTTTTTTTATTATAGTAAACTATATTCAGAGATACAAATATAATATTAATATATCAAAGAAAGGGGAATAAAAATGAAGAAAAAAATTGCATTAACACTACTAATAGTAGTAATTTTACTTGGAATAGGAGGCGTATATGCATATTTTGCAACAAATGCTTTTAAAACAGATAAAGAATTATTTTTCTCTTACATGACATCAGACTGGCTAAGTGATTTAAAAGATGAGAATTTAAAAGAATATATAAAAAAACAAGAGAATAATGCATATACAAACAAAGGCAGTATAGCTTTAGAAGTCCAAGATGATGGTTCAATATCTGATGAAACATTACAAATGATAAAAAATAGTAAAATAACATTTGAAGGGAAAACAGACAATAGCAAAAAAATTGCTGAACAAACACTTACAATGGAATTAGCACAAGGAATTAATATACCAGTCAAAGTAAGACGTGATGGAGAAACATTAGGAATACAGTCAAATTTGCTAAATACAAAATTTATAGCAGTAAGAAATGAAAATTTGAAAAACTTATTAGAAAGACTTGGAGCCGATGCAGAAGATGTGCCAGATAAAATAGATTTTGAAGAAAGCACATTTACAGAATCAGAAATCAAAGAGTTAAAAGAAAAATACTTTTCAATATTAGATGAAAATTTAGATGAAGAATTATTTAGCAAAGAGAAAGAAAATGATCAAACAATAATAAAATTATCAATGACAGAAGAAAAAGCAAAAGATGTATTAATAAAAATATTTCAAACTATACGTGATGATGAAACTCTATTAAAAAAATTCTCAGGAGTTATAGACAGAGATGATTTAAAACAACAAATAGACGATTTAGTAGATGAACTAAAAGACATAGAACCAGATGAAAAAACAACATTTGAAATGAAATTAAGTATAAAATCAAAAAAAGTTGAAAAAGTCGAGATGAACATAAAAGAAGGAGAAAACATAACAGCAAATATATTAATAGAGAACAGTCAAAACAAACTTTCGATTAAGGCTTATGATGAAGGAGACTCAATATTAGAATTACAAATTGAAAAAGAAACAAATGAAAATGATGTAGCATATAAGATTGATATTAAGACAGACTTAGATACAGAATTAGCTGACCAAGAAAAGGCAGAAATACATTTAACAGTTCAATATAAAAACTTAGCAACATTGGATAATGTAGAGGAAAACTATGAGTTAAAATTATCAACACAAGATTATGATGAAAGCAATACAGATCTTAAGTTGAATTACACAAATGTAAAACAATTTAGTTCAAATATAAAAGTAGAAGGAATAAATAGCGAAAATTCAATAACTCTAAATGATGCAACAGATGACGAAATTGATGAATTATTAATAACAATATATAAAAATTTAGGATTGTATTAAAAATGGTTCTAAAATAAAAATAAAAGCATATATATTAATATATGCTTTTTATTATAGGAAAAAATGCACAAATATTATACGTATATAGTTTTGTGTCTTTTGAGATAAGAGAAAGGAATGATATTTCGATGGACAATTTTGAAAAAGTCCTAGAGTACATGCCTACCAGTATTTCACAGCTTTTTGCACCGAAAAAAAGCGATCTCACGTGTGTTGCACCGAAAAAAAGCGATCTCACGTGTGCAGAAGAGATAAGGCTTCGAACAAACAAGCCATTGGCGGTAAA
>UMIT01041382.1_pt1 | contig 43549 bp, 42 predicted proteins | sample 1965911 | NCBI WGS metagenome assembly UMIT01 (sample SAMEA4836131, study PRJEB28245) | human gut metagenome | biome: gut microbiome; material: fecal sample | place: Denmark | collected 2008 | reverse complement strand
GTGCTCTTCATCACCACGGCCAACGACCTCAGCGCCATCCCCGGCCCGCTGCGCGACCGCATGGATGTCATCGAGCTGCCCAGCTACACCCGGGTGGAAAAGTACAACATCGCCCGGAAGCATCTGGTCCCCAAGCAGCTGGACGCCTGCGGCCTGACCGGCAAGGTCACCTTCTCCCAGAGCGCCCTCTACGGCATCATCGACGGCTACACCCGCGAGGCCGGCGTCCGCAATCTGGAGCGCACCATCACCAGCGTCCTGCGCAAGTGCGCCCGGAAAATTGCTTCCGGCGAGGCGGAGAATGTCTCCGTCACCGGCACCGGCCTCGAAAAGCTGCTGGGACCCCGCATGGTCAAGCCCGAGTTCCTCAACCGCACCAACGCCATCGGCATCGCCAACGGTTTGGCATGGACCAGCATCGGCGGCGAGACCCTGCCCATCGAGGTGCAGGTCATCGACAACGGCAGCGGCAAGATCACCGTCACCGGTTCTCTGGGCGACGTGATGAAGGAGAGCGCCCAGCTGGCCATCACCTATGCCCGCGTCCATGCCGCAGAGTACGGCATCGACTCCGAGCGCCTCAAGAAGTGCGACCTGCACATCCACGCCCCGGAGGGTGCAGTCCCCAAAGACGGCCCCTCTGCCGGCGTCACCCTGACCACGGCCCTCATCTCCTGCCTGTCCGGCATCCCGGTGCGGGGCGATGTGGCCATGACCGGCGAGATCACCCTCCACGGCAATGTGCTTCCCATCGGCGGCCTCCGCGAGAAGAGCATGGCCGCTTACCGCGAGGGGATGAAGACCGTCCTCATCCCGAAGGACAACGTGTCCGATCTGTACGAGGTGGACGACGAGGTCAAGAAGAACATCGAGTTCCTGCCCATGTCCAACCTGTCGCAGGTCCTCGCCGCAGCCCTCCTCAAGCCCAAGACGGTGTCTGCGGGCCACCCCCGCACCAGGAAGGTAAAGCCCGCTGAGGCTGCGGCCCTGCCGCAGACCGCTGAAAAGCCGCAGCCGGGCACGGTCTGCTGAGACGAAAGGAGCGAAGCTATGAACTATAACAAAGCGGATTTCATTGCAAGCTACGGCATTTCCAGCCAGCTGCCCGAGAGTGACCGCCCGGAGCTGAGCTTCTCTGGCCGCTCCAACGTGGGCAAATCCAGCCTCATCAATAAGCTCTGCAACCGCAAGAATCTCGCCCGCGTGTCCAGCACGCCGGGCAAGACGGCTACCATCAACTTCTACGCGGTGGATGACTGCTACTTCGTGGACCTGCCCGGCTACGGCTATGCCAAGGTGAGCAACGCCGACCGTGAGCGCTGGGACGACCTCATCAACAGCTACTTCGAGGCTCAGCGTCACCACACCCTGCTGGTCCAGCTCATCGACTGCCGTCACGCCCCCAGCGCCGACGACATCCAGATGCTGCATTATCTCCACTACCACAACATTCCCTTCGTCGTGGCCCTGACCAAGGCCGACAAGCTCAAGAAGAGCCAGCTGGCCCAGACGCAGGAGGAGTTCGAAAAGCTCTGCCTGCCCTACGGCTGCCAGAAGGTGGTGCTGACCAGCGGCGAGAGCGGCTACGGCATCCCGGAGCTGCAGGCTGTGCTGAACGCAGCCGTCGCCGCCGAGTACGAGGCAAACGCAGAGGACGCGGAGTAACGCAATGGCTTACAACGAATTTGCTTATTTTTACGATGAGTTCAACGGCGAGGCCGACTACGAGGCCCTGTATGCCCACATCAAAAAAGAGCTGGAAGCCCACGGCATCCATGACGGCATCCTCGCAGACCTGGGCTGCGGGACAGGAGAGCTGACCCTGATGCTCACTCAGGCGGGCTACGATATGATCGGCATCGACCAGTCGGAGGAGATGCTCTGCGTCGTCCGGGACAAGGCTGAGCAGCTTGGCCTTTCCAGCGGCCTGCTTCTTTTGCGGCAGGACCTGCTCAAGCTCGACCTCTACGGCACCATCCGGGGTGCGGTGTCCACCTTCGACACCTTCAACCACATCCCGGACCTGGACAAAGCCATCGCTAACGCCGGTTTCTTTATGGAAAAAGGCGGTGTGCTCCTGTTCGATATGAACACGCCCTATAAGCACCAGAACGTGCTGGGCGAAAACGTCTTTACGTTTGAAGAAGAGGACGCCTCCTGCGTCTGGCGCAACCATTACAGCGCCGCCGACCGCCGGGTGGAGATCAGCGTGGACATCGACTACCGCGAGACGGGGGAGCACTTCCACGAGCAGTTCTACGAGTACACCTACGACCTCGACACCATCCGCGCCGCTCTGGAAAAGCATGGTTTTGCGCTGGAAAGTGTCTGCGACGGCGAGAGCTTTGGCCCTCTGACCGACGAGAGCGAGCGCTATTTCTTCTGCGCAGTCAAACAGTATACCCAACTGGAGGAACAATAATATGTCGAATCTTATCCGCGGCATTTCTGAAAACGGCGGTGTCGTGTTCTGCGGCGTGGACTCCACTGAGATCGTCCGCACGGCAGAAAAGCTGCATACCACCAGCGCCACCTGCAGCGCAGCCCTTGGCCGTCTGCTCACCGGTGTCTCCCTGATGGGCGCGATGCTCAAGGATGATGGCGACTCCATCACCCTGCGCGTGTCCGGCGGCGGCCCGGCGGGCGTCGTCATCGCCTGCACCGACGCACACGGCAACGTCAAAGGCTGCATCGACCACCCGCTGGTCGAGCTTCCCGCAAAGGAGAACGGCCATCTGGATGTGGGCGGCGCAGTCGGCAAAGACGGCGTTCTGACCGTCATTCGGGACAACAAGCTCCAGAAGGAGCCGACGGTGGGTCAGGTGCCGCTGGTGTCCGGTGAGATCGCCGAGGACATCACCAGCTACTACGCCTACAGCGAGCAGATCCCCACCGTGTGTGCGCTGGGCGTTCTGGTGGACAAGGATCTGTCCATCGCCTGCGCCGGCGGCTATCTGCTGCAGCTCCTGCCGGGCGCGACCGATGCCGAGATCACCCGTCTGGAGCAGAACATCGCCGCCATGCCTTCCGTCACCGAGATGCTCCGGGCAGGGAAGACCCCGCAGGATATGATGGAGCTGGCAATGGCGGGCTTTGACCCGCAGGTCCTCGATACCCGCGAGGTGAAGTATCAGTGCGACTGCAGCGAGGAGCGCACGAAGGATATGCTCCTCAGCCTTGGCCGCAAAGAGCTGGTAAAGCTCCGGGACGAAGACCCGAAGTGTGAGGTGGTCTGCCACTTCTGTCACACGAAGTATGAGTTCGACCTGAACGAGCTTCTGGCCGAGACGACTCCGGAAGAGAAGTAACAAAAATCCATAATCATAAATCGCCGCATGGCCGGAGCAGATGTGCTCGGGGCTGTGCGGCGTTTTCATTTGCAGATGTCGGCGGTGATGGTGTAGACGACCCGGTAGTGGAGGGTGTTTTCTTCGACAGAGACGTCCTCTTTGCGGGCTAGAAGCTCAAAATCAGGCCAATTCTGCTGTAAAGCTTGTTTACTTTGCAGCCTTGCAAGGGCCTGAGCCTGCTCTTCGGTCCGCTCCAAATCGGTGGAGACTTTATAATAATATGTCGTTTCTTCGATAAAAACAGGAGCGGGAAGTCCAAGGGCTTCTGGCTGGTAGTGCCGGACGATGGCTGCGGCCTCTGCCGAGTTTGGGACGGGATGCAGGGAGGGCAGAGCGATAGCATGACCGTCCCAAAACAGCGTCCGATGTACGGCCTGCTGCCCTGTGAGCTGTTCGATGGGCAGCAGGAGAGCAGTATCCTGCTCGTTTTCCCACTCGAACTGCGCCCGGACGCTGCCCGCCGCAGGCTGAAAGATGAGCGTTCCGTCCCGTTCGGCGCGGGCTGTCCCGATGAGGCCCTGACCGGCTTCTACGGCCTGGCCGGGGACGACGAGCATCGTCCCGCTGACGAGGTTGGTGCGAACGACCGTGCCGGACACCCTGGCCCGGAGGCCGTGGAGCGTCCCGGCCGCGATGTCCGGCACCGGTTTAGCCGCAGCCGCTTCCGCCACCAGCTTTCCCTTCATAAAGTTGAGGCTGGCCCAGGAAAACTCACCGCTCTGGAGCAGGGCGTATTCTCCGGCGGTGAGCTTTTCCTGTGTGACGGAATTTCCCGGGAAAAGCCCTGCCTCCCACAGGACGACGGCGGCCCGCGCCTGCTGGCCGGGCGTCAGGCCCACCGGTTCGACGAACCAGACAAAGCCCTGCAGCCAGAGCAGCAGAGGGAGAAAGACAAGGCATCCGGCCCAGAGCCCCCGCCGCCGGAGAAGGGGACGGATGCAAAAGAAAAGACCCCGCCGTTTTTGGATGCGCAGCCGCACCCGCCGTCTGCGGGCCAGAGCGGCCAGTTTCCGATAATGCCATGCGGCGCACCGGGCCGAGAACCCGCCGGGCCGGGGAACGATGTCGAAGAGGTGCAGCCCGCCTGCGGCCGCAGCAGTCAGCAGACCTTCGACATCGCCGTTCTGCGCCGCAAAGGTGATACCCGCCCAGAGCTGAATCCATTCCATGGTAGAAAGCTCCTATTCCTTTGAAAAATCGGTCCGCAAAATCTGCCCCCGCAGGGTGAGCCTCCGGGCGGAGAGTGTCTCTATCTTCAAATCGTCGCCGTAGACCGTCAGAGTGCCGCGCCCCAGCTCGAGGCAGAGCTTGCCTTCTTCGTAGGAGCGGATGCGCCGGAACTGCTCGATCTCCATCCCTCTGCCGCTCAGGTAGACCGAAGCCCGTCCGTAGAAGTCCCCGGGCGGCTGACGGAACATCCGCCGGAACCAGCCGCGCAGGGAATGCGTTTGCTTTCGTTTCCTTCCCACGCTGCTCCCTCCCGCCATGCAAACCGCTGCCAATTACCACATATATATGGAAATGGAGGGTGCGCGTATGATTCAGAAAGAGAAAATCCGGGGCGTGGGGTACTTTTTGATGGCGCTGGCCGCGGGTCTGCTGCCGTTTGCCGCGCCGGATGCCTGCGCACAGGCCCTGCGGGAGGGGCTGGCGCTCTGCGGCGGTCCGCTGCTGCTCTCGCTGTTCCCGTTCCTCATCGTGTCCACGCTGCTCATCCAATGCCCGGCGGCGGATGTGCTGGGGCTGCCCTTCTGCCCAGTTGCAAGGCTCATCGGGGTCCGCGCTCCGGCGGCTGGGCGGGTGCTGCTCATCGGCTCTCTGGGCGGCTTTGCCCCCGCAGCAAGTGCCGCCGCCGAGGCCGTCCGCTCCGGGCAGCTCACCACGCGGGAGGCCGATGCGCTCCTTCCGGCATGTGTCTGTTCCGGCCCGTCCTTTGTGATACTGGCTGTCGGGCAGTCCATGCTGGGCAGTGCAGAGCTGGGCGTCCTGCTGTTCCTTGCACAGGTGGCGGCGGGCTATCTGTCCGCCGCGCTTCTGGCGCGGCTGGGAGGGACGCTTGGGTCAATGGCGCACCCCGCTGTCCCGACCGCTTCGCAGCCTCTCCGGCTGGACGGCATCATCGCGCAGGCGTCCCAGACCTACCTCAAGCTCTGCGGTTTCGTCCTGTTTTTCCGGATGCTGGCCGCAGGAGCGGGGGAAGCACTGCCCTCCGGTGCAGGCGTTTTATGCGCGATGCTTTTGGAGGTCTGCTCCGGCTGTGACCTGGCTGCGAAAAGCGGCCGGTTCGCCAGTATGCTGTGCTGCGCGGCGCTGAGCGTGCAGGGGCTTTCTGTTCTGATGCAGGTGCGGACCATCTGCCCGCCCGAGATGACCCTCCGCCCGCTCTACCGCGCCCGGCTGCTCCATCTGCCGCTTTCGCTGCTGGTATTTTATCTTCTCCTTCCTCAGCGGGCGCAGGAGACGTTCAGCAGCCTGTGCGGCCGCGTGACCACGATGCGCCGCCTCCCGCCCGACTGTGCGCTGCTGGTGTTTCTCGGCTGCTGCTTTGTGGTCTGTGAGCTGAGCCGCGTCCCTGCAAAGGAGCTAAATCAAACACAGAGGGATAAAGTTGCGAATCAATCTTGACAGCTCCCGGCTTTTATGGTAAAATATCACACGTTGCAGAGATCGCAATGTGCTACTGTGGCTCAGCCGGTAGAGCAGCTCACTCGTAATGAGCAGGTCGTCCGTTCGAATCGGATCAGTAGCTCCAAAGTAAAATCCCCGAAAAGTGGCTTCGCGCCTGGCTTTTCGGGGATTTTTGTTTGGCTGGGAGATAGCCTTTGGAGGGGAATGTGGGCGCTAATTGCCCTAATTTCCCGGAAAGTTTTTTTGAAATGCAAGTCAAGATGCAAGTCAAAAAGGGCAAGAAACAAGTCAGCCGGACTGTGTACAGGACTTTTTGAGGTAAGTGTCCAGACGGTTTATTTTCTTCTTCTTGAATTTTTTGTCGAGGGCGGTATAGATGCCAAGCGTGACCGAGATGTCTTTGTGGCCCATCTGGTCGCGGGCGGTCATGACGTCCACACCGGCAAAGTACATCAGAGTGCAGAAGGTATGGCGGAGCTGGTGCGGGGTGAAGGTGTCGATGCGCATGGGCAGGCCGCCCGGGCGATTTTTGTTCTGCTGGCCGTCGTAGCCGTACTTGACGTTCAGGTCGCGCATATAGCTTTCCCACAGACGCTTCCAGCCCTGCTCGGTCATCTGCTGGCCTTTGTGGTTGTGGAGCACATAGAAGCAGCCATCCTGCTGGGTGCGAAGATAATCGACAAGAACTTTGGGGATGCTGACGACGCGGACGCCGGCAGGGGTCTTGGTGATCTTGACTTTCTTGGCGCGGAAGTCGTAGCCTTTGTTGACCGTGATGGTGGCGTCGTCAAGGTCGATGTCGGCCCAAGTGAGGGCGGTGGCCTCGCTGCGGCGGAGGCCGGAGTAGAGCAGGAGCATGGCGGCTCGCTGGGCGGCGTGGGGTGTCTCACGGATCCAGCGCTGCTGCGCCTCGGTGAGGGGGTCGCGCGGCTCTGGTGCAGCCCCGGCGGGGGTGATGGTCTTGACCAAAGGGTTGTACATCACAATCTCCGGGATGGCGAGGTCATACGCGGCCTTGGCGCGCCGCGCAGGTTGGTGAGGGTGAAGTGGGAGAGAGGCGGCTTGCCGTCATGCCAGTCGGCCAAGTTGTTGAGCACCTGCTGGAAGTCGGCCGCGCGCAGCTCAGACGCCGGAACGTCCACCAGTTCGCCCCAGTGGGCCTTATTGGTCGCCAGTCGGTCAATGCTTTTCTGGCCGATGCCCTTTGCCTTTTTGGCGGCAATGAGGTTATCGTACAGAGTGCCTAAGGTGGCTTCGGCCTGTTCCGGGTCCATGCCCTTGCTGACGGCAGCTCGGAAATCATCCGCAGCGGCTTTGGCCTCACGGAGAGTCGAGCCATAGAAGGTCTTGTATTTGCGTTTCCCGTCCGGGCCTTTGCCGAGGTAGACCTGACAGGAATACCGTCCATCGGCACGCTTTTTATTTTTGGCCATAAAAACTCCTTTCCGACTTGCTTGCCGATGCACATGAGGTATGGTATACTGGATGTGTCAGCAGGCAGAGAGTCATTGACTACGTTTTTCTCCGACATTGTACCATGCGCGCCCCGGCAGCTTTTTCGTACAAGGCTGCCGGGATTTTTTTGTACAAACGCCCCCGCTGGTGGAAACACTGGCGGGGGCGTTTGGTTATGTATCGGCGCTCAGGAGGTCGGCGGGTCTGATGTGCAGGATGTTACAGAGTGCAAAGAGATTATCTGTTTTGGGCTGGCCTACGCCTCGCTCATAATAGCCGATCGTACCGGTGGTGACATCGAGCTTTTCCGCCAATTCCTTCTGCGTCAGCCCGGCGGCCTGCCGTGCCTCCCGGATGATGCGGGCAGATTCGGGGTGGTTGCGGGTGGACATAAATAAGCACCTCGATTCAAATGTTGGTTTTGACAAATATACATACGATAAGGACAGAACAAATTACTGTGAAGAAGTCTTTTGATGCTTTATTAGGGATTCGAGACAACCTTTATCAAAACGAAGATTTGAAAGAGTTACCGTAGAAGCATATCTTGATCCAATCGGAGAATGCTGCAAAGCATCTGACGGAGAGGCTGGAATTAAAATGTCTTCTATTCCATATTTTTTCAAAATTTGAGCATTCGAAAGGCATTTCCGATACCATGCTAGTTTTGGAATTTCAGGATAACATCTTGAACATGGAAAACAGGGTGATAGATATGCGATATTGGTAGTAAGCTGTGCTCCACTGCACTTGCCTCCAGCACGGTGATACACTTTACCGCTAGGTGTATAGGAGACTGTGCATATATCTTTATTATCTACTATTATATGAGGCAACGCCTGCTCATCAAGATAGCTACCGTCCGGAGCACCGCTTAAAGTCAGTAAATCTACATTGCTTATCAGACTGCGAAGATCATCGAGAAACTCTTCCTTTTGCCGAGCTAAAGATGTTTCATAAAATTCAGCTCGGGATTTTTGACTATCTAAAACTTTTGAAGAATAAATGATATAAGTAAAAACGCAACCGGAAATGAAGAAAATGATACAAACAAACGGATTAAAGTTAAACGCTGAGCCCCAATTTGAGGAAATGCGCCCTAGAAAGAAGCAACTTACAGAGACTACTAAAAGGAAGAAAGAAGATTTAGAAGATGCTTTTAGATAAAGTCGATGTTGCTTATCAAGTGCCTCTGATGTGGAACTCAAAGATTTTTGCAATTCTTGAATACGTTGAGATTGCTCTTTTGATAGAAGCTCAACATCTTTACAATTCGTTGAGAGTGAATTTACTGTGTTTTCTGCAACCGAGTATTGCGAATCCAATAATTTATTCAAATTGGTGGTTTCGTTATACCAATATTCTGCTGTATGTCCTTCAAATAACCCGGCCTCTGATTTGGAAGGAGTTTTTTGCCGCAAATCTGCTACTTCGGTACGGAGGTCGGCAATCGTTGACTGATACAACGCACAGTTCTTTTCAAGGCTCAAATATTTGTCACGCCATTCAATGGCGCTGGAATTGTCCGGCATCCGAGTCTGTGTTTGTGATTCAAAATATCTATCCGCCCAGTATTTGGCACCATGGCCGAGATAGGATGAACTGGACATAATATTCCTCCATATACAATTTAACCGCTTTGGGTGACCAAGGCGGTTATTTTTTATGCTTCCTTTGCGCCCAGGCCAGACGCAGGACATTTTTTATAACGTCCGGTGAGGACGAGGTCTTCGACATACTCCACCGCCTTGGTCTGGCCCTCATCGTTGAGCTGGTCGAAGGCTGCTAAAAGAGTGGACTGCTGGGGAGTGAGGACGTGAGCTTCGGCAAGCTCGGACGAAAAATCATCCTGATACAGGAAATTGGGGTCAACGTGAAGAATATCAAAAATTTCCACCAGAATTTCCCACTTTGGACTGCTTACACCATTCTCATAGTTGCTGATGGCGTTTTTGGTCACACCAAGTTTCTTGGCTAAATCCTGCTGAGTAAATCCAGCCTGCTCACGCGCCTGTCGGAGCCGAGAAGCAAAAGACATTTGAACCACCTCCTTAAAAAATCTCGTTCTGGTGCAAGTATAAAGGCCACGTCTTGAAAAGTCAAGATGAAAGTTCAAGAAAATTGAACAAAGCTCTTGACTAAACAAGAATCCTGTGCTATTGTAAAAATGTCCAAGAAACTTGTACATGAAAGGAGCGTGCAGAATGAGTGCAACTGAGATGATTTATAAAATCATTGATGAAAAATGCTTGAAGCAATCAGCGGTTGCAAGGGCAGCAGGCTATGACCCGAAAAAATTCAATGCTCTTCTTCGAGGACGGAAGAAGATGACATCGGAGGACGTCGTGCCAATTTGCAAAGCGTTGGGCGTAACTCCGAATGAGCTTTTCGGGATTGACCGCTGACCCGCCGAAGAGTGCGTGAGGGAGGAGGAAAGACATGGAAGAAATGCTGAAGAATCTGAACGGGCCGTGGAGCAATGCGGCCTGCATGGGCTACTGTCTGATCGCAATGCGGCGGGCTCATATATGCCGCGGTCCACAGCTCAGGGTGCTGAGAGAATTGGAGCTGTGTTTTGACGATGTGAGCATCGAAGACGCGGAAAAGGCTGGCTATGCCAATACGGCTGGTTATATCAACACGGAGGGATAAGAAATGAACCGTTACATTATCGTTATTCCGGCGAAGAACCGGAGTTTTCTGCTCAAGTGCGACGAGGGGGACGGCATGAAGCCGGAGACCCTGCAGAAGCTGGTGAGCGGGTATGTGGAGACCGTGCCTGCGGCGCTGGACGCCACCTGGGCGCGGGAGGAAGCCGACCGGCTGGTGCTAGTGGTGGACGAGGACGGCCGCTTGAAGTGCAAGGCCGCGAACCAGAAGGCCACGCGGCTTGCCCCGGCGGACGTCACGGAGAACGGCAAGCAGCCCATCGTGGGCGCTGCCGTGCTGATGTTCCAGCGGGGCGACAAGCTGCTGGGGTTTACAAAGCATGTGGCCGACACCATTTGCAGCGAGTGGCTGTGAGGAGGGGATGACCATGCGGAAGGCGAAGGTCTGGGACGCGAGGCAGTTGCCCGCATATCTGACCGTGGCACAATACGGCGAGCTGATGGGCATCTGCCCGAAGACGGTGCGGCGGATGTGTCAGCGGGGCGAGCTGCCCGCCCACAAGGAGGGGCCGAGGCTGTGGCGCATCGACAAAAACGCAGCGCTGGAGCAGCGGCAGGAGGCCATGGAGATCTGCCAGCGGAACGCCAGGAAGGCTCCGAAAAACAAAAAGCCCGCCGGTGCTGGAACACCGACGAGCTTTCGAGTGACAGGTTGAAGGGCCTATCACCAGAATGATTTTACCACAGAGAAGGGAGAATTGCAATGAAAATGAAGATGAAGATACAGGTGCTTTACCTGACCGGCACTGCGCTGCTCATCGGCGCGGCGGGGGTGGGCGACAGCATCACCTTTGACGCCGTGGGCAGCTGGACGGGCGCGGCCATCCTGACCGTGCTGATGGCCGCCGGCGGCATTGTCTGCTGGGGCTATGGCCGGGGCCTGGAGATTGAGCAGGCGGAGAAGGCGCAGCTGCGCCGGTACTGCCGGAAGCTGAAGCGCTGCCAGAGGGCGGCGGAAGAGAAGAACGACAGGCATAGTGCGTAAAGGAGAAGAGTGCAATGGTACGGATCGAGATCAAAAAAGTAGCAGAGGGACAGATCGCGCTTGGCATAGAGGCAAAAAAAGAAACGCCGGATGAGGTGCTGACGTGTGCCGCCCGGGGCTTTGTGGGTGTGGCAAGGCATCTGCTGGGGCCGATGGCGACCAACCCACAGTTTGCCGAGGAAATTTCGAGGGGTATCAAGGAAATGCTGCTGGATACGGAAGACCTCAAGGTAACGCGGGGCGTAGAGGGCAAAGAAGCAAAGTTTATGGCAGCGCTGTACGGGATGAATGCGGGGGAGCAGAAATGAAACTGGAAGAATACGAGCACATCCTGCGAACCGGGACACCCAGCGACCGGGCGCGGGCCATCGCCGAAGCCGGCAACGACAAGGAGCTGAGCGAGGAAGAGTTCCACCAGCTGACGGCGCTCATCAAGGGCGCTGTCCGGCCCGCTGCCCGGAAGATGACGCCGGACGAAGCAAAGCTCTGGGCAGAGGTGAGCCGGGTGAACACCCGGCTGAAGCAGGAGATGGTGGCAGCCAGCTTTACGGTGCGGGCCTTGCCGGGCGACCTGCAGGAGGACGCCATCAACACGCTCTCCAAGACCGTGAGCGGGATGCTGGGCGATCTGAGCCGCCTGATGGCGGAGACGGGTGAGCCATGATAGACCGGAAACAGTGCATCCATGTTTTTGAGATAACCCGCCAGAAGTGCCTTGTTTGCGCCGGGCGGGATGAGAAGTGCAGGGAGTACGAGCAGCATGAAGAAAAACAAAATGAGCCTCACGACAGAGCTTGACCTGACGCGGGAAGGAACGGCGGAGATGACGAGGTGGTGCATCCTCATCGCGCTGCACCAGAGCTTCGGCATCGGTGCGGCGCGGCTGAACAAGATTCTGGCCCGGGCGGAAAAGCTGGGGCAGGAGAGTCTGGATGTGGCCATGACAGTAAACGACCGGGGGATGCCCTCGACGGACAGGAGCCTTGCTTTGCGGCGCAGCTGGATGCCGAGGAATGTAGATCCCGACTTCCGGGTGCCGGTGCTGCGCAGCCCCCGCACCCGGCGGGAAGAGCAGCTGCGGATGGCGGGCGACGTGGCAGCTGGCATGGTCTGGACACTCTGCGCCAAAGCCTGCATGGACGAGCTGGGTTTCAGCACGGAACGACTGCTCCGCCTGAAGGAAGAGGCGCTGGCCAACTACCGGCAGGTGAACGAAGAAGGCCACGCCGACGGCCTGGATGTGGCGATGGAGCATCTGCGCCGGTGCGCGCAGGCTGCGCTGAAGGAAGACATCGTGGTGGAGAATCAGCCGGACGAAGACCGGGTCCGGCAGAGCGAGCGGGACTACGAGGAGCAGAAGCGGGCGTTTTTGAAGCGGGCCGTGATGCAGCAGCTGGGGCGAAAAGCCGGAAAAGGCAGTCTGTGGGTGCTGAGCGAAAAGAAGCTGGAAGAAAAGGCTGCGGCTGCGATGGCGCAGTTAAAGGAGAATACATGGGAAAAGCGAATCTCTACACCGTGAAGGACTACCAGACCGGGGAAGTCCTCGCAAAAGGCACAGCCGGAGAGCTGGAAGCCAGCGGCATCGTGCCGAAGGGCTACCACACCAGCGAGTGGGCCAAGCATGAGAACCAGAAGCGGCGGAACCGGAAATACGCAGTCACTTTTGAGGAACGGCAGCCGGAAGTGAAGCGCGGTGAGAAAGGCCGGATGATGAGCGTCTACACCTGCTACAACGCAGCCGGAGACGTAATAGGCGAAGGCACCGCAAGGGAGCTGTGGGAGGCGGGCGTCTTCAGCAACGACAACGCGGCCTACTATACCTACAAAGAACAGGGCGGGCGCTGCATAAAGCGCGGCATTGCAAAAATGACCTGCCGAAAAGAGATGCGGAAGGTCGGCCAGAACAATGCCCGGGGTGAAAAGGCAGACTGCGCCGCAAAGAAGCCGGAGCGGTCCGTCCTGCGGAAGATAAAAGACCCGACGCCGCTGGACTACGACGTCCACGACCTGATACTCTACAACGCCATCGCCAGAAAGGAAGGCCGGCCGGAGTTGACCTACGGCTACTGGGCAGCGGCGGGAAAACCAGCAAGACCATAAAAATACAGACAGGTAAGCCCCCGGTGGAAAACCATCGGGGGCATCTTCGACGAAGATGATATAAGGCGAGATGGGTGCTGCCGAGGAGGCTCGGCGGCAGGCATATCGGTTTATATAGAGGTAAACCTCTCTTAAATGAAGCGTCCGGGCGGGCGCTTTGGGGAGCTAGTATACCCGTTATCCCTGTGACGGTGATGGGCCACAGGAAAGAAAACTACACTACCAGCTCAAGGCAGCAGGAGGGTACAGGATGAAGAAGAGATATACCCGGGAGAAGAAAACACTCTGCGGAGAGGGGTACATGGAGGTGGACCTCTACCACATCACACCGGAGGAGCACGCAGCCAAGCGCCGGAAGAAGACGAGGCCCAGCAGCGAGCGGCAGAAAAAGCGGAACGCCCAGCACGCACACCGGTGGAGGGTACAGAAAGCCAACGCAAACTTTACCGTGCTGGGATTTTATCTGACCCTGACCTACATAGACACCTTTTTGCCGGAGAGCATGGAGCAGGCCCAGCGGGATCTGCGCAACTACATCCGGCGGGTAAAGGCTGCCATCGCAAAGCTATACGGCGCAGACGTGGAGCTGCGGGTCATGGGCCTGACCGGCTGCGGACGGAAGAGCGGGCGCTACCACCATCATCTGCTGGTGGAGTGCAAAGGGCTGACCATGCGGCAGAATGCCGACTTCCGGCAGCTGCTGGAAGACAAATGGGCCATGCGCTGGCCGGACGGCAGCGTGGAGAGCCTCGGCACGGCCAATGCCGACCGACTGAATCTGCAAAACAGGCTGGATGACCTGATCACCTACTTCGAGAAGCACGGGCAGATGCGGTGGTACGAGACGAGAAACCTTCAGCTGCCGGTGGAGCACGCCCCCAACGACACCCGATGGAGCCGCAAGCAGCTGCGCAAAGGCTGCACCGACTGCAAGGACAACGCCTACTGGTGGGAGCAGAGATACCCGGGCTGGAAGTTTGTGCGGTGCGTCGTGCCGGAGCCGGAAGCGCCGGGCGACGAAAAAGGGGGCTGGGACGCAGACGAGCTGCGCTGCTATGTGGTGATGGTGAAGCGGGAGGGTGCGAAAGTTCGCACCTGACAGACAAAGTACCGGTATTTTGCGTTTTGATGCGCGCGAAAGAAAGGCGGCGAGGAATTGACCAGAGAGCAGAAACGACGGGTACGGGCAGAGCTGCGGGCTTGTGGACAGGGAAAAAGCGGCTGGGCGGGCGTGATCGCGCTGGCGATGGACTACTACGAGGCCGAAGACCCGGTATGCAGGCGGCTTTTACAGCTGCGGTATCTGGACGGGATGCCGGAGGAGCGGGTGGTGGCGAAGCTGCACATCGGGCGGACGACCTACTACCACAAGGAGCTGGAAGCACTGAGCACCGTGGCAGTGTATGCGGCGGCGGCAGGGCTGTTATAGCATTGCCATAGCGTGATGAGGCTGGGGAGACCCGGCCTTTTTGTGCAACAGCGACGACCGCCGCCAGTGGCGGATGGAGGGAGGAGCTGTTGGGGCCGCGGCCAGCAGGATGCAAGCGGCAGCGCAGCAAACGCTGGGAGCCGCAACCCGGGCTCGCCTGCGGCGAGACATTACAAAATGTCCGCAGTAGTTTTGTTTTTCCGGCGGCGGTAGACTGGGAGAGAAGAACCTCTCAGTCTCGCTTCGCTCGCTAACTTCCCTACCGAGGGGAGCCCTTGGCAGGCCGGGCAGGTCTGAGCGGGACGAAACAGGCCCGGCAAAGCGCAAAAGCGTGGGCCTTGCGACAGAGGGGAGGCAGAGCGGTGGCCAAGCGGGCATATTGCAAAAACACGGTGAAAGGGAACCGGCGGGGACAGAAGTACCCGCCGAAGGTGCGGGCCGAGGTGCTGATGGCCATGCTGTCGTCCGGATCCATCTGTGCGGTAGCCCGGCGGTACGGCGTACCGGAGAGCACCATTCGCAGCTGGATGGCGGAGGAGGCCAGCCGGGGCGACGCCTTTGCAAAAGAGCGGCAGGCTGCTGCGCGGGAGATAGCGATCCGGGCCAGCCTCGGTGCGAGGGCGCAGGTGAGCTATTTGCAGAGCCGTGTGGACGAGAGCCAGCGTGCGGCCCAGGTAAGAGCCAGGCTCCACCGGAAACTGGACGAGGACACCCGCGCCCGCTGCTTTGCGGTAGGCACACTGCTCAAGAGTGATGCCGAAGAGCTGGCGGACGCCACGGAGACGGGGCTTGTGCTGTACGCTGCCGAGGGCAGCTATGACCGGCAGCTGGACAGCGAAGAGCGAAAACTGCTGGACGCTCAGCTCGAGCGGTACGGTGAGCGCGTGATGAGCGACAAGAACGCCGCCGCGATGGCTACTGTGCTGATGACCGTGGCCGAAAAGGCTGCGGCAATGGTACCCAGCCAGAGCCAGAGCGAGGGCGATGCCCCACCGCTGGTGGAGATCGGGGCCGAGGGCCGGGAAGAAAAAGGGCCGGAGGTGATGGTGGATGGAGCATAAAACATATCACGGACGCCCCGTGATCTGGTCGCCGCAGCCGAGGCAGGCAGCTTTTATGGCGCGCACCGAGGACGAAGCTCTGTATGGGGGCGCTGCTGGTGGCGGGAAGAGCGACGCACTGATCATCGAGGCGCTGCGGCAGGTACACATCCCACACTACCGTGCGCTCATCCTGCGCAAGACTTACCCGCAGCTTTCGGAGCTCATCGACAAGACCATGCGGTACTACAAGCCGGTATTTCCCAAAGCGAGGTACAACGGCTCGAGCCACTGCTGGACCTTCCCCAGCGGGGCGAAAATCTACTTCGGCAGCCTGAACCACACACAGGACAAGTACAACTATCAGGGCAAAGCGTTCGACTTTATCGGTGTGGATGAGCTGACCCACTTTACCTGGGACGAATACAGCTATGTCATGAGCCGCAACCGCCCTTCCGGCCCCGGCACCCGGGTCTATATCCGGGCCACGGCCAACCCCGGCGGCGTGGGGCATGGCTGGGTGAAGGCACGGTTTATCAGTCCGGCACCTGCCGGGACGCGGATGGTGCAGCTGGTGAGGGTGAAAGCGCCGGACGGGGAGGAAATCACCCGGCGGCGCACCCGCATTTTTATCCCGTCCACCGTCTTTGACAACCCGGCGCTGCTGGAAAATGACCCGGGCTACATCGGCACACTGGCCTCGCTGCCGGAGGCCGAAAAGCAGGCGCTGCTCTACGGAAACTGGGACAGCTTTTCGGGGCAGGTATTCACCGAGTGGCGGAACGACCCGAACCATTACAAGGACCAGCGCTGGACCCACGTCATCGAACCGTTTCCCATCCCGGAACACTGGAAGATATGGCGGGGATACGACTTCGGTTTCTCGAAGCCGTTTTCTGTGGGGTGGTATGCAGCAGACGAGCGCGGGCGGCTCTACCGTATCAAGGAGCTTTACGGTTGCACCGGCACACCCAACGAGGGCCTGAGAAAGGACCCGATGGAACAGGCACGGATGATCCGGGAGGCAGAGGAAAATGACCCGCTGCTGAAAGGCCGGGTCATCCTGGGCGTGGCCGACCCGGCCATCTTCGACGAGAGCCGGGGCGAGAGCATCGCGGACATGCAGGAGAAAAGTCCGAACTTTCTGCACTGGATGCCCGGCGACCACACCCGTCTGGCGGGAAAGATGCAGTTTCACTATCGGCTGGCTTTTAGCGAAGACGGAAGGCCGATGCTGCAGGTCTTCAACACCTGCAAGCACTTCATCCGCACCATCCCGAACCTCGTCTATGACGAGAGCAATGTGGAGGACATCGACACCACCCAGGAGGATCACATCTACGACGAGTGCCGGTATGTGCTGATGGAGAACCCCATCAGCGCCGCAAAGCACACCCAGCCGCCGCCCATGCTGGACGACCCGCTGGATATGGACCCGAGGAAGGACAAGACGAGGTTTATGAGGATATGAACGAAATGGAGAGAAAGCTGCTGGAGGCGATGGCGGGAGAGGGCTTTGGGGACAGAACCCACGGCCTGCAGGGCCTTGCTGCCGGTGTACCGGGCGGGCCGGAGGAATTGCCGGGCTCCGCTGCAGAGGGCAGCGAGAGCTTGACCGATGTACTGAGCGGAGAGCAGCCCATCGGCGAGAAGGAGATCAGCGAGGCGATGGCCATCCTCGAAAAGTACAAATCGGCCAAAGCCAGTCTCGACAAGCGGATCATCGACAACGAGGAATGGTACAAGCTGGGCCACTGGAAGCAGTACGGCAACCGGGTGATGGAGGGTAAGCGCGCCCCCAGCACAGGGTGGCTGTTCAACTCCATCGCCAACAAACACGCCGACGCCATGGACAACTACCCGGAGCCCAACGTGCTGCCGAGAGCGCAGGACGACGAGGAGACGGCAAAGCTCCTCTCCGAGATCCTGCCGGTGGTGCTGGAACAGGCGGACTACGAGAGCGTGTACAGCGACACCTGGTGGCGCAAGCTCAAGCAGGGGACCGGCGTGAAGGGCATCTTTTGGGACCCGGCGCTGCGGGAGGGCCTTGGGGACATCGCCATCCGGAGCATGGACCTTCTGATGCTCTACTGGGAGCCGGGCGTAGAGGACATCCAGGACTCGGCCAACTTCTTCTCGCTGGCGCTGGCCGACAACGACCGTCTGGCGGCCCGGTGGCCTCAGCTCGAGGGCAAGGCGGGCAGCAGCGGCATCACCGTGGGGCAGTACGTCAGTGACCAGAACATCGACACCAGCGAAAAGAGCGTGGTGGTGGACTGGTACTACAAGCGGGAGAAGCCCGGCGGCCAGACCGTGGTGCATTACTGCAAGTTCTGCAACGGCGTGGTGCTCTACGCCAGCGAGAACGACCCGGCGATGGCCGAGACGGGCTTCTATGACCACGGAAAATATCCCTTTGTGTTCGATCCGCTCTTCGTAGAGGAGAACAGCCCGGCGGGCTTCGGGTACATCGACGTGATGAAGGACACCCAGGACGCCATCGACCGGATGACCCAGGCCATGGACGAGAACACGCTGGCGGCGGCCAAGAAACGCTACCTTATCTCGGACACGGCGGGCGTGAACGAAGACGAGCTGCTGGACACGGCGAAGGACGTGGTACATATCACGGGACGGCTGGACGAGCGGGGCTTCATGGAGCTGGAGACGGCTCCGCTGCCCTCCAACACCATCGCATACCAGCAGAACCGCGTGGCCGAGCTGAAGGAGATCAGCGGAAACCGGGACGTGAACCAGGGCGGCGCGACCAGCGGCCTGACGGCGGCCTCGGCCATTGCGGCGCTGCAGGAAGCAGGCTCGAAACTGAGCCGGGACATGCTGAAGAGCTCTTACCGCTCCTTTGCCAAGGAGTGCTACTTCATCATCGACCTGATGCGGCAGTTCTACGACGAGAGCCGCGTCTACCGGATCACCGGCCAGCAGGGCGGCACGGAGTACCGGGAGTTCTCGGGACAGATGCTGCGGCCGCAGCCGGTGGAGAGCGTGGGCGGCGTGGAGCTGGGCGCCCATGAGCCGGTGTTCGACATCACGGTGAGCGCGGCCAAGAAGAGTACCTTCAGCCGCCTTAGCCAGAACGAGACGGCGAAGGAATGCTACCAGCTGGGGTTCTTTGCCCCGGCCAACGCGGACGCCGCACTGGCGTGTCTGGACATGATGGATTTCGAGGGCATCGAGAAGGTGCGTCAGCGGGTGGCCCAGAACGGCACTCTGTACCAGCAGCTGCAGCAGGCGATGGCCCAGATCCAGCAGATGGCGGCGGTCATCGACCAGCAGAACGGCTCGAACCTGAGCGAACAGGCCGGTGCTGCAGCCGCTGCCATGACCGGCGGCGGGGGCGGTGGAGAGACCAGCGCGAAGACAGTGACGAACTCTCTGGGCGGACAGGTGGGCGGCGGAACGAACCCGCTGGCCACGAAAGCTGCCGAGAGGGCGATGAATATCAATGACCCGAATAAGTGAGGAGGTTCTACATGATCAAAATTATTTATGTGGCAGACCCGGAGGGCGGGAAGCTGACGATGAGGGCCGAGGGCCACGCGGGGTATGCCCCGGCGGGACAGGACATCGTATGTGCTGCGGTGAGCTGCCTGATGCAGACGCTGGCGTACAGCGCTGCGGAGGACGAACACACCTCGAGCTGCATCTATCAGGGCAAGGAAGGCCCGGTGTTGAATGTGGAGGCGGGCGACAGCGTCCTCATGCGGGACAAGTTCGAGCTTGTGGCCGACGGTCTGGACCTGCTGGCCGAACAGTACCCGGAGAATGTGAACTTCAAGAAAAGATGCAAGTGCAGCCCGGCGGTGGACTTGCAGCTGTTTGCAGCAACGGCGACGACCGCTGCCTGCGGCAGAAGCAGGGAGGAGCTGTTGGGGCCGCGGCCGGCAGGATGCAAGCAGAGCGCAGCAGACGCCGGGAGCCGCAACCCGGGAAAGCCTTTCGATTTGCAGCTGTTTGCGGAAGGCGGAGACGGTGCCGGTGCAGCAGAAGGTGCCGCCCCTGCGGCGGAAGAAAAGGCTGCGTCTGCTCCCACCCAGGGCAAAGGCCGGGAGGCTGCTGCCGCTGAGGTGGATGAGATGCTGAGCCCGGCGGAAGAGCCGGACGCGGAGGAAGATGTTGCTGAAGGCGAGGGACAGGACGGTGCGGCAGACAAGAGCGGCACCGACCCGGAGGCGCACCGGAAAGCGTTTGGCGAACTGATGAGGGGCGAGTACAACCGGGAGTTTGGCGAGATGATCGTGCAGGCCACCCAGAAAGCCTACGACAGCATCCTGAACGAGCAGGGGCCGGTGGGGCGTATCCTGAACGCTTTGGGCCAGAAGTACGGCACTACTCCCGGCGACTACGAGGCACTGGCCGCTGCGGTGGAGGGCGGCGTCGTGAAGGACGACGCCTACTACGAAGACATGGCCATGAAGAAGGGCATCAGCGTCCAGCTGGCAAAGGAGATGGACGCGCTGGAAAGCGAGAACGCCAAGCACCGTGCCGCCGAGCAGCAGCGGGCGGAAGCCGCCAAGATGGAAGCCATCCAGCAGGAGTGGGACGCCGCCGTGGAACGCATCCGGGCTGAAGACCCGGACTTCGACATCAAGACGGCGCTGGCTGACCCGGACTTTGCCCAGATGCTCAAGCTGGGCGTGAAGATGGAGGACGCCTACAAGGCTCGCTACTTTGACGACATCATGGCCCGGAAGACTGCTGAGACCGCCAAGAAGACGGAGAGCGGCGTGGTGGAGCGTATCCGCCAGCGGGGCGCACGGCCCAGCGAGAACGGCACGAACCCCGGCGGCGCGGCGGTGCTGAAGACCGACGTCTCCAAGCTGACGCCTGCCCAGTGCGAAGAGCTGGAACGCCGGGCCATGCGGGGGCAGATCATCACTTTTTAACCGGAAGCTGCCGCTGCCCGGAAGAAAACCTCTCAGCTTTGCAGTCCGCCTGACGGCGGCGCTGCAAAGCAGCTCTCCTAGAAAGGAGAGCCTTTCTCAAAGGAAATGGCGGCTCTCAATAAAGCAAGACACGAAAGGAGAACACAAATGAAAATCCACATGAATCTGCAGCTGTTTGCGCAGCCTGCAAACCACACCGGTGCGACTGGCATGAGCGCCGAAATGAAGACCTACTACGAGAAGCGTCTGTTGGACCAGGCAGAGCCGCTGCTGGTGCATGACCAGTTTGGCGACAAGTATCCCATCCCGGCCAACAACGGCAAGACCATCGAGTTCCGCAAGTACGAGAGCCTGCCCAAGGCCACCGAGCCGCTGACCGAGGGCGTGACCCCCAATGCACAGGCCCTGACCGTCACCCCCATGACCGCCACCGTGAAGCAGTACGGCGGCTGGGCAGCCATCACCGACGTGCTGCAGCTGACCGCTATCGACAACAACATCACCCAGGCGACCAAGGTGCTGGCATCCCAGGCGGGCCGTACGCTGGACACCGTGACCCGCGAGGTGCTGGCAGGCGGCACCAACGTCATCTACGCGCCGGCGGGCGACACCGCCGTGACCAGCCGCGCCAATCTGACCACCGCCAGTGTGCTGACGCCCGACCTCATCGACCAGGCGGCCACTGCCCTGAAGGCCCAGAATGCCGACGCCATCGGCGAGAGCTACGTGGCCATCGTCCACCCCTATGTGGCCTATGATCTGCGCCGCAACCCGGAGTGGATCGATGTCCACAAGTACGCTTCCCCCGAGAACATCTACAACGGCGAGATCGGCAAGCTGGCCGGTGTGCGCTTCATCGAGACCAGCGAGGCGAAGATCTGGACCGGCAGCGGCTGCCCGAGTGGTTTGGCCGTGTTTGGCACTCTGGTGCTGGCAGCTCATGCCTACGCTGTGACCGAGGTGGAGGGCGGCGGCCTGCAGCACATCGTCAAGCAGCTGGGTGCGGGCGAAGACCCGCTGAACCAGCGCGCATCCGTGGGCTGGAAGGCCATCAAGACTGCGGAACGTCTGTGTGAGCAGTACATGGTCCGCATCGAGAGCATCAGCCCGAAGTACAGCGCGAAGGCGAAGGCAAACTAAGGAGGAAATACTATGGCTACGAAGAAAGAACCTGCGGCCCAGGCCGTGGAGAACGCGGTGGAGACTGTGGAGAAGGTCGAGGCAGCGACCGAAGAAAAGGACGACGGCATGGTGACTATCCATCTGTTCAAGGATGACGACCGCTATTCGGCACCGGTGTTCGTGGGCGTCAACGGCGACAGCTACCTCATCCAGCGCGGCATGGACGTGAAGGTGCCGAAGGCTGTGGCCGAGGTGCTGGAACACAGCATCAAACAGGACGCCGAAGCGGCCCGGAAGAGTCAGGCCATGCAGGCGGCGGCCGGAACCCAGATGATGACCATTTGATATTTCCCCCGGTACAGCTTGCAGGCGCTTGCTGCGCCGGGGGATTTTGTTTTGGAGGTTTTTTATGACAGCAGGCGAAGCGATAAAGATGGCCGACGAGCTGAGGCCGAACAATCATTTTGAGAACCGGTTGAAGCAGCTATGGCTGCGGCAGGCAGACAGCGGGATGCGCCGGAACATCGTGGAGCGCAGCCAGACCGGCGGCGACTTCGAGGACAAGGGCGCGGATATTCTGTGGAACGACGGGCTGGAATATGACACCCCGCTGCTGGCCTGCTGTGCGGCAGAAGCACTTTATCCCCACTGGCTGGCTGCGCAGATGGACCTTGCACTGGGCGAGACGGCCCGGGCGGCGAATGAGCTGCAGCTCTACACGAGTTATGTGCAGGAGTTTGCGGTGTGGGTGAGGCGGAACTATATGCCGGCAGGCGGCGGGAGGCTGATGACGTGACGAACCTGAACCAGATAAACAGCCAGCGGCAGCTGCTGCGGGTATTCGGTGGGCTGAATGAGGGATATGCGTGCAGCGAGGCAGAGCTGAGCGAAGAGAAAAACTTTTCTTCACGAGGATACCCGGCACTCGAGACCCGCAAGCCCAGGCGGAAGGTGCGGGAAGCAGCCGGGATGAACGGGATGTACCATCTGAACGGCCTTTTGACCGTGGAAGGCACGACCCTGCGGTATGCCCCGGATGACGGCAGCGCCGCTGTGGAGCTGAAAGGCGCCCTGAGCGACAACGAAAAGAGACTGGTGGGCATGGGAACCAAGGTGCTCATCTGGCCGGACAAGATGTCCTTTGACACTGCGAGCGGAACGCTGAGTGCGCTGGGGTCCAGCTGGCAGCAGGGCGGAGTGAGCCTGACCGTGACCCCCTGCGATGCTGCCGGTGTAGTGTACACGCCGAATCTGTTCGGTGCGACCGAACCGGAAAGCCCGGAGAACGGCGATGTCTGGCTCAAACAGGCCGAAGACGCCCCGTGGAGCTACCGCGACGCCCTGAAGCTCTACAGCACAGCGGGCGGCTGGCAGAACATTCTGCTGAACTACTGCCGCGTGACCTGCAAGGGGCTGGGCGAAGCTTTCAAAGCCGGGGACACTGTGACGCTGACGGGCATCCCGTCTGTGGTGAAGAATGCTTACTCTTCTGATTTCAGCGGGGACGTAGTGGTGGACGACGTGGCCGGAGACTCGGTCATCCTCTCCATCGCGCCGGACATCGAGAGCGTTTTGTACTACGGCACCTGCGTGGTGACAGGCCAGAGCGTGGTGTGGACGGCCATGGACGGCAAGACCACCCAGACCTTCGACGGGCCTTTCCCGGACGTGACGGCCCAGCGGCGGGTGCCGGATCTCGACTGGCTGACGGAGCACAACAACCGGGTGTGGGGATGTTCAAGCACCGAGAACGTCATCTATGCCTGCAAGCTGGGCGACGCCACCAACTGGTTCTCCTACCGGGGAACGGCAGCGGACAGCTACGCCGTGACCGTGGGCAGCGACGGGGCCTTTACCGGTGCGGCTACCTGCATGGGATACGTGCTTTTCTTCAAGGAGAACGGTCTGCACAAGCTGTACGGCACCAAGCCCAGCGACTACCAGATGAGCAGCATCCAGTGTTCGGGCGTGGCCAAAGGTGCGCACCAGAGTCTCTGCGTCATCAACGAGACGCTGTACTACCTCTCGATGGACGGCGTCATGGCGTGGGACGGCAGTCTGCCCACCAAGGTGTCGGCCTCGCTGGACGAAGAACGCCTCAGCCATGTGACGAGAGCCGCCGCCGGCGGGCTGGTGGGCCGGTACTATCTGCACACCGAAAGCTCCGGCGGGCAGCGGCTGCTGGTATACGACACTGAGAAAGGGCTTTGGCACGAGGAAGACGCCACCGGCTGGGCCATGTGCAGCACCGGGCGACAGCTCTATCTCTGGGACAAAGAGGCCATCTGGGCCGCAGACGGAAGCCGGGAGGCCAGCGGCGAAGAGGACACGGTGGAATACGAGGCTGTGACCGGTGACATCGGACTCGGGAACCCGGACGACAAGTATTGCAGCCGGGTGACGGTGCGGCTGGACGCGATGGAGCGGACCGTAGTGACGCTGTGGGCCAGCTTCGACGGCGGCGAGTGGCAGGAGATGGGCCGGGTGGACACCGCAGGGAAGCGTGTGAGAGTGAACCTGCCCTTCGTCCCGACCCGTCACGACACCATGCGGCTGCGCCTGACCGGAAAAGGGCAGATCGCAGTGAGGAGCATCGCCATGACGCTGAGCAGCAGCGAGGGTGGAAGAGTGAACGGAGGTGTACCGAGACGTGGCTAGTATCGTAGGGCTTTCGAAGATCTCCATGCCGAGGCTAGATGGGCTGGACGCTGCCAGCGCCCGGGAGCTGAGGAATTATCTGTACCAGATGCAGGAGCAGCTGGAATATATTTTGAGCAACATTGACACCGAGAATCTCTCGGGGGACTTACAGGAGAAGCTGAAATAGCCCTCTCAGTCGGCTGCGCCGACAGCTCCCCCGAATGGGTGAGCCTTTGGCAGGCCGGGGAAGTCTGAGCGGAACACCTGAGGCCCGACAGGGCGCAAAAGAGCGGGCCTCGATTACGAGGACAGGAGGATATGGACTATGAGCAATTTAAGTAATGCGAGAGCGCAGCTGGAGGAGTGGGAGGCGAAGAAGCCGGCAGACTACACCAGCAAATACAAAGACAGGATAGATGGCGTGATGGGCCAGCTGGACGGGATGAAGGATTTTAGCTACGACCCCACCCGGGACGCGGCCTACGAGCAGTACAAAAACAGCTACACCCGGCAGGCAAAGCTGGCCAACGAGAACGCGCAGGCCAACGCCAGCGCCATCTCGGGCGGGTACGGCTCGAGCTATGGCACACAGGCAGGCCAGAGCGCCTACCAGAATGCTATGGCGGGCTTGAGCAATGCCACGAACGGGCTGTACAGCCAGGCACTGAACCAGTACACCCAGAAAAAGAGCGACCTGCAGAGCCAGCTGAGCGGATACCAGCAAGCCGAGGCGCAGGACTACGAGAAGTACCAGACCAACTATCAGAACTGGGAGAACCAGCGCAACTACTATCAGAGCGTGTACAATCAGGCGGCTAGCGAAAGCCAGGAAAAGAAGAGCCGGAGTACGAGCATCTTTGGGACGATCCTGAGCGTTGCCGCAAGCCTGCTGCCGTTTCTGCTGTGAAAATAAAGCGCCCGGCCCGGAAGGGGCTGAGCGGTCAAAAACCTCTCCGTCACGCCTGACGGCGCGACACCTCCCCTAATAAGGGGAGGCTAAGAGAAAAGGAGATTAGAAAATGGGAGTTTTTAAGAGATACAAGGACGCGCAGGCGGCGCAGAAGAACGCGGAGAACGCGATGCCGGGGGCATACCAGAGCAACTACACCGACCGGATCAACGAGGCGCTGGACAGCATGGGCGCAGCCAGCAATGCAGGCTATGACGTAGGCACGGACAGCGAACTCTACCGGCAGTACCGCGCGGGCGCGCAGGCGAATGCCAGGGCGGCGGCTGAGAACGCCGCTGCGGGCGCTGCCGCGCTGAGCGGCGGGTACGGCTCGAGCTACGCGAACAGCGTGGCCCAGCAGGGCTACCAGCAGGCCATGGCGAACGTGGACAGCGGGCTGGCCGGGCTGCGGGACAAAGCTCTGACCATGTACCAGCTGAAGCAGAACGGCCTCTCGGGGCTGCTGAGTGCGCTGCAGAATCAGGACAGTCTCGAGGCGGCAGAGCATCAGGGGGCCGTGGCCAACGCGCAGGACTGGCGGGACTACAAGAAGAGCCGGGCAGACCAGGCGGCGCAGGAGAAGAGCGATTTCCTCTCGAACCTGTGGGAGATGGCGAAGAGTGTGGGCAGAGCCGGTCTGACGGCCTACGACACCTACAAGGGCTACACCCAGCAGCAGTGGGAGAACGAGTTTGCCCGGGAACAGTGGGAGTACAACAAAGAGCGCACCGGCCAGAGCGATGCACTGAATGCCTACGAGCAGGCGTTCAACCTGTACCAGCAGGGAGCGGGCGATGCCGCGAACGCCGTGCTGGGCCGGTATGGTCTGGATACTGGAATCTTCGACAATTACAGCGGCGCACCCATCACCCGCGCAGACAAGGCGGGTGCGCTCACGACCGCAGCCGGGCTGGCAGGCGGCGGCAGCGACGAGGCTGCACGGGCGGTGCTGGAACTGTACGGCCTGGATCCGAACTCTGTGGGGAATTACAGGACGATCGCAGGACGGCAGCTTGCAACGGCGCTGGCAACAAAGAGCGCAGGAAGCACAGGCGGCTCTTCGGGCAGCAGGAGCAGCAGAACGAAAAGCAGCGGGAGCAGCTGGACGAACAGTCAGCTCCTGACGGCACTGGGCAAGTATCAGGCCCTGTCGGACGACGACCCGACAAAGAACATCTACGCCGGCATCTTGCAGGAGGGCGGACTGCTGGACGCATTGGCAGGCGGGAGTACCGGTTCTGCGGCAGGAGGAAACACGTTGATAAACCCGAATGGAAAGGCTGCTCAGCTGACCGCACCTCACATTCCTACGACCGCAGGCACGATGAAACAGGGACAGGCGAGAAGTCTGGCTGTAGAGTGGAAAAAACAGGGCAAGAGTGACGATAACATCATCGACAGGCTGATGCAGCGCGGGTACAGCGACGAGGAAATTTACAACGCCTTGAATCTGAAATAAGGAGATATTGAAATGGCGATCACGATGGAAAGCATCAAGGCCCGGCGGCAGAAGCTGGAACAGAGCGCCGGAGGCGGGCAGAGTGGAAAAACTCTGCCCGTGCGCAGCAACGCGACCGACAAGAGCATGACCCGGCAGGCTACTTCGACCGGAACCGTGTCGGCCTCTCCGGCCAAAACTGCCGGAAGTGGAGTGTCGATGGAGAGCATCAAGGCCCGGCGGGCCACGCTGGAACAGAACACCCGGGCCAAAGCCTTACAGCAGTACACCGAACGGCACATAAGCGACATGGGGGAGGTGGATGCGAGGAACGAGCCCTCTCAGGCGCACAGCGGGCGGGGAGAGAACCTCTCACCGTTCCCGTCGGCTGACGCCGCGCGAGAACGGAGCTCCCCTATCAGGGGAGCCCTTCTTAAAGGAAACCCCACCGAAAGGGCGCTGGACATGGGGCAGAAGTGGGGCGTACCTGCGAAGAGCGGGAACGTGCTGGAGAACGTGGACGGCGGGGCGACGGCCTACGGCAGCGGCCCGGCGCAGGAGCTGAGAGCCAGATTTGCCAAGGACAGCGTACCGGACGAGTTTGACCGTATCAACCAGTGGCTGGACACCGGGGACAACAAGAATCTGGCCGACGCGGTGCGCCGGGTGGACAACGCGGGCATCTACACGGACGCCGACCTGATCGAGAAGGGCGGCTGGACACAGGCGCAGATCGACGAGGCCCGAAAGATGAACGCTGCACTGGACGCCATCCCTGCATGGAAGCGGGGCGTGCGCCGGACGGCGAACACCATCGGCGGCATCGGAGACACGGTGGCTGCTGCCCCGCTGCTGGGCGCGGAGTACGGCGTGCAGGCGGGAAAGAACATTGACGCCACCCTGAAGAACTGGAAACAGGTGGAGCAGGAAGTAAAGGACGACGAACACGCCCAGAGCCTGTTTGACCTTTTGACCGACGTGGACATGGACTATAACCCCACATGGCCGGAGAGCCGAAACCGGGAGCTCATCTCGATGGGGTACAACTCCAAGGAAATTCGGGAGATGCGCCAGAAGCTGGCGGGGCTGGAAGTGAGCGACGGCATCGACAAGAACCAGAGCGTGGGCTACCAGCTCTACAACCGCGGGCAGCAGCTGACGGCTGCGGCCCAGAGCGGCCTGAGACCGACCCAGCGGGCCGTGGCGGGGGCCGTGACCAGCGCAGCGGAGAACCTGGCCGTAGCGGGCGTGAACCCGGCGGCAGTGCTGCCCGTCCTGAGCGCACAGGGAGCGGCAGAGGCCATGGGCCAGAGCGCGGAGAAGGGCGAGAGCGCCGGTAAGGCATTGGGCGGCGGCCTCGCCAAGTTCGGCGCGGGATGGGCCATCAACTCGGTGGGCGCAGCCGACCTTGCAAAGACCATGGGCAGTGACTACGCGAAGGACACGCTGGCGGGGCAGATCGCGGACTGGGTGCAGGGGCTGGCGGGCAGCTCGGAGCTGGCACAGCGCTACCCGGCGGTGGCTGCGGCCATCTCGGGCGGCATCGACAACTCGATGCAGGCCTTTGCGGAAACCTATGCGGACATGGCCATCGACGCTGCGCTGGGGGACAGCGAGGCGGCGAAGAACCTGTTCAGCGAAGACACCCTGCTGACGGCGCTGGAAAGCGGACTCTCCGGCGGCGCGTCCGGTGCGCTGGGCGGCGCTGTCGGCACGGGGTTGGCAAAGCTGAACGGAGGAGACGCAAGCCTGCTGGGGCAGACAGAGCATTATGACCAGATGGACCGGATGAAGCAGGCTACCGCCCAGCAGAAGGAGTGGGAGGCCCGGGCGGCGGAGCCCTCTCAGCCGGCCGAGCCTGCAGCCACTGAAAATATCAGCGGGCGGGAAGAAAACCTCTTACCGTTCCCGTCGGCTGACGCCGTGCGAGAACGGAGCTCCCCTGATAGGGGCAACGGCGACGACCGCGGCCAGTGGCCGAAACAGGGAGAAGCTGTTGGGGCAGCGGCCGGCGGGATGCAAGCGGCAGCGCAGCAGACACCGGGAGCCGCAACCCGGGCGCAAAGCGCCTTTCTTAAAGGAAACTCCACTGAAAGTATGCAGCGGGCGGAAGCAACTGCTGCAAAATCGGAAAACTCGGCGGTGCGGCAGTTTGCCGAAGTGGCGGCGAGCGACAGCCTGACGGGCAAGACCATCGGACTGTTTACACCGAACGCCGAGAACCGGGAAAACCGTGCGGCCTTTGAGCAGGCTTACGGCGTGACGCTGCCCGACACTGCGGGCGCGACCCGCCGAATGCTACGGGATATTGCAGCGCAGCAGAACGTGAAAAGCGAAGCTGCGCCTGCTGTACAGAGTGCAGAGCTGCCCAGCGAAGCTGCGAGTGTGCCGCAGACAGTACAGAGTGCTCCCGCAGAAACCGCCGATGCCATGCCGGAAACGGCTGCGCCGGACAACGTGCGTGAAGCGACTGCCGCTACAGGCGAAACCGACAGCTACGAGAACGCCCCGCTGCGGGAGACTCTGGGACTCCGGCCGGAAGCGCCGAAGACACAGCGGGAGGCCGAGGTGCAGTGGGCGCTGGAAGGCTGGCGGGTGACGGACAAGGCAGCTGAGACCATCAGCAAAAATATGCCGGACAGGGTGGACGCTGACCGGTATGCGGCCGCAGCGTCGCCGCTGTACCGGCTGGGCCGGAGCGGTGCAGACACCTTTGCGCAGGCATTGGAGCTGGCGGGAAGCATGAGCGGCACGGCAGAAGACATCAACTACATCCTGAGCACCGACGCCGGGCGGACGGCCCTCGAAATCGCCTACACCCAGGGCAAGGGCGAACGGATGCTCTACGCCGAAAAGATGGCCGGCCTGGGCGGGACACTTGGCAGCGAGAGTACCAGCGGCAGGGGCGAGGTATACGCCAAGGGTACGATGCGGCAGGAGAGCGACGTGGCCAGCCAGATCATCAGTCTGAACGCCGCGGCCACCGGCACGGATGCTGTGCTGAGGGATGTGCTGCAGAACGACCGGAGCATCAGGGCCTATGTGGACACCGAGACGGCCCGGATCTTCTTCGGAGACAGTGCGCAGGACATCTTCGGCACGGTGCTGCACGAGGACTACCACTGGTACAATGCGCTGGACGCCGAGGGCGCAAGGACTTTGCAGGAGCACGCGCTGGAATATCTGGCGAAGAGCAGCGGCTACGAAAGCCTTGACGAGATGGTCCGGGCGAAGCTGCGGGACTACAGCGCCCAGAGCCTGACCTACGAGCAGGCAGCGGAGGAACTGGTGGCCGACGCATGGCGGGGCATCTTTGACAGCGAGGAGAGCTTTAAGCGCTGGGTGACGTTCCAGCGCGGGCAGGCAGAGAAGAACGCAGGCAAGAGCGGCGCCATCCACAAGGTGATGGAGCAGGTGCGGCAGATGCTGGATGGGCTCATCAGCCGGGCGAAGGAAGTGCTGACCATCAACCCGGACAACCGCGCCGCCCTGAAAGCGAAGCGCCTGGCCGAGGCCGAAAAGCGCACCTTACAGGACGAGTATTTCGCCCACGCAGAAAAGGCCATGGACAACCTGCGGGCGGCAAAAGAAAACGCCGCAGCCCTCAAAACCGAGAGCGCGGCGGAAAAGCAGGGGGTTAGATTCAAACTCGGCGAAGGGGAAGAGACACTGGAAAAACAGTTGAATCGGAGTCTGAAAGAGCTTGATGAGATGAAGCCGGTCGCTCAAATTACCGGTGAAGAAGTCCAATACGGGAAAACCGGGAAGGAAAACACAGAAAACATCGTCCGCTTTTTTGAATCTATCGGAGGAAAGGTCACACGCGAAGGCTTTGGAACAGTGGAATTAGTCCGGGCAGGAGCAAAGGCTACAGTGCAGCATGGAAACGGCCAAGTGAAGCAGATTGCGGTTGCTGCAATTCCGGATGTGATTCGTTACGGCAAACAAATTGGATTCGCGGAGGATTGGAAGAGTCGAGGATATAATACTTATGTCTTTGCCGCTCCGGTTTCTGTGAAGAACACAGAAATTTACGAGGCGGTCATTGTAAAGGCATACCCAACTCAAAATTCGGCCAGCAAGTTTTATGTACATGAGGTATGTGGCTCAGACGGAAGTCTGCTCTCCATTGAAAACGGGACGATAACAAAAAAAGAAAGCGGCCTTACCTCGGTACTCAAAACCGAGCAGGGCGGTGAAGCCCCTAAGCCACTTTCTAAAAATAGTATAGCACAACCCTCCGGCGAAAGCAAGAGAACCGACGAGCCTGTGAAGAAAACGGTGAGATTCCAGCTGAGTGCTCCGGTCGAAGTGGAGCGTACAAAGGAACTGGTGGCCGTGCATAACCTGACCGAAGAAAATCTGCGGGAAGCGCTGGACCTGGGCGGGATGCCGTCGCCTTCTATCGCGGTGGTGAAGGCACAGGACGGCCACAGTAAGTATGGTCCCATCTCGCTGGTGTTTGGCCCGGATGCCATTGACCCGCAGGCCAGCAGAGCGAACAGGGTGTATGGTTCTGATGCGTGGACGCCGACAAGGCCGAACGTGGAGTACGCTGTCAATGCAGAAAAAGCAAGAGCCTTAAATGGGGAGCTTGCGCAGCTGAGTCGGCAGGTGGCAGAAGGAACATTTGCAAAAGGAAATATTCTGACCGGAACTCTGGACATGGAAGCATCTGGCGATAGCCCGAAAAAGTTGGCAGAGAAACTGGCACAGAATGACAGCGTAAAGGCCGCATACCTTGCCCAGCAGGGAAAAACCATCGAGACTGTCATGAAGAGGGAGGAACGATTTACCACAGAGCAGAAGTCCAGATATGAGAAAATCATCGACTCTGTAGGTGGCGAGGATGCACTGCGGGATATTGTTGAGACAGACAAGCTGAACGGCAACCATGACATGGCACATACTGTGCTGGAAAAAGTGCGAGAGTCTGAGAAGCAATGGGCTATAGAGACGTTCCATTGGAACGCTGAAAAGGCAGAAGCCAAAGCGGCAAAGCTAATTCGCCCGGCGCTGCTTTCCCGATTGGCAAATGCATATGACTACCTCTCTGCCAGAAATGAAGGCGGCAGCATGGTAAAGGATATGGATGCCATGCAGCAGGCGTTACAGGAGAATGCACCGGACAGCAAAGTGGAAAACTGGCTGCTGCCAAAGGTGGAAAAAATTCTTGGTGAAAAGGGAATCTATAACGGGAAAGACCCATATACGGCAAAAGGAAACCGCCGCAGTTTTGAACAGCTGCACAACCCCTATACCCTGGAAAATCTCGTAGCTGCCATGAACAAGGAAGACGCCAGAGGAAAGGGCGCATGGGGACTTTCAGCAGATATGCTGATGAGTACCGCAACGGCAGAGTACAAAAACCTTGATGAGGTACGGGCAGACAAAGGACGCTTGCGGCAGATGCCAGAAGAAGAACGCAAAGCTCTGCTGGAAAAGGCAGATGAGGAAATCGAGCAGGTCATTGCGCGGATACGGCAGGAGACAACTCCTCACGCGGGCAACAGCTTTGAAGAACGGGAAATACTGGGTGACATTCTGCTGCGAGCTGCACAGGGAAGCCAGACAGCCGCAGCGATCGGCAAGGTCTTTGCAAAAGAAGGCTACATCATTGGTAAGGACACAGCCCAGATGATACGGCAGCTATACAAAGATGTGGCCGCTATCCCTACCGGGTATTTTGAGGCTAAACCTCAACGTGCGGTGGGCTTTGATGAGGTAAAGGCAGCTGTCCTGCCGGACAACGCCAGCGAGACGCTGGTGAACAGTCTGAAGGAGCAGGGTGTGCCGGTATATCAGTACAAAGCCGGAGACGATGCCAAGCGCACCGAGATTTTGAACAAGCTGCCGAATGTACGTTTCCAGAAAGCCGAGCAGGCCGACCGGGAGGCAAAGCAGAACCAGCAGCGGCAGGCCAGCCGGGTACTGGCGGAGAAGGCAGCGGCCTTTGACACCCTGAACCAGTTCTTCGGCCTGACGAAGAACACCCGGCTCTCGGACGCCGCCCTCGAAAGCCTCGCCATCCGGTGGACCAAGACCAACGGCAGCCGGGCCGACCGGACGAAGCTGGCAAACGAGACGCGGGCGCTGGTGGAGTATCTGCGCTCGGAGGGAGCGGACATGGCCAAGGCGCAGGGACTGGCCGAGACGCTGGCAGGCGAAGTGCTGGATGAGGCGACCTACCGGAACACGGAACTCTGGGATGAGTACCCCGACCTGCATGACCTGACCTACACGGTAGACAAGAACGGCAAAGCCAAGGCCGAGCTTGTGAAGCGGTACGGAAATTGGACAGAGGCGGTAGCCGAGGCCCGGCGCCACGGCGTGAAGCTGCGGCAGGCAGAGGGATACCGGGACGGCAACCCGGCGGAACAGTATGAGGCCATCGTGAACGACACCCGGGCCGTGGGCGGCGTGAAAGAGAGCGCGGCAGCACTCTTCCGCTCGGCGGCACAGGAAGCGGGCGTGGCGGGCGCAGCCAGCATGGAGAGCACGGAATGGCTCGACGTGCTGATGAACGTACACGACACCATCAAGCCCAAGATGATGAGCCGGTTTGCGGACGCTGCCGAATACGAGGACGCCAAGGTGGAACTGGCGGGCCGGATGATCGGCGACATCATGAGCCACCCGGAGATGACCGACGCCGAGGCGGTGTTCGAGGGCATCTTAAAGCACAACCGTGAAGTGGCCGCAATGGCCGCCGGAAGCGAGGAGCGTGCGGCTGAGGTGACGAAGGGGTTGAAGAGCGTGCAGCAGACCCAGCGGAAGGCTTTTGCCGACCGGATGCGGGAAAACAGCCGCAGCCAGAGCGCCGAGGTCAAGAGCGTGAGCCGGGCAGAACGACAGCTCAACGAGAATCTGGAAACGCTGGGCGCACAGGTGAGCACAGCAGCGGGTCTCGACGAGAAGATGACCGCTCTGCGGGAAGCCTACGAGCGGGAATGGAAGGCCGAAAAGAACCGGATGAAGCAGGCCCGGCAGGAGATGCTGGACGAGATAAAGCTGGAGCGCCGACAGCTGCGCTCCCAGATCAACGACCTTTCCCGGCAGGTGGCCGGAGAGCAGCGGAGAGCCGACCGGGCGGAGCATCAGCTGCTGGTACAGGAAAACGAGATCATGGAGTGGGAGGCCGAGAACCAGCGCAAGGCGGAAGCGTGGCAGGAAAAACAGGCCCAGAGGAATGCCATTGCCATTGAAACGGCCCGGCAGCAGCGGGACGAGGACGTAGCCGTGGCAAAGGCACTGGCCGAAAAGCGGGTGCAGAAGGCCCGGGAAGGACGGAAGGCGGACGAACTGAAACGGAGCATCCGGAACAATGCCGCCCAGCTCAACCAGATGGTGCTGCGGCCGAAGCCCGGGAAATATGTACAGAAGAGCCTCATCGTGCAGGCCGCTGAGGTGGCGAAGCTGGCAGACACGGCAGTGCTGAACAACAACGCCCTGACCAAGCTGACCGCCTTGCAGGACAGCATCCGGCGCAGCGGAGAGATGGACGTCGGCATCCACGCCGACTGGGAGAACAGCGGCGTGGAAAACCTCATCCAGACACTGCGGGACGATATGAACGCCAGCAAGCAGGCAAAGCTCGACCGGCTGCGGCAGCAGCTGGAAGAAGCCAAGGCCCTGCCGGACGGCGACAAGACCGAACAGCTACGGGACCGGCTGCGCCAGCGCATCCGGGAGACGGAGAACCGCACCTATCTGCCCATGACGGTAGATCAGCTGCGGATGCTGAAGGCCATTACGGCCAGCACGCTGCACATGATCCGGACGGAAAACAAGACCCTGAGCCTTGCGAGGGCAGAAGAGGTGGACGGCATGGCTATGAAGGCCGCCCGCGAGGTGCTGAACTCGGAGGGCAACGGCTTCGGAGAGAAATTTGAAAAGGCGAAGGGCGCGATGAACCGCTACCAGCTGGACATGCTGGGCGGCACGAGAATGTTCCGGCGTCTGGGCGGCTACACCAAAAACGGCCAGATGGAGAAGCTGGGGCAGATGCTGAACGACGGCCAGCGGCGGCAGACGGAGATCCTCGTGGAAGGCGAAAGCCTGTTTGCCAACGTGACCGGCAAGGAACACCTGAAAGAGGTGGAAGCTTTTGCCGGGCCGGGGGCGGAGCTGGTGGACATCGGACTGAAGGACAGCAAGGGCAATGCCGTGCCGCTGAACCACGCACAGCTGTGCAGCCTGTACATGCTGCTGCGCAACGAGGACAGCCGCCACCACCTGATGACCGGCGGACTGACCCTGCCGGACGCTGCCCAGTACGCCAAGGGCAACATCGAGAGAGCCTACCAGCGCAGCCAGACCGTGATGCTGGGGACGCTGGTGAACGCCGACGGCACCCCGATGGCCGACACCATTTTGCAGACGGTACAGGACGCCATGACGGACTATGACCGAAACTGGTGCAAGGACATGGAGGACTTTTTTGGGCGGTACACCACGAACCTCATCAACGAGACCAGCATGAAGCTGCTGGGCTACGACCGGGCCACCGTGAAGAACTACTACCCCATCGCGGTAGACCGGAGCACGCTGGCGACGGAGATCGAGGGCGTGAAGATGGATGCTACCATCGAGGGCAGGGGCTTTTTAAAGGAGCGCGTGAAGAGCGACAAGCCCATTTTGCTGGAAGAGTGCCAGAACGTGGTAAAGCGGAGCCTGCGGGACACGGCAGCCTATGCGGGCCTTGCGGCCCCCATCCGGGACGTGCAGCGGGTACTGAACAGCACCGTGGAGACGGCAGAGGGCATCGGTGTGCTGAAGGACAAGATCATCGGCGAGAAGTGGGGAAAGGAGACGGTGAGCTACATCAACGACCTGCTGACCGACCTGCAGACCACGCGGCGCAAGCGCAGCAGCACCATGAGCCGGGCGCTGGACAGGATGCGGGGCAACTACGCCGGAGCCATCCTGACCGTGAACCCGGGCGTGGCCATCGCGCAGGCAGCCAGCCTGCCCACGGCGGGCGCTGTGCTGGGAGCAGACACCATGGCGGCGGTACTGCCCTTCGTGAAGAATTTCTCGGGCAAGCAGCGGGCCGCGGTGGAAGCAGAGATACGCCAGCACGGAGACGCCCTGCTGCAATACCGACTGCGTGGTACCAAGCGGGGAGAGATGAGCTCCATCGGCGCGCACAAAAACCTTGTGGCCAAAGCGTCGGAAGCCATGCCTGCTGTGACCGGCTGGATCACCGGCATGGACGAGATCACGGTGGCCGCGCTGTGGGAGGGCTCAAAGCGGTATGTGGAGCGCCACGCAGCGGAGTTCGGCGAGGGTGCCGCGGAGAAGGGCAGCGAAGCCTACTGGGAAGCCGTGAACAAGATGTACCAGCGGGTCATCGAGGAGACCCAGCCCAACTACACCACCATGCAGCGGGCGGGCATCCAGCGCAGCGACAACGAGTTTGTGAAGACGCTGACCATGTTCACCACCCAGCGGTTCCAGAACTACGGCATTCTGGCCGACGCCGTGGGGGACTACAAGGCCCAGAAAGCCCGGTATGCTGCCGACCAGAGCGCGGAAAACAAAGCTGAGGTGCAGCGGGCCGGGCAGAGCCTGCGCCGGGCGGCGGCAAGCCAAGTGGTGCAGACGGCGGTGTTTGCCCTCATGAAGATCGGCGCGGACTTTTTGCTCCACCGGTGGGACAAGGAGCAGGACGAGAACGGCGACATCACGGCGGCCAGCGTGGGCAAGCGGTTTTTCGACCTGTACACTGAAAGTGCGGCCGGAAACTTTTTGTACGGCTCGGAGATCTACAGCGCCCTGACCAACGCCCGGGACGGCAAGGACTATGACGTGGTGAGCGCCACCAACATCAGTGCGGTGAACGACCTGTTTGCCGCCTTTACCAAGACCGTCAAACTGCTGCGGACGGACACTGGCGAGATGAGCGAGGAAGAGCTTGCAGCGCACCACCAGAAGCTGAACAAGGCGGTGCTGAAGGACATCCAGTGCGGCCTTGAACTCTACGGCGTCCCGGCGGCGAACATCCGGAAGGTGATGCAGGCGTTTGAAGGCTACTGGGAGGATGCACAGGCCATCGGCAGAGGCGAAGGGTTTAGCTTTAACTCTGCACCCTCTTCGGCCACTGGGCAGTACGACCGGCTGTACAACGCCATCCAGAGCGGGGACAGCGAGGAGGCTGCGGCGGCGATGAAGAAACTGGAACAGATGAACAAGACGGACAAGGTGGACGGCGAGCTGGCAAGGCGGCTGAAGCAGTACGACGCCGACGTGCTGGCGGCGGCCGAGGCCCGGAACGCCGGGAAGACCCGGGCCGAGGAAAAGGCCAGAAAGGCCGTATTTGAGAAGCTGCGGGAGGGGCTGGACGTCGCCCCTGTGACAGACAGGGCCAAGGGAAAAGCGGACGCGGCCCGGCGGGCGCAGCTCATCGACCTTGTGAACAAGGCGGTGGACGGCAAGGCAGACGAACTGCTGGCGGGCGGCAAGGACGGCAGCATATACGACGCGCTCCTGGACGAAGTGAAAAATGGCCGGGTGGAGGACGCGCAGGAGGAGCTTGACCGCCTGATGACCGCAGGCAAGGCCAAGGGCAGCATCAAGAGCAAGATCACGGAGAGCGTGAAGGAGGAGTATCTGGCCGGAAGCGACCGGGACCGGGAGAAGCTGGAGAAGAAGCTGCTGGCCCTCGAGGACGCAGACGAGAATCCGCTGTACGAGGAAAAGAACTTTGCGCAGTGGGTGAAGGATGCGGACAAGAAGGCGGAGAAGGCGAAGGACGAGAAGAACTGGTGGGAGGGGGTGAAGTAAAAATAACTTGATATTCCGGCGCAGTTGGCGTATACTGATGATAAGAAAGTTGGAAAATCCAACGATGCAAAGGAGCTGACAGATATGCTGACAGAGCTGAGGACCAAGTCTCAGATCACTATCCCGAAGGACATCGTGGCACGGCTGGGCCTGCACGAGGGCGACAAGCTGGAAATCGTGGAAAAAGACGGAACCATCCAGATCATGCCGGTGGCCGTGTACCCCAAGAAGTATCTGGACGAGCTGCGCAGCGAGATCAATGAAACAAAGGCGAAGATCGCAGCCGGTGAACAGCCGGTCTTTGATACCGTTGACGAGCTGTTTGAGATGTTGGATGGAGTGAGCTGATGGCGTACAAGATCACATTTACCAAGCGGTTCGTCAAGAACGTGAAACGGCTGTCGGCAGCAGAACGGACACAGCTGAAAAAGAAGCTGGAACTGCTGATGCAAGATCCGCTTTATCCGTCACTGCGAACAAAGCGGATACAGGGAACAACAGATTTGTTTGAGTTCAGTGTCAATATGGACGTCCGAGTTATATGGCAATACGACGGAGACACCATCATACTGTTGCTGGACATCGGACACCACGATATTCTGAACCAGTTTTAAGAAAAGAACGAGCACTCTGGCCGAAAGGCTGGGGTGCTCGTTCTTTTTGCATGTCTGCAACGGCGACGACCGCGGCCAGTGGCCGAAACAGGGAGGAGCTGTTGGGGCAGCGGCCAGCAAGATGCAAGCGGCAGCGCAGCAGATGCTGGGAGCCGCAACCCGTGCTCGCCTGCGGCGAGACCTTACAAAACTACTGCGGGCTTGAATAAGTCCGCAGTAGTTTTGTTACGGGGGACGTGGTAGGCTTTTTATAGAGTGCTTGCCCTACTGATAGCGGCAGCGGACCGGAAGGAAAACTCTCAGCTTTGCAGTCCGCCTGACGGCGGCGCTGCAAAGCAGCTCCCCTAGCGAGGGGAGCCTTTCTCAAAGGAAGGAGCTTCAAAGTGAAAGTAAGAGTAGTGAAGGACCATTTTTGCGGGACAGGCTGGCGGGCGGAGCCGGAGACGCTGTACCTGGGCGGCGTGGGCGCCGTATACGTGGAAAAGCTCGAATTCGAGCTGCCGGAAGAGTGGGACGGGCTGGCCGTGACGCTGCACATCGAGCAGGAGGGCGGGACTATGCCGCAGCCGATGCTGCTGGATGGAAATAATAACGCTCCGGTGGACGGGCGTTTCACGACGGCGCGGCAGGGCCTCTGGATGCTGATGGCCACGGACGGCGAAGGCCGGCGCGAGATGACCATGCCCGGGAAATATGTGTGCTACCAGACGCTGGAAAACGGCGAGGGAACTGGCGCAGACGGACCGGCGATGCCGCTGCGGTATCAATATTTACAGCTGGTGCTTGAGCAGGAAGCCCGGGCAGCGCTGGAAGCACAAAGAGCCGCCCGATACCGGCAGTGGGTGGCCGACCGATGCGCTGCAAAGGAACACGCGCTGCTGCTTGAAGCGCTGAGCGGAATGCGTTACTCCGACGCCAGCGCATGGGACATGATAGCGCAGCTGAAGCAGCGCTGGAACAGCCCCCCGCCGGAGCAGGCAGAGCCGGTGGCAGTGGAGAGCATCCGGCTGGACAGCAAAGAGCTGAGCATAAAAGTGGGAGAGTCCTGCCCCCTGAAAGCCACGGTGCTGCCCGGAAGCGCACCTCAGACCGTGGAGTGGATGGCCGAACCGGAAGGCATCGTGCAGCTCCGGGAAAATACTCTGACCGCCGTGAAAGGCGGCACAGTGCTCCTGACGGCCATCGCAGGCGGAAAGCTGGCGCAGCGCAGAGTGCGGTCGGTGGCTGTATCGCTGGAAAAGCTGGCGCTGGACAAACCGTCCGTAAAGCTGAAACAGGGCGAGTCTGTGACTCTGACCGCGACTTTGACGCCGACCCAGTCCACCGTGACAGCGGTGAGCTGGACAACGAACAATGCGGCGCTGGCTGTGATGAAAGACCAGACGACCGCCGTAGAAAACGGAAAGGCCGTGAACACGCTGGCAGCCCTGAAGGACGGCAGCTGCATCATTACTGCTGCCGCCGGAGGAAAGAGCGCCGTGTGCAGCGTCACGGTGGAAAAGAATGGACAGAGCGGCGGGGATGAACCTGCCATCGTGATGTATGCGGTATCCAACCGGCTGAACGGGCTGAGCACGAGCCGGGCGGACGTGGTCGTCCAGAGCGGCAAGGCGTACACCGCGGCTCTGACGCTGAACGAGGGATACTGGCTCATATCCATCAAGGTGACGATGGGCGGCGAAGACGTGACAGCCACCGCATGGAACGAGAAAAAGATGACCGTCTCCATCCCCGATGTGACGGGAAACATCGTCATAACGGCAGAGGCGAAGCTCCCGATGCTGAAGGAACTGGCGGTGGGAGCGGTGACAAAACTGGTGGAAAAGGACGGGGCAGCGGCGGAAGAATTCGTGGTCATAGCGCAGGACTACGAGAAAGAGCTGAACGGTGAAGGCCGGACGCTCCTTGCCCGGCGGCACGGTATCACCGAAAAAAAATGGAACACGACATGGTGTACGTATGCCGACAGCCTGATTGACGTCTACCTGAACAGCGAATACCTGAAGGACGCCCCACAGGCGCTGAAAGACATTCTGACGGAGACGAAATTTTACTACACGCCCGGCTACTCCGGAAGCGGCAGCAGTTATACAGGAAGCCACACGGTGACCACGCTGAGCCGGAAGGTCTTTTTGCCCTCGTGCTATGAGTTCGGATTCGAGTCATACGGATACACTTCGGCCAGCAGCCCGAAATACTACCACCTGGAAGGCTCGACCTTTGCCGATGCAAAGAAGCTTGCTCTGGCGCTGCTGGCGGCGGATGCCGAAACGGCGGGAAGCGTACCGAACACCTATTTCCATTTCTGCCTCTGGACCCGGACGCCGGTACTGAACGACTACGGCAGCGGCCTGACCGGAAGTGCACTGAAAGAGTATCTGTACAAGGGCGCTGAAGCGGTGTGGGCGCAGATGCTGACGGCACCGGATAAGCTGGACTGGGGCGGATACAAGGTGAACGAACCGGAAAACATGAGCTGGCCTGACCTTTACAGGTGCTGGACGCACCCCTGTTTTACACTGCCGGGAAATACCGTTATCGACGCAAAGGGAAATATTGTGGAGGTGAGAGAAGAATGAGCACGGATAATGCACTGGACGCCCTGACGGCGCGGATGCTGGAAGCCGTAAAGAACACCCGCGAAAGCGCGGACTCCGCTGCAGCCAGCGCCCAGCAGGCACAGAAGATGGCGGAGGGAGAGATGCAGGGAACGTCGCTGACTGGCGCAGAGAAAAAGCTGCTGGTGCAGATATTGCAGCGGGCGGCGAACAAGAACAGCGAGATGCAACCCGCGGTGGATGAGCTGAAAAAGCTCTGGAAGGAGAGCTCCTGATGATAGAACGCAATATCTCCCTCGCCTCGACGGGTTCGGCGCGGACATCGGGCTGTGACAACCAGCTGCGTCTGGGCTACAGCAGGAACCGGGGGATATACCGGCTGAACATCACCCAGACCGGCGAGTGGGAGGGAATGACCATCCGAGCGCTTTGGCACACAGAGCGGGGAATGCTGTTTTCGTCGCTCGTGGAGGACGGAAAAATAGAAGTACCCGCCATCGTGACCTCTACACCCGGGTGCGGCAGGCTCGTCTTTGAGGGAAGCGACGGAACCCGCACCCTGACCAGCGCGGACATCAGGTACAGCGTGGCCATGAACAGCGGCACGATGGGGGACATCCCCGAACCGCCGGTGCCTGCATGGCAACAGCTGGTAGCCCTCGTGGAGCAGGCAAAGGACGAGGCGTGGCAGGCCGGAGAGGACGCCAGACAGAGCGCCGCAAAGGCCAATGAAGCATATGAAAACACCCTCGGCGCAAAAGACTCGGCTGTAACGGAGATACGCAAAGCCGAGACGGATGCACTGAACAATGTGGAGGCATCAGCCGGCCCGGCGGCGTCTGCGGCTGCGGATGCTGCCGCAGCAGGCGCAAAGGAAAAAACCGAAAAGGCCATTCAGGAAGTAAAGGACAGCGCGGTAAAGGAAGTGAAAGATGCCGCAGCAGGGGCAGCCGCCCGCGCTGCCCAGTCGGCAACGGATGCGGCCAGTTCTGCCGCCGAGGCAAAGAAGACAGCTCAGGACATCCAGGGCTACTACGACGGCGTACAGGATCTCGTGACCGACACGCTGCGAGACTACACCGGCGGCTACTACCGCAGCTATGACTTGACCATCCCGGCGGCGGGCTGGAAAGAGATGGCCAAGTCCGTAGGACGGTACTGGTACAGCTGCGACGTGGCCATCGAGGGGTGCGACAGCTCTTACGTCCCGATGGGGACCCTGACGCTGGACACGGCCGGAGAGGTCGAAAAAGCAAACCTTGCAACTGTGCTTCAGACCGTGGAGGGCGGTATTCGGTTCTACGCTGCTATCCCCCCGAAGGTGAACATCCGTGCCTTTGTAACGCTGTTTGCAAAGGGAACGGCATCGATGCAGCAGGCTTCCGCTGAAGAAGTGCAGAGGATGCTTGACGAAATTTTTAATGGATAAAAGAAAGAGAGGAAAAAACACATGGCCAGTTATGATCTGACCCGTATCCCCGCGCTGCGCGACCTGCAGGAGCTGGGCCGCCGCCAGAAGAATGTGACGGACGGTCTCGGCCAGCGCGTATCTGCGCTGGAGACCAATGCTCCCACCAAGGTGAGCGACCTGACGAACGACAAGAAATATCAGACGGAGACGGAAGTCTCCGCCGCCATCAACAAAGCTGTCGCTGCGGCAGACCACCTGAAGCGCAAGAATGTCACCTCGACCGGGGACATCGACCTGAAGGCGGCAGACGCTGCACAGTACATCTACATGGTCCCGAAGGGTACTGCCGGTACCTCCGACAAGTACGACGAGTACATGGTCATCGACGGCGTGCTGGAAAAGATGGGCGACTGGAAAGTGGATCTGAGCGGCTATGTCCAGAAGGAAGCCGGCAAGAGTCTCTCGACCAACGACTACACCAGCGCGGACAAGCAGAAAGTGACCAACATGGAAAAGACCATGGACGCCCGCATCACCGCCAGCATGGCGACCGACACCGAAGTGAACGCGATGCTGGATGAACTGTTTGGCTCTTAAAGGAGGACAAGATGGGGATAACGCTTGCTCATCTGAAGGAAGCCGTGGACCGGCTGCTGGACAGGATCGCGCTGGTGGCTCAGACGGCCTCCAAGAGCATCGAAGAGATGGGAAAAACAAAGGCAGATAAGGTGAACATCATGTCTTTGACCATTCCGGCCAGCGGCTGGTCGAGCGACAGCACTGCGGGATGTCCGTATTATCTGGACATCCCGGTGTCCGGCCTGACGGCAAACGACTGTGTGGCCGTAGTGGTAGCACCGACCTGTGCAAAGACCGCCCTGACGGCAGGGCTCACATCGACCGAAAGCTTTGCAGGAAAACTGCGGCTGCGAGCGCAGCAGACGCCGACAGCTGCCATCACGGCAGTTTATTACATTGTGAAATAGGAGGGATGGACCTATGGCATGGGGTCCCATATCGGTCGGCGGCAGTGTGAGCGGCTACACGCTGCCGACAGCAACGGCCAGCGTCCTTGGCGGCGTGAAGACCGGCAGCAACATCACCAACTCCGGCGGCACCATCAGCATCACCAAAGCCAACGTGACGGCAGCGCTGGGCTATACGCCGCCCACGACCAACACCTGGCGCGGCATACAGGACAACCTGACCAGCACGGCCACCGACCAGAGTCTGAGCGCAAATCAGGGCAAGGTGCTGAAAGGCCTCGTGGACGGCAAGGCGGCGTCCAGCCATACCCATGACGACCGGTACTACACCGAGAGTGAGATGAACACCAAGCTGAATGGGAAGGCGAACGCCAGCCACACCCACGATGACCGGTACTACACCGAGAGCGAGATGAACGCAAAACTCAACGGCAAAGCCAACAGCTCCCACACCCACAACTACGCCGGTTCCGGCTCTGCGGGCGG
>UMIT01007783.1_pt1 | contig 43658 bp, 56 predicted proteins | sample 1965911 | NCBI WGS metagenome assembly UMIT01 (sample SAMEA4836131, study PRJEB28245) | human gut metagenome | biome: gut microbiome; material: fecal sample | place: Denmark | collected 2008 | reverse complement strand
GCTGCTCTTCCGAAACCTCAATGCGGTATTTCATCTTTTGCCCCCTTCTTCTTGGAAAGGTAGTCGTACAGCCGGAACATCACATCGTCGGCGGTCAGGTAGCCCTCAACGCCTTTAGCGTTCACGATGTCGCCCATCAGCTGCAACAGGCCCTTTTTATATCCATGGGAGAAGATGCCACAGATCACGAACCAGTTGCCGCCGAAGTTGTCATCATGCACCCAGATCTGCCAGCCCCAGTCTGTATCAGGAAAGTCCTTGTCCATCTGAGGAAAGCGGCGTTCATAGGTGTGGTTCACGCCCTGTTCAGTCAACTTTGCGTGGAGTTTTTCAATTTCCGTCATGCTGCGCCTCCATTTTCTCATAATCCCCGGACAGCACCAGAGCCATGGCCTCACAGATGATGGTCACCTTGACGCGCTCAAGGTTTTCCCATGACAGGTCTTTCGGCCTGTCCTTGCGCTGCCCGGCGGTCTTCTGCATCAGCATCTGACGCAGTTCCATGCAGGCCTCTTTGAGAGCCGGGTAGTTGGCTTTCAGCCCACCCATCTGCATAAAGCTCCACATGGTATCCAGCATCGGTTTTTCCCATGGTTCAGGCTTTACCATCGGCAACCTCCATTTCCTGCACATAGCACCAGCTCTGGGGCGGTCGCTGCGCTTCCACAGGCCGCACACCAAACCGCGTGTTTAGCAAGCCCATGAACGCCCGCAGCTCGCGCGGCTTGTCATAAATCTTCAGTTCGGAGATGTGCCAGCCATACAAGTCTTTCAAATCTGCATAACTCATCCCGGACTTCCATCCGGCATAGTCTTTGACTTGCGGTACTGTGAGCAAGCTTCCAGAAATTGCAGACTCGATATCTTCTTTGACGACACAGTATTCAGGGCCAATGCGTCGGATGTCATCGCAGATAAATTCGCCGACAACCATTCCATCAGCCCTGCGGTCGAATAGATTATGAGACCTATCGTCGAAATATAAATGGTCAACGGCTTTCCAGCAGAAAAATTTCGTTCCTTTCGTGCAATATATGTAGCACTTAAAAGGTTCTTTCAACGAGACCGGTCTTGTCTTACGGATTTCCACCGTTTTCCAGCCCGAAAAGATACGGCTGCACCATTCAGGCCGGATGCTTAAAAGCACAGCTTTGCTCATTTCACCACCTCCGGCGGCTCCAGCAGCGGAGCCCAGAACTTCACAGCACCATAGGGCGTATCTTCCGCTGGGCGGCCATCCTCGATGTACCACTTGCCGTTTTCAATCCAGCCCTTCATGGTGTTCCGGCTCTCGCAGCAGACCCACACCATTTCGCTCATAATGCAGCAGTGCTTTTCTTCCGCGTTCTCCCAGCTTTCATCGTGGACAGGCGGCGGGGTTTTGGCATCGTGCCACGATACACGACGGATAAAATCAACGACCATCTGGCTGGCCTCCCGGAGGGTCTTTGCTGCGGCCTCCTTGCCCTTGAAGCCATTGCAATACTCGACCTCGGCCAGAGCGTCCATATCGGTTTCCGGGTCGATAAAGCGCAGTGCTTCTTCCAGTGTCATTTTGAACACCCCCTTTTCAGACAGATCCATGGATAACCGTTTCTGCGCGGGCTATGCGTGTAAACCATCGTTGCGCTGCGGCAGAAGTTGTACTCTGCACATCCCGCACAAAAATCCTTGCGGTTTTCGCAAAGCGTTTTGATTTCATAGTCTGGCGGGGCATAAGGGCTGACTATCTTGGAGTACCTAAGCACACTGTCCCAGTAGAACCTGACCTCGTCGGTCTCTTCTTTCCGGCTGATCTGCCCGGAAACATCGATTGCGACAAGCGCGATGGACAGCAGCACCGCGATGCCGATGCCGGCAGGAATTACAATTGCCCAGTTCATTCCGTGTACCTCCGTGTGTCCTTGTTCCAGTGCAGCGTGATGGGGTTGCCGCACTTGCAGGGAATGGTGATCTCTGGCTCCATGGTGTTGGTCCTGCCTTTGGCCACCAGCCCGCAGCAGCCGCAGGCGAACTCATAGGGGGCGAGTCCCCTCTCAAGTGAAATCGTAGCCCCGCAACGGCAGCCGATGGACATTTGCGGAACGTGGAGATATGTACCGAACTCCTTTCCACAGCAGAGGCAGCGCAACCGCAGAAGCCCCCGTGCGCCGACCTCCGACGGGCGGTTATTCCTGTTCTTCCCCATGAGAGGCTCCTTTCTGTATCTGGAAATGAATCACTTCACGGAAAAGCAATTCGTTTTTGTTCTCCGATTCGGCCATGAAGTTGATGTACTCCCGGAACAGAGTGCGGTCATGCTGCTGGCGGCTGGTTTCACCCAGCAGCGCCCCGATGGACACGCCAACGGCCAGCAGCGCAATGTTGATGAAAAACTGGTCAGGCATCGGTATCACCCAGCACTTTCTCGATGAGGTCAAAGACCATTTCCCGGTCTTCGGTGCTCAGAAAGTCGGCAGCCACAATTTCAAATTTGAGGCGGTCTGCATATTCTTTTAAGTCGTCCATGGGTTACTCCTTTCCCAGTGCGGCGAGGATCTCGTTGCCCTTGTCCAGCAGTTCATCCCGCCGCTTTTTCTGCTCAGCCTCCAGCTTTTCCATTTCCGCCTGATACTTTTTCAGAGTTCCCGACCGGAAATTCTTGCTCTTGCCCATGCGGATTTTTGCGGCAATTTTCTTGTGCTGCTGAACGGTCTGGCGCAGTTCGGTGTCCGTGGTCAGAATCTGGTAGCGATGGTGGCAGCCGGGGCAGGTGAAATACTGCACCATGTAATCGCCGCTCCATGTGCTGCGGATGCCGGCTGTCTGGATGCTGAACGGTGTGCCGCAGCGGTCACACTTTACAAGGTCGGTCATTCGCCATACTCCTTTCTGCACAGCTGGAACGCATTGCAGTGGTCATCGCAAGTTTTGCAGCACTTGTCGCATTCAGGGTGAGCAGCTTTGCACTTATCGCAGGGCGTGTCAGCCTGGCTGCCGGAACCATACACCGCAAAAAGCTGGTGGGTGCCGTCTTGCAAAGCCTTTTCATCATCGGCCATTTCGTAACCGAGTGCAGCGAGCAGTTCATAGGTGCTGTCAAGGTCATCATTTTTGCGGTGAACGAACTTGCTCGCGCCTGTCGGCCCGTTCCATTCCGTGCTCCAATAACCCTCACGACTGCTGTCCGTTGCATCAAAAGCAACCGCCAGTAGAATCTTCTCCGGCTCGGTATCGTAAGCATTGAACATTTTCAGGGCATCTTCCAGTTCCGTGTCTTCCCGAATCTGCTCATCCAGACCGATGCCGAGCAGCTGCAACACATTTTCGTCGTCCTCCATGTGCCGATATTCGGTCAGAACCGGGGTGGAATAAGCCAAGATTTCCGGCAGGTGCTTTCTGCACTCTGCGGGAGTCAGGTTTTTCACGAAGTCCCAGCGCAGCTCATACATGAGCTTCGTGACGGCGGCAAACTGTTCTCTCGCAAGCTTCTCGGTGGCTCTTGCGGCTTCTCTCGCTGAGTTGCTGGCATCCTCGGCATCCGTATCGCGAGGTTTATACAGGTCAATCTGATTTTCACTGACCTTATAGACATAAGCAACCTTGTCGGCATCTTCCGGCATGATGACTTCCTTTTTTGTGCTCCATTTGCCATACGCATTTACGTGTTCGTGTGTCTGGTAGGTGGCCTGCGAATCTTCCACGGCGAATTTTTTGAGCTGCTCAATCCATTCGGCCTTTTGGTGCTGCCATTTTTGCTGCTCCAGCGCATCCTGCATGGCCCGGTTGAAGTTCTGCGTACCGAGGGTCTCCAATACCCGGTTTCGGGCTTCCAAGTCCTCGATTTTGTCCAGCTGGGCGAAATCGGACAGGGTGGCACCGCGCTTTTCGGCTTTCTTGAAGCTGTCGCGGTTCAGTTCCAGCAGCTTGATGCGCCGCCGGATAGTGGACTGGGAGAACCCCGACTTGTCGGAGATCTGCTCCACTGTCTGCCCGAAGTCCATCATCATCTGGAAGCCCTGCGCCTGTTCGTAGACGGTGAGGTCTGACCGCTGCATATTCTCAATCATCATGGTCTGCATCTGCTCCCGCTCGTCCATCTCCACGATGGCGCAGGGCAGTTCGTACAGTCCTGCCTGCTGCGCTGCTGCTGCCCGGCGGTGGCCGATGATGATGGTGTAGTCATCACTGGACCACACAGCCTTGGGTGTCCATGCTGCCGCTGCTGCGGCTGCATCCCCACCCTCGTCAACGCACTTTGCGATGTACTCCCGGCTGTTGAGGTAGTGGCCGGGGATTACGGTCAAGTTCTGGTACACGCCGTTTTCCTCGATGCTGGCGGCAAGTTCGGACAGGTCGCCCAGTTCCTTGCGGGGGTTATCGGGGTGAGGGTACAGCTGCCGGATGGGGATGTAAGTAATGTCTGCCATAAGGATACTCCTTTCTTGTTTCGGGTTAGAAAAACGTGAGCTGCCCGGTTTTGGTTTCGTTAAGAGGCTCGTTTTCCGGGGTTTTAGGCTCATTTTTGATAGATTTTTGCAAATTTGCGGGTTTAATATCGGTTTTTTCGATTTTTGCAGGTTCGCCTTTCGGTTCAAACAGCAGGTTCATCTGCGCTATCTGGCGGCGCATATACCACACATCGGTTGAGAAAAACGGCATATACCAGATGCGGTTTTGTGGTCCTGCGGGCAGCAATCCGCGGCTGTCGTAGGCCGTTGCCGGGTTCACGAGTGTGTCACCGATGACTACATATCCAGCGCAGCCCATGAAGCTGCACTGGATGTAGCACATCAGCCCAACGATGAAGTCAATGTCTTGGGCTATGACAAGGACTTTGTTGTGGTAGCAGATATTCCGTCTTTTGCAGACGTTCAAAAAGGCAAGCAGCGTGGCGCCAGCTCCACAGGCCGGGTCAGATACCGAGATAAAGCCCTCCATGTCCGGGTGCAGCTTCGGGTCAAACGTGATCTCGGCCATGCAGCGGCACACATCGTAGGGGGTGAAGAACTGCCCGGCGTGGTCATTGCCCAGCTCACACATCATGTACAAGGAGCCGAGGAAATCTTGGTCGGGGTTCTGTTCCATGCCCATGACCACCTCGGCCAGCATTTCGGCCATGCCGTCCCGCTCTTTGGCGGAGTATTTGGAAATGATGGTCTGATACATCTTGGTGCGCTCCGTGGCGTTTACCTTGTCCGTGCTGTTTGAGATCTCAATAGCGGTCAGGGTGACGAAATCCTCCCAAATCTCCCAGCGGCTATGTTTTCCGGTCAGGCCATTGAAGATTTTGAGGAAATTCTTCTGGTGGTCGTCCCGGATGCTGCGCGTTACTGCTGCCTTTGCCATGGATTATTCCTCCTCGCTGTCTGCCTTGGCGAGGTAGTAGCGGCCATCGTAGAAGTCAATCACGCCGGCCGTTTCCAGTTCATCCAGCAGGGCGATGGCCTTTTCTGCGGTCACACCCATCTGCTGTTCCAGCAGGGCCTGCGTGATGCCGTCGTTCTGCCGGGCAATCTCGGTGACCTTTGCCAGCTCGTCCTCTGCGGGCGCTTCGGCCTCGGCATCGTCTGCATCATCGGTATTATCCTCGATTTCTTCCAGCTTTTCGGCATCCGGGGGGAGGTCGGGAGCCTTTTCCTCAGGCTCCTTTGCGGTGGTTTCAGGAATTTCCGGCATCTTCCCGCCGATGGCTTTCAGCCGGCCGCTCTCAATCAGCTCACGGAAGAAGAACTGGCAGTAGTAGGAGTGCATATTCTTGAAGATGTTCTTGATTTTGCCGAACAGGGCATCCTCAATGGTGAAGGTCTTGCTCATGCGGTAGACCAGCACACCATCCTTCATGGTAAACAGGAGGTAGGCATCCGGGGAGATGTAGCTGTCCTCGCTGGCGGTTTCCAGCATGGACATCTGTTCGCCCACACCCTTGATGGGGCGGATAATCAGCTTGATGGGGTAGCTGTTCTTGATGAACGTGTAGGTCAGGTCGTGCGCCTCGCAGATGTTCTTCAGCTTGGTGCGCTGGGCGGCGAACTTAGAGGCTTCGTTTTCGTAGCTATCCATGGTATGTGCTCCTTTCAAGTAGCAGAAAAATGATAATCGTTATCCCGGTTCTCAATGGCAGTCAGACCCACAGCGTAGGCTGCCCACACATCGGCTTTGAAGCCGTAAAAGAAATCCGGGGCCTTCTTTGTGCCACGGCCGTTTTTGAGGTCGTGGTCTGCGAATCGGTCAATGAGTGCCCGCCGGATGGCGGCATCATTGGCGCGTGTGTTGTGGCAGATGTGTCGCTTCTCTTCGATGCGGCACAGCAGCCGTACCGGGCAGCACGCGTTCAGGGCTTGGTAGAAACGGCCGATCCAGAGGACGGTATCGAACACCTCCCGGCCTACGGGCATTCCGTAGGAAGCCACCATCTCGATGACCGCCCACCGCCAGCCCTGCGCCCCGGCAGAGGAAAGTTTTTGCAGCAGCTCTGCATTGTCGATTTTTCCGAATTCCAGAGGGCGCAGGGTGCTGCGATCAATCACGCAGTAGCCAGACTGGGTGTTGCCGGGGTCGATAGCGATAATCGGACAGGTGCTCACAGGTACGACCTCCCAAACTCTTGGATGAACCGCGCCTCCGGCCAGCCGTAATACTCCATGGCCTTTTTCTGCGCCCACTTTTTCAAGCGGAGGTCTGCCTCCCGGTTGGTATGTACGGCAGTCACACCGTTCTGGTGGCACCAAGGGCAGAGATTTGCCCACAGGCCAAGTCGCTTGCTCTTATCCCGGTACGGTCCGAAAAAGACTTCGTGCCGGGCGGTGCGATACCGCCCGCAAATCAGACAGGTGGGGCTCTTGCTGAGGATGCTGGGCGCATAGCCATTGCTGTCCAGCTTCTCTCCGTACTCATTTTTTGCCATGTCAATGCGTCCTCCTACGTTCAAAAGACTGCTGGGAAACCTGCTGCATCACCAGTTGAATCTTATCCTGCATACTCTGGTCAGCCAGCACATTGACAGGCTGCGCAGTTGCACCGATGCGCCCAAGGGTCTGTGCCCGGACACGCTTGATAAAGTTCAGCTGCTGCTTGCGGAACTCCTTGTCCACTTCTGCGGCATCCTTGCTGCCATCAATATCTGTAACTTCCAGATCCGGAGCTTGCATGGCATCGGCAGCGCAGCGGCGCAGCTTTTCCATTGCTACGTCCAAACCGTCCTCGTGCGCCCACTGGTTCAACTGCTCATAGTTGGCGTGGCTTTCTTTGCGCAGCCGTTCCAGCCGTTCTGGACCATAGTGCAGTATGTCAATAACTGCCTTTGCGTAAATCTGCCATGCGATTCTTGCAGCTTTATTTCCAGCAATCTGATATTGCTGCTCTTTGCGGCCACGAGGTGCCCGTAGCATCGGGATGCGGTAGTCGGAAGTGACATACCCCGCCAACCAGCTTTCCCGAATGGCCTCGGCCCTGGCTTTAGAGGGGCGGCCATTGGCATCTGGGGTCATAATGACTTCGGTGTTCTGATCTTCCAGTTCGTGAATCCTGTCTGTAATGCGGTCAAGGCGGGTCTTGCCAACACCGAACTCCTGATGCAGCGCAATGGTGGTACACAGGCACACGATTTGGCTGACAGCCTGTTGAGTGTCATCCATCTCGGTCTGAAACGACTTTTTCACGGCTCTGCACCTCCTGAAACGATCCAGACCCGGCGGGAACCCCAGCCAGACCAGCTTAGAGCCTCCGCATGGGTGCTCACCGCCACGTCCAGCTTGTTACCTACCACAGCACTCCCGGTGTCCTGAACGACCCGGAGACCTACACCCTCGATATAGACCACCGTGCCGTAGGGCAGGATGCTGGTGTCAGCTGCCACGGTCACGCCCGGCTGCACCTTTGCGCCGCTGGATGTAATTCCGTGTCCCTCGCCGCAGATGTGGGCGTATTCTTCGGCACAATAGGCCGTGCAGCTGAACGACCCGGCGTATGTAAGGGTCAAATCGGTCTGGGCGTTCAGCTCTGCGGTCAGGTTATCTACCTCGGTCTGAAGCCGGCCGACATTTTCCTCCGCGTCAATCGCCCGCGTCTGCCAGTTCTGAAAACGGCTGGCGTAAATATCCCGCTCGATTTCCAACTCGTCCACCCGCCGGGAGTAGGCCGTGCTTGCGAGGATGCAGCCAACCATCGCACACGAAACGCACACGATCAGGCTGCGGAATGGTCTTTTCGACCTCATGTCGTGCCACCTCCAATCTGTGCCGGGGCTGCGCCGCCGGGCAGAGCCGGGGGCTGCAAACTCTCAACCGGGGCATCCTGCACAGCCCGGTCGAAGCCCGGCCGGACGAACTGGCGCAGATCCGCGCTGCTGCGGCTGCTGAAAATCTCCGACAGATCTGCCGGGGAGCCAGCCCATCGCTGCACCGCCACCGGCAGGGCGGCGAAGATCTCAGCATTCCGGGTTTTGAAGTTCTCTCCGGTGAGTTTGCCCTCGCTGGTCACCAGCCCGCCGTGGGTCATGTAGTACAGATTTGCCGTAATCTGCTTGGCGGCGGTCGCAGCCTGTGCCCAGAGGTCGTTTGCCGAGGGAAGCCCGGCGGCCAGCAGCTTCTTGACCTCGGCGCACCAGTCAACAATAAGCTGATTCTGGTAGCGGCACTGCGTAAATGCAGTGTACAGGGCCTTTTCCACGATTTCATCCGGGATAGCACCGAACGCTTGGATATAGATTTTGGTATCTGCCATGCGTTCCTCTTTGCTGCGGATGCGGCCGTAGTGATCATCAATGACCACCAGCAACTTCATCAGTTTTTTGTCTGTCATGTTGAACCTCCCAAAAGTTCACCGAAAATTTCATTGTAGTCCTCGGCAGCGGAGCGTTTGGGCTGCTGACCCGCCGGGGGCTTGCGCCGCTCGTCACGGGACTGCACGTCACCAAGGGTTCTCACACCCTCGTTTTTCCATACTTTCAGGATGCCGTTGACGTAGGACCATTTGCGAACCCCGGCCAGAGCGGCCTTTTTGATGGCCAGCAAGATGAGGTCGTCCGTGAAAATCTCCCGCCAGCCCAGCAGGTCTTCCCGCGCTGCTGGTGGGAAACCTCCGAGATTGTCCTCGAAAGAGCGGATGATCTCAGCCAGCCCAGCATCGACGGTCGGACTACCGTTATCTCTTACTCTTTCTCTGTTCTCTATATCTTTCTCTTTATCTATCTCTATCTCTTTCTCTGTATGGACATTGTCCACATTGTTGTCCTCGTTGCTGTCTGCACACTTTGGGGGAAGTTGTCTGCGGCGGTTTTCACGCTGAAGGCGCTTCTGCGCAGAGTAGTCTGTTTCACTGCCGACAATGTCTGAGTAGTTGGCCAAAACGAGAACACCATCTTTGTCCTCATAAATTAGACCGATTTGCTTATAGACTTCCAAAGCAACACGGACAGTTGCCAACGAGAACCATTTGCATTCGCGCTGAATTTTTTCTACATCATAAGGAATAATCATATCCCCGATTTGAAAAGCCAGTCGGCCGCCAGTGTTGATGGTTTTGAGACAGAGCATTTGATAAAGGACAACATAGTTGGCACCATCGGGCTGCCCCATGAGGTAATCGATCATGTCCGACGACATAAACGAGTCCTTGAGCTTAATCCAGTAATACCGTTTTCCAGTTGCCATTATCAGCCCCCCTTAGAACGGCAGGTCGTCGCTGTCATCGATGACCGAGAAATCATCGGGATTACCCTGCGAGTAGCCGGGCTGCTGACCCGCCGGGGCACTCTGCTGCCACTGCTGCCGCTGGCTCTGGGTGTTGAAGCCCATCTGCTGCGTCTGCTGATTCTGATAGGGCGGCTGCTGGTAGCCCGGCGGCGGTGCCTCGCCGCCATCATCAACCCGCTGCTCCGTCTTTGGGCCGCAGAAGTGAATTTTCTGCACCACGAACTCGGTGGCGGTGCGCTTCTGGCCGTTCCTGTCCTCATAAGACCGGGTCTGGCACTGGCACTCCACAAGAGCCGTGCTGCCCTTGCGGAAATACTGGCAAACGAACTCTGCCGTTTTACGCCATGCCACGAAATTCAGCCAATCGGTAGCCCGCCGGCCATCCTGACCGACATTGTCCCGGTCAACGGCCATGCGAAAGCTGGCGACTGTCAGGCCGCTCTGTGTGGTCCGCATTTCAGGATCGGCAGCGAAGCGGCCCTGAAATATGCAATTATTCAGCATGCGCGTCCTCCTGCCTGACGTTGCAAAATGCGTTCCGCATCTCCTGCACGAAAGTGCCAGTGCCGTAAGCATCACCGTTGGCGTTCTTCTGGTAGATGATGGCGAGCTCGGTCTGTGCCCGAAGCAAGTCCTTGTACTCCTCAACCGGGATAGCGATGGTCTGGACGTTCAAATCTTCCATAACCGGTTCCTTTCTTCTCGCATGATGCGGACCACCTTGCGGCACTGGTCCACATCGAACATTCCAATATGCGTAAATTCAATCGGGGTGCCCATCTTCTCGGACAGCCAGCGGTAGGCCTCATTCCGGCGGCCACGGTAGGGACCGTATTTCCAGAGCGGGTCAAATGCTGCATGAGCTGCCTTTTTCCAGTTGCGCAACTCCGAATTTGCCAAGCGGCCAAGGGGTTTGTCAGACCCCTTGTGTACGCCGACATAGGCACCGCAGCGAGGGCAGAGGTAAATCATGCCGAAGCTGTGGCCGTGGTAAACCACCGAACTGTCTACGAAGTCTGCGGGCGTTCCGCAGTAGTCGCAGATGACGATTCGGCCTTTCATCGTGACCATTCCTCCTTGTACCGGGCCAGCTGCTCCGGGGTATCCGTCTCGATACCCAGAGCCTTGGCTTCATCAATCGCACCGTCAATCAGGTGTGAAAATTCTTTCGTGTCCATCTTGCTGGTGTCCTTGTAAACCAAGTAGCAGTTGAACCATTTTCCGTCCTCTTCCCGCACATCAAAGCAGCGGGTGTATTTGTAGAGGTCGTGAACATCCACGCTGACCGGAAGTTTGAAGCCCACGGTGCAGCCATCCTTATCTCTCGCAACCGTTCCGTAGGCCACAACCAGCCGCTCTTTCACAAGGTCGTCCGATTCGCCAGTTTCGGCGGCAATCTTGTTGACCAGAACATGGAAGTAGGCGTTTGCACTGTGGCTGCGCTTGTTGCGGTGCTTCTTGATTTCAATGTCCAGCAGCGGCTCCTGATTCAGCTTGTCCCACAGACTTCGGAAATCAGAATCAACTTCCAGCGTGATACGCTGCTTGCGGTTCAAACTGAAACTCATATCGACCAGCCGCCCGGTCATAAGGCTTTCCAGTGCTCCTTGAACACGTTCATCAGGCCGAAAGCATCCAACCAGTCGAAGAAGTCCGAAATGATGGGGCAAATATCCGGCGTTTCATCCCTGCGGTAGCACTCCGTCCAAACGTCCATGCCGTTGCTGACGAGGTAGGAAAACGTCTGCGCTTCCGGGATGAGCAGCATATAGGTTGGGTGCTGGGTGCTGGAATAGAACTTTCCGCGCTCGTAGCCCTTGCTGAATTTGATGTCGTAGATGGTGCCAGCTTTCAGGGCATCGAGGCGGCCATACAGAACCACATCCATGCCCCGCACCTGAATCGTCCGACGGGCTTTGAACTGTAGCTGCCCGCCCTTGATGATGGCGGCGATCTGCCCAGCAGCCCAGTTCCACGGATTGTTGGGGTCATCGTGGCCATTGACAATGGCGGTCACGAGGTTCTCAAAGTCGATGCCGTTCTGCATGGCCTCCGTCCGGGGCGTAGGCTCTCGGCGCAGTACCAGCATGAACTCCGCCAGCGGGTCGCCCTCGGTGGTCAAATCCTCGTAAGGATTCTCCCGAATGAGATGCAGCCACGAGGACAGCAGCGAGTGAGTGACGAGGTATGCAGCCATTACTGTGCCTCCTCTGCGGGCTTGTACTGGGCGGAATTCGGGTCGAACGTCAGGCCGAGGGCTGCGATTTTGGCTTTCCATTGGGCGTTCAGTTCCCGGCTGGAAGTCAGGTGATGGTGCAGAGCCTTGAACGGCTGCATGGCGGCGTTGGCGGTATTTGCATCCTTGATGCCGGCAATAATCTTGCTGCCATCCCGCATAACCTGTTCGTACGCCTCGTTTTCCTTGGCGTTTGCAGCCACTTCCTCGGCGGCCTTGCTGTTATATTCCTCGAACAGCTTGGTCAGGAAGTCATTCTGACTGCCGGGGCCAAGGGCGGGAATCTTATAAACGCCGTGGATGCCGCGGGTGCCCTTGGCGAAATACCGCTCACAGTTGGAGAAGCCGATGGTGCGGTCGTTGCCGTACATCTCCACGAAACCGCCCAGATCCATGGGCTCCCAGACGTTGTTCTTGGTCTGACCCTCGACCTTGATGCGGAGGCGGGTGTTATCGCCGTCCTTTTCCTCGGTGGCGTGGAAGACCACCACGATGTTCTTCTTCAGCTCGTAGAAGCAGTAGTCCATCAGCCGGACGAACTCGCGGCCAACAAAGCCATAGCCCTTGAGGGACAGACTGCCGTCTCGCTGACCATACTTGGGGTTCTGCTTGATAGCCCACAGGCCCATCAGGGTGATAAGCTTTCCGGCGGTATCGAACACCAGCGTCTCGAAGTCCTTGAGGTTCTCCGGCTTCAGGTCATTCAGAATCTCGTCATAGCTGCGGGGCTGGATGTACGGCATACGGTAGCGAGGTTCGATACGGTCAATGCCAAAGTCGCAGTCGATGTGCAGCGGGCGGGGTGCGGACAGGGCCAGCGTGGACTTGCCGATGCCGGGGTAGCCAGCAATGAGCATCCGAATCTTCTTTGCGCCGTCCTGAATGTCGTTGGGATTGCGAATCATAATGTTTACTCCTTTTCAGTTGATAGGCTTACTTGCGGAACATGACGTACTTGCCGGTGGTACGGTTGACCAGCTCCATGAAGTCCGGGCCATCCCGGACACAGAGGTACAGGCGGAAGTCCCAGCCCTGTGCGGAAAGGGCCTCTTTCTGCTTGCGGGTCAGCTTTTTGCCTCTTACTTTCAAAAATCACCCCCTCCTCGGCCTTGTTGACAGCGATGTTCAGAGTGATGGTCTCCCGGCAGCGGAGGCCGAAGTTGCCGCCCGGGCCGAACATCTTGGTTTTCTCGAACTCCCTTGCGCTGTACACGCTGGAGCAGTTCAGGATATTGGGAATGCGGTCGGGATGCACTGCCCGGAATGCCTGACACGCCATCTTGTAGTTGGGTGCCCAAACCTCCGTCCACCCACCGCAGTACGGCTGGACATCATCGGAACCATAGGTGAAGTAGAATTTTTCCAGATCCATCATTCGGCCTCGCTTTCGTCCTTGATGCTGATGCCGAGCGCGAAAAGCAAGAGAATCAGGTTGGTTTTATCATCCTCGGTCAGGCTCACAAAATCACGCTCGCCGTCCACAAAGCCCTCGCCGAGAATCACGGCGTTGCCAGCAATGGGCTGACCGTGTTCCGGCGTGCCATAGAGGATGCTGGCAATGTTATTGACGGGGGAGCCTTTCAGCAATCCCTCATCATCTACCACCATGCAGAGGCCTTCCGGCAGATACTTGGGATGAACCACCTCGATGTAGCCGCCGACCTCTTTCTGGAGGTTATCCAGCAGCGGTTCGCCGAAGTCCTTGAGCTGAATCCGATTCTCAGTGTCAAATACCAATCCTTTCATAAAAATCACTCCTTTTCCGGGAAGCACTCGTTGACTTCCCATGCATCTGCGGCCTCTAAGCAGCGGTCGCAGCCAACGATTGTGCCATCATCGGTGCGGTAGATGGTATCGCACCTCTGGTGGCAGAGGGGGCACACAGGAGGCTCAGGGTAGCCAGCTTCTTCGTCAGTCGGATACAGCATCCAGCACCTCCCGGAGCTTGCGCCCCATCCAGCGGCCTACATCATCGAACATCCCCATGCTGTCCAGCCAGACAAACAGGGCTGCGATAACAGAGGTCACAGCAAACTGCGCCGCCGGGGCACGAGCTGCGGCCTGTTCGGCGGTGATGCCGTACACGATCATCAGAATCCGGGTCATTCCTTACACTCCCTTTCTTTGCGAGCCTTGCGGGCAGCCGTTTGGGCTTCCAGCTTCTCGCGGTTCCCGGGCTGGGCGATGAATTTTTTGAATCCCGCCAGCGTCACGCGGCCAAAGCTCTCACCGACTTCCGGGGGAATATCGGCCACGTTGATGTGAATTGTGGTGTCCATGTGGTCCTCCTGTTTTGAAGTAGGCAAACAGTCTACTTACAGAGCAAAAAAAATCTGCTCCATTTCCTCCGTTCCGATGTGGAGCAACTCGCACAGACTTTTAATTTCAGGTGCGGTAAAATCGGTTTTATTCCGAATTTTGTTCAAAAATCCCTGATATGAAAGGCCAATGCGATTTGCAATATACTTCATCTTGTAGCCGGAGGCATCAATCTTTGCTTTGAGCAAAGTGGTATTGGTCACAGTAAGTTCACCTCGCTTTCCGTTCGGCGTAGACTGGTTGTCTACTGGGCGTATATTACCACCTCGTAGACCGAATGTCAACTATTTTTTTGAAAAATTTGAAAAAATGTTGACCTCATGCCTACGCCGTATTATAATTGCATCAGAAGAATTTAGGGGGATGCAAAACCATGACCATCGGACAAAGAGTGAAAATTCGACGTGAAGAATTGGGGATGTCCCAAGAAGAACTAGCAAAGAAAATCGGCTATAAGTCGAAATCATCTATCAATAAGATTGAGCTTGGCTTCCGTGTCCTCACGCAGTCTAAAATCAAGGCTATTGCTGATGCACTTGATACGACCCCGTCTTACATCATGGGATGGGATGAAGAAGCCAGCCGGAATGAGTGGGCTTCGAAATTCCGCGACAGCGTGATGCAGATTTTGAATAATGCAGATCCGGCCGACTTAGAGGCTGCGGGTATCAGCGTTCAGGAAATCGAAGAAGAACTGAGCGGCAGCGACTCTATTTCGTTGGTGACGGCCTGCGCCATTGCGGATGAGCTGGGCGAGTCGCTGGATTCTCTGCTGGGCCATACTCCCAAGGAAATGATAAAGGCCGCCCTCCAGCAGGAGGACGGCCAAACGGCTGAAATTATTGAGCTGCTTCTTGATTTACCGGCAGATCGGCAGCAGGAGGCGTTGAGCTATCTTCGTTACCTTTCAGGGCGTGCAGAAAAATAAGCAATCGCTCCTTATCAGCATCCGACAGTTTTTTGATTTTGGCAAAGATATCCGACCATTCGCTCGTAGTCATACGGCATGGCTCCTTTCTCAAATTTACTGTCGGCAGCAACTGAATTATATCAAATACGCACCCGCTTTTCAGGGATTCGTAGAATTATACCGAAAATCGGAAAAATATTGCGAATTTTGAAGAAGATAATCGTGAGGTGATGGTTGATGGCCCGAAAAAAGAATATTGCTGCGGGTCAGAATGCCGTCATTTATGCCCGCTATTCCTCCCACAACCAGCGAGAGGTCAGCATTGAGCAGCAGGTCAGAGAGTGCATGAAGCACGCTGCCGAGCTGGGGCTGCACGTCGTTGGAACCTATGAGGACAGGGCCATCAGCGGCAAGACCGATAAGCGGCCCAACTTCCAGCGAATGATGCGGGATGCTGAAAAAGGCAAATTTCAGGCGGTTGTGGCATGGAAGTCAAACCGCATTGGCCGCAATATGCTTCAGGCAATGGTCAACGAGGCCAAACTGGAAGACTGCGGCGTGAAGGTGTTCTACGCCGAGGAAGATTTTGACGATACAGCCGCCGGGCGTTTCGCATTGAGGAACATGATGAATGTGAATCAATTCTACAGCGAGAACATGGCGGAGGACATCACCCGGGGGCTGTATGATAACGCCAGCAAGTGCATGGCGAACGGTCGGCAGCCCTTGGGCTACAAGCGGGGTGAGGATGGCCGTGTGGTGCTGGATGAAGCGAATGCGGCCGTTGTGCGGGAAATATTCACCCGTGTGGCTGCTGGTGACCTGTTCGTGGACATTGCGCGAGATCTCAATGCCCAGGGCATCAAGACCAGCAAGGGAGCCAACTGGAACAAAGGCAGCTTCCAGAGTATTTGCCAGAACGAGCGGTACCGGGGCATCTACATATACGGGGATGTCCGGGTGGCCGATGGCATTCCACGCATAGTGAGCGATGATTTGTGGTACAGGGTACAGGAGGCCATGAGGATGAAAAAGAATCCAGTCGGAACCCGGCACCGTGTCGGGGCAGAAGATTATCTGCTGACCGGGAAGCTGCGCTGCGGGCATTGTGGCAGCTACATGACGGGCGTATCTGGCACCAGTAGAAACGGCGAGCTGCATTACTACTACACCTGCCAGAAGCGGCGCACCGAGCACGCCTGTGACAAGAAGAACATCCGCCGGGATGTCATTGAACCGGCTGTGGCTCAGGCCATCAAGATGTACTGCTTGACCGATGATGTCATTGCGTGGATAGCAGATCGGACGGTCGAATACTGGGAAAAGCACGACAATGACCTCCAGATTGAGGCGTTGGAGCAGCAGTTGGAGGAAAATAAAAAAGCCACCTCGAATATGCTGAAAGCCATCGAGATGGGGATTATCACAGAGGCCACCCGCACCCGGATGGTCGAGCTTGAGACTGAGCAATCCCGGCTGAGCGTCCAGCTGAATGTGGCCAAAGAGGATGTCGTGAAAATCGACCGGGAGCAAATCATCTCCTATCTGGAACTGCTGCAGCAGGGTGACATCCACGACCGGGATTTTCAGATGGAGCTGTTCAAAAACTTCCTCGTGGCCGTCTATGTCTACGATGATAACCGCATGAAGCTGGTGTTCTCCTGCATGGGAGACCAGAATAGCGTCGAAATTCCTTTGGAGACCGGAGAAGACCCGCCCGATGGCGGGCTGTCACCGGATGCTAAAATGTTCGTTTTGACTCCTGATAGCTCCACCCAAAAAGCACTGTACTTCGTTGGAAGTACAGTGCTTTTCTTTTTGCATCTGCGGACGCTGACAATGCAGTCCGTCTGGCCTTATCGACGCTCAAAGCCGAGATAGCGGGTGCCCTGAAAACTCAGCTTTCCAATGTCGCCCTCCACAAGCATTCCGTAGTCCGAACCATCTACTTCGAGCTCCATGCGGTCGCCGCTTTCCACCTGAAAGGTCGCATAATAGGTCGTGAACGTATGCATCATCGTATTGTCTGTATGGTGGCGAGAAACTTCCGTGCGCTTTGCCACCACCGTTGCCGGAACGGTCAGCCGCGGCGAATGGTTGTTTTTATTCCATGTGCTGATATTTCCGATGATGGTGTATAGGATCATGCCCAAAACCACAAGGAACAGGATGGGAAACAGAATACTGAACAGCATATCAATTCCAGTGTAAAACATCTTATTCCTCCAAAATTTCTTCCAGCAGGTCCTTTACATCGTCCAAAAAAGATTCTTCTCCGAGGGTGTTCATCTTAAAAAACACCGCCTGACTGCCGCCTGCGGTGATGGCGGACAGACGGATCGGACTGTCCGCATTCTGGAACATGGTCAGTGTCAGGCTCAGGCGGTTGCCGCCGACCATGCTGTACCGCTCAAACACGCGGACACTGCACCGTGCTTCGCCCTCCTTGAAATCGCTGCCCGCTTCCAGGTCGGCAGACCAGCTGCTGTCCGGAATCTCCTGTTCCAATTTGCGGAGAAGCGTGTTGAATTTCTGATTGCGGATGGTCTTTTCGAAAATCGCCATAGAGGGCCCTCCATTCTGCCAACGAAATTCGGTCTGTTTGCCTTAAATACGGACAGGCGGCAATAAAAATTGCAGAAAAACACCCGGAAAGTAAAATTTTCCGGAGCCGCGCACGAAAAAAGGACTGCTGCACAATTTTCAGTGCAGCAGTCCTTTTGCGTATCGGGAAAAACAGGTGCTCAGCCCTCGGAGGCAAAGAACTCCTTGGTCAGCTTGACCACGGTGCCGGAGAGCAGCAGCAATGCGATAAGGTTGGGGATGCTCATCAGGCCGTTGAAGGTGTCGGCGATGCTCCACAGCAGGCCCAGGTCCACGGTCGCGCCCAGAATGGACACGAAGGAGTACACCACAAAGAAGGGCTTTGCCACCTTGTCGCTGTGGCAGAGGAACACCAGGAAGCGGGAGCCGTACAGACCCCAGCCGATGATGGTGGAAAAGGCAAAGCAGCAAAGCGCCACGGCGGTAAAGATGGAAGCCCAGCCGCCGTAGGTGGTGGTAAAGCCGGAGATGGTCAGCTCTGCACCGGCTGCAGTGCCGTAGTTCACGGGGGTGCCGCTGCACAGGATGACCATGGCGGTCAGGGTGCAGATGATGATGGTGTCGGCAAACACCTCAAAGATGCCGAACATGCCCTGCTTCACCGGCTTTTTGGTGTCGGCGCAGGCATGGGCGATGGAGCCGGTGCCAAGGCCGGCCTCATTGGAAAAGATGCCGCGGGAGACGCCCTTCTGCATGCTGATGAACAGGCTGCCGATGGTGCCGCCGGTGAAGGCAGCGGGGTTGAAGGCACCGGCCACGATGGACTCCAGCACATAGGGCAGGCGGGGCAGGTTGAGCCCTACTACGCCCACAGCCAGCACGATGTAGAACAGCGCCATGAAGGGCACCAGCTTTTCGCTCACGCTACCGATGCGCTTGATGCCGCCCAGCAGCACCATGGCCACCAGCATGGCCACGATGATGCCCGCGATGAGGTTCAGCGTGCTCAGGAAACCGCTGCCCACCACACCGTATTCCAGCAGGGCGGTGTCCACGGCGGCCACGATGGTGTTGACCTGGGTGGCATTGCCGGTGCCGAACACGGTCAGCACGCCGAACAGCGAGTACAGAAATGCCAGGAACTGCCAGCGCTTGCCCAGACCGTTCTTGATGTAATACATGGGGCCGCCCACCCACTCGCCGGTCTCACTGCGCTCACGGAAATGCACGGCCAGGGTCACCTCGGCAAACTTGGTGCACATGCCCAGCAGCGCGGAGCACCACATCCAGAACACGGCACCCGGGCCGCCGATGGCAATGGCGCCTGCCACACCGGCGATGTTGCCGGTGCCCACGGTGCCGGCCAGTGCGGTGCACACCGCCTGGAAGGGGGTTATGGCACCGTCCGAAGCGTCCTTTTTGCGGAACATGCGTCCGATGGTGGTTTTGATGGTGTACGGGAATTTGCGGATCTGCAAAAAGCCGGTGCGCACGCTCAGCAGCAAACCCACACCAATGATGCACACCATGGCGGGCACGCCCCAGATAAAGTTGTTGACCGCCGTATTGACGGCCGTGATCGTCTCGATCATAATTCGTCCCACATCCTCTGTAAAGTCTTGCGTTCTGACACATTTTGTCAGCGCAACATAAAAACTATTCTACCGTATTTCTGCGCAGCTGTCAAATGAAATCCCTGCATTTATGCGCCCCGCAGGGCGACAGGAATGCAACAAAAAAGCAGGCCGCCGGGGTCGGGCAGCCTGCTGCAAAAGGGGCCGGAAAGGTTCAGTGCCGGGCCGCCGCGCGGTGGTACACCGGGTAGGCCACCAGTGCGGTGAGCACCTCGGTGATCCAGAAGGCGTGCCACACACCGTCCGGGCCAAGGCGGCCGCACAGCACTGCGGCCAGCGGCATGATGAACACCACATAGCGGCACAGCGAGATCACCAGCGACGGCACGCCCTTGCCAAGGCCCTCCAGTGCGCCGGACGAGGTGGTGGACACTGCCGACACCACAAAGCCGATGCAGATGATGCGCAGGGCCTTGGCACCGGCGGCGATGGTATCGGGGTTGGAGGTGAACAGCCCGATGAGCTGCCCGGAGGCCAGCAGGCAGATGACCGTGCCCAGCGCCATGATGGCGATGCTCATGAACAGGGTGAGCTCGTACAGCTTCTTCACGCGGGCGTGCTCCCTGGCACCGTAGTTGTAGCCGATGAGCGGGCGCATGCCCTGTACGATGCCGTTGGCGGGCAGGTACAAAAAGGTCTGCAGCTTGTAGTAAATGCCCAGAATGACCACATAGCTCTGGGAGAACCCGGCAAGCAGGCTGTTGAGGAAGGTGACCAGCAGGGAGGGCAGAGCCAGGTTCAGGATGGCTGGCACGCCGATGGCATACAGCTTGCCGTCCAGTGCAACGTCCGGGTGCAGGCCGCTGCGGCTCAGCCGCACCGGCAGTTCGGTGCGCAGGTAGACGAACAGGTACACGCACAGGCTCAGCAGCTGGCCGATGCCGGTGGCCAGCGCTGCACCGGCAATGCCCATGGCGGGCACCGGGCCCAGGCCGAAGATCAGGACGGGGTCCAGCAGGATGTTGCACACGCAGCCGAACACCAGCGCCACCATGGTCACCTTCATGCGGCCCACAGCCTGGAACATCTTTTCAAAGGCCAGCGCGGCCATATTGATGGTGGCAAACAGGAACACGATGGTGGAGTAGGTGATGCCGGAGGCCACAAGGCTCTCGTCGGTGGTGAACCGGCGCAAAAAGCCCGGCATGACGGCAATGCTCACCACCGTGATGACCACGCCGTGCAGCAGGCTGAGCACCATGCCGTGGGTGGCGGCGATCTCGGCCTTTTTGCGGTCGCCCGCACCCAGGTACAGGGCGATCATGGCGTTGATGCCGATACCAAAGCCGATGGCGATGGCGTTGGCAAAGTTCTGGATGGGGTATACCAGCGAGAGGGCAGTCATGGCGTCCTCGCTGATCTGCGCCACAAACAGGCTGTCCACGATGTTGTACAGGGAGTTGACCAGCATGGAGATCACGTTGGGCAGCGCCATGGACAACAGCAGCGGCAGCACGGGGCGTTCTTTCATAAAGGTATCGTTCATTGATTTCTCGCTCCTGACAGATCGAAAATGGAAAAAGACCGCAAAAAAGCCACACAATGGCTTTTTTGAAGTCATTGTGTGGCGAAAAGTAGCATAGTGCTGTAAAAATCCACACGGTTTTTATTGACTGAAGGATACCACATCCCCGGGGCATTGTCAAGGAGACTGGATGCAAAAGTATGACTTTTATAGGCTTGACCATTTTTTGTGCAGGGGTTACAATAAAATTGTAGCTTTTATAAAAAGGAGAAACCCGCATGAAATGGATGATCGCGTCCGACCTGCACGGGTCGTATTTCTATGCCAGCCAGATGCAGCAGGCGTTTGAACGGGAACAGGCCGACCGGCTGCTTTTGTTGGGGGACCTGCTCTACCACGGCCCCCGCAACGACCTGCCGGAGGGCTATGCGCCCAAGCAGGTCATGCCTTTGCTCAACGGCATGAAGGACCGCCTGCTCTGCGTGCGCGGCAACTGTGACGCCGAGGTGGACCAGATGGTGCTGGAATTCCCGGTGCTGGCAGACTATGCCGTGCTGCCGGTGGGCAGACGGCTGGTGTACGCTACCCACGGCCATGTCTACAACACCAAGACCCCGCCGCCGCTGGCCCCCGGCGACATTCTGCTGCACGGGCACACCCACATCCCGGCGTGGGAGCCCTTCGGGCAGGGCAGCCTCTACCTGAACCCCGGCTCGGTGAGCCTGCCGAAGGAGGGCAGCGCCCACAGCTATATGACGTTGGAAAACGGCTGCTTCCGGTGGAAAACCATGGACGGCCGGACCTACCACGAACTGACCCTGAGCGAAACCTGAACAACACAGCGCCCGCCTGCGCAGATCGAAAAAATAAACCGGCCCTTCTCCTTTGGCAGCACAGCGCTACCGGGGAGAGGGGCCGGTGTTTTTGTAGGTGGAAAGAGGCTCACAGCTCCACTTTTTCCTGCGCGCGGTACTGCAGGGCTTCCAGCAGGGAGTCCTCGTCCAACAGGCTCTTGCCGGCCAGGTCGGCCACCGTGCGGGCCACCCGCAAAATGCGGTCGTGGGCGCGGGCCGAAAGCCCCAGTGCATCGTAGGAGGCGCGGAGCAGCCGTTCCGCACCGGGGGTCATGCGGCAGATGCGCCGCACCTGCCCGGCGTTGAGCTGGGCGTTGCAGTGCACCCCCTCGTAGCCGGGGGCCGCATAGCGTTTTGCCTGGATGGCCCGCGCCGCCAGCACCTGTTTGCGCAGGTCGGCACTGCTCTCGGCGGGGGCGGCGGTGTGCAGCTCGTCAAAGGCGATGGGGTCCATCTCCACGCACAGGTCGATGCGGTCCAGCAGCGGGCCGGACACCCGGCTGCGGTACTGCCGCACCGCGCTGGGCGAGCAGGTGCACTGCCGGGTGGGGTGGCCGTAGTAGCCGCATTTGCAGGGGTTCATGGCGGCCACCCGCTGGAAATGGCTGGGGGAGGTGGCGCTGCCTGCGGCGCGGCTCACGGTGATCTGGCCGTCCTCCAGCGGCTGGCGCAGCACCTCCAGGCTCTCGCGGGAGAACTCCGGCAGTTCGTCCAGGAACAGCACGCCGCAGTTGGCCAGACTGCACTCGCCGGGGCGAAACTGTGCGCCGCCGCCCGCCAGCGAGACGGCACTGGCCGAGTGGTGCGGGCTGCGGAAAGGCCGTGCCGTGATCAGGCCCCGGCCCTGGGGCAGCTGCCCGGCGATGGAATAGATCTTGGTGGTCTCCACGGCTTCCTCCCGGGTGAGAGGCGGCAGGATGCCCGGCAGGCGCTTGGCCAGCATGGATTTGCCGGTACCCGGGGCACCCATCAGCAGCACGTTGTGGCCCCCGGCCGCAGCGATGACCATGGCCCGGCGGGCCAGTGCCTGCCCCATCACGTCGGCAAAATCCGGCACCTGTGCCCAGGCCTCGGCGGGGTCAAAGGGAACGGCTGCCGCAGCGGTCAGCGGCCGGATGCCGCGCAGGGCGTCCACCACCTCCCGGGCGGTGTGGGCCGGGTAGACGGCCATGCTGTCGGCACAGGCCTCGGCAGCCTCGGCGGCGTTTTCGGCGGGTACATACAGGGCGCGGATGCCGTTTTCGGCGGCGGCCAGTGCCATGGGCAGCACGCCGGATACCGGGCGCAAGGTGCCGTCCAGCGCCAGCTCACCCAGAAAGGCGGCGTCCTCCGGCACATCCTCCAGCTGGCCGCTGGCCGTGAGCACGGCCAGCAGCAGGGGCAAATCGTACACCGGGCCGGTCTTGCGCACATCGGCGGGGGCCAGGTTGACCGTGATGCGCCGGTCCGGGAACTTGAAGCCCAGGTTCTTGATGGCGGCACGCACGCGGTCCGCACTTTCCCGCACGGCGGAATCCGGCAGGCCTACGATGGAAAAGGCGGGCAGCCCGCCCGAAACGTCGGCCTCCACGGCCACGGCAAAGCCGCGCAGGCCGTTCAGGCCAAAGCTCTTTGTTACCGAATACATGGGTGCACCTCGCTTGCATTTTCTGCGCGAAAACGGTCGAAAATTGGGTGGAAAAATTTGGGAGGAACCGTCAGCCTTCGACAGCATCTCCCGGTCGATTTCATTATAGTAAAGGGCAGGAAAGATGTCAATGCAGCGGAAAGGAGAGCGACAAACGATGACAGGCAAGGAATACTGCCGGTACATCCGTACTTATTCAGAGCTGGAGGGGCTGCAGCGGGCCCACACGGTGGTGTACTGCGCCCAGACCGTGCCCGGGGGCGTGCTGGCCCAGCTGCGGTGGGAGCAGGCAGGCCGGGTACAGTGCAGTACGGTGCTGGCTCCGCAGGGCAGTTTTGCCCGGATGATGCAGCTTTTGCGCTATCTGTGCGAGAACAGCATCGGCCCGGAACAGTGGCTGGAGGTGCTGGAGGACGTGCACCAGCCCTATCGGCTGCTGCCGGAAGCACAGCAGCCCGCCGACATCCACCCGGAAAGCGGCTGTTTTTGTGGCATTTGCTGATTTTGTACCGGTAAGATTGTGGCAGAATATGCAATTGACATGATGGACACAAGCGTTTATAGTATAATTAGGTTTGAATAAACTGTCTCCTTTTTTGGGAAAAAATAACAAAGGTAAGGTGTGCAACATGTATCTGGATGAATATAAGCGCTGGCTGGCAGCGGAGCTGGACGATGCGGATCTGAAGCCCGAACTGGTAAAGATCGAGGGCAACGACGACGAGATCAAGGATCGCTTTGCTGTGGCCCTGAAGTTTGGCACCGCAGGCCTGCGCGGCGTCCTGGGCGCGGGTACCAACCGCATGAACATCTACGTTGTGCGTCAGGCTACCCAGGGCCTGGCCAACTGGGTCAAGACCCAGGGCGGCAGCCAGACCGTCGCCATCAGCTACGACAGCCGCCTCAAGAGCGACGTTTTTGCCAAGACGGCCGCCGGTGTCCTGGCAGCCAACGGCATCAAGGTGCGCATCTATGATGCCCTGATGCCGGTGCCGGCCCTGAGCTTTGCTACCCGCTACTATCAGTGCAATGCAGGCATCATGGTCACCGCCTCCCACAACCCGGCCAAGTACAACGGCTACAAGGCCTACGGCCCGGACGGCTGCCAGATGACCGATGACGCCGCCGCCATCGTGTACGACGAGATCCAGAAGACCGATGTGCTCACCGGTGCCAAGTACATCTCCTTTGCCGAGGGCGTGGAAAACGGCCTGATCCGTTTTGTGGGCGATGACTGCAAGAAGGCCCTGTACGACGCCATCGAGGCCCGTCAGGTGCGCCCCGGCCTGTGCAAGACCGCCGGCCTGAAGCTGGTGTACAGCCCCCTGAATGGTTCCGGTCTGGTGCCGGTCACCCATGTGCTGAACGACATGGGCATCACCGATATCACCATCGTGCCCGAGCAGGAGTACCCCAACGGCTACTTCACCACCTGCTCCTACCCCAACCCTGAGATCTTCGACGCCCTGAAGCTGGGCCTGGATCTGGCCACCAAGACCGGTGCCGACCTGATGCTGGCCACCGACCCCGACGCCGACCGCGTGGGCATCGCCATGAAGTGCCCGGATGGCAGCTATGAGCTGGTGTCCGGCAACGAGATGGGCGCTCTGCTGCTGGATTACATCTGCGCAGGCCGCATCGAGAAGGGCACCATGCCCAAGAACCCCGTGGCCGTCAAGTCCATCGTGTCCACCCCGCTGGCCGATGCCATTGCCGCCCACTACGGCGTGGAGATGCGCAGCGTGCTGACCGGCTTCAAGTGGATCGGCGACCAGATCGCAAATCTGGAAGCTGCCGGTGAAGTGGACCGCTTCATCTTCGGCTTCGAGGAGAGTTACGGCTATCTGGCAGGCCCCTATGTCCGCGATAAGGACGCCGTCATCGGCTCCATGCTGATCTGCGAGATGGCTGCTTACTACCGCAGCATCGGTTCCTCCATCAAGGAGCGTCTGGAAGAGATCTACAAGCAGTATGGCCGCTACCTGAACAAGGTGGACAGCTTCGAGTTCCCCGGTCTGACCGGCATGGAGAAGATGGCGTCCATCATGCAGAAGCTGCGCGACAACCCGCCCACCGAGCTGGCCGGCCACAAGGTGGTCAAGGTCACCGACTACAAGAAGCCCGAGGAGACCGGCCTGCCGGCTGCCAACGTGCTGATCTACGCACTGGAGAACGGTGCAACTGTGGTGGTCCGTCCCTCCGGCACCGAGCCGAAGATCAAGACCTACTTCACCACCCTGGGCAAGGATCTGGCCGAGGCCCAGGCCCAGAAGGATGCCCTGGCTGCTGCCATTGAGCCCATCCTGGCATAAACCGCACTGAAATAAGGTCCCAAAGCCCTTTTGCACCCGCCTGCCCGGCGGTGCAAAAGGGCTTTTTTGCTGGGCGGAACCGGTTGCAGTTTGCGGGCCGATACGCTATAATAAAAGATGACTTATTATAGCCAGCCGCAGCCGGAAACACCGGCGCGGCGGCAGCAGGGGCAGGTGTGCAGATTGCAAAAAACGATTTCGGCCGTGCTGGTGGCGGCAGGTTCTTCCACCCGGATGGGGTTCGACAAGCTCAGCTTTGACCTGGGCGGCGAAACGGTGCTGCACCGCAGCATCCGCGCTTTTGACCAGTGCCCGCAGATCGGCGAGATCGTACTGGTGGCGGGCAAAAACCGTGCTTTCGTGGAGCAGCAGGCCGTCGGCTGCCCCAAGCCGGTGCAGATCGTGGCCGGTGGTGCCACCCGCGCCGAGAGCGCCAAGAATGGCGTGCTGGCAGCCCACGGGGAGCTGGTGGCTGTGCACGACGCAGCCCGGCCCTTTGTGAGCCCGGCCGTCATCGCGGCGGTGCTGGAAGCCGCTGCCCGCTGCGGAGCCGCCGCCCCGGCAGTGCCGGTCAAGGACACCATCAAGCAGGCCATGCCCGGTGACGGCAAAACGGTGCCGGAAGCCTGCCTTGTGCACAGCACCCCGGACCGCAGTACCCTGTATGCGGTGCAGACGCCCCAGTGCTTTGACCGGGCGCAGTATCTGGCCGCCCTGCAGGAGCTGGACGCCGAAAAAGCCCGGCTGGTCACCGATGACTGCAGCCTGTTCGAGCTCACTGGCCGCTCGGTGCAGCTCACCCAGGGTGACTACGCCAACCTGAAGATCACCACGCGGGAGGACCTGCCCCGCCCGGTACAGAAAGAGGAAACGAGAATGCGCATTGGACATGGTTATGACGTGCACCGCCTGGTGGAAGGCCGCAAGCTGATCCTGGGCGGCGTGGAGATCCCCTTTGAAAAGGGTTTGCTGGGCCACTCGGACGCCGATGTGCTGGCCCACGCGGTGATGGACGCCGTGCTGGGTGCGGCGGCGCTGGGGGATATCGGCCAGCATTTCCCGGACAATGACCCCGCCTATGCCGGGGCCGACAGTCTGGAACTGGCCCGCCATGTGGCCCGCATCCTGTCGGAGCACGGTTACCGGGTGGAAAACATCGACGCCACCATCCTCTGCCAGCGGCCCAAGCTGGCACCGCACATCCCGGCCATGCGGGCCAATCTGGCGGCGGCTTTCGGCCTGCCGGTGGACGCCGTGAGCGTCAAGGCCACCACGGAAGAGCATCTGGGCTTTACCGGCGAGGGACTGGGCATTGCCGCCCACGCCGTCGCCCTGATCGAAACACGGTAACAGGAGTGTGCGTCCATGACACTGAATGCGATCATTGCCAATTTTCAGACCTTCAAGCTCGTTGACCTGCTGGATATCATCATCATTGCGTTCCTGATCTACCAGCTGCTGGGCATCGTCAACCGCACCCGCGCCGGGCAGCTGTTCAAGGGCGCGCTGCTGGTCATGGCCGTCTATCTGGTGGCCAACACCCTGAACATGCGCACGGTCACCTGGCTGCTCAACTCGCTGCTGCAGGTGGGCCTGCTCACTCTGGTGGTGCTGTTTCAGCCCGAGATCCGCCGTGCTTTGGAGCGCATGGGCCAGACCGACCAGTGGGCCGCAAAGCTGTTCAACGTGAAAGGCCGCTACAACGACCCCAGCCTGAAAGGGGCATGGCGCAGCGCCATCATCGCCATCTGCGACGCGGCGGAGCGCTTTTCCGAGACCAAGACCGGCGCGCTGATCGTGCTGGAGCGCCACACCAACCTTTCCGAGATCGTGCGCACCGGCACCCCGGTGAACAGCGCGGTGAATCTGGAAGTGCTGGGCACCATCTTCTACGAGGGCACCCCCCTGCACGACGGTGCCGCCATCATTGAGAACGGCCGCATCAAGGCCGCAGGCTGCGTGCTGCCGCTTTCCAATAATCTGGATCTGGGCAAGGACATGGGCACCCGCCACCGCGCCTGCCTGGGCATTGCCGAAAACTCGGACGCCATCGCCATCGTGGTCAGCGAGGAGACGGGCATCATCTCCATGGCAAAAAATGGCGTGCTGATCCGTCATTTTGACCGCCAGACCCTGTACACCCGCCTGATCGACGAGATGATCCCCAAGGAGCCCACGGTGGAAAAGAGCACCGCGGACACCTGGAAGGATCGCGTAAAGGGCCTGATGAAGTGGGTCAGCCAGAAAGGGGAGGACGAGCAGCAATGACCAATCAACCCAAGAATACCAGCGGCGCAAAGCCTGCTGTTCCCCACAAAAAGAACTTTTTGGACGACCGCCGCATCCGGCTGGCACTGTCCATTCTGGGTGCCATTGTGGCCTGGATGATCGTGACCATCATCGTGCAGCCCGGCACCACCAACACCATCTACAATGTGCCGGTGGACTATACCTACGATTCCTCCGTTTATACCTCCCGTGGACTAAGCATCGTCAGCGCCGAGGACAAGACGGTGAACCTGAAAATCTCCGGCGACGGCTACACCATCGGCAGCCTGACGGCCTCCGATTTTGTGGTCTACCCGGATTGGTCCAGCGTGCGGGACAGCGGTGAAAAGACCCTGCGCCTGCTGGTGCGGGGGGCCAACGGCATGCTCAATGGCGTCACCGTGACCATCGACGGCTCCGACAACATGGTGGACGTGGTGTTCGATGTGGTGGAGGAAAAGACCCTTCCCGTCACCGTGACCACCAATTACCTGGCCATCTCGGACGGGTACATCCTCTACAGCACCGAGGTGTCCAAGGATATGGTCACTCTGTCCGGCCCCAGCAGTGAGCTGGACAAGGTTACCACCTGCACCGCCGAGGTGACCTACTCCGGCGAACTGGACAGTTCGGTCACCCTGGCAACGCCGCTGCGGTTCTACACCTCCGGCGGCACGGAAGTGAACTTTGAGTACACCGAGCTGGAAGAAAGCAGCGTGGACGTGACCTTGCAGGTGTACAAGATGGCCACCCTGCCGGTGAACGTGAGCTTCATCAACGCGCCCCGCGACTTTGACGAGTCGGTTCTGGTGTATGAGCTCAGCCGCAAGCAGCTCAAGGTGGCCGGCCCGGCGGGAAAGATCGACGCGTTGTCCACCCTGTCCATCGGCACCATCGACCTGTCCACCTTCACGCTGAACAAGGTCTATGAGCTGCCCATTGAGCTGCCCAGCGACATCTACCTGCTGGACAACATTTCCACCATCACCCTCAGCTTTGACTGCTCCGGTCTGGAGACCAAGACCATGAACCTGCCTTCCAGCTGTGTGCAGGTGGTGAATCTGCCGTCCACCTATCAGCTCACGGTGGAGACCGAACGGCTGATGAACGTAACCCTCTGCGGCCCGAAGGCTGCATTGGAGACCCTGACCCCGGAACAGGTGGTCGTGGAGATCGACGCGGAGGACTTCTCGGTGGCCACCGGCCAGCAGAACATCGCCTGCCGCCTGTATGTGCCCTCCAACGGCAAGATCTTTGCACTGGGCAGCTATGTGCTGCAGTGCCGCATTGAAAGCAACTGATAAAAAGGAACACACTGTACTATGATTCTCGTTCGCAACATCCGTCTGCCGCTCTCCGCCGGGGAACCGCAGGCATTTGAAAAGGCCCTGCGGGAGGCACGCATCCCCCGCGCAAAGGTGCAGCATCTGGGCGTGGCAAAGCTGTCGGTGGACGCCCGCCGCGGCCAGCCCAAGCTGGTGTACACCGTGGCTGTCACCCTGAAAAACGAAGCCGAAGAACCCGCCTTCGCCGGGGCATCGGCCAACGTGTCCCTGCACAGCAGGACCGACTTCCGGGTGCAACGGGGCACGCAGAAGCTGCTCCACCGCCCGGTGGTGTGCGGCCTGGGGCCTGCCGGTCTGTTTGCGGCGCTGCTGCTGGCCCGGCAGGGCTACCGGCCCATCGTGCTGGAGCGCGGCCCGGCGCTGGACGAGCGGGTGCAGGCGGTGGAACACTTTTCCGCCACCGGCGAGCTGGACCCCAACGCGAACATCCAGTTCGGTGAGGGCGGCGCAGGCACCTTCTCGGACGGCAAGCTGACCACCCGCATCGGTGACGAGCTGTGCGGCCTTGTCACGGAAGTGTTTTTGCAGCACGGTGCCCCGGCGGAGATCGCCTGGAAGCAGAAGCCCCATGTGGGCACCGACCTGCTGCGGGGGGTCATCACCTCCATCCGCAAAGAGATCGAATCCCTGGGCGGTGAGGTGCATTTCAACACGGCCCTCACCGGTCTGGAACAGAAAAACGGACACATTACCGGAATTTTCACAACGGATGGTTCCTTTGCCTGCGAAGCACTGGTGTTTGCGGTGGGCCACTCGGCCCGCGATACCTTTGCCATGCTCATGGACAGCGGCCTTGTGCTGGAGTGCAAACCCTTCAGCGTGGGCTTCCGCGCAGAGCATCTGCAGAGCGAGATCGAAAAGAGCCTGTATCACGAGGCGGCAGGCCACCCGGCCCTGCCCCGCGGCGAATACCAGCTGTCCCAGCATGTGGGGGAGCGGTGCGTGTATACCTTCTGCATGTGCCCCGGCGGGCAGGTGGTGGCCTCGGCCAGTGAGGAAGGCCGTGTGGTGACCAACGGCATGAGCTACCATGCTCGCAGCGGCAAAAATGCAAACGCCGCCGTGGTGGTGAGCGTGAACGGCACCGACTTTGCAAACGACCCCCGGCAGGCCATCGTGTTCCAGCGGGAGCTGGAAGCAAAGGCCTACGCGGCAGGCCATGCTGCCGGGCCTTACGCCGCCCCGGCCGAGAACATCCGGAGCTTTCTGGAAGGGCAGGGGCAGCTGCACATCGGCAGCGTGGAACCGACCTACGACCGCGGCGTGACCGCAGCCGACCTGGGCAGCCTGCTGCCTGCGGAGCTGGCCGACACCCTGCGGGCCGGTCTGCGTGCCTATGAGCACAAAATCGCGGGCTACACCGCACCGGATGCCATCCTCACCGGCCTGGAGACCCGCACCAGCAGCCCGGTGCGGCTGAAGCGGGAAGAGAACTTCGAGTGCACCCAGCTGGCAGGGCTTTACCCCTGCGGCGAGGGCGCAGGATATGCGGGCGGCATCATGAGCGCCGCCGTGGATGGCCTGCGGGTGGCCCGCGCCATCATCAGCCGGTATGCACCGGCAGAAGGGTGAGAAGATTTTGATGAACGATCGTGAAAACGACAACCGGATCAAGGACGAGGGCCGTCAGGTGCAGCAGGAGCTGGAGGACCAGCTGCGCGCCTTTGGCGACACCATGACCGACGCCTTTGCCCATGGCTTTGAGGGCCGGGGCATGGAGATCGGGGACCGCGCCTACGATGTGGGCAGGGCGGCCGTCCATGCGGCCAACTATGGCATCGGGGAGGCGGGCAAAGCCTTCCGCAAGTCGTGGGGCGAGGCACGGCAGAACTGGGCAAAGCAGACCTTCAACGAGGGCTATGCGGAGGCCGACACCAGCGGGATGCCCGGCTGGTTCCGGCAGATTTTTGCAAAACCGGAGCCGACCCCGGTGGAAAGTATCCGTATCAGCGCAAAAAAACGCTATAGCGCGGGCTGCACTCTGCTGGCCGTGGGCATCACCTTTGCGGTGATCTTCGGGCTGGGGACGCTGGGCTGCCTCATCGGGCTGGGCACTATTTCGCCGGCTGCTTTGGGTGACGTTGTGGTGTCGGCTACTGAGGGCGGCGGCATCCTGATGACGGGCACGGACTACGTTATGAACACCGCCTACAACGTGCTGGGCATCGTCAGCAGCGTGCTGGGCCTTGCCACGGCGGGCTTTGGCTGGATGACGGCCTGTGGTGCAGCCCGGATGAAGGCGGGCAGACAGATGGGCCAGTTTGCCGACTACGCCGACAGCGTGGACTACCATAAGGGCCTGCCTGTTTCGATGCTGGCCGACCTGACCCACCAGAAAAAGGCAAAAGCTCTGAAAAAACTGCGCAGATACATCAATAATGGCTGGCTTGCCGCCTGGCTGGATGAAAAAACAGAAAAACTCTACCTGACGGTGGAGGACTACCGCGCCGCCCAGGAAACGGCGGCTGCACCCCAGGCACAGCCGCAGCCGGAACCGGCTCCGGAGCAGCGCGAGGAAACGCCTCTCAATCTGGAAACGGCCCGGCGCTTTGTCCAGGTGCTGGAAAAAGAGCAGCAGCTGATGCAGGACCCCCAGGCCCGGGAGGAACTGGAACAGATGCAAAAGACCGCCGCCGCCATCTGCGACTGGCTGGAAGCTCACCCGGAAAGCCTGCCCAAGGCCCGCCGCTTTGCGGAATACTATATCCCCACCACCCTCAAGCTGCTGCACACCTACAACGACGTGCAGGGCCAGCAGGGAGCCAACGCCGAGAGCATCCGGCGGGACATTGCAGGCATCCTGCACACGCTGAACCAGGCCTTTGACAACCTCTACGACAATCTGCTGTCGGACGTGGCCATGGATGTTTCCAGCGAGATCGCAGCCCTGCAGGGAATGCTGGCCAACGACGGCCTGACCGGGAGGGATTTCCAATGACCTACCGTGCCTGGGACCTGAAAACGCTGGACCGCGCCGCCGTCCGGGAGCTGACCCATGCCATCGCGGAGCAGCGTACCGAAGAACTGGAATACAGCGCCATGGACGAGGAGCCCTGGAGCGAACAGAAATATGCCGCCACGCTGGCCGCCCAGCAGAAGGAGACGGCCTTGCTGGCCGGCATCCTGGCGGCCCGCGGCATCACCGACCCGGCCGACGCGCTCACCCTGCTGGCCGGGGAAGAGGAGCTGAGCGACCCCGCCCTGCTCACCGATATGGAAAAAGCCTGCCAGCGCATCTGGCAGGCCATCGACAATGGCGAGACCATCGTGGTATTCGGCGACTACGATGTGGACGGCGTGACTGCCACGGCATTGCTGTATCAGCACCTCAAGGGCATGGGTGCCGCCGTCAAGTGCATGCTGCCCAGCCGCGAGGGCGATGGCTACGGCCTGTCGCGCAACGCCATCCAGTCCATCCACGACAAGGGCTATCGGCTCATTGTGACGGTGGACAACGGCATCTCCGCTGTAGCTGAGGCCGACTTTGCCGCAGAGCTGGGCATCGACCTTATCATCACCGACCACCATCTGCCGCCCGAGACCCTGCCCAAGGCAGTGGCCGTGGTGGACCCCCGCCGGGAGGACGATACCAGCCCCTTCAAAGGGCTGTGCGGCGCAGGCGTAGCCTTTAAGCTGTGCGCCGCGCTGGACGACTGCACCCCGGAGGAAATGCTGGATTACTGCGGCGACCTGGCGGCGGTGGGCACCGTGGCGGACGTGATGCCCCTGACCGGAGAGAACCGCACCCTGGTCAAGGCCGGCCTGCGGCAGCTGCAGCAGACCGACCGCCCCGGCATGGAAGCCTTGCTGGAAGAAGTGGGCCTTGCCGGAAAACCCGTCACAGCGGAGAATATCAGCTACGCCATTGCGCCCCGCATCAACGCGGCCGGCCGCATGGACAGCGCGGTGACGGCCCTGCAGCTGGTGCTGTGTGAGGACCCGGACCGCGCCGAGGAGCTGGCCCATAAACTCAACGAGATCAACGCGAAACGGCAGGAGACCGAACTGCAGATCTTCAAGGCCGCCGAGGAATTGCTGGAGCAGCAGCCGGAGCGGCTGGAGGATCGTGTGATCCTGCTGTGGGGCCGGGACTGGCACCCCGGCGTCATCGGCATCGTGGCGTCCCGGCTGGTGGAGCGCACCGGCCGCCCGGTCATCGTGGTCACGGTGGACGAGCACGGCGAGTGCAAGGGCAGCGGCCGCAGCGTGCAGGGTTTCAACCTGCACGCCTGCATCGGGGCCTGCGCCGACCTGCTCATCCGCTACGGCGGCCACGCCATGGCGGCGGGCCTCTCGGTGCGGGAAGAAAATCTGGAAGCCCTGCGACGCCGCCTGAACGAGTGGGCGGCAAGGGAGTGCCCCGTGCTGCAGATCCCGCCGCTGACCTGCGATCTGTCCATCCATCTGGACCGGGTCACGGTGGACGCCGTGCGCCGTCTGGATCAGCTGGCCCCCTTCGGGGCTGAGAACCCCACCCCGGTGTTCCTGCTGCAGAATGCCGTGCTGGACGGGGTATACCCGGTGTCGGACGGCAAACACAGCCGCCTGCGTCTGCGGCAGGGCAATGCCAGCCTGTACGCCGTGTGGTTCGGCATGCGGCCGGAGCAGCTGCCCTATGCCACGGGCGACGTGGTAGACACTGCCCTGAATCTTTCGGTCTACGATGCGCCCCGTGGCGCGCAGCTTTCGGGCCGCATCATCGACTTGCACCCGGCGGGCCTTGGCAGTGCCATGCCGCAGCAGGCAGCGCTGGTGCAGGCACTGCGCCGCGGCACCCCGCTCACCACAGAACAGAAAAATCTCATCACCCCGGCCCGCAGCGATATCATCGCGGTATACCGGGAGCTGCAGGCCCGCCGCTGGCACGCGGAGGATCTGCAGCCCCTGTGCGCGAAGCTGGGAGAAGAAAATACCGGCAAAACGCTGGTGGCGGTCACGGCACTGGAACAGGTGGGGCTGATCGCTGCTGCAGAAAAGGGCGGAGCCAAAGTGTGGGAGCTGGTGCCCACGGCCGGCAAGAAAAACCTTGCCGACGCCCCGATCCTGAAATGTTTGGAGGGAATGTAAATGCCTGAGGGAAAGAAACTGCCTGCCCCCGCCCCGGTGCGGGAGGAGGATTCGTATTCGGCCAAGACCCACCTGCACCAGCCGGTGCAGGAGACGGCCACCGTGGCTGCCACGGCGCAGCCGGCAGATGCCCCGGAAGGTGCTCTGCCCTCCGAGGTGCGCCCGGAGATCGTGACCTGGGACAAACTCTGTGAGGCCATCAAGGCCAGCGGCAGGGCCTACGATATGGACATGATCGAAAAGGCCTATAACCTTGCCAATGACGCCCACAAGGGCGTGTGCCGCCGCAGCGGCGAACCCTATATCTGCCACCCGCTGGCCGTGGCCCGTCTGGTGCTGGATCTGGGCATGGACTCCGAGAGCATCGCTGCTGCCCTGCTGCACGATGTGGTGGAGGACACCCCCACCACCCTGGACGACCTGACCGCACAGTTCGGCTCCGAGGTGGCCCAGATGGTGGACGGCGTCACCAAGCTGACCAAGATCCAGTTCTCCAACATCGAGGAGCTCCAGGCCGAGAACCTGCGTAAGATGCTGCTGGCCATGAGCCGCGACGTGCGCGTGATGATCATCAAGCTGTGCGACCGGCTGCACAATATGCGCACCGGTGACGCCTGGCCGGAGCAGAAGCGCCGCGACAAGGCCCGTGAGACCATGGAGGTGTATGCCCCCATCGCCAACCGGCTGGGCATCCTGAACGTGAAGGAAGAGCTGGAGGACCGCAGCCTGCATTACCTCGACCCCGTGGGCTACGAGGACATCAGCAAGATGCTGAGCGAGCGGGCCGGGGAGGAGTTTCTGGCCAAGGTGTCCGGCGTCATCGAGCGCCGCCTGATCGAGAGCGGCATCGAGGGTGCCACCATCAAGCGCCGGGTCAAGAGCATCTACGGCATCTACCGCAAGACCATCATGCAGAACAAGTCCTTTGATGAGATCTACGATATTTACGCCGTTCGGGTCATTCTGGACAGTCTGGCCGAGTGCTACAGCACCCTGGGCCTCATCCACGATATGTACCACCCGCTGCCCAACCGCTTCAAGGACTATATCTCCACCCCCAAGCCCAACGGCTACCAGAGCCTGCACACCACGGTCATCGGTCACGAGGGCATCCCCTTCGAGGTGCAGATCCGCACCCGTGCCATGGACGAGCAGGCCGAGTACGGCGTTGCCGCACACTGGAAGTACAAGGAGGGCCTGGGCGGCCACGACAAGCTGGACGAGCGTCTGGCCTGGGTGAGCCAGCTGCTGGAAAACCAGCGCGTCAGCGAGGATTCCGGCAACCTGCTGCATGACCTCAAGAGCGACCTGCTGCCGGAGGAAGTGTTTGCCTTCACCCCCAAGGGCGATGTGATCAACCTGCCCACCGGTGCCACCTGCATCGACTTTGCCTACGCCATCCATTCGGCGGTGGGCAACCGCATGGTGGGCTGCAAGGTGAACAACCGCATGGTGCCCATCGACCACATCGTGTCCACCGGCGAGATCATCGAGGTCATCCTCGGCCCGGCGGACAAGGGCCCCAGCCGCGACTGGCTCAAGATCGTGCGCACCAGCGAGGCCAAGAGCAAGATCCGCAACTGGTTCAAGAAGATGCGCCGGGAGGAGAACATCCAGCAGGGCCGCGATGCGCTGGCCCGTGAACTGCGGCGCGAGATGATCATCATTCCGGACGACCAGCTGGACGAGTTCATCAACAGCTGCTGCCGCCGCCTGCGCCAGAACAACGCCGAGGAGCTGTATGCCGCCATCGGGTATGGCGGCATGACCATTGCCAACTGTCTGCCCAAACTCAAGGAGGAGTGGACCAAGCTGAAGGCCACAGAGGAGCGGTCTGAGGAGGACCTGCCCAAGGTGGACCTGAGCAAGGTGCACGCCACCGACGGTGTGGTGGTGGAGGGCTTCGACAACACCCCCATCAAGTTTGCCAAATGCTGCAGTCCGCTGCCCGGGGACCCCATCGTGGGCTTCATCACCCGCGGCTTTGGCGTGTCCATCCACAAGCAGAGCTGTGCCAACGCCATTTCCAGCATGAAGGACCCCACCAACGCGCCCCGCTGGGTCAAGGCCTACTGGGCCGACAGCGTCAAGGACAGCTACAAGGCCGGCCTTGAAATTATCGCCCTGAACCGCAACGAGCTGCTGCAGGATGTGCTGGCCGCCCTGGCGGACATCCGGGTGCCCATCTACGCCCTGAACGCCCGTCAGGTGGAAAACAACTGCGCCGTGGTCAGCCTGACCATCGGCATCAATAATACCGAGCACCTGAACCGTGTGGTCGCAAGACTTTCCAAGGTAAAGGATGTGCTCAAGGTGACAAGGAGTTAACGCGATGCGAGCAGTCATTCAGGCCGTTTCGTCGGCCAGTGTACGGGTAAACGGCGGCGAGCCCCGGGCCATCGGGCCGGGGCTGATGATCCTGCTGGGGGTGAAGGACACCGACAGTCTGGACATCGTGCCCAAACTGGCGGATAAGTGCGCGGGCCTGCGCATTTTTCCGGACGCGGAGGGCAAACTGAACCTCAGCGCGCGGGACCTTGGGTATTCGGCGCTGGTGGTGAGCCAGTTCACCCTTTACGGCGACACGAAAAAAGGCTACCGCCCCAGCTTTATCAAGGCCGCAAAACCGCCCCTCTCGGTGGACGCCTACGAGCTGTTTTTGGCCGAGATGAACAAACAGGGCCTCAAAGACGTGCAGCACGGCGAGTTCGGGGCCGACATGCAGGTGTCGCTGGTGAACGAGGGCCCCTGTACCATCATCATTGACACCGACGAGTGGAAAAAGAAGGAGTGATCCCATGCAGGCATTTCACATCCCGGCACCTCCGCCGTACTACACCAATACCTTTTTGCTGATCTCGGACGCCGGCCATGCGGTCATCATTGACCCGGCGGCGGACGTGCAGAACTACGAGCAGATTTTGCAGGAGCACAACGCCGTGCTCACCACTCTGCTGTGCACCCACGGCCACTTTGACCATGTGGGCAGCGCCGAGGCCCTGCGCCGGAAGTACCACGCCGTGCTCTACTGCGAAGCGGACGATTTGGCCGGGGATAAGATGTACCCGCTTTCCGAGGCCGACCACGGCTATGCGGAAGGCCAGACCGTGACAGTGGATGAGCTGCAGTTTACGGCATGGCATACGCCGGGCCACACCCCCGGCAGCGTGGTGCTGCTGTGCGGAGAGTATCTCTTCTGCGGCGACACTCTGTTTGCAGGCAGCATCGGCCGCACCGACCTGGAGGGCGGCAGCAGCGACACCATGAACGCGAGCCTGCGCAAGCTGGCAAAGCTGCCCATCCCGCGGGAGACCCAGGTGCTGCCCGGCCACGGCGAGTTTTCCACCTTCGGGGAGGAACTGGACAACAATTACTTCATCCGCAGAGCCCAGCGCGGCAATGCTGATTTTTAACGAAAACGAGAGAACGACATGAAGATTTATATCACGGGCCTGCCCTCCGGGTACGAGGTGGAACATCTGGTCCGCCTGTTCTACCCTATGGCACCCCTTACCCTCACCCCGCCCGAAGCAGGCGAGGACTGCGTGTGGGCCGAGAAAAAGCCGGACGGCCTGTGGGCCATGGTGCGGCAGGGCGGCAAATGCGCCGAGCGCTCTGCACCGCTGCCCGCCCCGGCGGAGGCCGGCGGCGAGACGCCGGAGTTCAGTCTGGCCAGCCTGACCTATGACCTGCTGCGGCAGTGGACCGGTATCCGCCCGCCCTGGGGCAAGATGACCGGCGTGCGCCCGGTGCGCCTCATCCACGACAAGCGTGCCGCCGGATGGAGCGAAACGGACATCGACCACTTCTTCCTGGAACGCTTCGACTGCTCGGAGCAGAAATACCAGATGGCCAAGGCCATCGCCGACCTGCAGGAGCCGATTTTGAAGGTGGGCAGTGCGCCCAAGACCTACAGCTTGTACATCGGCATCCCGTTCTGCCCGTCCCGGTGCAGCTACTGCAGCTTCGTGAGCTGCAACCTCGACCGTGACCGCAAGATGGTGCAGCCCTATGTGGATTGCCTGTGCAACGAGGTGGAGGAGATCCGCAGACAGGCCGACAAGGCCGGGCTGACCCTGTGCAGCATCTACATCGGCGGCGGCACCCCCACCAGCCTTTCGGCTGACCAGCTGCGGCAGCTCATGGGCACCGTGCGGCAGAATTTTGACCTGTCCAAAGTCGTAGAATATACGGTGGAAGCAGGCCGCCCGGACTGCACCGACGCCGAAAAGCTGGCTGTCATCAAGGAGTACGGGGCCACCCGTATCTCCATCAACCCCCAGACCTTCTCGGACGAGGTACTGGCCGGCATCGGCCGCAAGCACTCGGCCCAGGATATCCTGGACTGCTACGCCGAGGCCCGCAAGGCAGGCCACGATGACATCAACATGGACCTCATCGCCGGTCTGCCCGGCGACACGGTGGAAAGCTTTGAGCACAGTCTGCGGCAGGCCATTGCCCTCGACCCGGAGAACATCACCGTGCACACCCTGACCCTCAAGCGGGCCTCCCGGATCGTCATCGAGGACCAGCGGGAAAACGACTACGCCGACGTGGCCGCCATGCTGGAAAAATGCCGCCTGCTGGCCGAGGCGGGCTACCGGCCCTATTACCTCTACCGCCAGAAGAACACCCTGCAGAACCTGGAAAACGTGGGCTGGTGCAAACCGGGCCACGAGGGATATTACAACATCTACATCATGGAGGAAGTTCAGACCATCCTTTCCGCCGGTGCGGGCGGCAGCACCAAGCTGGTGGCCGACGGCGGCAAACGGATGCAGCGCATCTTCAATTTCAAGTATCCGAACGAGTATATCCAGCGCTTTGCGGAGGTACTGGAACGGAAAAAAGGAGTGGCTGATTTTTATGATCACGATCTGGGTCCCAAAGCGTCTGGTTGAGATCGACCTTTACAATGTGGCGGCCTGCAGCCCGCAGCAGCTGGCACAGCTGAGCGAGCACAGCTATGCCCAGCGGGTGAATTATGCCGCCGAGAAGATCCGCATGTCCGGCGCAAAGATCGTCATGCTCACCGGCCCGTCGGCCAGCGGCAAGACCACCAGCGCCCACTGCATCGCCCGGGCACTGCAGCAGCAGGGCACCCCGGCGCAGGTCATCAGTCTGGACAATTTCTTCAAGGGGGCGGAGTTCTACCCCCGCCTGCCGGACGGCACGCTGGACTATGAGAACCCCGATACGCTGGACCTGCCCCTCATCAAGCAGTGCCTGCGGGAGCTGAGCGAGACCGGCAAGACCGCCCTGCCCGTCTACGACTTCTCGGCCGAGAAGCGCTCGGACGAGATGGAACCCATCGACCTGCAGGGCGGCGTGTGCCTGGTGGAGGGCATCCATGCCCTGAACCCGGAGCTTACCGGCCTTGTCAAGGGGGATGACATCTACCGCATCTATGCCGGTCTGCGGGAGGAATACTGCATCGACGGCCGCCGGGTGATCAACACCCAGGATATCCGTCTGTGCCGCCGCACCCTGCGGGATGCCGCCACCCGCGGCCGCAGCCCGGCCAAGACCCTGACCATGTGGGATCATGTGCTGGACGGCGAGACCCGGTATATCAAGGGCTTCAAGACCACGGCAGACTTTCTGCTGGACACCTCTTTTACCTACGAGCTGGGCCTGATCTCCAACCTGCTGGGCGTGGTGCGCCGCCAGTTCACGCTGGAAGGCCACAATGCCGAGTTGTGGGACGAGACGGCCCGCCGCTTTGAGCATGTGGCGCCGCTGAGCCTGGACCTGCTGCCGCCCGACAGCATGCTGCGGGAGTTCTATGGCGGCAAGGTCTGACCGACCCTAAGATATGGGGAAAATGCGAAAAATTTGTTTCCAAACCTGCACCAAACTGTAAAAAATGCGGGACATGCGTTGCAATTGTACAGGCGGCGCGCTATAATGAGCATGACCCCACAACCCGTGGTCCGGCGCAGGCCGGGCCGTGTATGGAGGAAGAGAGAGGTGTCTTTTATGGATTTCGATTTCAATAAGATCAAGGAAATGGGCTTGGAATACGCAGAAAAAGGCAAGAACGCCGCCAAAGACCTGGCCGAGAAGGGCAAGACCCAGGCACTGATCGTCAATGAGCAGGGCAAGCTGCTCAAGGCACAGCGTCAGCTGGGCGCACTGGTGTACAGTCTGGCCAAGGGCAAGGAAGAAAACCAGCCGCTGGTGGATAAATACATCGAGATGATCGACAGCATCGAGGGCGAGATCGCCCGCCTGAAAGCCTCTCTGACCCCGGTGGAAACCGCTGAGGTGGAATTTACCGAAGCCGAAGAGCCGGCTGCTGAAGAAGCTCCCGCTGCCGAGGCAGCGCCTGCCGAAGAGCCCCGCAAGACCTGCCCGCAGTGCGGTGCACCCGTCTCGGACGATGCACTGTTCTGCAATAAGTGCGGCGCACAGCTGTAACGTAAACAGCGCCCCAGCAAAAACCGGAAAACGGGCGGTGTCCCCTTTGGCAGGATACCGCCCTGTTTTTGCGAAAAAAGAGAAATCTCCGTAAAAATACCGGGAAATGCCCTTATACCCTTGCAAAACCGCAGAGGATGCGGTACAATTTGTAGTATCTTTTGGAAGGGAGGGCCTGCCATGCTGGACTGGGTACCGAGCGCACCCTATACCGCGGAACAGCTGCTGGAAGTGCTGCGCATCCTGCGCGACCCGGAAAACGGCTGCCCCTGGGATAAAGTGCAGACCCATGCTTCCATCCGGAAAAATTTTCTGGAGGAGACCTGTGAGGTGCTGGAGGCCATCGACGCCGACGACCCGGCCATGCTCCGGGAGGAGCTGGGCGATGTGCTGATGCAGGTGGCGTTCCATGCCGTGATCGAAGAAGAGCGCGGGCACTTTACCTTTGAGGACGTGTGCCGCGAGGTGTGCGAGAAGCTGGTGTTCCGGCACCCGAACATTTTTGCCTCTTCAGCGGCGCAGAATGCCGGTATAAACGGCTGGGATGCGCTCAAGAATAAGGAAAAGGGCCGCACCACCCTGGCCGACGAGCTGAACACGGTGCCGGCCACCCTGCCGGCCCTCATGCGTGCCCAGAAGCTGCAGAAGCGTGCGGTGCGCTGCGGTGTGCCGGAGCCGGAAGGAACGCAGGCACAGCAGGCTCTGCAGCAGGCTGTGGACGGCTGGAACGCTGCGCAGAACGCCGACGCAGCGGGGGAGTTGCTGCTTGCAGCGGCCAACGCCATGCGGCTGGCCGGTGTGGACGCCGAAGAGGCGCTGACCTTTGCGTCCAGGCGGTTCTGCGATGCATGTCTGCAGCAGGAACAACGCGGTATTCAGGCGGATGCGCCTGCCCCGATAGAAGAAACGAAGTAATACAAAAATAGGATTTTTGGAGGGTTTATCGTATGACCAAGACCGATCTGATTGCACAGGTGGCAGCAAACACCGAAATGAGCAAGAAGGACGCTGAGCGTGCTGTCAGCGCCATGTTTGAGGCACTGGGCAAGGCCATGGCAGAGGGCGAAAAGATCACCATCTCCGGCTTTGGCACCTTTGAGGTGCGTGAGCGCGCCGAGCGTCAGGGCATCAACCCCCGCACCCGTGAGCCCATCACCATCGCTGCTTCCCGCAGCATCGTGTTCAAGCCCGGCAAGTCCCTGAAGGACACCCTGTAAGCTGATTTTTGCTTTGCCGCCGCTGCCTCACAGGAGGCGCGGCGGCGTTTTTTGTACAAAAGGAGGAACCACGCACATGCGTCTGGACAAATACCTGAAAGTTTCGCGCCTGATCAAGCGCCGCACCGTAGCCAACGAAGTGGCGGATGCAGGCCGTATCCTCATCAACGGCAAGGTGGCCAAGGCCAGCCAGGCTGTCAACGCCGGGGACATCATCGAGGTCACCTTCGGCAACCGGCCCATCAAGGTGCGGGTGCTCTCGGACGTGGAGCCCCGCACCAAGGACGTGGCCCGCGAGATGTACGAGATCATCGAGCAGCCCGCCGTGCTGGCCGCCGAGCCGCCCAAGGAATAAAACCGGCCTCGCCCCGCATAGGATGTTCCCAGAGGAAGGGAGCTTTGCCTTATGCCGAAACCGGAAGAAAGACCCGCAGCCCGGCCCCATGACCTGATTTTGGAAAGCCGCACCACCCTTACCGTGACCGGGGTGCAGAAGGTACTGCATTGTAGCCCCGAGAGCGCTGCGCTGGAAACGGGCAAGGGCACGCTGCATCTGGCCGGGGCGCAGCTCAGTGTCGTTTCACTGGATCTGGAAGCCGGGAAAGCAAAGCTCACCGGCCGGTTCGATGCGCTGGAATATACCCGCACTGCGCCCGCCGGAGGCTTCTGGCACCGGCTTCTGCGCTGATGCTGCCGGTGCTGCAGCCCGCCCAGCTGGGGCGGGAGCTGGCCGCCTGCACCATAATGGGTGCAGCCGTGGGTGTGGTACGGGCGTTTTTCCCGGTGCGGGGGCGGGGTGCCTTTGTGCCGGATGCCCTGCTCACCGGGGCGGTGCTGTTCGGCGTGCAGAGCTATGCTGCCGCCCTCAGCAGTGCCGGGGTGCTGCGCTGGTACATGGTGCTGGCGGCCTTTGCCGCAGCCCTTTGCACGGCAGCCGTGCTGGGCATTCCGGTGCGGTGGGCCGGGCAGTGTCTGGCGTGGGTGCTGGGTGCTCCGGTGCGCCTTGCCCGGCAATGGGTGCTGCGGCCGCTGGCTGTGCGGCACGCAGCGCGCCGCGCAGCACGCAAAGAACGCCGGAACGCAAAAAGAACCACAAAAAATCCGAAAAAGAACTTGCCAAACCAGCGCCGTGTGTTGTATAATTCAAACGTATCAAAGTAAGAGAAGGGACGCAGTGTGTCTGCTGCGCAGATGGGGGCGTGTGCAATGGCAAATCAGAGCCGCAAAAAGGGCGGGAAGCGTGCGTTTGGCAAAACGCTGATCCGGTTGTTTTTTGTGCTGATGCTGCTCAGCATGCTGGCAGCCTACATTTCCAATCAGGTCACCATCAGCTCCAAGCGTGCGGAGCTGGAAACGCTGAACGAGCAGATCGCCCAGCAGCAGACGGAAAACCAGGAGATGCAGCGCATCCTCAGCGGCGACGCGGACCAGATCACCGAGTGGGTCGCACGCGACTCTTACAACTATGCCGCGCCCAACGAGCGCATTTTTGTGGACGTGACGGGCAAATGAGCCGGGCGGCAGGCGCATTCTAGGAAAACAAGGAGTATTGAGTTTTGGCAATTGAGGTTGGAAACGTTTTTGAGGGCCGCGTTACCGGCGTAAAGCCGTTTGGTGCCTTCGTGGCACTGCCGGAAGGCCGGGTGGGCATGGTCCACATTTCCGAGGTATCGAACGAGTTCGTGCAGGACATTGCAGCCGTGCTGCATGACGGCGACACCGTAAAGGTGCAGGTCATCAATGTGGCACCGGACGGCAAGATCGC